>Ga0074197_1000414_pt1 | contig 54526 bp, 54 predicted proteins | sample EPASupsiteSAE305_FD_64526 | JGI IMG/M metagenome (GOLD analysis project Ga0074197, IMG submission 64526) | Bioremediated contaminated groundwater microbial communities from EPA Superfund site, New Mexico - SAE3-05 reassembly with SPADES | ecosystem: Environmental > Aquatic > Deep subsurface >...
TATCGGGTTGTACCTCGGGGGCGCCACTAAAGTTGTAACCCGAATGGGAAGTCCACATATTGCAAATGTTCCAGGTTGTCCCGCCATCAGTTGTTTTCCAGGAATTAACGCCGCCAATAATTACCCGGTTTTTATCGGAGGGCGAAACGGCAATGGTCAAATCGTACGATCCCTGACCACTATTTTCTCCGGAACCGTCGCTGTAATAATAAAGATAGGATTTGTTGGCATCGTTACCATTAACCAATTGAGTAAAGGCACTTCCTCCATCGGTTGATTTGTAAATACCTGTCAACCCGCTATTGCGGTTTGCAACAATGGCATACATGTAATTGGCATCATGGGCTGTAACCGCGATCTCAACCCGGTAATCGGTATCAGCAAAACTTTTGATGGTGCTCCAGGTGCCACCAGTATCGGCAGATTTAATAATCCTGGCCACTCCCCAATAATCTTTATTCGAAGCATATATAACAGAAGGATCACCTGCCTTGAATTCCATATCAATAATATAGGTACCTGTGTATTCACTGGTCCAGTTAGTCCCGCCATCAGTGGTTTTATAAATCCCCTCATTGGTACCGGCTAATAATGTATTGGTATTTGTAGGATGGATTAATAACCTGCCAATTAATTTCCCTTGCGATGCCAAATACGATAGACCCGTGGTGTTCCACGTTGCACCGCCATCGGTTGATTTTAACACGCCCACACTGTTATTGTCGGCAGAACTTCCTCCTCCCAGCGACCAAACGCTTCCACCATCTTTATCGCCGGTAGCAATATAAATGGTGTTGGAGGTAGCATAATCGGAAGGAATGGCAATATCGCTCACTCCTAAGACTTTATTTCCATCGGTCAGTACAGTCCAGGTACCACCTCCATCGGTGGTTTTCCAAAGACCGCCCGAAGGGGTTCCTACCCAAAAGGTATTGTTGTCGGTAGGATGAAAGGCAACACAATTGACCCTGCCAATGCCTGCGTAGCCTCCATCGGATACAGAGGGTCCCACCGTAACCCAGTTTCCCAGGCTGCTCTTTCCATTTAAGTGAGAAGCCGCATACTGTTCCATAATGTCGGCAGCATGAACCTTGGGAAAGGTACCTGTGGTGGCATCTACACGCTGTTCCCAGAAGTATTCCCAGCGTTTGAATTGTTTCCAACCCGGAACTTTTTCCTGTCTGCCATTGACCAGCATCTTGCCATTGATCACTCCATGTTCCTTTTCATAGTTATAGAAAACTTGTTGAATGTCGGTAAAAGTCAATGTTCCATTTTGAGCTTTGTCAGCAGGAATGTTTTGCATCCAAACTTGCCCAAATAAGGCCATTGGTAAGGTTGCAAGTAAAAAGAAGAGTTTTTTCATTAATAGAAGTTTTAGTTTCTTGAGCGTAATCGGGTAATTAAAGAAGCAATATAAGTGAATTATCTAACAAAATAAAAATTTAAGTGACGGAACAATTCCGATTCCATTAAAGTTAAAAAAGTATTGACAGAAATTTCATGCTCCCAAAGCTCAGAATCATTTTGATAAACCATAAAACTTTGTATATTGGCAGCCTTAATTAAAGGTTAAGATGAAAAATACAATCATTGGTTTAGAATTATCAGTATTCCTTTTGTTTTCGTTATATTCTTTCAGTCAGGACAAATCAGATTGGGTGGCCGGCTTTCCTGATGGCTGTACAAGTATCACGGTAGGTAAACTTGCCTCGGAAGATGGTTCCGTAATGACATCACATACCGACGATAGCCACCGGACACGTTCAGAGATGAACATTGTAGCAGCCAAAGACTATACGGCTCAGGATTCGTTTATCCTTTATATCCGTAAAGCTTACGATTCATTGGCCATGCCCTCTTATAAAAATATTCCTATAGGTTCCATTCCGCAGGTAAAACATTCGTTCGCTTTTATTAATACAGCCTATCCTTGCATGAACGAAAAGCAGTTAGGAATTGGGGAATCAACTTTTGGTGGCCACGAGGAACTTCAATCCGATAAAGGGCTCATTGATTGCCAACGCCTTTGTCAGTTGATGCTTGAGCGTTGTGTAACAGCGCGTGAAGCCATTTTGCTTGCCGATGACCTGACTAAAAAATATGGGTGGAACGATTTTGGCGAGTGCCTGACTATTGCAGATAAAAAAGAGGTTTGGCATTTTGAAATTTTAGGTCCCGGAAAAGATAGAACCGGTGCTGTATGGGCCGCTCAAAGGGTTCCCGATGATCATGTGGCTGTGAATGCCAATGCCAGTACCATCAAAAGTATAGATTTAAACCAGCCGGACTTTTTTATGGCATCTGCCAACATCTATTCCTTAGCTAAGGAAAATAACTGGTGGAAAGAGGGCGAACCCTTTCAATTTTGCTATGTATATGCGCCTGAAAGCCGTGAATCGGTGGCCTCGCGCCGCCGGGAGTGGCGTGTATTCCAATTGTTGGCTCCTTCGCGGCATTTCGATCCTAACGATAAGGATTTTCCTTTTTCTGTGAAACCCGACAAAAAAGTCTCACTCAGCGATATGGTCCAGTTATTTAAGGATTATTACGAAGGTACCCCTTACGACATGACCCGGAACATTACTACAACTAATAGTGAGGGGGAAAAAGTGGTTTCCCCTTTAGCGAACCCGTTTATGCCATACGACCAGCTTCCGTTGCACAATATCCAGGGAGGATGGTTCCATACCGATTCCAAAACCGGGCATATCGATTTTCTTGGCGAACGGACCATAGCCCGATGGTACACCATGTATGGGACGGTTATCCAATTGCGCGATTGGCTCCCCGATGAAATTGGAGGAGTTACCTGGCTGGCACTCGACAATATTGCTACTTCGTTGTATGTACCTGTTTATGCAGGTACTGAGGATTTGCCTCAATCCTATAAAACCCCGGGGCGCCCCAATGGATTTACCAGGCAGTCGGCCTGGTGGGCATTCAACTATATGAGTACGCTGGCCGCGCAACGGTGGGGTGAAATGCGGGCAGATGCAGCTACTGTTTTTGTTCCTCTGCAGCAGGAACTATTTAAAAACCAATCGATAATTGAACAAAAAGCCCTTACAATTGATTCATATAAGAAGCGGAAACAGTTTTTGACCGATTATACCCTTGAGTGGGGAAACCGGGCTGTTGACGAAGCATGGAAACTTGGTGACTTTTTCTTTACAAAATATGATGAGAAATTTTAAAAAATAATTTTGACACAGCAACTTAAAAACTTAGAAATGTATGAAAGTTACAGTAATTGGAGCAGGTAATGTAGGTGCCACATGCGCAAACGAGATCATCAACATGGACCTGGTGAACGAACTGGTTCTTGTAGATATTAACGAAGGTATGGTTCAGGGGAAAGCCCTCGATTTATGGCAAACCTCTTCTATTTTACAATTCGACACGAGAGTCCGTGGTGTGGTTGGCGATTATGAAGCTACTGCGGGGTCCGATGTCATTGTGATAACCTCGGGATTGCCCCGCAAACCTGGAATGAGCCGCGATGACCTGATTTCAGTAAACGCCAAAATTGTGAAAGATGTGACCAAAAAATCTATCGTTCACTCCCCGCAAGCTAAAATTATTGTGGTATCGAACCCGTTGGATGTGATGACTTATGCAGCTTACCTTGCTGCCAATGAGGTGGTCCCAAAACGTTCGAGCGAGATTTTTGGAATGGCCGGTATTTTGGATACTGCCCGTTACAAAGCATTTATTGCCGAAGCATTGAACCTTTCGCCAAAAAGCATTCACGCCATCCTGATGGGAGGGCACGGCGATACCATGGTACCGCTACCTCGTTATACCTCTGTAGCCTCTATTCCAATCCGCGAACTGATGGACGAAGCTACCTTGCAAGCCATTATTGAACGTACCAAAACAGGTGGTGGCGAAATCGTGAAACTGATGGGGACATCTGCCTGGTATGCTCCGGGTGCCGCCGCTGCCCAAATGGTGGAAGCCATTATTAAAGACAGCCGCCGTATCTTCCCGGTTTGCGCCAGCCTGAACGGTGAATACGGATTGGAAGATATTTATTTGGGAGTACCTGTGGTCCTTGGAAAAAAAGGTATCGAAAAAATTATAGAATTGGATTTATTGCCCGATGAAAAAGAACTGTTATACCAATCGGCCAAATCAGTAAAAGAAATAATGGTAGCCTTGGACGACATGAATCTGTTTGAACAGAAATACGGTCGTTTGAACCCAATTCCAAACGTTTAACAATTAAATAAATAAACCTGACAGAGACGCTTAACTGGCGTCTCTGTTTTTTTAAATGCCTATGAAAACCCACATCCCCATCGAAGTAATTAAACTTGAAGATGCCAGCTACCACATCATGGTAAAAGCCAGGTTCGGCAAAAAGGTGCAAGGCAATTTAATCATTGATACCGGGGCTTCAAAAACCGTTTTTGACCAGTCGTTAGGAACAAAACTAAAAGTTAAAATGGAGGAGGTCCCCGATCAGGACTCTTCTGGTATCAATGCGATAATTCCCCATGCCTTTCAGGGAGAAATTGAGAGATTCCAGATCGGCGAGTTGAAATTGAAAAACATAATATCTGTCTTTTTAGATTTATCGCACATCAACCAGTTGTATGAAAAATACACCAACACCCAAATTACAGGCCTGTTAGGAAGCGATTTTCTCGTTTCGCATAAAGCCGTCATTGATTATACCCACAAAAAGCTGACCCTGAGTTACAAAAAGAGAGGAAACTGAACTCAGTAAATTCACATCTTGGTTTTAGCAGGTTTGTGCAACACCAATCCGGGCAAGCTACCTTGCAATAAAATCAAAATATTTTTTAAGTAATTCACTTTGGATTGGCAAAGCAATTAAAAAAACTTCCCTTTTGAATTTCACTTTTCCGGGGTTGACTTTATAACTGTTTGTTAAACACCGTTACACTTGCCTGAGCGGTCGGTAATATCACGACATCGCCAATAGTCACATGTGCAGGCCTGGTAACCATGAATTCAACAGTTGCCGCAATATCATCGGCATTGAGCGGGGTAAACCCGGCATATACTTTTTTATTGGCAGTTGTATCTTTTAACCGGACGATGGAAAATTCTGTTTCCACCGCACCCGGGCTGATGGAGCCCACCTTGATTCCATAAGGATTCAAATCGATCCGCATCCCTTTGGTAATGGCCTCAACCCCATGTTTGCTGGCACAATACACCGAACCATTGGCATAAACCTCTTTTCCGGCAATACTGCTGATGTTGATAATTTGCCCCATTTTCCGTTCCACCATAATGGGGGTAACCAGCCGGGAAATGTACAAAAGCCCTTTCACATTTGTATCCATCATTTGTTCCCAGTCATTCAAATCAGCTTTGTGAATGGGATCCAGGCCAGCAGCCAATCCTGCGTTATTGATAAGCAGATCGATTTGTTGCCACTCTTTGGGTAAACTGGCAAAAGCCTGTTCGGTTGCTTTAGAATCGCGGATATCGAAACAAAGTATTTTGCACTCAATTTTGTAAGATTCTGTAAGTTCCTCCTGCAATTGTAGCAACCTGTCCTGGCGCCGCCCGGTGATGATTACATTGAATCCATTCTTTGCCAATATTTGAGCGGTGGCTTTGCCAATGCCTGAAGTGGCCCCGGTTATTAAAGCTATTTTATCCATCTTTTATGTTTTAATAGTTCGTTATTTTTTGAGTTATTGATTATCGGTATCTATGTCAAAAGGAGTAAAAATATTATGTGACGATGCTCCATTAAAGATATGGTTTGTTACTGGATACTGGTTTCTAATTTCTGATGCCTTATGTCTTTTGAATCTCAAGAAAGTCCGGATTTTTGAAAAATCAATCAGGTAAAGTAAGGCAATACCCAAAAAGGGCAATGCCGGTGCCTTATAGCGGACCAATGCCCCCAAAATGGGCGTAGTTAATCCAATGAGTACAAATAAAATAAGCACATACGACACCGAAAACCAAAACAAAGGAGGTAAGTTGTTTTTTTGTTGAAAAAAGAACACGGCTCCCAGCAATAATAATAAAATCAACAAATTCTCTATGGCAGCCAATGCTGTAAGTGGATTTCGGATTTCGAGTACCGATGGTCTGAAAAAAGAATTTACCAAGGCTTGTGGCGTTTGCTGAACCATTCCCCAAAAGGTCGGTTCCAACTCTTTCATCTCAATTTGACTGCCCACCTGGGTTAAACTGTTCGTGAAGTTGATAAAATCATGTTGTTTTTGTGCAACGATTTTCGGAAAATCCAGCCCAATGATGGGTTTCGAAAACCAAAGCACCACCAAAAGTAACAAATGCACTAACAAAAACTGCGCTATCGGAAATTTCCATTTCCAGTACCGGTTTAAAATCAAATACATAAAAGCTGGCAAAGCGGCCACCAGCACGTAAAACTTCGAAAAAATAAGGATTGCCACCGAAACAGCCATCCCTAAAAGCAACCAACCGGTGATATTCCCACGTAACCACCGGCATGCAAAATAAAACAACATGCCAAAGGCAAATATCAACAGCCCCTCTTTTAGCAACCCCGAAGTCCAGAACCAAACCGAAGGAAAGAAAAAAACGGCCAGCAGCAGCCCCCATTTTTTATCTTTAAACTGAGGTTCAAAAACTTTAAAAATACCCCAAAGCCCTGTGAACGAAAGGAAACTCATGAACAAAGTGTGGATATGGATGTTTCCCATCGAAATCAACCGTATCAAGGCATTGAACCGGATGACAATGCGGTTGTCGTTCAACAACCCATAATTGAATTCCTTTATCCAGAAATGACAGGTATCGTAGTATTGTATCAAATGAGGGGCATCGGCACCAATCCCGGTTACCATCCGGAAATAATCGGCCGGGTTTTGGCGGAGGGCTGAAAATAGGATATTCCCATCGTCGAAGTATTTAAACACATCGCCCGAGATACGATCGGGATAAATATAATAATAGACAAAATAAAGGGCTAAACCTCCCAGAAACTTCAGAAGAAAAACGGCAGCGGTAATTTTAAATCCAAAATGTAAGGAATGAAAAAAAGAAACCTTTTTGATAAGGTAAAGAAGTGCGCTCAAATAAAACAACAGCAAAAGGTAGCTCATCTTTTTTTGGGCAAAGATAAAAAACCTTCACCGCCCTTGAATGTTTTTTACTTAATTTGTCGAAAATCTTAATTCAATACCATGGCCAAACAGGTAACCCCATACAGCAACTCACAGCAAGGCAAAAAAGAACAAGTGGCAGGCATGTTCGATACCATTGCAGGTAAATACGACTTTTTAAACCACTTTTTATCGTTGAACATCGACAAACGCTGGCGTAAAAAGGTGATTAAGATGGTATCGGAATACCACCCCCAACGGATACTCGATGTGGCCACCGGTACCGGCGACTTAGCGATTGCGGCGGTGGTAGCAAAACCTCAACGGATTGATGGGATTGACATTTCCGAAGGGATGCTGGAAGTAGGGATGCAAAAAATTGCCTCCAAAAAACTGGAAGGCCTCATTTTTTTGCAAAAAGGCGATGCCGAAGCCATTCCTTTTGCCGATGAGTCCTTTGATGCCATAACTGTGGCTTTTGGGGTACGCAATTTCGAAAACCTGGAAAAAGGGCTCAAAGAGATGTACAGGGTTTTAAAACCCGGGGGCATTTGCGTGGTACTCGAATTTACCATGCCACGGCAATTCCCGCTTAAGCAATTGTATGGTTTCTATTTTAAAAATCTGCTGCCACTGATTGGTCGGATGGTTTCAAAAGATACTTCAGCTTACACTTACCTGCCTGAATCGGTGAAGGCTTTTCCGCAATACCAGCAATTCCTGGATGAACTGACGAAGGCCGGATTTACCAACAACCAGCAAAAGGTACTAACCATGGGCATTGCAGCAATTTATGAGGGGAAAAAAGCCATGGAAATGAAACCGGATTCAAAATTTTAGCAGAACCTTATTTCCGCAAGTCACGGGGTGACTAATTGAACAACAATTATTTGCCTTATTTGTATCAAATTGGGTCACCCCGTGACTTTCAACGGCTTCCCAGATGACTTGGGAATTTTAGGTAAAATGAGAATCTGAAAATTGAACCCCGCTTTTTCAAATATTTTGGTATTTTTGGCGTTCATTACCACTATGATGAAGATTCATAAGCTTATCGTTATTTTGTTACTTATCCCATTCAGTTTGTTAGCCCAGAAAGACAAACCCTGGAACAAACCTCTGTACGATGCCTATCCATTTCACTTTGGATTTGCCTTTACAGGTGGGGTGCTCGATTTTTCGGTAACCCATTCCGATGCATTTGTTGTACAGGATAGCATCCGTTCCATTGAAGGGAAATCAAGGTTTTTATTTGGAGCCAGCATTGTTGGTAGCCTAAGGTTGACCGATAACCTCGATTTGCGCTTTCTGCCCGGATTGTACTTTGGGCAACGCGATTTGGAATATTTAGTCCGGAAAAATATTTTACCCAATAGCAGTGGTGATGAGGGTTATACCTTCCATACCATGAAAATTGAATCTACATTTCTGCAATTTCCTTTGCTCCTAAAATACCGTTCGAGCCGGCAAAACAATTACCGCCCTTATTTGGTGGGAGGGCTCAACTACACCATTGATTTGGCCGCCCGTAAAAAAATTAAAGAGGAAGAACAACCCAAAATTCGGCTCAACCGGAACGACCTTTTAGTAGAGATGGGTTTTGGCATCGATTATTACCTGCCCTTTTTCAAATTCACTACCGAATGGCGGTTTTCGTACGGTTTAATGAATATGGTAACCTACGATAACACAGGCTATACCGAGTCGTTCAACCGTTTAGGTACCAAAATGGTTACCATGATCATTTATTTTGAATAATCCGTGTTAACAAATCCACTCATCAACTGTATTTAGAGGGAGAAAAAAAGCCATGCAAAAAGAAATTACCTTGGTTTTAACTCCCAAACAGGCTTCCAGTGAGGAATTTTACCTGCCGGTGTTGGCCAATCAACTTAAAGTAGCTCCCAAAAGGATTACCTATGCTCAGGTGCTTCAGCGTTCGATTGATGCACGGCAGAAGCAGGTGAAAATCAGTCTCCGGCTATTGGTTTATATTGATGCGCATCCGCCCGAAGAGGAAAAAACCGAATTCAATTACCAGCAAGTTTCACACCGGGAGCCCGTGGTGATTGTGGGTGCAGGTCCGGCAGGCCTATTTGCTTCCCTAAAACTGATTGAACTGGGTTACAAGCCTATTGTGATTGAGCGCGGCAAAGATGTAAACACCCGGAAACGCGATATTGCAGCCATCCACCGGAACCAGGGAGTGAATCCCGATTCCAATTACAGTTTTGGCGAAGGTGGTGCCGGAACCTATTCCGATGGAAAACTTTATACCCGAAGCAAAAAACGGGGAAATGTTAAAAGTGTGCTGAATGTATTGAGTTTTCATGGAGCCAACCGCGAAATCCTTGTTGATGCGCACCCGCACATTGGTACCGACAAACTGCCTGATATTATTAAAAGCATCCGCCAAACTATCATCCATTTTGGAGGCGAAGTGCATTTTGAAACAGCTTTGGCATCATTGCTTATCGGGGACCAAACCATCAAAGGGATTAAAACCCGTAAGGGGGATACCATAGATACAAAAGCTGTGATTCTTGCCACGGGACACTCCGCCCGTGATGTATATCAGATGCTTTTTGACCAGCAGATTGCTTTGGAGGCCAAACCTTTTGCCATGGGAGTAAGGATTGAGCACCCTCAGGAGTTGATTGACAGCATTCAATATTCGTGTACCCTACGCGACCCATACCTGCCGGCAGCATCGTACAGTTTGGTCCAACAGGTAGCTGATCGTGGCGTGTATTCTTTTTGTATGTGTCCGGGAGGCGTTATTGTTCCCGCTTCGACCGCCGAAGATGAAATGGTGGTCAACGGCATGTCGCCTTCGCTCAGAAATACCCGTTGGGCAAATTCGGGTATTGTGGTCGAAATTCAATTAAACGATGTAAATGCTGACCAAAAACTGGCTGTTCTAAATGGATTGAAGTACCAACAACAATTCGAAAAGCTGGCTTTCAAAAATGGAGGCGAAGGCCAGATTGCCCCGGCCCAACGTATGGCCGATTTTGTCGAAAACCGGTTATCGAAAACACTTCCCGAAAGCTCATTCTTCCCGGGAATTACAGCTTCACCCATGCACGAATGGATGCCCGGCGAAATCAGATTCCGGTTGCAGGAAGGTTTTAAAATCTTTGGACAAAAGATGAAGGGATATTACACCAGCGAAGCCGTGTTGATAGGAGTGGAAAGCCGCACCAGTTCACCGTTGCGTATTCCAAGGAATCCTGAAACGATGCAGCATATCCAAATAACCGGTTTGTTCCCGTGTGGTGAAGGTGCCGGGTATGCCGGTGGAATTGCATCTTCTGCTGTGGACGGCGAAAACTGTGCCATCCATGTGGCTCAATTTTTAAAGAAATAAACATCAGATATGGCTGGCTTTATAATTCTGTTCAGGCTATTAAAATAGTTAACGATTCTTAAAAAATAACCCTATGATTCTAGACCACGTGAAAAACATCGAGAGGTATCGTACCCTTTCAGCAAACCTTGCTAAAGCCATCGACTTTATTACTGCCAATGATTTGGCCAGGTTTGTAGCAGGCAAACATCTTATTGATGGAGAACAGGTTTTTTTGTTGATGAATGAATACGAAACCAAACCGGAAGCTGACTGTAAAACCGAAACCCACAGGAAATATATCGATATCCAACTCATGTTGTCGGGAGCAGAAAAAGTGGGGTATGCTTTTTTAGAGAACCAAAAAGTTGTGGAAGGATATAACGTTGAAAAGGATTACACTTTTTATGAAGCTGAGCTGGATTATTTTATTTTGAAACCCCAATGGTTTGCTATCTTTTTCCCTACCGATATGCACTGTCCCAGTATCAAAGCAGAGCAACCGGGATTTGTCTGCAAAGCGGTGGTTAAAGTTAAGGTAGCTTAACGTTTTGCCGGCGGAATTCGGCACACACCAAAGCGGTAGCCACTGCAACGTTCAACGATTCCACCTCTTGTGCATTCTCCGGGAAGGAAGGTACCTTGATTTTCTGATCCAAAATCCGTTGAATATCCGGGGAAATCCCTTTCGATTCGTTGCCCATCACAATTATTGCCTTTGGGGGAAGCGGGTGTTCATACATATCGGTTCCGGTCAATAAGGTGCCTAGGGTTGTGAACCCTGCCCAATGCGCCTGCTCCAAAATGGGAATCAACTCGCTATAGTGCAAATGAACCCGGAAAATGGAGCCCATGGTCGATTGAATCACCTTGGGGTTAAAAGCATCCACGGTATCGGGCGAACAAAAGAGCCTCCGGATGCCAAACCAGGCTGCGGTGCGGATGATGGTCCCCAGATTCCCAGGGTCCTGCACGTTATCTAAAGCCAGAAACAAATTCCCATCGCTCAGGTTTAATGGTCCCTCCTGGGGAAGTTTCGCGATGGCTAGTACCTGATTCGGCGTCTGTTGGGTACTTATTTTTTTCAATTCCTGCTCGGTTACTTCAACAAGGTTTGTCCCTTTTGTTAAATTATCGCTATAATGATTTAGAAAGGGCTTGGTAGCAAAAATCTGAGTTACCTCAAACGGGCTATTTAAAAGTTCCAGTATCATCTTTTCGCCCTCCACCACAAAGCTTTGATGGATTTTACGGTACTTCTTATGCTCCAGCGATTTGATAAATTTTACCTGATTTGAAGATATCATCCGTTTAATTTTAAATGTAGTTTAGATAATTGATCCACCTATTTCGTTGTAAAAGTATAGCAAAGTTGGAGGTTTTCATTAAAAACTTTCCAGATATAAATGGTTTTTTCAGGACAGGTATTATAGAAACCATACAGCCCCTGTGGTTAATGGTAATTTGATAATCACCATACTTAGGTTCCTATCTTATCCAGTGTATTTGCATTGTACCGATTTTAGACGACTCTTTTACAAATTACGTAATTACCTGCCAATGCTTTACAAAGGCTGTTTTTGTCTGGATGGTCATTATTACAATCGTATGAATCGCTTATCAAAAATTATATCCATAACCCAGTGAAAAATACAAAGGGGCTATTTCAAAATTGTCGGTAGTTACAACTTTTAGGGCTTCCGAAAAGTACTCCTGTTTATAGTCTTGCTCTCCATATTGATAACCTGTACTTACGGACAGATTATGTGTTTTAGATGTACCGATAAATCTGTTAAACCTCACTCCAACCCCATATACTGGTGTTAAAACCTTGTAATAATCATTGTTCGGGATATAGATACTAACACTTGTATTGAAACTGATAAGGTTTTTCTCATTTGAAAAGGCATTAAACCCAATCCTCAAACCGGATAGAAAATCATCAAAATTACGGTTAATATCCCGATTACCAGTGCCGGCAAACACTTCACCCCATACAACCTGAGTAAAAATTTTGTGCTGGTAGCCTAGTTCAAATTGGTGCATGGAGAGTTGCAAAAAGATTTGGTTATTGTTTTGTGCTTTAATGCTGCTAATTAGCAGTAGCATAAAAGCTATACTTAATATTAATTTTCTCATCAGGTATTATTTTATTAGTATCGTAATACTTTTAATAATAGATTTTGCAGAAGTTAATACCACCATGTTTGTATAGATATTTCCGTTGCTTCCATCTGGGCAACTGTAGCCAATAAGTTCAAGCACTGTTGCTTGAGTTTCGGGGTAAACTGTCGCAGAATAAACTACAGCTGGCTGTCCGCTTCCTTCTTTACCTCCGGAATAGTTATTATCTCCTTCATTTGCATTTTCAGGAAAGAAATCATTAAAATCCACAGAGTGGTTGAATTCTGCTTTCACCACAAACGGTTTTTTCAAATTTATGGGTCTTAGTAGAATTGATTTGTTCTCTTTTGGTGTAGCTCCGGTTATTCCATCGGTTAACGGTTTTTCTTTTGTTGGCAGCAACAAACCATCTCCGTAAACAACTCCTCGTTGAAAACACCAGTATGGAAGAGATTCTTTTCGACGGTTACCTTTATTTGCCTGCCATCCTTCTGTAGCAATTTTATAGGTTACAAATACCGTGGACAAATAATTCCCGCTCGTATCTTCTATCCAAATTGCAAACTGCGGTGGGTTCTTTTTAGTTAAACCAAGAAACAAGGGAAAGTCATGCAACCAGTGCTCTCCGACTTCAATTCCTATGTCAATATCCCCGTCTGTAAAGGATAATTCTTCTTTTTCGCATGAATTTAGAGAAAGCACGCATGTGATAATCCAAGTGTGTAATACTATCATTTTCATTATAACTATTGTTAAACATTCTTGTGTAAAGTACCACAAAATGAAAACGATTTCTTTTGACAATTATCAAAAAAATTACCTGATAGCTTTTCGCATCCGGCTTAATGTTTCTTTGGTGATTCCAAGATAAGAAGCAATGTATTGCAATGGAATTGTATTGACATATTTCGTATTTTTCTCTAATAACCTCTTATATCGCATTTCAGCCGATTGATTTAATAACAGAAACAGATGCTCTTCTGAATTTATGGCTATTGCTTCAGCGATTAACCGCCCTAAACGTTCAATTTTGGGATACTTACCGTAAAGGTCATACAAATCATTTTTTGTAAATTCAAAAACCTCCATGTCCACCATCGCCTGAACATTAACGAAGGAAGGTGCTCCTGTAATAAAGCTGGTGTACGATGTAATAAATGATGGGGCGAAATAAAAATCGCTGGTTATTTCGTTGCCATTAACATCAACATGGTAAAAACGGAAATATCCTTTGTTGATAAAAATGGCTTTTGTACAAACCTTATTGATTTCAATAAAGTTCTCTTTTTTATATATTTTTCTGGAAGTCAATATGTCTTCAATTACTCTGATTTCACTTTCCGACAATTGAATAAAACGGTTTATATATTTATGTAAAGACTCTCTCATTGTTTAGTCGCCATTTTTTTACCCTTGTGGCCAAACCCGTGAATATGAAATGCAGGTGAAATCAGAGATGTGTTCCTATCCGATGCCACTTGCCTACGGGTGACGCAGGTGCTGAACCTCTGAAACCCTATATTTTATATCATTTGCTGGTTCTGGTGTTTATTCAATTTTCAATATTCTATCTCTAAAGGTATTTCTTTTGCTGCATTTACAAATATCTTAATGTCATTTAATCCAATCTGGCCCTTGAAAATGCCCTTTTCCTTATTCAACTGGTTTATTTTTGCATGTAAATCAGTTGGGTCAGATTTTGATGCTTTCTCAACCGTATCAATCCCCAACTCATAAAGCATTCGGGCAAATGTTACCCCAACCCACTTTATTCTCGATAAGTCTGTCAATTTGGTTAATTCTAAAATGTCTCTATCATTTATTCCTGTTGAATCGGCAAGTTTCTGCCTGTCGGATTTCGTTACGACCTTATTATATAATTTCTCTGTATTTTTAATGTCAACCTTCTCTAACCTGCCAACTGTATCTTTTGAAATCCCAGTAAAGTCAGCAATCTTATTTGGCTTTGGAAGGGTACTGTTTAATTCTCTAAGCAAAATAGTCAAATAATCACCCGACAAGCAATCAACCTTTGATAGTTCTGCAAACTTGTCCTTTTTTTTGAGTATCTGAATCAACCCTTTAACATTTTTAATCCCGATACCCTTAAAATACCCAAACCGTTCATCCAATCTGTCTTTAAGAATCATCCTACTTGGCGGCAGATATGCTGATTCTAATGTTGTCCGATAATCATCAATTGTTATCTTCTCTAAGTCAATATAATATCCCATAATTTACGGCTTTTTATTAGTTAGAGTCCTGTGTTTCTGTCACCTGCTGCCAAACGTTACGTACATGAAAAGTAGGCGTTAGCGTTGTGCTTCGCTTTCAAAAAGCACAAAAGTTGAAGCGGGCTACAACCATTGAATTTACTACTAAACCTCCTATTTTTTCATACAGTGTTGGGCGGCGGTATTCACTTTCTTAAACTATTTAAAAATTCATCTGGAGTCATTACAGGTATTTGAGCTCTTTTAAAATCTTTTACATTTCGGGTTATTAAAATATCACAATCTTGGCGCAATGCGCTAAAATATTGCAATGAATCTTCGTAGTCTGAAAAATCAGAGTTGAGTCCCTTTTCAATTATTTTCTCATCAAGTTCGCAAATTCTCGAAATAACCTTAAATTTTCTTAATTTGTCTTTTGTCTTTTCCTGCCCTTCAAATTTTGAAAGAAAATAACTAACAGTTGCGTATGATAATGCCGATACAACAATTTCTATTTTTCCTTTGTCTGCAAGGGTTGCAATTTTCGCTGAACTCAAATAAAATGGGTCACGCTCACCTAAAAAGTCAAGCATTACATTGGTATCAAGAAATGCTTTCATTTTATTTATACTTTTCAGTCATATGATTTAGATACTCAGATTTATAGTCTAGGTCTGCTGGAATTCTAACCCCTGTTGACATACTTTTTACAAAAGGTGATAATTCAAAGTCATCTTCATTCTTCCTTTTGTCCTGGCTAATTAGTGATTTTAAATAAGTTTCAATGATTCTTGATAAGCTACGTTTATGTGAAGTAGCATACTCCTTCGCTTGTTCGATGACAAATTTGTCAAGTTTTAAAGTTAGTTTAGTGTCCATTGGATTATATTTTATACGTGCAAATATACATATTCAATCCGTATAATGCAATTTTACTCCAATTTTTTTACTGCCACCTAATAGCTCACGACTACACGCAGAGGAATTTTTACCACTGAACTTCCTACGAAGAACCGAACTTCAATTTTACTACTTTCCTGTCCTACGAAGCACTGAAACCCCTGGCTTGCGTGTAAGTGCTGTTGGTGGCTGGTGTTCTTGTTAGTCCGTTCAATTTTTCCATATTGGAATTTTTATAAAGCTATCGTTATGCCATTTTATTACTAAAGGTTCGCCTGCATCGTTTATAGTTTCATCAATTACGGCTTTTCCTGAACCATAATTGATAATTTCAAATGGATGTTTGTTGATGTTGAGCAAAATTACAAGACGACTTCCTTTGCCTATTTTTTTGCTTACAAATCTGGTATTGTCAAATGGAGTATTTTCTTTTTTATTGACTTGCAATAGCTGTCGTTTTGAATTGTCTTTGGCATAGCTTGCCCTGCCAACATATCGGGTAAGGGAAAAATATTTCCCGTTAGGCATAAGTTCATATAATGCCAGAGAAACATCCATATCCTTTTTGTTTATGGTTGTAAACAGATTGCCTGTAAATGAGCCGTTTATGGAAAAATCATTTTCAAATGGTTTTGAGGTAAATGTTAGACCATTGCTTACGTCCAATGTGCCAAAAATAATTTCGGGAGTGAAATAATTATTTTGGTTTTCCCTGTCCTTAAAGTCAACCATTTGTTTTTCAAATCTTTTCTTTTTCGGTTTCGGGGTGACAAGTGCTTTACTATCCAAATAAAATATTAATGTGTCATTGTTTATTGCTTGCATAGTTGGGGAGTGTCAGTTATGGTGCAATTGGTGCAATTATGGTGCAATTCATAATTCATAGTAAGAACCTGCTCCTTTAGCTTCCGATGATTTTAAAATGCCTTTATCCACCAATTCTGACAAGTCTCTGGTTGCTGTGTTCCTTGCAACTCCATAATTTGCCTGATATTCACTATTAGTAATCTTCCCGTTTTCTTTTACAAACTTTATTGCTTGAATCTGTCGTTCATTTAAACCTAATGTTTTCAAATATTCCATATCGAAAACATCTTTTCGAAACTCAACCCAAAAACCTGAATATCATAGAAATACTTTGGTTTGGGAATCCCAAACTGCACACATTCGTTTATTATTTTCAAAGTGCCTCTGCCCCATGATTCAATATACCCACTTCTGAAAAGTGCATTAGCTATGTCTGGATTATAAGGCTTTGATGGATGTTTAGTCAAAAGCTTTTCAATTGTCCAGTTCTCAGGAAGTTGACCTTCATTCCAAAATATTAATTTGTCATTATAAACACTAATCTGAATAGGAACACCACCAGAATAATCCTTGTGAGAAACAGCATTTAGTAGGGCTTCTCTTATTGCATCTTTGGGATATTCATATTTCTCAACTCTATTCAAGCCCTCATAACTTATTGATGATTTGATATATTTTGAAAAAAGCAAATCTATTGTTTTCTCAATTTGCTCGAACAAATTTCCATGAACTTCGTCTTGAAACTTTAAATCATCATCGGCTTCAAAGTAACCAATCTTGATGTATGCACCAGTAACAAATTTATCGGGATTGGGATGAAACAAGAGTATTGCTGCCCGTTTCAGATATTTATTTTCATTTAATTGCAAGTTGTCAATTAGAAGTTCATTAGAGTCGGTCAAAACATCTTCTTCAATTCGCTGAGCCTTAACAGCTTTTTTCCTGAAAAAATCAAAGGTTTCTTTTTTAAGTCATTAATGGAAACATTAGGAACAGGAACTGCATCCCATCGTTTGCCTTTTCGTTGCAATAGGAATTTATCAAGGGCTGCGCCTTTTAATTCCTGTTTGGTGCTTCCGCTACGATAATGATATTGACCTTTGTAATTAACCGGATAAGGATATGCCTCAACAGAAATTTCAATAAATTCGCCCTTTTCAGATTGATGCAAATTAACATCAACCAAAATACCAAGAATGTCTTTAGTTTTGTTGGGAATATCTTCAAGTAATTTTTTAGAATCTTTGAGTCCAACAACCTCACCAGCATCATTTTTGCCAATATAAATCATACCACCATTGGCATTTGCAAAGCCACAAATCCATTTAAGGTATTCATCTCTCCAAGATTCTTTGTATTCAATATTTTGGTCTTCTGCCATATACTTATTTTAATAGTTTTTTATAGTAACGATTTCGTTGTTTAAACATTTTTTCAAAATAGTCAATTTTTGTATCCCGATAATCAAAAATGACGGGTGGTTTACCGGAGCGTTGAATCCGTCCAATATACTGGACAAGTTTGCCCTCAAACGCAAAAGGATAAGTAATAAAAAGGCATCCCAAATTATCAATATCAACACCCTCTCCAAAATATTGCCCTGTGGAAATTACTATTTTGTAATGACCTTGTTTCAATTGCTCAAGTTTGCTTTTTCGACTTTGTTCCGAATCATCCCCATGAATTGTAATGGTCTCAAACTTGTCTTTAAGGTATAAATTTAGAATGTCTACATGGGCTTTTCGTTCAGTAAGAACAAGAATTGTTTTGAAACGATTAACATTCTTTTCAATATCCTCAATAATCAACGAGTTTCGTTGAGTGTCATGAATTAAAATCCTTGAGATGGTTTCGTACTTGTCAATTTTATAATCAAACGGAGCAAAGAGATTAGTTTCCCTGATATTTATTTCAGCTTTAATGTCGCTTTCCTTAATTTCCTGCTTTTGTTCCGCATTATATAGAATATTCCCGATGTAAACATAAATCAGTTTTTCATCGTTGTTTTTCCGTTTTGGAGTGGCTGTTAAACCATACAAATAGAACGAATTAAAATTAACTATCGCCTCCCTGAATGATTTTGCAGGAATATGATGGCATTCGTCAACTATTATTGTTCCAAATTTATTGGCTATTTTAGAAATCTCCTCGCTTCGGGTGAGCGATTGAATCATTGCAACCGTAACTTCTTTACCAATTGTAAACTTTTGGTTACCAATTTGCCCAATTTCTCTTTTAGGTATTTTTAAAAAACTTTGAATCCGTTCAATCCATTGGTCAAACAGTTGTTTGCGATGAACAACAATCAAGGCTGGTTGTCGTTTTTGTGCAATAATTTCAAGCCCTATAATTGTTTTGCCCGAACCAGGAGGAGAAACAATAACTCCAAAATCTTTTTCAGCAATCTTTTCGAGAGCTATCTCCTGATGCGGCAATAATTCAATTTCTGAATCAAAGTCAACAGAATCCAGCTTTTTACGATTGTCTATTACTTTGAATGAAATACTTTCCTGTTTGCAGAAATTTACAATGTTTGAAACAAAACCTCTCGGAATAATAACTCCCTCGGTAGTTTCCTCAATCAGCCTGAAATATTTTTCAATATTAAAGGTTGACTTACCCAAGTTCTTTTTAACCAAATAATCGGAATTGAGAAAATTCAGATTGTCCCTTAGAAAGGCAATAAGTTTTTTGTTTAATTGGAAGCGTTTAAGGTAAACCTGATTGCTAATTTGAATTTCAATATCGGTCGATGTTGCCGGAATAATATTAGACTTTATTGATTCCTGTGGTTTTTGATTAAAGAAACTTTCATAAAGACCAAGAAATTTAACTTTTGAGACTTTCTTAAAGCTCGCTATAGTTTCCAATTGATTTTTGTAAGGTTCAAATGTTTCAGTATCCAGAAACATAGAATTGTCTTTTTGCATGGCTTTGCCATTTAAAGGCAAGGCTATTAAATTACCCAACCCTTTGCCTGAATGAAAATCCTGATTTGGGAACAACCTGTCAAAACTGGGTTCTTTTTCGAAATGCGATATTATGGTTGCTTCCCTTAACAATTCAAACATCAACTTACGGCTTTGTTCAGCCGGAAGGTTTTCTTCAAAGAAAATCCATAAATGTCCGCCATTACCCGAGCGTGAACGTTCAATGTATGATGGTATTTCAAACTTTGAGCAGTTTTGATGCAGTTTTAATATTGAATCTTTCCAGTTTTCATTATCAAAATCGGCAGCTATGAAATGGGAAGTATTGTCTTCTAAAAGTGGATAAATCCCAACAGTTTCTTTGCCTGATAAGTGATTCATAATGGCATCTTCACCGAAAGGCATATACTCCTTTTTTGAATAATCTTTAAATGAACCTCCGGCAGCTTTGTGTTTATTGTAATCACTCCAATCAACTTTATAAGCGGGCATATAACCACTTTTCCCGTCTTTCTCCCAACGAACCGCATAAACGTCCTGTCGACCTTGAAAGAGGGATTTGAGAAGGGTTATATGTTCTGACGAAAAATTCAAAATGGCTTTAAGTCAGGTTTAGTTTTTCAAATAATACTCGGTTACGCTCTTTCGAATCCTTCAAAATCTTTTCGAAACTTAAAATTTCAACACACATATTGTAATTATCATTAAAAGAAAAATATCCATCTCCACTTGGTAGTTGCTTATAACCGGCATCAGAAGCAAAAGCTTTCAGTTTTTTGGTTAAGTCACAAACAATATATGCATAAATCGGCGTATTCTTTATATAATCAAATTCTCTATCGTATTTATCTTTTGCTTCTCCTTCAATAATTTCTCTTGCATATTTATTCAAGAGTCTTATAGAATGTTAATTTTCATCAACAAATATACAATTATCAGTTGGTGTGACGGCAAAATTGCAGCTCTTTTGTATACCTTTGATTTAAGCGCTGGCTTGTGGGGCTTGATTTTAAACCCTAATGCATTCCGAAGGGTGCAAAGTGGGTGGGCAAAAAAAATAAAACCCCATGCGTTGGGGTTTCCAGTTGCATTAATCTTATGTATTATTTTCAAATCATTTCTCAAGTTAATAGTTATTTGTCAGTCGGAGCGGTTTCCCATGCTTTATGATAACGGTCTATACTATGAGCAGTGCGGGATTGCGTGGCTACGTCTGTATCAACCGTGACAAACCTTGCCTGCGGGAACTGAACTTGCAAAACCTCTGAAACCCGCATTGCGTATGAGCTGTTGTTGGCGCTGGGCATTTTTAGATTCGTTTATAATAACTGTATTGTAAAACTGCATCTCTCATCCCCCCTTAATACAGATTTATTCAACGTTACACTAACCGGTCTACCAAATAAACTTTCATATATCTTCTTTTGAGTCCCTAATGAACAATTGCACAAAATTGATGGTGCATCCTTTGCTCTTATAAATGGACAATTACATGCATCTCTTATTTTCTCATTTACTTTTATGATCCCATTTTCTTTGTCATATTCAACTGTATCTGCCCAAAGGCTTTTAATGAAAGCAAAAAATCCATCTGGATCGCTCTTATATTTATTTGCAAAATCTTCACCGCATTTTGCTCCAAGTTGATTTAATACTTTTATTAAAGTATCTTTATCTACTGTATCATTTAAAATGTAAATCAAATCTCGGTAACGATTTTGCATGAAGTCTATTCGCCAATCTGATTTTTCCTCATTTTGTGCACTTTTGGAATTTGCTAATACAGTATTACCTGTCAAAAATGACATTCCTACACATCCACATAATCCATAAGTGCATGCACTTTTTAAAAAATCTTTCCTTTCCATATTGTATAAGTTTATAAGTTATTGGAATTTTCTTGCCTTGCTGCCAACGTTGACAATAAACGTAGGCGCGCTGTTTCAAGCTAATTTAAGGTTTTTTAATTGCACTAAAGTTAAAAATATTTCGCCTTTTACAAACTGCTTAAAACGCTTACATTTATTGTGTGTTAGCAGCAGTTTATTTTATTCCTGTCAGCACTTTTTCTAATAGTATATTAAATTCTTCCGGTTTTTCTATCATTGGATAATGTCCGGTTGCAGATATAGTTTCCACTTGAAAACTATTTTTACAATGGTTTTTCAGTCCGGTTTCGTTTGTTGGAAAACCGTCATTATTTATTAAATACAGCTTGTAATTAAGCTGTTCTAATCTCTGTGCATCGGTATAAGCGTATTGCATTTGGTTCATAAATGTTCTATAGCCAATAACGGGATTGCTATTTGCAAAATCAGTTTTTACCCTGCCTTTCACTTCCTTTGAAGTTGTTGGGTGAAAAAGCATCATATCTGCATATACAGGTGCCGAATTTTTAAAATCCTTTTCAAGCAATGGAAAAAAGTCGGTCATTTGTTTCATTTGTTCTGGTGTAAATGCAACGTCAATAAATTTGAAATTGTCAACACCTACAACGCCTACTATTTTTGGATTGTTGGTCAATGCAGTTTGTAACATAATTTCGCCTGCCATAGAATGTCCAATGATTACAACATTTTTAAGGTTCATTGTGTCAATAAATGCTGTTACATCATTGGCATATTCTTCAATGGTCCAGTTGGTCCTTTCGGCTTTGGATTTGCCAAAGCCCGGCAGGTCAATTGCGAAAACATTGTAAGTTTTAGAAAAATAATCAACTTGATTCTTCCAATACATTCCGTCAATACACCATCCGTGTAAAAAGAGAAGTGTTATGTCGCCTTGCCCTTGTTGAAAATAATTGATTTCAACTTGTTTGTCTCTGATTGTGACTTGCTTAGATGTCATCCTTTTTTGTGTTTGTGCCTTGCTTACATTCGATAAAAGTGAAGCAATGACGATTAATAAAATTGCTTTTTTATTCATTTTTTTTAAAGCAAAGCTAAAAGGCACATAGGACAGCCCTTTGTCAGGGGTCTAAAAATAATCTTTTTGAACGTTCTTCTAAATAGTGTTCAATGCTGAAAGTCTTGTCGGGTTTGAAATGAGTTTGTTGTAATTTGAGTTCTTTTATTCTGTCAAGGCGAAATTCTCTTATTTCTTGTCGTAACTCACAAAAGGCAATAGTTGTCCAAACAGCACCACTAAAATAAACTGCAAAAGGTTGGATTGTTCGTTCTGTTAGTTGCTCTTCTCCTCTTGACTGATATTTTATTTTCAGTTTTTCGCTTTCTGTAATTGAATGCTGGATATGGTCCAAATACAAACTTGTTGGTGCCCAAGGTTTTTGAAATCCGATTCTTGAATTTAAAAATTCCAATTTGTCTTTGTCGTTGAGAGACAAAACTGCCTTTATTTTTAAAAGTGCAGATTCGTAGTTTTGTTTAAGTGAATCTTCGGTATGGTAGTTTAAAATTTTACTTGTTGTTACCAAAGTTCTTGCTTCTTCCATTGTGAACATTACAGGTGGCAACCGATAACCTTCAACTAAAAAATAACCCTTTCCTTCTTCTTCGCCAATTGGAACACCTGCAAGTCTTAATGTTTGAATATCTCTGTAAATTGTTCTGCTTGTAACTTCAAACCGTTCCGCTATTTCACGAGCAGTTGTCAGTCGTTTCGATTGAAGTTTTATAAGTATGCTTGTTAGTCTGTCGAGTCTATTCATTGTCTGTGTAATGTTTCGTTAAATTTCAGCTAACGTTTGACAATATGAAACGGTTGGGCTCTCGGAGATGCGTCTGTATCCCACGATACAAAACTAAATGCGGGACGAAACACTTGAAAACCCAATGAAACCGGCATGTTTTATGACTCGTTGTTAGCGGTTCGGCTATATTGTCGCCAACATTTCCATTGTCTTTTTTTCTTTTTCTGATATTATTTTTAAAATATCTGATGCTTGTTGAATATATTTAAAGTCTTTCGTTTGGCTTACTTTTTCAAATAGTTGTGAAACAGAAGCCCAAAGTTCGGCTATTTCTACAAATGATTTGTGACCTGCTTTTAATTTGTCAAGTTTTAGTATGTCATAACCTTCTTTTAAAAAGTCTCTATATAAATTTCTAAATAATGCTCCTCCTGTTCCTGCTTTTTCCATAAGCATTGCAGTTGTTTTAAAATCGTTTTCAATGTCTTTACTGGTCTTAAACCATTTAATTATTTCGGAACTTGTTTTGTAAATCCCTTTGTATCCAATATTAGTAATTGGTGGATTGATATGTTCAGTTGCGTTGTTTCTGATTGCATTAATGATTGCAGTTTTCAAGTCAAATTTCTTGTCTGTCTTTCGCAAAGTGTAATACAAATTTTTAGAGGACATTGGTCCTTTCTCAGCTCTTGCTAATGATAAACTATTCAAACTTGTTTTCACTTGTCCACCTTGCTGTTTTGTATCTACCAAAAAAGCGTTTTCATTGTCGTAACCATAAAGTGCAGCATAATGTCCTGCAAAATGAAATGGTCTTGAAAAATATTGTAAATGGAAACAGTCTAATTTTAAGCCGACTAATTGTCCCCTGTCAATTAATTCTTTGACGCTGTCCCAAGCCTTTTGAATTGATGAAGTTTCTTTGACGATTAAATCAAGATTTAGATTCTTTGCAATATTTTGGGTTAAAGCGTCTGGCTTTACTCGTCCACCAATAAATGGGAAATTCATTGATTTCGTATTCCAAAAGATAAACCCAAGTCCTTCACCCAAACCAAAAAGCATTGGCTCAGAAAGTTCAATATCAAGTTGTTTCAACAAAGTTCCTGTCGCTGTAGTTTCACAATGTTGTCCATCAAACGGTTTTAAATTCTCAATTTTCATTTTGTTTTTTCTTCAAAATTATATTGTCCAACTGACAACCCTATGACAGTAGTGCGGTCTTTTTTTTAGCTGACCGATAACGGCTTCGTGTATGAAACGTAGCGGACTCTGGAGCTGCGTCTGTGTCCACCGATGAAAACTGCTGATGCAAGACGAACGGCTTGCAACCCTTCGCCACCGCTTTGTTTTATACACGTTGTTAGGCACTGGCGATTTTTGTTTTCATTTATTTTATATGTCAAATTTGTTGCAATATCCTGTCCACCGTGCTTTGGCATTGCAAGCTCTTTGACAAAGCTTTGGTTGAACCGTTGGCATGTGCGGCTTTGGCAATGTGCTTGCAAATTAGGTAGAGAGCTTTGTTGTATTTAAGAACAATTATTTGTTTTGTATTAAAACATTTAGTAACTTTGTTTCAAATTAACTATGAAATATACAAATTAATATGAACATAAAGCTAACTCAAAAGGAAATAGGTCAAAGAATAGCCGAGCTTCGAAAAACAAAGGGCTTTTCACAGGAAGAACTGGCAAAAAGTGTCAAAATTTCCAGACCATCATTAGCTCAAATTGAGCTGGGTAACAGAAGTGTTGATATTATGGAGCTACAAAATTTATCCATTGTATTGGGCTTTTCTTTAGATGAATTCATGTCTAAGGATTTCACAATTAGCCAAGATGTTGAAGGTAAGGCTGAAACCCAAAGCCCAAAAGCAAATGAACGTATTTCTATCCCTTCGCTACGAGTAAATAAATTTAAGAATGTGCTATTGTATATTCTTGAGCGATGTGCAGGTAAACCCAATGTTGGAGAAACTGTACTTTATAAATTACTCTATTTCTCAGATTACAATTATTACGAATTGTATGAAGAGCATTTAACAGGGGCAAAATATCGCAAATTACCTTTTGGCCCTGTTCCGCAAAAATTAGATACAATAATTAATCAAATGATTGATACCGGGCAATTGCAAAGGGTAAAAACTGAATATCATGGATTTCCCCAAACACGGTATCTTCCTTTAATAAAAGCAAATTTAACTGAACTAAAAGCAAGCGAAAAGGAAATCATTGACAGGGTTATTGAACAAATGAGTGATTGGTCAGCCGCGGCAATCAGCAACTACTCTCATAAAGATATGCCCTGGCTGGCTTCAAAAGAAGGAGAAGAAATAAATTATGAATTAGCTTTTTACAGAGACGCTCCTTACTCTGTAAGAAACTACGGAAACGAAATTGAAGAACAATGACTTTTGATGAACTTGCTGAATTTCAAAAAGATTTGAAAGGTCTTTTGAAAAAATACAGAACGTTGAATGATGATTTGGAAATAGTGAGGCAAGTTTTGGAAGTATTTCCAGATGAAAGGCCACCATTCAGTTTTCGGATTGATAATTTAGGGTTGGAAACATGCATCATAAAAGTCAAAAAGATTGCTTGTAAAGCATTAAAAGGACGAGGTGTAAACTCTGGGTTACGTTTGATTTATGCCCACTTTGAAAAAGAAAAAAAAATAACCTTTATCGAACTGTATCATAAGAACGACAAGGAAAATGAGGATAGACAAAGGATTATTAACAATTTTAAATAGCATTTATGAAACTAAAAATTAAAGAAAATCACGCAGGTGTTATGACGCTAAATGATGGAATAAAAGCTAATTATGGGACCATCAGAGTTACTCAAAATATGAGCAAACTTATTTATTACACTGGCAAAGGTCTAAGGGAAATATTCAAGCCTGATATGGCCGTAGATGAAAAACATAAGGCTGAAGAATTAAAAAAGCTGGATGAAAAAATCTTAATGAAATCAGGTCATATCGCTGAAATTCTTCTTTCTGAAATTAAAGAGTTAAATTAAAATTAATAATAAAATGACAAAAGGTAAAAATCAGTACGTTGTTCCAACACAAGATGGCTGGGGCGTAAGAGGCGAAAAAAGTGAACGGTTAACAGTCAAAACTGAAACTAAAGCTGAAGCCGTAAAAATTGCAACCAATATTGCGAAAAATCAACAATCAGAATTAACTATTTTAGGAAACAATGGGAAAATCCAAAATAAAAATAGTTTCGGAAACGACCCATGCCCTCCTAAAGATAAAAAATAATAAACTATGTTCGAAATAAGCAAACAAACCATAAAAATTGATTGCCCTGAATGCAAGCGGTCAATTACTGTTTCTATTAAACAGATTACTGATGAAGCATTGGTAAAATGTATTTGTGGGCAAGGAATACAATTGAAAGATAGTAAGGGTACAAATAAAAAAGCAATAAGTGATATTAATAGATCACTTAAAGACCTTGAAAACACTTTTAAAAAATTTGGCAAATAACTGATTACAACAGAATGTTTTCTATTTTGATATTTTTAAGTCCCTAATTTAAATACTTATCACGATTAACTGTCAGCCGTGCGAGGGCAAGAAAACAGCTCTTTTGCAAACTTCGATTTCGGGTTGGCTGGAGTGGTTTGCAAATGTGCTGTTTTGTGGGTTGTTCCATTTTCTTTTTCTTTTTGCATCATATTACCCACTGTCGTTGGTTTTTGGCGGTAACGTTTGACAATATGAAACGGTTGGGTTTTCGGAGCGCATTCTTGTCCACCAACAAGAATGCTGAAGCGAGAACTGAACGCTTGCAAACCACTGAACCCCAACTGTTTTATATTGTGTGTTGGCAACCGTAAATTATTATTTGTCAATCTTTTAATCCGTTTAGCATAGTTACAAAATCATCTGGTGGATAGAATTGTAATTTATTGTCTCCAATGTTGTAAGGCAAATTAATCAATTTGTTGTCATTGTACCAATAAAGCTTATCACTTATTGAACCTGGACCTTCATTATTCATTCCTTTAATTATTGGAATCAGCGAGTTAATAGCTTTGGTAACTTCTAAATTCTCAATCGGATAAATAATCACAGCATGTCTATGAGGTACACCAATCAATGAACCATGTTTCCCGATGTATTTTTTTAATTCAGCCTTATCAAGTAAGATATTTGATGCAAATACATTATCACTTTGTATAAACCATATTTTATAATCCTTCATATCTTGTTGAGAAATCTCAAGCGGATAATTGGATTTGATATTTTTGAAACCTATATCAAATAATTCATTTGTCTGCTTGTTCCATGCAGAAATATTTTCAGGTTTAATACTTGTTACTGTGCGAGGTAAATCAAAAACCAATAATTCTACAATTTCATCTGTAAGCTCTCTGTAAACTGTATTTTCTCTTCCAACAGTCTCGATATATTCTTTGTGATAAAGTCTAACCCCGATATATTGTTGAATTTGGTTGAAATCTTTGATTTTTTTATTGAAGTCAGTCTCAAAATTATTTGCTTCAATCATTCTGTTGAAATGGTCTGCAACAATCTCTTTCCAAGCATTTCTATTTTCCTGTTTACAAATCTGTGCAAGATTGACTAATCCAAGATTATTTAATCCAAAATCATCATTCTCAACAATTACGACTCCGTCGTTTATTGAAATCTTGAAGTTCTTTTGTTTAAAGTATTCTTCTACAATGTCGATAAAACAGTTGTATTCTTTTTTGTCGAAAAAATTCGCCCATTCAGGAACATTCCTATTCTGTCCTTTGCATGATGAAAATAAAGAAATCATAATTATCAATATGTGTTTAAGTTTCATGATTGCAGTGTCTTTTTTATGGTTGCCAACGTTGAGTATATGCAAAGTAGGCGATTGCGGGCTTCAAACTTATCAAACCGTTACGGTTTTGAAGCGGGCTAAAACCTTTGAATAACCTACTGTCCCGGCAATTTCATATACACGTTGTTGTGTGCTGGGTGTTTTTCTTTTGTCAGGATTTAACGTTTTTAAATGCTTTAAATCCTGCAAATTGAGCTGATTTCCCCAATTCATTCTCAATCCGTTCGCCTCGGCAACCACTTCCAGTCTTTAGATGTCCCGCATTAATTCCTACAGTCAAGTCAGCAATGAAACTATCCACTGTTTCACCACTTCGATGGGATACAAAACAATTGTATGAATTTTTATATGCAAGCTCAATTGTTTCTAAAGTCTCTGTTACTGTTCCTATTTGATTCAATTTAATCAAGATAGAATTCGCAACGCCTTTATTTATGCCATCCAATAAAATTGATTTATTTGTGCAGAATAAATCGTCTCCAACAATCTCAATTTTATTGCCTATAACATCAGTAAGATTTTTCCAACCTTCCCAGTCATTTTCTGCCATGCCGTCTTCCAGTAATACAATTGGAAATTGATTAACCCAGCTTTCCCAAAGCTTTACCATTTCATCACTAGAAACTAACTTCTGCGAACTTTTGAAGAATTTATATTTTCCATCTTCCCACATTTCACTGGAAGCAGGGTCAAGACATATACTCACATCAATTCCTGGCTTATAACCAGCTTTTGTAATACCTTCTAAAATCATTTCAACGGCTTGTTCATTGGATTTTAAATCGGGAGCAAATCCTCCTTCGTCACCGACTCCAGTACTATATCCCTTAGACTTTAAGACTGATTTCAAGGCGTGAAAAACTTCTTCCCCCATACGGATTGACTCAGTAAAGGATGGAGCATTATGAGGAGCAATCATAAATTCCTGAAAATCGACTGTGTTGTCTGCGTGTTTGCCACCATTAATGACATTCATACATGGAACAGGCATTAGATGAGCATTGCTCCCTCCTAAGTACTGATACAATGGAATTCCTGAACTCATCGCTTTAGCTCTGGCAAAAGCCATTGAAACACCTAGTATTGCATTTGCCCCAAGTTTAGCTTTATTATTAGTTCCGTCGAGTTCAATCAGAAAATAGTCAAGTTCACGCTGATTCGTGAAACATTTATTCTCAATGGCTTTTGCAATAATTGAATTAACATTCTCGACCGCTTTTAAAACGCCTTTCCCACCATAACGTTTATTGTCACCATCTCTTAGTTCAGTTGCTTCTCTTTCTCCTGTTGATGCACCGCTTGGAACCATTGCACGAGAAGTAGTTCCGTCTTCAAGTTTAATATTAACTTCAACGGTTGGGTTTCCCCTAGAATCGAGAATCTCGATTGCGTTAACATTTTGAATTTTCATAATTCATGTCCTCCATATTTTAGAATAATAATTCAGTCAAGTTACAAATTTTTAATTGGTGCTGTGTCCTCTTATTGTTGCCAACGTTGAGTGTATGCAGCGTGCGGGAGTTCGTGGCCACTTCACTATCCACCGTTACTGCCCTTGCCAGCGAGCTCTGAACTTTCAAATTGCTCTGAAACCCGCATGATGTATACACTGTTGGCGGTATGTTGCATATTATTAATATTCACTTTCTATATCTAGAATTTTCTTTTAACAAAATCTTTAATTATATATACCACAATTCCCGAAATAGTTGCATTTTTTTAAATAGTGAGTATTCTTAATTCACAATAAATTTTACAGTAGGATAAATTGAATTTGCTGGATTATTAGTCATATAATGCTTCATTATGAATTTTAGTCGGAAGTACTTAAAAATAAAACTTAAGGAGACTAACGGAATAATATAAATCAGTATAGAACTAATTATCGCAAATGTTTCTTCAAAATCTAAATTAGATTTAAAAAAATCAAGTATTCTCTCTATGTTTTTAAGAACTGGGAAAATAGATATAAGCAATAAAAGTAAAAAAAACATTCCAAAGGAACTTACGCTAAGATCTTTTTTCATCCATGATTGGTAATATTTACATTTTGGACATCGTTGATTCCCCAAACGAAATTTTTTATTTTCAATACTATTCTTAATATTAGAAATTTGTTGGTTGATTTTAGCTTGAGCTACTTCCTCAGAAAATTGTTTTCCACTCTGTATTTCAAGTGAATCTTTATAAGTGTATTTGTTTTTGCAATTTTCACATATGACAGTAATGTCAAACTTAATTTTAGCATCCGAGTAATAATAAGTTGGCATAATGATAAAGTTTTAAAGTATATAATAGAATTGTCGCTTCCATAAGATACTGAGTTCAATTAATAATAGAAATCATTTTTTACTATTTGTTTAATTCTATATTTAGGACGAGTCACAATTACCGCCAACGTTGAGTGTATGCAGCGTGCGGGAGTTCGTGGCCACTTCACTATCCACCGTTACTGCCTTTGCCAGCGAGCTTTGAACTTGCACATTGCTTTGAAACCCGCATGATGTATACACTGTTAGCGGTTGTATTATTTTATTATTAATGATTTGCCAAGTTTTTCTTTCAACTTATCAGTATAAAATTGATTTGGTACTAATTTAATTAAATTCCGAAGTTCTCTGCCTGCTTTTGTAAATTGAATTAATTGAAATTGGTGACCTGAAACATCTAGTTCAGAAGTTAATCCAGCATAATTGACTAATTCGTATTCGGCATTTCCACTTTCACTTTCTTTGTAATTAACCATTAAAGTCTCCGCAGAACGAATTAAATTAGCACCATCTAATTCAAATAAATCGTTATAACTAATTTCGTATTCATCTAATGGACCAATATGTTGAAATGCAAATACATTTGGATGAATAACAAAACAACTTTGTCCGTCATCAATTGAAAGATTTGATAATCGTTGAAAAGAGCTACCCAAATCAGAAGTTAATATAGATAGTAATTGTAATGTATGAGGGCTTACACTTAGTGGCTTAATTATTTCCTTTGTTAAAATTTTAGCTAGTATTTCTTGCACATCATCTTTTGTTTTGGTTTCTGCTAAACGCCAGAACTGTGTAACCCAATCTTCATCAATAGTTCCTTCTTGGCAATCTGAAATTGAAACAGAATTCAAATTGTCAATTGTTTTTTTTGCTATGGACTCTCTATTAATTTGTTCTTCAATTATTCGTGAACCGAAATAGTTTAATGCTCGATTGGCTAATTCAGAATCTGTTTTAAATAGTTGAGATGCTTCAAATGATGATGATTCTATCAATTTAATTTTCGCATTGCTTTTAGCAGTAATTTCAGATGATATAGAATCGAAATATGAAGCAGGAATATTTGATGCTGATGTTATAATTTTACCAACTCCTTTAGCCAACGCTGTAACTGCATTATTTTTAATAATATCAGGAATAGGAATATTTTTAAGGATTTCCATAAGTCCATTTTTTTCTGATTCAGTCTGCATAGTAGTAGCTTTTTTTAATATAATCGCTAACGTTTAGTATAAAAATAGTAGCCGATTGCGGGCTTCATCCCTGTCAGGTTACACAAAAGTTGGAGCGGGCTACAACCCTTGAATTTACTACTGAACCGGCTATTATTTTTAAACATTTGTTAGGCAAAGTAGTTTATTATGTATTTATCTTATTTTCAAAATCTTTAATCACTTTGTCCAAATTGGCACCGAATATTGTTTTCGCATTTTCATAAGTTTGATTACCGAAAAACTCAATAAATTTTTCCTTTCCAAAATTATCAATCAATTCTTTTACAAATAATCCAGAAAGCGGATATGTTAAATCTTCAGGGTAATTTTTCCAATTAGCCCAAATCTCCCCAATTGAGATTTTTTTGTCATTTGCTTTTAACCAATCTTTCACAATCTGCTCTTTATTCTGGTTTGTCTGGTCAAAACATACTGCAGTACCTTCATTTATCAATCCAGTTTTATTAATAACCTTGGTCGAATAGTTTGAAATAACATGGGTCATTTCGTGTCCTTTTGTTTGCTGATAATGGGAATGAACAATGCAAAATCCAGGGTCAGCAAATCCTAAATTGGCTTTTAACAGGTTTTTTGCGTCCTCTCTTGATTCCCAAACAAAAAAATCAATCTTTTTTGTCAATTTGCTATTAAAAAATTTATTAATATTTTGAAAAGTCTCTTCTCTTGATGATACATAGCTTTTTATATCAGAATCACTCATGTTTTGAAAATGAAATCTAAAATTATCTGATTCAACAATTTTCCAATCCTTGTAAAAATCATCAAATCCAAACAGCAAGATTCTTTTGTACGCATATTGGGTTGCATTTTTAGTCACATTTAACTCAAAACACTCTTTAGCAGACTTTTTTGAATTGTCATAATCTTGGAGCATGAAATGACAAGTACCTAAATATCCAAGTGCCCAAGCTTTCCGCCAAGTATTATTATTATCATTTTTTACTGTCGATTCAAGATAAGGGATAGCACTTTTAAAGTCTGCTTGGTCTGTGTATGAACGACCCATTATCAGATTTAAGTCAATATTATTGGGGTCATTTTCAAGAAGTGGTTTCGCTTTTTCAATTGCTGAATTAAAATCTTGTGAATTGTACAATTTCCATAAATCGTCAATTGCAGAATTTTGTCCAAATGAAATTAGACTTGAAACAATAAAAATCGTTGTGAAAAATTTTCTCATAATATAATGTTTTAGATGGTTGCTGTATTTTTTTACTATTTTGCCTAACGTTGGCGGTAGACGTAGTAAGGGGTTCGAAGCTCCGCACTCTCATTTCCGTATGTCGTTTCTTTCTTATTCATAATTCAAATATAGCAATTTAGCCCTTATTACGTTTACCGCGGGTTAGGGCAAGTATTTATTTTAATTTCAACTCAAATTCAAACTCGGATTTCTGCTTTTCTATCAGTTCTCTAATCAAAGCTATTAAAATTGAGACTGCAAAATCTAGATAATCTCCATACTCTATATCAAATGATTCATAGTCTGTATAAAACTTAGGAAATATATCAATGTCTCCATGTATTAATCTCGAACGATAATCATAAAGCTTACCTAATTTTTTTGTGTATTCGGTTGGCTTACCAAGAATTATAATAGATTTTTCTTTTATTTGGTATGATATACTCTGTGAACCTTCTGCCAATAAAGATTCAATACCTAACATAATCCAAAACAAATCAGCCGAATTCTTTGATTTTAAGTTCCCAAAAAGCTGCGAAAAAGCATTAATTGCTCTATGAACATTATTTCTACTTCGATTATTAGGATGAATATCAAATTTATGAAACCAATTGACGGTATCCATTAATGTCAAATTCTTGATAACAGGCCATTTTATTTTAGTTGAATGCTCATAAGCATTCATAATTGAACTAATAATTATTTCTGTTTCCCCAATATATTCATCGGTATTCGAGTATATTACTCCTGGCAAAAAATCAACATTTGTCGAATAAGACAAATTTATTAATAAATTTAAACGAGTTAAGTAGCTATTAATTAGAAATCTATTATAGTCTCCTAATTCATCCTCATCTTTTATTGTTAAATCAATAATTAGGTATTCACTAATCCACTCTGGATGAAAAAATGAATGTTTTTGGTTTAATCTTGTTGCAAATTCTGGTTCAGTATTATCCTGAATATTCCCTTCTACAATCTTAAATACAATATCTATAATTCTTGGTATTTCATTTTTATCAGATATTACCTTATCGTCAATTAATGAAATCAACTTTGGATTATTTGATAACCGTATTATTTCAGAGAGAAATAACTCGTAGCTTGTATAAGCGCTTTCGAAATCAGAACCTCTAATTGGAATTGTTATTTTCATTTAATTCAAGATAATATTTTTCAATCGCAGCGTCGTTTTTAATATTTGCCCTAACATCCCTATATACCTACCACGCATCTTCTATTCAGTATATATCGGTTTTGTTTACAACTGTTTTTTTTAATCCGTTTTCCAAAGTAATTTTATTCATCAATATATCCAAGGGGTTACGCATTTTTTTATTGTTTACTGCTATTACTGTGTATAAACCTCCGTGGTCTTGCTCCTTTCATGCCCCAACAATTATATAACCTCAGTTTTTACGTATATATCTCCCCAATTTGGTGATATAAAAACAATAGATACGCGGTTATTTTTCATTTATCCTCAGTTTTAAGGCTGGTTTCAGTAAATGTTTTTAACCGTTACCAAAATTAGCCCTATTAATCAAAAAAACAAATTTTAAAGAAACGGGTAAGTATGGAGTAAGAATATAACTGGGCAGGTTATTTTACACCCTCCTCCAATTATCTATTTTCTTATCGGCCGATAAGGCCTTTGCCTCGTTTAAAAAAGATGGCGCTATCAATTTTCTCAACCAATCCTGGCTGGGTTAGCATCAGAGGTAGTACATCATTAAAAATCTTTTCAATAATACCTGCTTGTTCCGCACAAACTGCAAATTGCCAAGCAATTGTTTTCTGGGCTAAATTTTCAGGTAATTGTCCATCTTTTGGTGCAAAGTCTTTTATCACCTATCCTAAAGTCTGCAAATCATCTGGCAAACTGTTGAAAGTCACAGGGCGACTCAATTTGATGGAAGGCAAACAATTGTTGTTCAATTAGTCACCCCGTGACTTGCGGAAATAGTGTATCGAAAATTCATCATTCAAAATTTAGAGACTCCGTTTTCCTTGCTATCTTTGCGGGTTTCGGAACTGCCGACAAAAAAACAAAACAGAAAGTAAGACTTTGATAGCAAACGCATTCTATGGCAAAAAAAGACAAACAAGACTGGAAGGACCGGTTGAATGTGGTGTATTCCACCGACCCAAATTTTAAGTATGAAAAGGAAGAAGAACCCGGACAGCAAACCTTGCCTCCCAACAAACAAAACCTGAAGGTGAGCATCGACCGTAAACAGAGGGGCGGTAAATCGGTCACCTTGGTTCAGGGGTTTGTGGGCACCGATGGTGATTTAAAGGAACTATCAAAGCTATTGAAAACCAGATGCGGTGTGGGAGGTTCTGCCAAAGACGGCGAGATGATCATCCAGGGCGAATTCAAACAAAAGGTGGCCGAATTGTTGACACAGCTAGGTTACAAAGTAAAAACGATTGGTGGTTAAGCAGGTTTGTCCATGACAAGGGAATTGATTCTAGCAGTGACCGAGCACCGGAAATTCGGGACATTATTTAATGCCTACGTGATTACCCCAACCACGGGTAACTCCTTTTATACCAGTATTGAAAAGGCCAATACCATCAACCTACAGGAGGTGGATGAACTGACCCCTGAAAAAGCCACGTTGATAAAACTTATTGGTGAATACGACGACAGTTACATTGCCAACCTCTTTACCCGCAAAAAGGAGGAGGCTCGCGATTTTATCAAAAATGTGGACAAAGAGTTTATCGATCTGCGCATCAAACCACACATTGAGCGGAGGCTTCACCAGATTGTGGACCTATTGCCCAAACTCAATGTGCGCCTATTTTTAAAAGATCGGCAATACGCCACTTTTTACCTGACCGACCAGATTCTCATGGCCGGGCCCAACGCCCAGGCCGTTTTCAATTTTGAACGCGATGCCAACGGGTTGAAATATTTCCTGACCATCAACCATGAACAAGAGACCATCTCGCTCAAGAATAAAAAGGCCCAAATCATTACCGATTCGCCATGTGCGTTGGTGTTAAACCAGAGGCTTTATACATTTCCGGATATCGACAGCAAAAAACTGCTTCCTTTTTTTGAGAAGGAACACATCAGCATTCCCAAACAAACCGAGAAAACCTATTTCGAAAAATTTGTTTTTGGCATCATTCAGCAATACATGGTAAAAGCCAAGGGGTTCACCATCGAGGAATCGACCCAGATACCAACCCGGCACCTTTACCTGCAAAACGACATGAAGGCAAATCCCGTGTTGTTGTTAAAGTTTCAATACCTCGAACGGATCATTCTGCCCAACAACCTCGACGAAAACTTTGTGATCATGGAAACCAGGCAGGATGAATACATTTTCAAAAAAGTCATCCGCAACAAAACTTTTGAGAAAGAAGCCAAGGAGCAACTAAAATCGTTAGGGCTTATCTCCAAAGATGGGGTACATTTTTATCCGCCATCTGGTGAAAATAACGATGTGGAGATTTATGCCATAATCCATTGGCTGAACCGGAACTCTGGCCTTCTTCAGGAAAAGGGGTTCCTGCTGAAACAGCATTTTTTTACCCACCGGTACAATGTGGAGGAAATTTTGCTCGATATACAGATGATTGAATCCAGCGACTGGTTCGATATCCGGGGCGTTGTGACCATTGGAAGTTTCAAGTTTCCGTTCATCAGGCTGCGCCGGAACATCCTGAAAAATATCCGTGAATTCGAACTTCCCGATGGCACCATTGCCATCCTACCCAAGGAATGGTTTGCCCGGTACAAAGAGGTCTTTTTGCTGGCCGATGCGCATCCGGAGGAATTTAAACTGAGTAAATTTCATTTCAACCTGCTCAATTCGGTACAGGTGGGTATAAGAAGCTCGTATGGCGAAAAGATTAAAGAGCTCTTTGCCAGCGAAACTTCTCTGGAACACCCGCAACCCATCGGTTTGCAAGCAACTCTGCGCCCTTACCAGGCAATGGGTTACCAATGGATGTTGAAGCTGAAACAGCACAAGTTTGGCGGCTGCCTGGCCGACGACATGGGTTTGGGAAAGACCCTTCAAACCCTGACACTGTTGTTGGAAAGCAGCCGTGAAACGATAGAACAACCTGTGGTAAATGCTGTGGCAACCCAAACACAGTTAAGCTTGTTCGACGGGCCTAAACCTCCGGAGTTCAAAGAAACTCAACGGATTTCGTCCACCAGTTTAATTGTGATGCCGGCATCGCTTATTTACAACTGGTACAACGAGGTAGCCAAATTTACGCCCAGCCTCAAAGTTTTTAAGTATGTGGGCAACAACCGTGGCAAGGACATTCAACACTTTCGTCAATATAATCTGGTGTTAACCACTTATGGAGTTATCCGAAACGAAGTGGAGGAGTTAAAAAAATTCCCGTTCCATTATGTGGTTCTCGATGAAAGCCAGGTAATTAAAAATCCCGATTCCAAAATCTACCAGTCGGTGATACAACTGAATGCCAGCCACAAACTGGTACTTACCGGAACGCCCATCGAGAATAGCCTTACCGACCTTTGGAGCCAGATGAACTTTGTGAACCGTGGATTGCTGGGTAATTTCAGCTTCTTTAAAAACGAATTTGTCACACCCATTGAAAAACAGGGTGATGTAGCCAAAAGCGAGAAACTCAAAGCCTTGATTCACCCGTTTATTCTGCGCCGTACCAAAGATCAGGTGGCCAAAGATTTACCTCCGAGAACGGAACAGGTCCGCTTTTGCGAGATGTCGGAAGTGCAGCAACGGATTTATGAAGAGGAAAAATCGGCCATCCGCAATACCATTTTCGAAAGTCTGGAAAAGAAGGGTGTGTCGCAATCTACCATGATGGTTCTTCAGGCTATTACCCGTTTACGCCAATTGGCCAACCATCCAAAGTTGGTGAAGATAGAGGAAGAATCGGGAAAATTCGAGGATGTGACCCGGATGCTCCAAAACGTGATTGCTGAAAAACACAAGGTTTTGTTGTTCAGTTCGTTTGTGAACCACCTGAATCTTTACAAAACTTATTTGGAGGAGAATGGATTGAAATATTCCCTGTTGACAGGCCATACCCGTAACAGACAGCAGGTCATTGATGAGTTTCAGAACGATCCAGAGATTCGGGTTTTCCTTATCTCGCTAAAAGCGGGTGGGGTGGGGTTGAACTTAACCGCAGCCGATTACGTGTTCCTGCTCGATCCTTGGTGGAACCCGGCTGCCGAGAATCAGGCCATCAATCGGGCGCACCGTATTGGTCAGGATAAAAATGTTTTTGTGTACCGCTTCATTTCGTCAGGTAGTATCGAAGAAAAGATTATGAAGTTACAGGATCGGAAATCGGAATTGGCAGACGTGTTCATCAATACCAACAACCCGTTCAAGGCCCTTTCTGCCGAAAAAATCAAGGAGTTGTTCGATTGAGTTCCTGATTCCGGGTTTGCATGGGTTACAAGGTTATAAGGTTGAATGTTTTCTGGTCTCTAATTTCTAAACTCTAAAGTTCGTAAAAAATAAATCTATTCGCCTGTTAATTGTATTTGTATCCAATTTTTTCCATCTTGCCAATATAACTTCAAAACAGACAACATGGCCCCACAATTTAACTTTAAAGTAATAGGAATTGCTTTTCTTTTTCAACTGTTTTTTGCTGCATTTCATGCTCAAGCGGAAACCGTAACCAGTCAGGATCAGGCGGTTCAGATGACAGAAAATCCGTCGGTGGGAGAGAAGATCAATCTGTGGTTTTCACCTATTGTGGATGACATTAGCAACGTCTTATTTTTCGATCCATTTGCAGCATTAGGTATCTACGATCCCATCATCTATCAAAACGGGGAACCAGTTAAAGACAAAAACGGGATGGTTTTAAAGCGCCGAATTCCTTTTGTGGTTATTTGGCTGGTTCTTGGAGCTATATTCTTTACCCTGTTTTTCAGGTTTATCAATTTCAGAGGTTTTAAGTTGGCCATTGCCTTAATCCGTGGGAAGTATGATAATCCGGACCATGCGGGTCAGGTCAGTCATTTTCAGGCATTGTCCACGGCTCTTTCGGCTACGGTTGGGTTGGGGAATATTGCCGGAGTGGCCATTGCCATAAGTATCGGAGGGCCGGGGGCTACTTTTTGGATGGTTTTAGCCGGGTTTTTGGGAATGTCAACCAAGTTTGTGGAATGTACGCTGGCGGTAAAATACCGGGAAATTGATGCGCAAGGAAGGGTTTCGGGAGGCCCCATGTATTATTTGAGCAAAGGGTTTGCCAAAAGGAATATGAAAATATTGGGTCAGGTGGTAGCTGTTGTTTTTGCTTTGTTGGTAGTTTTTGGTTCTTTAGGAATTGGCAACATGTTTCAGGCAAATCAGGCATTCTCTCAAATAACCTATAACTTTCCGGCTCTGAATGGAATGGGTTTTTGGTTTGGCCTATTTATGGCTTTTCTCACCGGGATTGTTATCATTGGGGGTATTAAAAGCATTGCAAATGTTACCTCTAAAATTGTCCCTTTTATGGCTATCTTTTATATAAGCGTGGCCTTATTTATCATTATTATTAATATTGATAGGACTGGAGAGGCATTTAAACTAATATTTGGTGGGGCTTTTTCACCCGAAGCTCTGAAAGGAGGAGTTATTGGAGTTTTAATTGTTGGTTTTCAACGGGCAGCTTTTTCCAACGAGGCGGGTATTGGTTCCGCACCGATTGCCCATTCGGTAGCCCGGACTAATGAACCGGTGAGCGAAGGCTTAGTTTCGTTACTTGAGCCTTTCATTGATACGGTGGTTATTTGCACCATGACTGCCTTAGTCCTGGTTTATACCGGTTTTTATGCCAATCCTGAAGGTTTGCAAGGTTCACAACTAACCTCGGCCGCTTTTGAAAGTGTTGTTTCGTGGTTCCCGTACCTATTAATTATAGCAGTTTTTTTGTTTGCTTATTCTACCATGATTTCGTGGTCGTTTTATGGATTGAAAGGATTCGATTTTCTGGTTGGCCGTTATTCCGAAAAATGGTTTGGAAACCGGAAAATTTCCAATGGAATCTATCAGGTACTCTTTTTAGTTTTTATTGTCATCGGGGCTTCTTCTAATCTGGGGTCAGTCATGGATTTTTCTGATATGCTGATTTTGACCATGGCATTCCCAAACATCCTGGGGTTGATAATTATGGCTCCAGAGGTGAAAAGGGATTTGAAAAGTTACTTAAAAAGGATACAATCCGGGGAGATTAAAAGATTCAGGTAAGGAGGCCCTTTGTATAAATTGAACATTTGGCAAAACATTATATTGGTTCGTTTGGGTTAAAATAGTTGCTTTTTTATACATTTGATAAGTAGTTTGACAAACCCTTTGCACTTATGAAAGGTTTCCTAAAAAGTTATTTTTCATATTCCCGCAGGCAGATGCGCGGTTTGTTGGTATTGGTGATTCTGATACTTATCGTACTTTTCTTCCCTTTAATCCACGATTTCTTTAAAGAGGATGAAGTTTGGGATCATTCTGAATTTAAAGAAGCCATCCAGAAGATAAAAATGGCTCAGCAGGTTTTAACGGCAAAGGAGGACTCAGCCATTCAGGTGCTTTCTTCTTTCGATCCAAATACTGCAACTTTTGAAGAATTACAGATGTTGGGTTTTCCAGATAAACAGGCCCGCACGCTTATCAAATACCGGGCATCGGGAGGAAAGTTTAGACTGAACGAAGACCTTAAAAAGGTGTACGGGATCGATAATAACTTCTATCAACAGATTGAACCTTACATTCATATTAAAGAATCTTTGTTTTTAGATGAGAAGAAAGCCCCAATCCATCCTACTGGGAACGCTCAAACCAAACAGGAAGAAGCGAAGAGGGATGTACCTAAAGATGATCCCGCGTTGAGTATTGAAATAAATACAGCCGATTCCACGCAATTGATCCGGATTCGAGGCATTGGAGCCTCTTTTGCTCGCCGGATAATCACCTATCGCAACTTTTTAGGTGGATATTATCATCAGGAACAATTGTTAGAAGTTTATGGGATAACGCCTGAAATCCTTGAAAAAATCCGTCCCCAAATTGCCATTGACACTTCGTCAATCACAAAAATAAACCTGAATACGGCCGATTTTAAAACCTTGAACAGCCATCCTTACATTGAATACAGCGATACAAAGAAGATTCTCAAGTTCAAAGAACTGATGGGAGCATTCAAATCCGTGGATGAATTGAATGTCAATCATTTGATGGATTCAGTCCGTTTTCGGAAAGTAAAACCGTACTTAGCCGTGAATTAACTGCGTGGGAGGTAAATCCTGTAGATAAATTTCCCGGTTCAATAACTTCATTTCCTTGTATAAAAAATAGATCACAATCAAGGCCGAAAGTATGTCACAAATAGGAGAGGCTATCCAAACCCCTGTCAACCCCCAAATACCGGGTAAAATAAGTATTGCTGGAATTAGCAACAACACTTGCCGTAAAAGCGAAAGGAGTGCAGCAATTTTTGCTTTGCTGACAGATTGAAAATAATTACCGACAATTATCTGAAAGCCAATAAAGGGTAAGGCCGCCAACAATATCCGTAAGCCGGGTTTTCCTATGTCTAAAAGTTCTTTATTGTCATGGTTAAATATCTTAATGATGGCTCCCGGAAATAATTCAATCAAAAACCAGCCAGTAATAGAAAGTATAGTGGCTGATTTTATGCCTAAAATCAATGTCTGTTTTACCCGTCGGAAGTTTTTAGCCCCGTAATTAAATCCAATAATGGGTTGTGCAGCCATGTTAATGGCAATAACCGACATCACAAGAAACATCACCACGCTGTTTATAATACCCATGGCTCCCACGGCCAAATCACCGCCATATTTTACCAGTTGGGTATTCAGAGTCCCTTGGACCATACTTGAAGCTAATTGCATGGCAAATGGGGCAAAACCAATGGTGACGATGTAAACCACAATTTCCGGAACAATCCGTATGTTTTTGAGTCTCAATTTTAAAACTGACTTTTGACTCCTGAAATGCATCAATACCCAAATACAGAGGACTATCATCGAAATAATAGTCGCATAAGCCGCACCTTTAACACCCATATCGAAAACAAAAATAAAGATGGGATCAAGAACGAGGTTGGTTCCGGCACTTATCAGCATTGAATACATGGCAATTTTGGCATTTCCTTCCGAACGTATTAAATTATTCAGACCAAAACCTACCATATTAAAGATAGTACCCAATAGGATGATATTTAAATAATCAGAGGCATATCCCTTTGTTTCCTCACTGGTTCCAAATAATTCCAGCAACGGGTCTTTAATCAAAAATCCAAATAGGGTCACTAAAATGGAAGTAATTACAAGGAGTATAAAGGCATTGCCCAGAACCAATTCTGCACGTTGAATATCCTTTTTACCAAGATTAATTGAGATCCTTACACCGGCTCCAATCCCAATAAGCATCCCAAATGCCATCATAATAATCATGATGGGAAATACAGCACTTAAACCTGCCAAAGCATAGGCTCCCACTCCCTGTCCAATAAATATCCTATCTACCACATTGTACAAAGAGTTCACTACTACCCCTGTAAACGCGGGGACAAAATATTGCCACATCAGCCGTGGAATACTTTTCGATTCTAGGTCATGGACATTTTTCGCGTGAACCATAGGAGGCTTGGCATTTATTATTAATTTTAAGGATGCAAAGGTAATTGTAAACAACAAATTCAAATCAAAAATGACTTTTTATTCAAAATGTTTAATTGCAGTAGGAATCATAGGGCTTTCAGGAATTCCTTTATTCATTCTTGATTATTCTGATCTTTCATGGAATACAAATAAAGAGAGTTATTGGGGGATGATTTCAATGGTCGCCTTAATTATTGCTGTGTTGGTTTATCATGCGGCTTTAAAACGGGAGCAGGCAACTGCAAATACCCAAAATAGAAAATGATTTTAGGTTTGGGTTGCAATACTTGCATTTTTTTCCTAAATTGGAATCCATTCGAAAATATTGAAAAAAATTTACAATTAAATTTTGTTAATGAATATCAATGTTCTAAATTTGCAGCCTTGTTTATTTGGATGTTAAATTTTAAGTAATATGATTGTAATACCAGTAAAAGAAGGCGAAAATATTGATAGGGCTTTAAAAAAGTTTAAGAGAAAATTCGAAAAAACCGGAGTTATTAAAGAATTAAGAGCTCGTCAGGTTTTCAGAAAACCATCTGTCGAAAGAAGGGAAGAAATGATTAAAGCCGTTTACATTCAGCAATTGCAAATCGAAGATCAATCAATGTAATTTGCATTAGATTTGGTAGGGACTTTGCTTCCCCATTGATAGTTGCATTTTAATTTCTTATGGATATAAATGCTTTTATCAAATATCTGTCGAACGAAAAACGGTACTCAAAACATACCGTGCGTTCCTATCAAAGTGATCTCGATCAATTTGTTGAATTTTGCATCAGTATCAATCCTGAATTTAATCCAATTGCAAGTGATCATCATATCATTCGTAAATGGATTATTTTTTTAATGGAAAATGGAGTTAGCCCTCGTTCTATTAATCGGAAAATTACTACTTTAAAGTCGTTTTATAAATTCTTAAGTAGGGAAGGTGTGATTGAAGTCATGCCTACCGATAAAGTAGTAGTCCCAAAAATGAAAAAACAGTTGCCCGTTTTTGTAGGTCAGGAACCAATGAACCGGTTGTTCGACTCCTTTGAATTTCCGGATAATTTTGAAGGGTTAAGAAACCGGACCATTCTATTGGCTTTTTATTGCACCGGCATCCGGGTGAGTGAACTGGTTTCGCTTACCACTCACAACATCGATTTCTACAATGGGCAAATAAAAGTTTTGGGTAAGCGCAACAAAGAACGTTTGGTTCCCTTTGCTTTAGAACTCAAGGCTGCTTTTCAGGAATACCTTGCTGAACGCGATAAATTGGAGTGTAACCATCCCGTTGTATTTGTCACCAATGCAGGAGATCCCATTTACGACAGGTTGGTTTACGATATCGTTCATCAGAACTTGGGTGCAGTTACCACCCTCGAAAAGCGAAGCCCGCATATATTAAGGCATACATTTGCCACCCAGATGCTGAATAATGGAGCTGATATTAATGCAATCAAAGAGTTACTGGGGCATTCCAATCTTTCTGCAACACAAATCTATACCCATACCACATTCGAAAAACTTAAAAAAATATATAAACAAGCTCACCCTCGAGCATAAAAACAGGAGGTAACTATGAATATCAAAGTTCAATCGGTACATTTTGATGCAGATGGGAAACTGCTGGAATTTATTGAAAATAAATTGAGCAAATTGGACCATATCTATGATCAAATTGTTGGGGCGGAAGTTGTCCTTAAAATTGAAAAATCTGAAGACAGTCAAAACAAGGTTACTGATATCAAAATCTTGATTCCTGGAAATGACCTTTTTTCGAAGCGACAGGCAAAAACTTTCGAAGAGGCTACAGATTTAGCCGTGGAAGCATTGTTAAAGCAGTTGAAGCGGATTAAAGAAAAGCAAAGGAATTAACCACGAGCTCTATAGAAACCTTAAAAATATCGCGAGCCCCAAGAATAGGGGCTCTTTTATTGATAAATGAATAGCGTTTTATTGTTAAAATAGCAGATCAAAAAAACGATAAAGGCCGCAACAGAACTGAAACTTTAAAATATTTGAGGGTGTAAGGAAAAAAATAATTTGAATTTTGTGTTTTAAAAAAAATATTTCATACATTTGCCAACCGTTTTGAGAGGTAAAATATGTTCTTTTAAATAAGCCGGTATAGCTCAGTTGGCCAGAGCAGCTGATTTGTAATCAGCTGGTCGGGGGTTCGAATCCCTCTACCGGCTCTTTATAGATTTGCCAAGTTCATCCTTCATAGAGGTACAATCAAAACGGGCATTATGCTAGAAAAGAAGTTCTAATACATTATGATATTTGGGGAGATACCAAAGTGGCCAACTGGGGCAGACTGTAAATCTGCTGACGTACGTCTTCGTAGGTTCGAATCCTGCTCTCCCCACAAAACCATTTACATGGATAAAACGATAATTGCAGGCTTGTTGTATGATAAATAGGTGTGCGGTTATTTAAAAGCGGGAGTAGCTCAGTCGATAGAGCATTAGCCTTCCAAGCTAAGGGTCGCGGGTTTGAATCCCGTCTCCCGCTCAATGTTTTGCCGAAGTAGCTCAGGGGTAGAGCGCTTCCTTGGTAAGGAAGAGGTCATGGGTTCAATTCCCATCTTTGGCTCTAAGACTGGGTATAATATTTTGTTGAATTAGTAATAATTGGTAATTATGGCTAAAGAAACGTTTAAGAGGGATAAACCTCACGTGAATATTGGAACCATCGGTCACGTTGACCATGGTAAAACAACTTTGACCGCTGCTATCACGAAAGTATTAGCAGAAAAAGGTCTATCAGAGATGCGTAGCTTCGATTCAATCGACAATGCACCTGAAGAAAAAGAGCGTGGTATTACTATTAATACCGCTCACGTAGAGTACCAAACTCAAAATCGCCACTATGCTCACGTTGACTGTCCAGGTCACGCTGACTATGTGAAGAACATGGTAACTGGTGCTGCTCAAATGGATGGAGCCATCCTTGTAGTTGCTGCTACTGATGGTCCTATGCCTCAAACCCGCGAACACATCCTGTTGGCTCGTCAGGTAAACGTACCTAAGGTACTTGTTTTCCTGAATAAAGTAGATATGGTTGATGACGAAGAGTTGTTGGAATTAGTTGAAATGGAAGTACGCGAATTGTTGGACTTCTATGAATTCGACGGTTCAAATGCTCCTGTTATCAGAGGTTCTGCTTTAGGTGGTCTTAACGGAGAACCTAAATGGGTTGAAAAAATCATGGAATTAATGGATGCAGTTGATAGCTGGATTCCACTACCTCCTCGTGACATCGATAAGCCTTTCTTGATGCCAGTTGAAGACGTATTCTCGATCACAGGTCGCGGTACTGTTGCTACTGGTCGTATCGAAACTGGTGTTATCAAAACCGGTGAAGAAATCCAAATTATTGGTTTGGGTGCCGCTGGTATGAAATCAGTTGTAACCGGTGTTGAAATGTTCCGCAAAATCCTTGATAGAGGTGAAGCTGGTGACAACGTAGGTCTGTTACTTCGTGGTGTTGACAAAGAATCAATCAAACGTGGTATGGTTATCAGCCACCCTGGAAAAATCACTCCTCATACAAAAATCAAAGCTGAGATTTATGTATTGAAGAAAGAAGAGGGAGGCCGTCACACTCCATTCCACAACAACTACCGTCCACAGTTCTACTTGCGTACATTGGACGTAACTGGTGAAATCATGTTGCCAGAAGGAACTGAAATGGTAATGCCAGGTGATAACGTAAGTATCACTGTAAACCTAATTACTCCAGTTGCTTGTAACGTAGGTCTCCGTTTTGCTATCCGCGAAGGTGGTAGAACAGTAGGTGCTGGACAGATAACTGAAATTGTAGAATAATACAATAACTAACGAAAAAGGATTCCGCCTTGGCGGATTCTTTTTTTCACACGGGTGTAGCTCAGTTGGTAGAGCACTGGTCTCCAAAACCAGGTGTCGGGCGTTCGAGTCGCTCCTCCCGTGCTAATTTTATTTTAAGATGCGTAAAATAAGAGAATATTTTAAAGACGTTTACACTGAGTTAGTACATAAAGTAACCTGGCCTTCATGGGCAGAGTTACAGAACAGTATGGTAGTTGTAATGGTTGCTTCCTTTATTATAGCCCTCATCATCTATGTTATGGATGTTTCATTTACGAAAGTAATGGAACTCGTTTACAGTATGTTTTATTAATTTTCCTTAATAGAGATGGAAAAGAAGTGGTATGTTGTGCGCGCAATAAGCGGTAAAGAAAAAAAGGTTAAGGAACAGATCGAAAGCGAAATTTCCCATTTAAAGTTAGAGGAATACGTTTCCCAAGTCTTAATTCCTCAGGAAAAGATTTATCAGATCCGGAATGGGAAAAAAATTAGCAAAGAGAGAAGTTTCTTTCCTGGTTATGTGCTTATTGAAGCTGCTTTGGTAGGTGAAATCCCTCATATCCTTCGGAACATCCCCAATGTATTAGGCTTCCTGGGTACAGGGGGAGAAGCCACTCCGTTAAGGGTTGCAGAAGTAAACCGCATTCTGGGTAAAGTTGACGAACTCGCTGAAAGCGAAGAAGAAATCAATGTACCCTATATCGTGGGTGAAACTGTCAAAGTAATTGATGGACCTTTTAATAGCTTCAGCGGGATAATTGAAGAGGTAAACGAGGAGAAGAAAAAACTGAAAGTTTCAGTGAAAATCTTTGGGCGAAAAACTCCCGTGGAGCTAAGTTTTATGCAGGTTGTAAAAGAATAAATTATTTATTATGGCAAAAGTTGTTGATGCAATGATTAAGTTGCAAATCAAAGGAGGGGCCGCCAATCCTTCTCCGCCTGTTGGTCCTGCCCTTGGTTCTAAGGGTGTGAACATCATGGAGTTTTGCAAACAATTTAATGCACGGACTCAAAACAGTGCCGGAAAAGTCCTTCCGGTAATTATCACCGTTTATTCTGATAAATCGTTCGAATTTATCGTTAAAAAACCACCAGTTGCCGTTCAGATTCTAGAAGCAGCGAAAATAAAAAGCGGTTCGGCGGAACCTAATCGTAAAAAAATAGCTTCTATTACCTGGAACCAAGTGAAAGAAATTGCCGAGGACAAGATGAGTGACTTGAATGCATTCACCATTGATTCAGCAATTAGCATGGTTGCAGGAACTGCTCGTAGTATGGGTGTGACAATCTCAGGTGAATTTCCCGGCAAAAATTAATTAAAAACCTCTAGTTAAAAATGGCAAAACTAACGAAAAACAGAAAAAAAGTTGCAGATAAAATTGAAACAGGTAAACTGTATAAATTATCTGAAGCTTCGAAGTTGGTTAAAGAGGTGACTACCACTAAGTTTGATGCTTCTGTTGATATTGACATCCGTTTGGGTGTCGATCCCCGGAAAGCAAACCAGATGGTTCGTGGTGTTGTTTCATTACCTCATGGAACAGGGAAAGAAACGCGTGTTTTAGTGCTATGTACCCCCGATAAGGTAGAGGAAGCTAAAGCAGCAGGTGCCGATCATGTTGGCCTCGATGATTATATCGAAAAAATTAAAGGCGGATGGACTGATATTGATGTTATCATTACCATGCCTCCAGTAATGGCTAAAGTTGGTGCCCTAGGTAGAGTTCTTGGACCCCGTGGTTTAATGCCTAACCCTAAAAGCGGAACCGTAACAATGGAAGTTGGTGCGGCCGTTAAGGAAGTTAAGCAAGGTAAAATCGACTTCAAAGTAGATAAGTATGGTATCATCCATGCTGGTATCGGAAAAGTATCTTTTGATCCTCAAAAGATTCAGGAAAATGCCAAAGAGATGATTGATACCATTGTAAAACTGAAACCTGCTGCAGCAAAAGGTACTTATGTAAAGAGTATCAATCTTTCAAGTACCATGAGCCCTGGTATTCCAGTGGATTTTAAAACTATTGATGAGTAAAATTTATAAGTTATGAAGCGCGAAGATAAGGCTGTTGTTATCAACGAATTAGCTCAAAAACTCAAAGAATCGTCACACTTCTACCTTACTGATATTTCAGATTTGAATGCTGAAGCTACCAGTTTTTTGCGTAGAAAATGTTTCGAGAAGGAAATTGAGCTGGTTGTTGTAAAGAATACCTTGCTCAGAAAAGCGATGGAGCAGTCTGAGACAGATTATTCAGAGATGTTTAAAGTTTTGAAAGGCGCTACTTCAATCATGTTTACCGATGCTGCAAATGTACCGGGTAAACTAATTCAAGAATTAAGAAAGAAGAGCGATAAGCCTATCGTAAAAGCTGCATACGTTGAAGAGTCAGTTTATATTGGAGATAACATGTTAATGGCATTGGCCAACATCAAATCCAAAAATGAACTTATTGCTGATGTTATCGGCTTACTACAATCACCTGCCAAAAACGTGGTATCGGCTTTACAGTCTGGAGGCCAGACATTGACAGGTGTTCTCAAAACATTATCAGAAAAATAGAGTTAATTATTTTAGTAAACATTTAATTAAAAATAGAGGAAAATGGCAGATTTGAAAAAATTTGCAGAAGAGTTGGTAAACTTAACTGTAAAAGAGGTTAATGAATTGGCTGCAATCCTTAAGGAAGAGTACGGAATTGAGCCTGCTGCTGCAGCAGTAGCATATGCTGGCCCAGTTGGTGGCGGCGAAGCTGTTGCTGTTGAGGAAAAAACCGAATTCGATGTAATCCTTAAAAATGCAGGTGGACAGAAACTTCAAGTAGTAAAATTAGTTAAAGAACTTACTGGTCTTGGTCTAAAAGAAGCTAAAGAAGTTGTGGACGGAGCACCAAAGGAAATTAAAACCGGAGTAAGCAAAGACGAAGCTGAAGCATTAAAAGCTAAATTAGAAGAAGCTGGAGCTGAAGTTGAACTTAAATAAAATACTCCAATAATATAGACTTACAAGGTTTAATCACGCCGCGGGTGTGATTAAGCCTTTTTGTTGTTATTTTTAAGTTCAATTTATATTTGTAATTATGGCTTCAAATACATATCAAGAAAGGATTAGTTTTGCATCTATTAAAAATCAGCTGGAATATCCTGATTTCTTGGAAGTTCAGTTAAAATCCTTTACTGATTTTTTCCAAATAAACACCACCCCTGAAAAAAGAAGAAGAGAGGGACTGTTTCAGGTTTTTACCGAAAATTTCCCAATTACCGATACTCGAAACAATTTTGTCCTCGAATTTCTTGATTATTCCATTGATCCGCCAAGATATACCATTGAAGAAAGCATTGAGCGGGGACTTACTTACAGTATTCCACTGAAGGCAAAATTAAAATTATATTGCACCGATCCCGAACATGAGGATTTTGATACGGTTGTGCAAGACGTTTACCTTGGTACGGTCCCTTACATGACCCCCAAAGGTACGTTTGTGATCAACGGGGCCGAGCGCGTTATCGTGTCTCAGCTGCATCGTTCCCCTGGCGTTTTCTTCGGTCAAAGCATCCATGCAAATGGCACCAAACTGTATTCAGCCAGGGTTATCCCATTTAAAGGCTCCTGGATTGAATTTGCTACCGATATAAACAGCGTGATGTACGCCTACATCGACCGTAAAAAGAAATTGCCGGTTACTACTTTGTTGCGTGCCATTGGGTACGAAGGGGATCGTGAAATTTTGGAAATTTTCGGACTGGCTGATGAAATTAAAGTTTCAAAATCAGGACTGAAAAAATTTGTAGGACGTAAACTGGCTGCAAGGGTCTTAAAGTCTTGGGTTGAAGACTTTGTGGACGAAGATACCGGTGAAGTAGTTTCTATCGAACGGAATGAAATAGTTATTGATAGGGAAACTGTTCTCGATAATGATAATATTGAGGAAATCATCGATTCAGGAGCTAAATCTATTTTGCTTCACAAAGAATTGGCAAATATTTCCGATTTTGGAATTATTTACAATACCCTACAAAAGGATCCTTGTAATTCCGAAAAGGAAGCTGTATTGCACATTTACAGGCAATTACGGAACTCGGAACCACCCGATGAAGCTACTGCCCGTGATGTAATTGAAAAATTGTTTTTCTCTGATAAAAGATACGATTTGGGTGAGGTAGGTAGGTACCGGCTTAACAAAAAGCTTGGTCTAAATACCGAAATGAATATTAAAATCCTTACCAAAGAGGATATTATCGAGATTATAAAATATTTGATTGAGCTGATCAACAGCAAAACAGATGTGGACGATATCGACCACTTGAGCAACCGTAGGGTACGTACCGTGGGCGAACAACTCATGAACCAATTTGGCGTGGGTTTGGCCCGTATGGCCCGTACCATCCGCGAACGGATGAATGTCCGCGACAACGAGGTATTCACACCAGTAGATTTGATCAATTCAAAAACATTGTCAAGCGTTATCAATTCCTTTTTTGGAACCAACGCCTTGTCGCAGTTCATGGATCAAACCAATCCGTTGGCTGAAATGACCCACAAACGCCGTATGTCGGCACTGGGGCCTGGCGGTCTGTCGCGTGAACGTGCCGGTTTCGAGGTTCGTGACGTACACTATACACACTATGGACGTCTTTGCCCGATTGAAACCCCTGAAGGGCCTAACATCGGTCTGATTTCGTCTCTTTGCGTATTTGCAAAAATCAACAACCTTGGATTTATCGAAACCCCTTACCGGAAGACCAGTGAAGGTGTGGTTGATTTATCGAATGAAGGGGTTGTTTATTTAAGCGCAGAGGAAGAAGAAGATAAAATCATTGCCCAAGCCAATGCACCTTTGCATGAGGATGGCCGTTTTGTCCGTTCAAAAGTAAAGTCAAGGCTTGAAGCCGATTATCCTGTAGTAGAACCTACCGAAGTCCAATTGATGGATGTAGCTCCAAATCAGATTGCTTCTATTGCAGCTTCATTGATCCCATTCTTGGAACATGACGATGCCAACCGTGCGTTGATGGGTTCGAACATGATGCGTCAGGCAGTTCCGTTGTTGCATCCGGAATCTCCGATTGTAGGAACAGGTATCGAAAAGAAAGTTGCCGAGGATTCCCGGAATCTTATCCGTGCCGAAGGGGATGGCGTAGTTGAATTCGTTGATGCCGAAGAAATCATCATCCGTTACAACCGTAATGAAGAAGAGCGGTTTGTAAGTTTCGAGGATGATACGGTACGTTATCATTTATCAAAATTCCAAAAGACCAATCAAAATACATGTATCAATCAACACCCGATTGTTTCAAAAGGAGACAAAGTGAAGAAAGGTACTGTGTTAACTGAAGGATATGGCACGCAAGGAGGTGAATTGGCTTTAGGTCGAAACCTGAAAGTTGCATTCATGCCTTGGAAAGGTTACAATTTTGAGGATGCTATTGTTCTTTCAGAAAAAGTGGTCCGCGATGATGTATTTACATCCCTTCATATTGATGAATATATGCTAGAAGTCCGCGATACCAAACGTGGTTTGGAAGAGCTGACCTCGGATATTCCAAATGTGAGTGAAGAAGCCACCAAAAATCTGGATGAAAATGGCTTGATACGCATCGGGGCTCATGTGAAACCAGGTGATATCTTGATTGGTAAAATTACCCCTAAAGGAGAATCGGACCCATCGCCCGAAGAAAAGCTTTTAAGAGCCATCTTTGGTGATAAAGCAGGTGATGTGAAAGATGCTTCATTAAAAGCTTCCCCCTCATTGACAGGTGTGGTTATTGATAAAAAACTGTTTTCAAGATCATTAAAAGATAAAAAAGTTAAGACTGCCGAAAAACCATTGCTTCAGAAATTGGATGATGAAATGGAGCGCAAGCATGCTGACTTGAAATCAAAACTGATTGACAAACTTTTTGTGGTGGTGAACGGCAAAGTTTCACAAGGCATCAAAGATTATTATGGTATAGATGTAATTGCCAAAGGGACTAAATTTACCCAAAAAGTGCTACAGGATCTTGATTACATAAATATCAATCCGAATAAATGGACTACTGATAAAGATAAAAATACCATTATCAGCGATTTATTGCACAACTACTTAATCAAATTCCGCGACATTGAAGGCGAAGTAAAACGCAAGAAATTTAATGTTACGGTAGGCGATGAGTTACCAAACGGGATTGTTCAATTGGCCAAAGTTTACATTGCCCAAAAACGTAAAGTCAGGGTAGGTGATAAGATGGCAGGACGGCATGGTAACAAAGGTATTGTGGCAAAAGTTGTTCGTGAAGAGGACATGCCCTTCTTAGAAAATGGGACCCCCGTGGATATTGTTTTAAATCCGCTAGGTGTGCCTTCGCGTATGAACCTTGGGCAGATTTACGAAACCGTTTTAGGATGGGCCGGTAAAGAATTAGGGGTGAAATTTGCTACACCGATTTTCGATGGAGCAACCCTTGATCAAATTACTGATTATACCACTAAAGCAGGTGTTCCTGAATTTGGACGCTCTTATTTATATGATGGTGGATCTGGCGAAAGATTCCATCAACCTGCAACTGTCGGCATTATTTACATGCTGAAACTAGGGCACATGGTTGATGATAAAATGCACGCACGTTCCATTGGACCATATTCCCTCATCACACAACAGCCACTTGGAGGTAAAGCTCAATTTGGTGGTCAGCGTTTTGGTGAAATGGAGGTTTGGGCATTAGAGGCTTTTGGGGCAGCTAATATCCTGCAAGAAATCCTTACCATCAAATCGGATGACGTTTTGGGGAGGGCGAAAGCTTACGAGGCAATTGTAAAAGGTGAACCAATGCCAAATCCTGGCATTCCGGAATCTTTGAACGTATTGCTGCATGAGTTGCGTGGTCTGGGATTAAGCATCAATTTAGAGTAAATTAGTAGGGTACCGTAAAACTTACGGTACTCTTTTCATAATCAATTTAAATCTTTCTATATATGGCCTTTAGAAAGGAAAATAAAGCAAAGAGCGATTTTTCAAGGATTTCCATTGGACTGGCTTCGCCCGAAGAGGTGCTTGAACGATCAAGTGGAGAAGTGTTAAAACCAGAGACCATTAACTACCGAACTTACAAACCTGAACGTGATGGTTTGTTTTGTGAACGGATTTTTGGTCCGGTGAAAGATTATGAATGTCATTGCGGTAAATACAAGCGTATCCGTTACAAAGGAATAGTTTGCGACCGTTGTGGTGTTGAAGTTACAGAAAAAAAGGTACGTCGTGAACGCATGGGGCATATACAGTTGGTGGTTCCCGTGGCTCACATCTGGTACTTTAAATCGTTACCAAACAAAATAGGATATTTACTTGGCTTGCCAACTAAAAAACTGGATTCAATTATCTATTACGAAAGATACGTGGTTATCAATCCGGGAGTAATGGCTGACGAAGGAGTTCAATACCTGGATTTCCTTACCGAAGAAGAATATTTAGATTATTCTGAAAAACTCCCAAAAGAAAACCTGTATCTGGAAGATACCGATCCAAACAAGTTCGTAGCTAAAATGGGAGCTGAAGCACTTTATGCATTGCTTGAGCGCCTTGATTTGGATGAACTTTCTTATTCACTGCGTCACAAAGCCAATACGGAGACTTCGCAACAGCGTAAAAATGAAGCATTAAAACGCCTTCAAGTTGTGGAATCGTTCCGTGCTTCAGCCGGGCGTAATAAGCCAGAGTGGATGATTGTTAAAGTGGTTCCAGTAATCCCACCGGAGCTTCGTCCGTTGGTACCTTTGGATGGTGGCCGTTTTGCCACTTCCGATTTGAACGATTTGTACCGCCGGGTAATCATCCGTAACAACCGTTTAAAAAGGTTGATTGAAATCAAAGCTCCTGAGGTAATTTTACGTAACGAAAAACGTATGTTGCAGGAAGCAGTGGATTCATTATTCGATAACTCCAGAAAATCGAACGCTGTTAAGACTGAAAGCAACCGTGCCTTAAAATCGTTGAGCGACAGCTTGAAAGGTAAACAAGGACGGTTCCGTCAAAACTTACTCGGTAAACGTGTGGATTACTCTGCCCGTTCAGTTATCGTTGTTGGTCCGGAGCTTAAAATGCACGAATGTGGATTGCCTAAAAATATGGCGGCCGAACTTTATAAACCTTTCATCATCCGCAAATTGATTGAACGGGGTATTGTAAAAACTGTTAAATCAGCCAAGAAAATTGTGGACCGGAAAGATCCTGTAGTTTGGGATATCCTCGAAAATGTATTGAAAGGACACCCGGTATTATTGAACCGTGCTCCTACATTGCACCGTTTGGGTATCCAGGCTTTCCAACCGAAATTGATCGAGGGTAAGGCCATTCAATTGCACCCATTGGCTTGTACGGCTTTCAATGCTGACTTTGACGGTGACCAAATGGCTGTGCATTTACCTTTTGGTAATGCTGCTATTCTGGAAGCTCCAATTTTGATGTTAG
>Ga0074197_1000417_pt1 | contig 54342 bp, 43 predicted proteins | sample EPASupsiteSAE305_FD_64526 | JGI IMG/M metagenome (GOLD analysis project Ga0074197, IMG submission 64526) | Bioremediated contaminated groundwater microbial communities from EPA Superfund site, New Mexico - SAE3-05 reassembly with SPADES | ecosystem: Environmental > Aquatic > Deep subsurface >...
CCTTGACTTCTTCTTTGGGAAGCTTCTTGGGCTGACCACTTCGAAAACGATCTTGAAGGCCCGCGAGGCCTTGGTCTTTGAATCGCTTCCTCCAGCGGTAGACAGTAAGTGCAGTGGTCCCGAGCTGGCTTGCCACTTCCTCAACTGTCTTTCCAGAAGCCGTCAGTAGGATGATCTCCGCACGGAATACAAGGCTTTGCGCTGTTTTAGGTGAACGCAGCAGGGCTTCGAGGCTCCGCTGCTCGTCTTCATTAATTGTGTAGTTTTCATGTGTGCGTGGCATGATGCACTATAACATATAAATTGATAAATATGTCTAATTAACCGCACAGCACACTAGGAACGAAGTGCACTGTACATGCAACATATTGTTAATATTCAATAAAAAAATATAATCAGGACTACGAGAATCACTGATGAATATTAACAATGAGCGTAGCATCTTCAACGGTGACAAAATTTTTCTTTATTTCACCCTTTCATACCGCATCTGGCTGATTTGCTCCGCCACCAGACCGATCATGAAAATAATGATTGAACTGTTGAACAACAGGGCTGACATATTGGTGAAACGGCCTTGAGTGAAGAAGGTGTAGCCATAGTAGCAGATTCCGGTTGTGAAGAAGGCGAGACTGATCGGCAGAAAGACCCGAAATGGTGAAAAAAGTGTGGCTATCTTGGTAATGATCAGAAAAAAACGGGTGCCGTCTTTTAACAGTTTAATTTTACTTTTTCCTATTCGTGCTCTGGTTTGAATTGGGATGTATTTGACACTGCGGCCGCTACGAAGGTAACCAAGGGTCAAAGTAGAAGGGTAGGAAAAGGTGTTGGGTAGAAGGTAAATAAACTGCTTGGCCACAGAAAGCCGGACCAAGCGAAAACCCGAGGTGAGGTCTTCGACGTGAAACTTGCTGACATACGAGGCAAATTTATTATAGACCCAATTGGCCAGATCCCTGTGGACACTGGTTTCCGATTGACCGCTCCGCGCTCCCACCACCATATCGAACCTGTCCTTATATTCCAGCAGACCGGCAATATCTTCCGGCTGGTGCTGCCCATCGGCGTCCATCATCACCACCCATTCTCCCTGGGCGCAACGCAGGCCGGATTTAATCGCGGCCCCATTGCCGATATTATAGGGATGGGGCCAGACATTGGCCCCGGCTGCCATGGCCTCGTGCATGGTATTGTCGGTGGAGCCGTCGTCCACCACCAGAATTTCGAAACCAGGATGCAGGGCGCGTATCTTTTGGATGGTAGCGCCGATCACGCCTTCTTCGTTATACGCGGGTAACAGTATGGTTACCTCGTACTTTTTTTTCTCCTCCACAACCACACTCCACAAGGTCAGAGGTTAAAAGGTATGGACGGATTAGAGCAGAAACGGAAAAAAAAGCAAAGAGATTAAGCTAATAGAAACAAAAAACGAACGATGTCAGTGCCAAACCCCGGCAATGGTCATTCCACACTTCTCGCAGCGACCGTCAATCATCGCCACCGTCTGGCTGCTGAAACCGGAGCGTTGAATAAGCCGCGTGGAGCAGCCCGGACAGAAGGTGTCCTCGCCACCTGAACCGGGGACATTGCCCTCGTAGACAAACCGCAGTCCTTCGGCCAGACCAATCTCGCGTGCTTTTTTGAGGGTAGCCAACGGGGTCGCCGGACGATCCAGCATCTTGTAGGTCGGATAGAAACCGGTCACATGCCAAGGGAGATGCGGCGACACACTCCTGAGGAAACGGGCGATGGATCGCAACTCTTCGTCGCTATCGTTGAGGCCGGGGATAACCAGGGTAGTGACCTCGACCAGCACACCGAGTTCATAAAACAGGCGGATACTCTCCAGGACCGGTTCAAGCCGGGCCTTGCAAATCGTTTGATAGAAATCGGCGGTGAAGGCCTTAAGGTCAATGTTGATACCGTCGAGCACCGGCGCAAGATGGCGGATCACTTCGGCGGTCATGTAGCCGTTGCTGACAAAGACATTTTTGATTCCCTTCTCTTTAGCCAGCCGGGCGCAATCGTAGGCAAACTCATAAAAAATCGTGGGCTCGACATAGGTGTAGCTGATGCTGGCGCAACCGGACCGGACCGCCTCGTCCACCACCGAACTGGGGGTCCGGTTCACTCCGCTGATCTCGCCATTGTGCAGTTTGGGATACTGGGAAATCTGGTAATTTTGGCAATGAAGGCATTGAAAATTGCAGCCTACGGTGGCAATTGACAAGGAACGACTACCGGGCAAAAAATGGAACATCGGTTTTTTTTCGATGGGATCAATATTTTGTGAAACCAGCCTCCCATAGACCAAACTAATCAACTTCCCATCCCTGTTCTCCCGAACCCCGCAACGGCCTCTGCTGCCCGCCTTGATCCGGCAGCGGTGGCAGCATAATCCGCAAACCACTGTCCCTGCTCCTGCCTGCTGATAAAAAAGTGCCTCGTGCATCCTTTTTCTCCTCGCCGTTGTTGTCAGAACACTCTCAAAAAATCCATGGACCGTTTTGCCGGCGGCACCCATGCCCACCGAGGATTTGGTCCGCCGCCTTTGCTGCCGCTTTTTTCCGCATGCGGCTACATCCTGATTTTCGCCTCGGTCTTTCTCGGATTTTTCTCAAGATGCTTGTAATGTCCCACCGCCAGTTCGGCAAAACGGGTAACAATCTGCGACAAATCAGAGGCTTGCCACATTTCAATAAAGTCCTTCCGTGTGCGGACCTTCTCGTCGATCACAAAAGGCTGCTCTCCGTCCGGAGAGAGTTCAATATCCTCAAACCGCAAGTTAAGCTGTCCGGCAAATGCCTGGGTAAACAATTCTTGCATGCAGTACACAAAAAATTTTTTGACATCCTCGGTGGACTCAGCTTCATTGGTCATTTTCCTGAATTTGGGTAACAACTCATTTTCCACCTTTGAAAAAGATTCCATTCTGGTCATGATTTCTCCCTCCACTTCAAAAATTTGCTTATCCGATTGCCTTAGGGCCGCTCAAGCATGACGACCTCGTAAAAAAAGGAAACTTTCCGTTTTGCCATATCGGGCATAGCGATAATTATTTAGAATTATATAAAAAATCACCAAACCCATGCTCATCGGAATGACAGGAATCGACTTTTTACAAAACCATCAAGTACGACGATCTATTAGTATTAAATTTGGGGAACAACAGGGGAAAAAGCAAGAAATGGTTTTTGGGAAGAAAATGGAGAGAGCGCATATCCACTTACCCGCCTAGATCTCCTCGCAAATACGGTTAAAAAGGACGCAGTTGCAGCACGATAAAAACCAGAAATCCACAAAAAAACACCCCGGGTATTTTATTGCCTACCCTCACCCTGAGAATCTGTTCAAGAACCGCTTAACAACAGGCAACGGATGCCAGCGCTCAAGGATGATGGTTTCGTAAAGAGAACAGGGAGATCCCTCACGTATGTTCGGGATGGCAGAGAGGAGTGCACGGGGATAAGGGAGCACCACTCCTGCCCCTTCGATCGCAGCGATAAATGATTAAAATTATTTTATTATTTTTCAAAGCCGTGCTCGTCGAAATAACAGGAATCGACTTTCTATGAGTTCATCAAGAATTTGTCGAAAGCATGGTTTGCAGATTGGTTTTCTGGTGGGTCAAATCGAGTTTTCTTCTAATATTTTTACGGTGGATACTGATTGTTCCCGCTGAAAGGTGCATGATCTCGGCAATTTCCTTGGACCGCTTACCCAGCTTCACCAGATTGGCCACCTGAATTTCGGCGGGCGTCAGCCGGGTCAGCTTGGAGGAAAAAGTGTTGGCAAACGGTGAGGTCAACTCTTCGATATTGGCCCGAAGGATTTCAACCAACACCTGCTGTTGTTCAGTCAGGCCGCTTTTCATCAAACGGTCAAGGAAAGGGTCCACCAGTTTGGCGGTGTGGGAAAGTACCTGCTCGGACAAAACCAGTTTATCCTCCTCACGCTTTTTCAACAGCACCTTGAGGGCCACGTTGGACTCGTACAATTCCGCAGTCCGTTCCTTGACCCGCAGTTCCAGATCGTCGTTCATCGCCTGCAGCTGGTCCTGGATCAGCATTAGCTCGGAAATATCGCGGAACCCCCCCACCGCCTTGGTGTACTGGCCTTCGTGCCGTGCAAAAGGATGAATGCAGACCACCGCCGGAAAGCGAGCGCCGGATTGACGGGCCAGCGTCATATCAAAAAACTGCATCGCCTGCCCCTGCCGGAGCCGTTTGACCTGATCAGCCACGGCAGCCCTGTCCTCGGGTGGATAGATAAAGGCTATCGATTGGCCGATGACCTCGTCCTGACGGTAACCGAAGAGCTTTTCCGCCCCGGCGCTGAAGATGCCGATGCGTGCGTCGTTTTCTTCCAGGTCACAGACAATCAGGCCAATACTGTCCAGGGCCTGATAGATCGATGCCAGGTTTTCCGCCTGTTCCCGCAGCAGGTAATTCGCCTCTTCCAACTGGCTGGTACGCTGTTGCACAAGCTCTTCGAGGTGGTACCGGTAATGCTCCAGTTCAGTGTTGGTCTGCCGGGATCGGGTGACATCCATCATAGCTATCCGGCACTGCTGTTCACCGGAAGCGGCTTCGAACGAGGAGCCCTCCAGGTAGAGGTGCCGTTCACCCCCCTCTCCGTCCGGAACCCGAATCTCTCCGGTTGCTTTCTTCTCGACGGAAAACACCCGCTCAAAGAAAAGCGCCAGCCAGCTGCGGGAAACCTCAGTCACAAAATCGCCGATGTTTCTTGCAAGCAGACGGGAACGATCCACGCCCAACATCAGAGCGCCGGCAAGGTTGCTTTCACGGATGTTGCCGGCGTAATCAACGGTGCAGTAGCCCACTGGGGCAAAATCATAGAGATCGTAATATTTTTGCAATCCGGCCTCGATTTCGACCCGACCCAGACGCAATTCCTCATTCTGCTGTTCCAGTTCAACCCTGCGCAACCGCAATTCCCGCAACTGCCGGTCCTTTTCCTCCCGGCTGTGGCCGGCTGATTTCTCAGGTTCCGGCATCGGTGCTATCTCCTTGTGTCATGGGGAAGACTTTTGTACTTGAACCATATCGCCTGGGTGCTAATCGATACCAGCACTATCGGCCGCACGACTGGGTCATCCAACCTTTATCACCACTCCTTGTAGCCGAGACGTGCTTGCACTCCTCTCTTTCTTGCCAGTTCAAATGATATACCACCAAAAACGATCCGTATACCCGATAATCACTTCGTAACCAGGTTGCTCCACTCCTGCATGTACACTCTTTGCGCCTAATCGTTCTGTGCCACTCAGGAACAGATCAACTTAATTGTACTCCGACACTTTTCCCTGGTATGATTCCCCCGCAAAAAGAACAACCGGCATCCCCAGCTTTTTTCCCTCCAAACACTAGGCAACATCATGACCCCGGTAACCATTTGTTATAACCTTGCCGTGAGCTGCTGGCTCGGCGGCGCCGCCCTGTTCACTTTTCTCCTGACCCCCAAACTTTTTGCCGCCTACCCTCGCGATCTGGCAGGCAATATCGTCGGCCTGCTCTTTCCCGGCTACTTCCGCTGGGCTCTGGCCTGCGGCGCCGTGGCTTTGCTTTGCCGACTGATCAACCGCGGCCGTTTTGCCATCGCCTCACTCCTGCTCATCACCTCGATGCTGGCACTGACCTCGGTACAGGCCTTTGTCCTCGAACCACGCGCCGCTGCATTGAAACAATCGATCCCCTCCTTCGAGACAACCGCCAACGACGATCCGCTCCGGGTTCAATTCCGCACCCTGCACAGCATGTCCATGGCGGCCAACCTGGCGGTCATCGTTGGCGGGGTTATACTGGTAATTCTCTCCTCCCTGCCCGCCGGGGGAGCAGCACCTCGAACCGCTGAGCCGAAAAAAACCGCCAACCGAACGCCCCGGACCTGAACGTGAACGACCGAGGCTGCCATGATCGTTGCTTGCGGCGGCAGGGAGCGATGGTTATGATGCAGGCACTTCTTTTTCGCGGCTGAACGGACCGAAACAAGACTGTCGTCCACGCTTTCGCATATCATTGCCACCAAGGAGACCCACGCAAATGTTCAACTTTGAATTTCACAACCCGACACGGATCGTTTTCGGCAAGGACCGGTTCAAAGAACTGAACCGGCTGGTTCCAGAGGGGGCAAAAGTGCTGCTTCTCTTTGGCGGCGGCAGCGTCAAGCGATTCGGCACGCTCGACAAAGTGCGGCAAGCTCTCGGCGAACGAAACCTTGTCGAATTCGGGGGCATCGAGCCTAATCCCCGTTACTCCACCCTGATGCGGGCCGTGGAGGTCGTGCACAAGGAAAAGGTCGATTTTCTATTGGCGGTCGGTGGCGGCTCGGTGATGGACGGAACAAAATTCATTGCCCTTGCCTGCCGATATGATGGTAATGCCGAACAGATTCTGACCGGCAAACCTAAACCGGCGCAGCTGCAATCGGCTCTTCCCATGGGCACGGTGGTCACCCTGCCAGCAACCGGATCGGAAATGAATTCCGGCGGGGTGATCAGCCATCAGGGCGGCAAGTTCGTGTTCTTCAGCCCCCTGGTCTTCCCGCAATTCTCCATTCTTGACCCCACCCTCACCTTCACCCTGCCTCCCACCCAGGTGGCCAACGGGGTGATTGACACCTTCATCCACACGGTGGAGCAGTATGTCACCCTGCCGGCGGAGGGCCGTTTTCAGGACCGAACCGCCGAGGGCATCCTGCGGACCCTGATAGAAATCGGCGCCACCACCGTCAACAACCCCACCGATTACGATGCCCGCGCCAATCTGATGTGGTGCGCCACCAATGCCCTCAATGGCCTGATCGGCGCCGGGGTGCCGCAGGACTGGACCACCCACATGATCGGCCATGAACTCACCGCCCTGTTCGGCATCGATCACGCCAAGACCCTGGCCATCCTGCAGCCGGCAGTATGGACGGTGCGCAAGGAACAAAAACGAGCCAAGCTGCTGCAGTATGCGGAACGGGTCTGGGATCTCCAGGAGGGAAGCGAGGACAGCCGCATCGACCGGGCGATTGCCAACACACGGGATTTTTTCGAGCAATTAGGAGTATCGACCCGCCTGAAGGCGTACGGTGTGACGCCGGACCGGATCGACGAGATCGTCCGGGCACTGGAAGCGCACGGGATGACCGCCCTGGGTGAAAAGCGTGAGGTGACCCTCGAGGTCAGTCGGAGAATTCTCGAAGAAGCGTTGTAAGCCCGAGGAGCACCCAGCGCATCTGAAACCTGCAAGAACGTCCGGCAGGTTGGCCTTGCGACACAGCCATCCTTCCGGAATGATTTGACAAACAAGCGCCCGGCAGCGAAGCCGTGCTCACCGCTCAGTACGGCGGATAGTGGCAGTAACCCACGGTGTATTCCTTGATCGGCTGACCATACTGGTCCACCAGGGTTCTGCCATACCGGTCAAGCACATAGCGCTCCCATCGGCACATGCCCGGCGGCACAACAGGCGCGTAGGCATAGACCTGGGGCCGGCACTCCGGAGGCGGAGCCGCATACACTACGGGGGGAGGCGGGTGATAGGCGAAGGCGGCAAGTGTCGAGCCCAGAAAAAAACCGGTCAAACCCCATGCCAAGGCCACACCGCCATAATGATGGTGGCTCCATCCAGCCGTGGGCGAAAACGGCGTCACAACCAGACTGAAAACAAGAATGAGTAGTGTTTTCTTTCCCATTTCCGCACCTCCCGAGAAGGCAAGAAGCTGTTGCAACCTAGGGAGCCGTGCCAATTCCGGCCCAGCCTGATTACATCACTTTATACACCCTCTTTCGAAGAGATCCAATCAGCTTTTTTTGCTGAATGATTGCAAATAGTTTCCGGATCGATACGCATCCCCTTGCATGAACAACGAGCCTGTCCGCAACCATGCTACGAGCCCGGACAGGCTCGGCCCAGAACGTTTGCCTGCCGCCGCTTTTACATTGGCAGGGTTTCCAGCGGCGTGAAGGGCAACCCAAAGGCCTCGGCCACCCCCTGGCAGGTTATCTGTCCGGCTACCATGTTGACACCCCTGCCAATGCCGGGATCGTCCTGCGCTGCCTGCCGCCAGCCCTTGCCGGCGAGGGTAGCGGCATACGGCAGGGTAGCGTTGGTCAGGGCCAGCGTCGAGGTCAGGGGCACCGCACCGGGCATATTAGCGACGCAATAATGAAGGATGGAGTCGACTTCGAATACCGGGTGGTCATGCGTGGTCGGGTGGGAGGTTTCAAAGCAGCCACCCTGATCGATGGCAACATCGACCAACACCGCCCCCTTTTTCATAGTGGCCAACATCGCTCGGGTTATGAGTTTGGGGGCTCGTGCGCCCGGAAGCAGAACCGCGCCAATAATCGCATCCGCCTGTTGCGCCAGTTCACGTATGGTTGCCGGTGAAGACATCAACAGGGTGCAGTTGTTCGGAAGCACCTCGGCCAGATGACGCAGACGGGGCAGACTGGTGTCGAGCAGATGGACGGTCGCCCCGAGACCGCAGGCAATCCTCGCCGCCTCGGCCCCGACCGTGCCGCCGCCGAGGACAAGCACCCTGGCTGGCGCCACTCCCGGCACCCCGCCCATGAGGATGCCACGCCCGCCCTGGCTGCGTTCGAGATACTTGGCCGCCTCCTGGGACGCCATCCGGCCGGCGACCTCACTCATTGGGGTCAGCAGGGGGAGTGCGCCGCTCTGGTCAGTAATGGTTTCATAGGCAATACACACCGCCTTGCGCTCCATCATCGCCCGCGTCAGCTCCTCTGAAGCGGCAAAATGAAAATAGGTGAACACCACCTGTCCTTCCCGGATCAGCTCATATTCCGAAGGCAGCGGCTCCTTGACGTGCATGACCATTTCCGCCTGGGCATAGATCGCGGCCGGACCACGCACCATCTCTGCTCCGAACCGTTCATATTCGACATCGCTGAACTCGCTGCCCGTGCCGGCACCCTGTTCGACCAGTACCCGATGACCACCTTTGATCAACACCTCGACTCCAGCCGGAGTCATGCTGACTCGGTTTTCCTCCGCCTTGATTTCCTTGAGAATACCGATAATCATGGTGTACGCTCCTCTGTTCCTGAAGGGATTTTGGGGATTGATTATCCATAAGGATTGTAGCAGAAAACGACGGGAAAGCTGGCGATTATTTACAGAAAAAAATACCGTTTCCGCCGGGAGGCGTTGGAGGCGGCGAGAGGCGGGAGGTGGAAAAGGGCCGTGACCGGTTACTGGAGCAGCGAGCAGATCGCCGCCCGGATGTTATCGGTGGTGTCGAGTTTGTCCACAATACCGACCGGTCTGACCGCCAGGGCCCGGTCGAGCAGTTGCTGGTCCTGGTAGCCGGTGAAAAAAAGAATGGGAATATCCTGCTTGGCTTTGATAATCCGGGCAGTCTCGATGCCGTCCATGACGCCGTCGAGGCTGATATCCATAAGAATGGCGTCCGGAGGATCGCTGCGTATCGCCCGGACCGCCGCCTGCCCGTTGGTGACCACCTTGGTGACCAACCACCCCATCTCTCTGACGTTTTCAGCCAGCATCAAGCCAATCAGTTGTTCATCTTCAACGATCAATATCTTTTTGGGCATGGACGGCTCGCGGTGCGGGTCGAAAACGGAGGGAAATTGATCAACAATAATGCAATGCCACAACAGCGCCACCACCTTGGCAAAGAACAACGGCCCAGTCAAGAAATATGTGCATGCGAGCATTTCCCCGCCCGCCAGCCACGCTGACTGGCGCAAAAGGAATACATCAGGCGAGCTCTCCTTTTTTTACGGTCCATTCCCCCGTAAAATGCTTGTCAAGCGAAGCAAGAAAGGTTAGGTGAGGGATACCGGCGTCCAGCCCGGCCAAAACCGCTGCCGGTGCGGGGACATCCTGGAAAAAAGACAATCAATCCAGTTATAAGGAACAACACGGTTTCCATGGAACAATTCTTTGACCCGAAAAGTGTCGCGGTGATAGGCGCCAACGACCGGCAGGGCTCCATCGGCTCGGCCCTGATCGACAATCTCATTCAGGGAGGCTATACCGGAACCATTGTTCCGGTGAATCCCAATCACGAAACCATTCATGGGCTCAAGGCGTACGCCACGATCACCGAGGTGGAAAGCGCCCCGGAAATGGCTATTATCGCCACGCCCATTGCCACCGTGCCGGAAATAGTCCGCCAGTGCGTCCGCGCCGGAACCCAGGGGGTGATTATCATCTCCGCCGGCGGCAAGGAGTTGGGCGAGGAAGGCAGTTTCATCGAAGAACAAATCCAGGGTGCCGCCGAGGGTTCGGGCATGCGGATTATCGGCCCCAACTGCATGGGGGTGATCCGGCCGGGCAAAAACCTGAATGCCACCTTTGCCGGCGGCATGCCAGCCAAGGGTACGCTGGCGGTCATTTCCCAAAGCGGAGCGATCTGCTCCTCGATTCTTGACCGGGCGGCCTTGGAAAACACAGGGTTCAGCCACTTTGTGTCCATTGGCTCCATGCTCGACGTCGATTTTGGCGACATGATCGACTATCTCGGCAACGATGGCTCGGTCAAAGCCATCCTGCTTTACATGGAAAACCTAACGAATCCGCGCAAGTTCATGAGCGCGGCCCGGTCGGTGTCGCGAATCAAGCCCATCATCGTGCTCAAGGCCGGCAAGAGCAAGGCCGGGGCCCGCGCCGCCTCCACCCATATCGGATCCATGGCCGGCGAAGATGCCGTGTACGATGCCGCATTCAAGCGAGCGGGTATTGTCCGGGTGCCGTCGCTAGCCCGGCTTTTCGACTGCGCCGAACTGATGGCCAAGCAGCCCCGGCCGTCGGGCACGCGACTGGCGATCATCACCAACGGCGGCGGTCCGGGGGTCATGGCCGCCGACACCCTGGCCGAATACGGCCTGGAACCGGCGCCGCTCAACGATGAAATCATGGCCCGGCTGGGCGAGATTCTGCCGCCCTACTGGAGCCGGGGCAACCCCATCGACATCCTCGGCAACGCCACGGTCGAACGGTTTGCCACCGTGTTCGACCTCTGCATGGCGAGCAGGGAGTTCGACGGCATCCTGGTGATCATGGTACCCCAGAACCTGACCGCTCCAGAAGAAGTGGCCTCGGCGTTGGCCAACCTGGCAAGGCGCAAGCGAGTGCCGGTCTTTGCCTCGTGGATGGGGGGCAAACAGATGGCTGAGGCGGTTCATATCCTCAACCAAGCCGATATTCCCACCTACGAGACTCCGGAGCGGGCAGTGCGCGCCTTTCTCTACATGGTCGAATACACCAAAAACCTGGAACTGCTCTCCCAGGTGCCGCCCAAGCTGCCCACCGAACTCTACTTTAACCGCGATCAGGTGTTCCGCACCATTTACGAATGTTTTGAACAGGAGACGGAACTGCTCTCCGAGATCCAAAGCAAGGAGATCCTGGCTGCCTACGGCATTCCGGTAAACGAAACCAAGCTGGCCACCACGGCCGACGAGGCGGTGACCATGGCGAGCGGGATGGAGATGCCGCTGGTGATGAAAGTGATTTCGCCGGACATCAGCCATAAATCAGACGCGGGCGGCGTCCAACTCGACCTGCGCAACGAGCAGGATCTGAGGCAGGCCTACGAGCGGATCATGACCGGTGCCAGGGCGCATAACCCCGAGGCCCGGATTAGCGGAGTGTCACTCCAGCCCTACATTGCCAGTCCCGATTTTGAGTTGCTGATCGGCAGCAAGACGGACGAAAACTTCGGGCCAGTCCTCTGCTTTGGCTCGGGCGGGGTGTTTGCCGAGGTCCTCGATGATAAGGCCCTGGGGCTGCCACCGCTCAACCGGCTGTTGGCCCGGCGAATGATGGAAGGGACTCGCATCCTGCCGCTGCTTCAGGGATATCGCAACAACCCGCCGGCGGACCTGGAAAAGCTGGAGGAACTGCTGATGCGGCTCTCCCAGCTGGTGATTGACTTCCCCGAAATCGTCGAGCTGGACATCAACCCGGTGCTGGTCAAAAACGGCCAGCCCTGTGCGGTCGACGCCCGTATCAAGCTTGCCCGCGTCGAAGACAACGCCAAGCTCCACCTGGTGATCAGCCCTTATCCGCAGCACCTGGAACGGCACGATTTCACTGACATGCAGATGCCGCTGTTCATCCGCCCGATCAAACCCGAGGATGCGCCACTCTTTGTCGAACTATTTAACGCACTCACCCCTACCAGTATCTATTATCGTTTCTTCAGTGTGGTCAAAACGCTCTCGGCGGAGGTCCTCGCCCGGTTCACCCAGGTGGACTACGATCGCGAGATCTCGTTTGTCGCCTTGGACGACAGCGAGGGGCAGGAACGGATGCTTGGAGTGGCCAACATTGTTGGCGAGCCGGACGGCAAGCGGGGTGAGTTCTCCGTGCTCATCGGCGACCCCTGGCAGGGCAAGGGCATCGGGGCCAAGCTGTTGCTGCAATGCCTTGCAATCGCAAAAGAACGCGGCATGGAGATTGTCTGGGGTACGGTGCTGGCGGAAAACTCCTACATGATCGCCCTGGGCAAAAAACTGGGATTCACCGTCAAGCAGGGCCAAGAGCCCTCGGAATACAAGTTGACGATTGACCTGAAAACTGCAAAACTGTGACCTGAAACGCACCACCGCATGTCTTTCAGGTCATCCGGAGTGGCCGTGAACTCCTATTTGGAATAAACCGTCGTGCCCCCCGCGATCATGGGAAATGGCACCTCTTTTTCAACTCTGCAAGAGGCATAGAATGTCACAACAAGTAGCGATTGACCAGGAAGAATGTTTGGGCTGCGAAGCCTGCGTGGAATTATGCCCCGAGATCTTCGGTTTTGATATCGATGAAGCTAAGGCCTATGTGATCTTGGAGGAAGGTGGTGACGAAGACTGCATCGAAGAGGCGATCGGTTCCTGCCCGGCGGGATGCATCACCTACGAATAAACCGTTTCTTAGGGTGCGCCTGGCCGGGTGGACGCCTTCGAGAGCTTCCATTGTTCTTTTCAATTTATTTAGTTACGCCGCCGATCCCTTCACACATCGGGGCCACGAGGTGCGATGATGGTAACATCGATCATTCTGATTAACGCGGAACGCAATAAAATCAACGAGGTCGCCGAAAAACTGCAGGAGATAACCGGCGTTTCGGAGGTCTATTCGGTGAGCGGCAAATATGATCTGGTCGCCATCATCCGGGTTAAGAACAACGACGATCTGGCCGATCTGGTCACTAAAAAGATGCTGGCCATCGACGGCATCGCCAAAACCGAGACCATGCTCGCCTTCCAGGCCTATTCCCGCCACGACCTGGAAGCCATGTTTGCCGTGGGGATGTGAGCTTGCTCCATCCCCATGTTTTTAAGAGTAGTTCTCTCGCCCCTGCAAACAAAGCAGTGACAGTGCATCCTTGACCCCAAAACGGTCAATGCCTCCTGATTCGGCAGTTCCAGCAGTTCCACTTCTCTCTCACCCCCCAACCCGCCTTCACAATTACTCTCGGCTGACTGAAAACCATTGCGGTACAAGGCTTTTCAGCAAAAAAACAAAACAATTGCAAATAACACCCTATTTTATTATATTTATCGTCACAATTTCAATTAATTGATCAAGCAGTTCATCAAACAAGACGAATGAGAATGATCAACAATTACCCCATTAAGGCGTCGTTCCACTAAACGCCAGCCTCACCGCGCCACGTTTTCTTCTCGTTTTTTGTTCTCTTTCTCTTTTGGCAACAGTGCTGTGACCCGTGCATTGTATAAGGAGGAAAGGCTATGAAGTTCGACGGTGCTCAATGGGATGATGCGGAATGGGAAGATTTGTTGCGGTACATCCGGGCGCACAGGGTCATTCCAGTCATCGGACCGGAACTGATCACCGTCCAGGAAGGAAACGCCACCCTGCCGCTGGTGCACTGGCTGGCCCCACGGCTGGCCGAGCAGTTACGCCTGCCAGAGCCCTCCCGCTTCAACTCCCTCAACGAGGTGGCGTGCAGCTATCTGATTACGGAAAATGCGGACCGGCGGCGGATGTACAACGGCTTGCGCTCCCTCCTGCAGAACCATGTTTTCGAGCCGCCTCCCGCCCTGCTCCAGCTGGCGGCAATCACTGATTTCGATCTCTTCATCGCCACCACCTTCGATCCCCTGCTGGTCCAGGCCATGGAAAAATCCCGCCCTGGCTTTGCCCGATCCAGGGATGTCATGGTGTTCAACAGCAAGCCCAGCACCACCCCCTTCCCCAATCCTGTTCCAGCCTCGCTGGTCTATTACATTCTGGGCAACGTGGACAGCTTTCCCGATTTCTGCGTGTGGGAAGAGGATTTCATGGAATATCTCTGCTGTCTGGTCGCCCAAAGCCATGATACCTCCATGGAGGGGCTTTTTCGGCTGCTCGGCGATCGGCACCTGCTGCTGTTGGGCGCGCCCTATTCCGACTGGGTAGTCCACTTCTTCCTGCGTGCCGCCAGGGGCAGCCGATTGACCGGCTCCCGCAAAGACGATGCCACCGAGGTCATCGCCGATTCTCCGGCCAACCTGGGCGGCTCCACGCTGTCCACGGTTCTGTTCTTCAATAATCAGGTGAAAGCGACCCGCATCATCGACAGTTCCCCCACCGTTTTTGTCGAAGAGTTAGCCCGGAGGTGGCATGCCGAACGCGACCTCTCCGCCCAGGATTTCCTCAGTCGCATGGCCCGGGAGATGCCGCGCGGCGATATTTTTCTCAGTTATTCCCGAGATGACCTTGCCGCTGCCCGACACCTGGCTATGAGGCTCAAGGAAAACAACATCCCGGTCTGGATGGATACCGAGCGTTTGCGGTTGGGCGAGAATTATGAGAACACCCTGGAACTGACCGTGCGGGACAGCTGCAGTTTTTTCCTGGCCCTGATCAGCCCGGCCACGGAATCCGACCAGCACCGCTATGTCCACAAGGAACGGGCCTGGGCGGCCCAACGCCATGTGGACGGATTCGTCTTTTACCTGCCGCTGGTGCTGGAGGGCACACCGGAGCCCGGGCATGAACCGCCATGTTTTCGGGAAATTCATCGCGAGACCATCGCCAGGGACGGCACGCCAAACAACGAACTGATCCAGCGGCTGCGCGCCTTGATGGAAAGCTGGCGTTCTTCCGGTCGTCCCCGCGCCTGAAAAGGAGGTCCGTCCATGAGCAATTCTGCCGCCCCTGTTGTCGAAACCACCCGCCAGGTCAACGCCGATGCCCCCTGGTTGGGCTTGCTCCCCTTCACCGAGGCCACCCAGCGCTATTTTTTCGGCCGGGACGCCGAACTGCGCGAAATGTACCTGCGCGTCCGCGACACCCCTCTGACCGTGCTCTTCGGCCAATCGGGCCTGGGCAAGACCTCGCTGCTCGGCGCGGGTCTGCTGCCCAAACTCAGGGTCGAGGGATTTGCACCGGTGCTGCTGCGCCTGGCGCTGGACAAAGACGCCACTCCTTTGCTTGCTCAAGTCCGTGCCGCCCTGGCCGAGGCCTGCGCCAGCAAGGAAGTTTCTGCGGACGCACTGCTGGCCCGCTGGGGCGATACCGGACTGTGGGAGATTGTGCATCGTCTCGATCTGTGTCCGCAACCGCTGGCGGCCCGGCCACCGGTCCTGATACTCGATCAGTTTGAAGAGGTGTTCACCCTCGGCCGAGAGCACCGGAACAAGGAGGAGATGCTTGAACTTGGCCGTGCCTTGGCGGATGTGACGGAAAACCGGATGCCTGAACAGGTGGCGGCACAACTGCGGGACGATCCTGAGCAGGCCGACCGTCTCGATTTCTCTCCCTCCCCCCTGCGTCTGGTCCTGACCCTGCGGGAGGATTACCTCTCTCATCTGGAGGAGTGGAAATTCTTCTTTCCCTCGCTGATGCGCAACCGCATGGCCCTGCACCTGCTGCGCGGCCCCCAGGCCCTGGAGGCGGTGGTCCGCCCGGCCCGGCTTGACGGTCGCAATCTGGTGGCGGACGGGGTAGCCGAGGAGATCGTCCGCCGCATTGCCGGGGCATCCGCCAACACTCCCATGGAAGAGATCGAGGCCGTACCGCCTCTGCTCAGCCTGTTCTGCGACGAGCTGAACCGGGCTCGCGGCGCCGAGCCCCAGATCACCCTCGACTTGGTGCAGCAACAGCATGCCAACATTCTCCAGGCCTTTTATGAGCGCAGCTTTGACGGCTGGCCACCGGCCCTGCGGCACCTGGTCGAGGATCACCTGATCACCGTGGGCGGCCACCGCAGTTCGATGGCCTGGGAGGATGCCGAGGCCGAACTGACCCAGGCCGGAGTCGACAACCCGCCAGCCGCTCTCAAGGCCCTGGTGGCCTGCCGTCTGCTCAGCATCGAGGAACGGGGCCGCCTCCAGCGGCTGGAACTGACCCACGACGTCCTCACCCCCCTAGTGGTGGCGAGCCGCGACACGCGGCGGCAACGGGAGCGGGCCGAGCAGACCGAGACTGAGCGGCAAGCGGCCCTGGCCATGGCGGAGAAGGAGAAGCGGGAGAAACGACGCCTGCGCACCTGGGCAATAGCTGCCAGTGTCGCGGCGCTCCTGGCTTTTGCTGCCATGGGCTTGGCCTATTGGGGAATGGACAGGGCAAAAACGGCGGAAGTGAAAGCGCTCCTGGCCCAATCCCAGGCCATGTTTCAGCGGGCGGTTGGCCTCATTGAGGATGATCGGGCTGCTGAAGCGGTGGCCGTCCTCTGTGAATCACTACAGAGGCCTCTAAAAAGCTTCGCTACTCAGGACCGATTCATGAGCCTTGTATCCCAAAGAAATTTTCCTGTACCAACTCATTTCCTCCGGCATCTAGGCATAATCAGAAGTGCCATCTTCAACCATGACGGTACTCGTATCCTCACAACATCTTCTGACGGAGCGGCACTGGTATGGGACGCTCGGTCCGGCCAACAGCTATTTGAACTTAAACATGAAAATCATATCAAATCTGCCGTGTATAGCCACGACGGCACCCGCATCCTGACCACATCTTCTGGCCTAATGGCACGTATTTGGGATGCACAAACCGGCAAACCGCTTAGCGAGCCCCTCCAGCATGTAAACGGCGCCCCCCCCCAGCATGAAGACGAACCTATTGTCGCCGTCTTTAGCCCCGACGACTCTCGCTTCCTCACCGCTGCATTAGAGAAAGGGGCAGTACAGGTCTGGGATGCGAAAAACTTCCTCCCCTTCCCCGTCCCGATTAAGAGTAACTGGTCTTTCAACTCCGTCGTCTTTAGCCCAAATGGGACGCGTATCCTCACTGCATTGGGGGGGTCAGATGCGGCGCTGGTTTGGGATGTCCAGACCAGTAAACTGCTAAACATACCCATCCGTCATGGCGATCAGGTTCTCTCTGCCGTCTTTAGTCCCGATGGCACTCGTATAGTTACTGCATCTGAAGACAAAACAGTCCGGATATGGGACGCACAGACCGGTGAACCACTGAAAAATCCCCTCCAGCATGACGAAGCTGTCATCTCTGCCGTCTTTAGCCCTGATGGCACCCGCATAGTTACTGCATCTTTAGACGAAACATTCAGGATATGGGACGCGGAAACCAGCGAACCACTCTCCAAACCTATCATGAGTGAAGGAGCTTTGTTATTTGCCCTCTTCAACACTGACGGAACCCGTATACTTACCACATCTCTAGACAAGACAGCACGGATATGGGACGTGAATACCGGCGAACCACTTACTGAACCAATCAGGCATGAAGTCGCTAGTTTTTTTAAGGATCAATTCCCTATTACGCCCGCCAATTTTAGTCCTGACGGCAGACGTATACTCACTATATACGACAATCATAGTGCATGCATATGGGAGGCTCAAACCGATAAACCATTCTTCGAACTAATCAAAACCGATCCATTCGAGACCGTTGTTTTAAGCCCTGACAGAACTCGCATTCTTGCCACCTCTCATTCCAAATCAGCTATTCAGTTATGGGATGTTCAAACAGGCAAACTACTTACCGACTCTCCCCCTTATGAAGAGGATGTTCGATCCGCCATATTCAGCCCAAACAGCACTTACCTACTCACCATTTCTGGCAATATGGCTCAGATATGGGAGGCTCAAACCAGTAAGCGAATCTCAGAACCCCTCAGCCATGAAAAGGATATACATTCCGCCATATTCAGCCCAAACAGCACTTACCTACTCACCATCTCTGGTAATATGGCTCAGATATGGGAGGCTCAAACCGGTAAGCGAATCTCAGAACCCCTCAGCCATGAAAAAGATATACATTCCGCCATATTCAGCCCAAACAGCACTTACCTACTCACCATCTCTGGTAATATGGCTCAGATATGGGAGGCTCAAACCGGTAAGCGAATCTCAGAACCCCTCAGCCATGAAAAAGATATACATTCCGCCACATTCAGCCCAAACAGCACTTACCTACTCACCATCTCTGGTAATATGGCTCAGATATGGGAGGCTCAAACCGGTAAGCGACGTACCGGCCTACGTCATGAATTCGGAATAGAATCTGCTGGGTTCGACCCGGATGGCACACGAATCATCACCAATTCTATAGAGGGAATAAATATATGGAATGCTCAAAACGGCAAACCTCTCATCGAACCCCTCAGGGATAAAAAAGGTTTTTCCTCTGCCATTTTTAGCACTGGGGGTCAATATATCCTTACCACATCTGCTGATAACAAAGTGAGGATCTGGGATGCTCAAAACGGTCTGCCCCTCACCGACTCCTTCAGACATGATCATATGGTCAAATCCGCCGTCTTCAGCCCCAATGGTTCTGGCTTTGTAACCGTTTCATGGGACAATACTGCCCGTGTCTGGGACTTGGGGTGGCATCTTCGCCTAGCACCCCCATGGTTTCTGCAACTTGCCGAAGCGCTTGCCGGCCGGAGACTTAACGACCTGTCCATCGCTATGCCCGTCCCGGATCCCCCGGCCGAAATCCAGGCCATCAAAAGCCAATACATTGAACTCGGCAATCCCGAAGACCCGTATGTGCAGCGTGCCAGACGGTTGCTTAACATGGATTGAAGAGAACAGTAAGAAAAGGAGCCTGACCATCCCCACACACACCAGCAAGGAGGACAGCCCATGGCCGCAACCAGCAGAGCAGAATTCTCGCGCGACCTGCAGCCGCGACAGTTCACGACGCTAGACCAGGAGCAAACCGACGAGTACGCGGCCCTCAACAGCCTAAGGAAATCGAGCAAAGGGCCACTGAGGCCATCAACTGGTATCTGCGAAACAAGCGTTGGCCGAGCCTGCTGTCGCGCTGGCTGCGTGGACTGGCCATCGCTTTGGCGGTCCTGGGCGGCTTGGCGCCGCTGATGAGCAACAGTCAACTTGCGCCGACGTGGTTCAATACCGACCGCTGGGGCTACATCCTCATTGCCCTGGGCGGCGACCTGTTCCTGTTTGATCGTTATTTCGGCTTTTCCACCTCCTGGATGCGCTACATGACCGCCCAAATGGCCTTGCAGCGCAACCTGGAGAAATTCCAGCTCTCCTGGGCCGTGTGGCGCATGGCGGCCCAGAAGCAGCAACCCCCGCCGAGCAGCGAACCCTAGCCATCGACCTGCTGACCACTTTTCAGCAACAGGCCGGCGAACTGATCGACAAGGAATTTCAAACCTGGGTTGCCCAGTTCCAGGAACAGTTGGCCGCCCTCCAGGCCACCATCGACAAGGACAAAAAGGAACGTTCCTCCGGCAACCTGGTGATCACCTACCATGCTCCCGCCACCATCACCGGTTCGGCCGACATCTACCTGAACAACCAATTGGTCCGCCAGACCGACAGCGGCGGCATGCTGCTGCCCGCCCTGACCCCGGACACCTATCTGGTGCAGGTCAAGGCCAATAACGGCGCGTTGCAGGGCAGCAAAACAGTGAAGGTGGAATCCGGTCAGACCAGCGAGGTCAGCATCGAGTTAAAGACGGTGACACCGGGCACAACCATTCCTTGATCCAAGCTGGTTGGCCGGCTGCCATTGGTCGTCGTTCAGATCACCCCGCCCGCCTTGAGTTGTTCCTGAACCGTTTCATCCATGCCGATCTGGGCCAAAATTTCGGCGGTGTGCTCTCCCAGTTCCGGGGCATGGCTGCGGAGAGTGCCCGGAGTCAGTGACAATTTGGGGGCAATGCCCAGTTGGCGATAGGCCCCCCAACGCTCGTGGAGGAGATCGACCACCATCCGGCGTTGCCGGGTCTGTTCATCGGCCATGACCTCGTCGAGATTGAGCACCGGCTCGCAGCAGCAGTCGACATCAGCAAAGACCTGGGTCCATTCTGCCAGGGTTTTGGTGCGGAATAGCCCAGCCACCTGTTGCTGCAGGTCGTGTTGATGGGAGCCGGGTTCGAAATAATCCGGCCGGTTCCAGTCTGGACGGCCGACCGTTTCGCAGAAAAGTTGCCAGAATTGCGGTTCAAGCGCCCCCAGTGACATGGTGCGGTCGTCACGAGTCGGGTAGAGGTTGTAGCAGGCAAAGCCGTGGTTGAGAAAATCGTCGCCTTGCCTTGGCACCATGCCGTCGGCCAGGTACTTGCCCCAACGGAGGCAGTGCCAAGTCAAGGCACCGTCGGCCATGGCCAGGTCGATGTACTGCCCCTGCCCCAGCCGTTCGCGGGCAAAAAGTGCGGTGACGATGCTGAAGGCCGCAAACAGCGCGCCGCCGCCCAGATCGGCGATCTGCACCCCCGGAATGGTCGGACTACCCTCCCGGCCACTGTAGGAGAGCACCCCGTTCAAGGCCAGATAGTTGATATCATGTCCAGCGCGCTGTGCCCTCGGCCCGTCTGCACCGTAGCCGGTGATGGCGCAGTAGATCAAACGGGGATTGATCCCCCGCAACACCTCGTATCCTAATCCCAATCGGTCCATGACCCCCGGACGAAACCCTTCCAGCACCACATCGGCCTCGGCGACCAGTTGTTTGAAGATCTCTTTGCCTTCGGGCTTTTTCAGATTAAGGGTCAGGGAACGTTTGTTGCGGTTGAGGACAATGTGGAAGCCACTGTTTTTACCCAGCAGCGGCTTCCACCAGCGAATGTAGTCGCCACCGTTGGGATCCTCGATTTTGATCACATCAGCACCGAAATCCGCCAGCAGCATGGAGCAGAACGGTCCTGGTAAGAGACGAGACAAATCCAACACCTTCACTCCGGCAAATGCAGCCTGCATGGCGACCTCCTTTGGGAATTATGGGTGAGACGACGGGATGAAAGCAATGAGAAAAAATGGCCGGCTTTGGTCTGGCGGTTACCAGCGAAGCGATCGCAAAACCATACTCACAATCCCAATGATTGGCGGTATTTTTTTTGCGGTTCTGTTCGTTGCCACAGAATGGTCTGTTCAGTGGTCCAGGCTTGGTGGGCGGTAAAAGAAAAGGACTGGAACGAGGTGTTCCAGTCCTTGGCGGGGAAGTGAAAAAAGAAAGGGAATACAATTACTTCAGGAGCCGACAGTTCGCTTGTTGCGGGCCAGCGAGCGAACCCATTTTTCCAGGGATATAAGCGGAAAAATAACAAAACTGGCGGCCGTAGTAAGGGCAAGGTCCTCGGCCGACAGGGCCGCGGTCTTGAACACCTTTTGCAGAAACGGCAGATAGACGAACAGTGCCTGGAGGGCAAGGACAACGCCAATGCCCCAAAACACCGTGGGATTGCTGAAAAAGCCGATCTTAAGGATATTGTCCTTCAGTGAGCGGCAGTGAATCATATAAAAAATCTGAAAAAAGATAACAAAGGTCACCGCAATGGTCTGAGCCTTAGCCAGGGCCAGGGGTTCGGCCATACCGGCTGCCAGTTCCTGACGGTATTCCATATTGAACAGCACGATGGTGCCGGCGGTCATCAGGATCGAGACCGCCACTACCCTAAAAACGACAAAGGTACTGAACAGCGGTGCCTCGGGCCGGCGCGGTGGTCGGCGCATGATATCCGGCTCCTTGACCTCGAAGGCCAGCGGCAAGGCCAAGGCGACAGCGGCCACCAGATTGATCCACAGCAGCTGGGTGGGCAGCATGGGCAGGAGCAGAACCTTGGTCACCGGGTCAAAGGGAAAGAAGATAATGCCATAGATCAGAATCAAGGCCAGACCAAGATTGGTGGGCAGGAGAAAAGCAAGCGACTTAATCAGGTTGTCGTACACCCGCCGCCCCTCCTCTACCGCCGCGCTAATACTTGCAAAATTGTCGTCGGCCAGAACTATATCCGCCGATTCCTTGGACACCGCTGTTCCGGTGATCCCCATGGCCACGCCGATATTCGACTGTTTGAGCGAGGGCGCATCGTTGACGCCGTCGCCGGTCATGGCCACGATATGGTTATCTTGCTGCAAGGCTTTGACCAGACGCAGCTTATGTTCCGGGGCTACCCGGGCAAAGATGTTGGTGGTCCGCACCGTCGTTTGCAGAGCATCATCTTCCATGCTCGCCAACTCTACCCCGGTGACGGCTTGGCCGTTGTCCGCCAGCTTGAGGTCCGCGCCAATGGCCAGTGCCGTGGTCCGGTGATCTCCGGTGATCATCTTGACCACGATCCCGGCCCGGTGGCAAGCGGCGATCGCATCAATAGCCTCCGCCCTCGGCGGATCGATCATGCCAATCAATCCGAGAAAACCAAAACCGTCTTCAATAGTCTCCGCCAGCAACTCGTTGTCATCGGCTGCCCAAGGTTTCACGGCAAGGGCCAACACGCGCATGCCGCTTGCCCCCATACGGTGCATTTCGGCCACGACCTGCTGCTGCACAACCAGGTCGCCAGCCTGGAGGCACCGCTTGAATACCGCCTCCGGCGCTCCCTTGAGCACGACGAACCGCTGCTCGCCGCCGTGCAGGGTGGCCATGTACTGGTTTTCCGAGGCAAAGGGAATTACATCGAGCCGGGGAAACTGACCGTTGACCGCCTCAGCCGTAATGCCTGCCTTGGCTGCGGCGACCAGCAGCGCTGCTTCGGTCGGATCGCCGGTGATGGTCCACTCGCCTTGGTCGTGGTTGAGGGTGGCATCGTTGCAGAGCGCTGAATTAATCAGCAGATCGCGCAAATCTTGGGGCAGTTGCTCCACGGTCCGGCCATCCTGGGTAAAGCTGCCCACCGGGTCATAGCCGATGCCGCTGATCCTGCAGGCATGCTGCGGGGTCAGGAGCTCAGTCACCGTCATTTCGTTGCAGGTCAGGGTGCCGGTCTTATCGGAACAGATGACGGTGGTCGAGCCCAGGGTTTCGACCGCCGGCAACCGGCGGATGATGGCGTTGCGCCGTGCCATACGCTGCACACCGATGGCCAGCGCAATCGTGACCACCGCCGGCAAGCCTTCGGGAATGGCCCCGACCGCAAGGGCAATGGCAAAGATGAGCGTTTCTTTCAGTGCCAGGCCAAGCGGAATAGCAATATCCAAGGCGCGCTTGACGCCCACCGCAAGGATGACCACGGAAATGATGCCGATACCGATGGTGATCCAGGTGCTGACCTCGGCCAGTTTTTTCGTGAGCGGGGTCTGGAGATCAACGGCGCTCTCCAGCATGTCGGAGATGCGGCCCAATTCGGTGGCCATACCGGTGCCGGTCACCACAGCCGTGGCCGTTCCCGAGGTGACCAGGGTGCCACTGTAGGCCATGCAGGTGCGGTCGCCGAGCACCGCCTCGGCCACGACGGCGGCCAGCGTCTTTTCCACCGGCACCGACTCGCCGGTAAGGGCCGCCTCCTCGACCTGGAGATTTTTCAGGGCAATGAGCCGCATGTCGGCAGGTACGCTATCGCCCGCGGCCAGCAGGACGACATCGCCTGGCACCAGTTCAACCGCCGGGACCGCAACGTTTCGCCCTTCGCGAATGACCGTGGCATTCTGCGGCACCATATCGGAAAGGGCTTCGATTGCCCGGCCGGCCTTGAACTCCTGGATAAAGCCGATCACGGAATTGATCAGCACCACCGACAGCACCACCAGGCCATCGGTCATCTTACCCAAAAGCACCGCCAGTGTACCGGAGCCGAGCAGAACCCAGATCAAAGGATTGTTGATCTGCCGCCAAAGAACCTGGAGCACTCCTTCCTTCGACTTTCTCTTAATCTGATTGGGGCCGTGAATTTGCAGCCTTTCTTGAACCTCTTCTAGACTGAGCCCGGTTTCGCGGCCTGCAAGCGTTGTGAAAACCGCCTCCACATCCATGGCATGCCAAACGGCATTTTGCACCTTGTTGTTCGTGGTCATCGAATTATTCTTCTCAGGAAAACGCTATTCAAAAGATGGGAAAAAATTATCTCTCACTCTATAAGCATCGATGTCGGTCACGCAACCTGGAAAAGGCCAGCCTTGCCATTGTCCGCGATGGACAGCAAAGGTTATCGGTACAGGTTAGAAGGGGGTTTTGGGTGGAATATAATCAAGCCTGAGGTGGTTTTTCTCCCGGAAAAAAACTCTCCCGGAAAAACAGAGCCTGTCCTCTTTACATACGCCAAGCGATCTTCGGCTCATTCCGAGTCGGCAAGCGATGATAGCTCAATTTCGGATACCCCACCATCATCGCCCCATAGCACTGGTGGCCTTCCGGCAGTCCCAACGCCGCCATCATCGGCGCAAACGTAGTGGCCGCCGCGTTGAAATATCCGGCCCAGCAGCAACCGAGCCCCATCGAGGTCGCCGCCAGTTCAAGAGTGGTCAGGGCAATGGTGCAGGTAGTGGGCGCCATGCGGTTGTCCTTCTCCGCATGGGCGACGATCACCGCCGGTGCTCCCCGGAGGATGACGTCCTGGCCCCTATTCCAGCGTTCCAGCGTCCCCTCGACATGGAGGGCCTGGGCCGCCTCCGGCATCTTGGTCTGCATCCATCGCATCCAATCAATGACCATTCCGGAGAGTTCGTGCAACTCACTCTGGTTACCGAGTACCAGCCATCGTGCCCCCTGGGAATTGATACCCGAGGGCGCATAGCGGGCGATCTCGATCAAACGGGCAAGCTTCTCCTGTTCCACCGGTTTTTTCCTGTAGACACGGATGGAGCGGCGGGCGCGGAGAAAGTGTTCGCAGTGTTCGGTGGAGAGTTGCAACTCGGGGCGTACCGGCGGGCAGGTCTCCACCGTCATCTCCCGATGACTAAGGCTCCCGGTGGGGCAGACCGCCACACAATGGCCGCAGCGGATGCAGTGCTCCTCCGCTCCGGCGGCGGGCGCGGGCAGGGCTCCCTGCGACCAGTCGATGATGCCGATGGGGCAAACGGCGGCGCAGAGGCCATCCCGATTGCAGGTCTGTGGGTTAACTGCAAAGAGTTCCATTTTCTTTCTCCTACGGTATTGATTGACAGAAAACAGCAAAAAATGGTTGATATCCTTGCGATGTTTGCCGGGCAAACCTGACGGCCAGACATTCTGGTCACATGCCCTCACCTTTTCCGTTGTTACGCAAAGGCTATCAGGAAAGCGTTCCCAAAAGAGACGAAGAGCACATCAGATTAGTTTGATGAATAAAGCGACTGAACAACAAAAACAATTGCCGACCGCACCGTCGACGCCCCGGAAAACAAAACCGCCGGTCAAGCGCAAACCCCGGTCAACTGCCACCAAGGGAACCGGCCGTAAACGAGGGGCCAAGAAGCCGCAGATGCTCACCCGGACACTCCTTCTTCTCGCCGGCCTGGAAATTTTCGGCCTTACGGCCAGCGCGGTGACTGGCATCATCGTCCTGCTGGGCTATGCGGCCGACAGATTCTCGGGCACCCGGTTTTTCTCCCATCTCCTGCCATTCACCCTGGGCGTCCTGGGGCTGATCGTCATTACCGCCCTGCTGCTGATCGGTTGGCTGCGACTGCGCCGGTGGCTGCGGCAAAAATTTCTTTTCCTGCCAGCTGCCCTTGCCCTGATCCTGGCTTTGGTCATGGGCGGCTTAACGCTCAAGGGCGATTTCTATTTCGCCTTCAGCCAATTTCGCATCCTGGTTGGCGGCAAGGAAGAGGCAAGCCGCGTAACCCTGGCCCATCAGGTCTTTGCCGCCTACCGCCGCCTGGATTCCAACCAACTCCAGCAAATGGTCGATCGCGCCCAACCCTATACCAAGGACATCGATGCTGCCGCCGAGGCTTTCGGCCTCGACCCAGACCTGCTCCACGGCATTGCCGCCGCCGAATCCTCTTTTTTACCCCGTACCAGCAAGGACGGCGGCCAGGGGCTGTTCCAGATCACCCAAATCCCGGAGGCGGCAATGCGGACGGCGGGCGATCGAATTGGAACGGACAAGCCCGTCATTGCGGATCATCGCCACAATGGCTATCTCGCCGCCGCCACCTTGCACTATTATCTCAACCAGATGCGTAACGATCTCTTCCTCGGCCTGCTCGCCTACAACATCGGACCCAGAAACGGGGGGCTCCGCTTTATCATGCAGCAATACGGCGCCACCGATTTTGTCACCATCCAGCCCTACTTGCAGCAACTGCCGCGCGATTACCCCATCCGGGTTCTCTGCAATGCCTTGGCCTTCCGTCTTGTGCGCACGGAGGGTAAACTTCGGGCCTATGAAGAAGGGCTCAACGCGGTCCGAATCCAGCACATCGGCATCCCCGGGTTGTAACGCCTTCTCCCTTATCCGCTCAACCTCCCGCCTCGGGCCATCACCCTTTTATAAGGACCGGTCGGTACGACCGTTTTGTCCTAGTTCCACCCAATGAAAGGCAAAAAAAGGACCGCTATTAGATCGTCTCCTGTTTCTCGCAGGAAAAACCGGCCCGCAGCATCCGTAGCATGCCTTCAATCAACAACGGCGCCTCCTGTTTGATATCAAAAAGTTCCGGCGTCGTGATCCAGTTAACGACAAGGCCGTGAATGAAGGAAAGGACGGCAATCGCCCCCACCTGGACATTGAAATTCGGTGGTAACTGGCCCCTGTCAACGGCATTGCGGAGAACAGTCTGAATACCCTGAAATCTTTGCTGACGGATAGTGACATGGCGTAAGCGGATAGCTTCAGTCTCCTTGCTCTTATCACTCTCATCAAACAAAATTCGAAACAACTGCTGCTGGTGAGAATCTTCAACCAGGCCGGAGAAGAATGAAAGATACAAGGCTTTCATTTTACCGAGCGGATCGGGTTCATCCCGGCTTTCACTGGCTTGCGCCAAGGGAGCGTACAGCAGCAGCACTTGGTCCCACAAGGTGTTGAGCAGATCTGCTTTATTGGTGAAGTGCCAATAGATGGCGCCTCTGGTCACTCCGGCCTCCTGGGCAATATCGCTCAATGAGGCGTGCGCCACCCCTGTGACAGCGAAAACCCGCACAGCGGCATCAAGAATGGCGTTCCGTGTCTCTTGCGCTTCTTCCTTTGTTTTACGTGCCATAATGCTACGCAGCTCCTTGCTGATGAGTGGTGCAGTCGAGGATCTCTCTGTTGCTCGACCCGTCGTTCTTAATGCACAGGGTATATCAGGACCGCTCCTTCCACCCACCGCCGAGGGCCTTGTAGAGATTGACCTGATTGATCAACTGGCTCAGTTGTAACGCAAGATACCTCTGCCGGGCGCTGTAGAGTGAACGCTGGGCGTCGAGCAGGGTAAGAAAGCTGTCCAGCCCTTGTTGATAGCGATCCCTGGCCAGCGTGTGATACGCCTGATTGGCGTCCAAATTGGCCTTTTGCGCCACTAACTGCTGGACAAAGGTGTCGCTGGCGACCAGCGCGTCGGCCGCTTCGCGGAAGGCGGTCTGGATGACTTTTTCATAGGAGGCCACAGAAATGTCCTTGCGGATTTCGGCTGCATCCAACTGGGCCTGCAGCCTACCAGCAGTGAAAATCGGCAGGTTAATGGATGGCGAGAACAGCCAGGAACCCGAATTGCCGTCAAAAAGATGGGAGAGATCGCCGCTGATTGCTCCGGTCTTGGCGGTCAGACTGATCGTGGGGAAAAAGGCGGCCCGCGCCGCGCCGATATCGGCATGCGCTCCTTTTAATTGGTGCTCGGCCGCCATGATGTCGGGCCGTTGCAGCAGAACCCGTGACGGCAGCAGGGCCGGCGGCAGGGCCACGATTCTTTGCGCGTTCAACGGGCCGGCATCCTGAAAAAACGATGCCGGCAGGGCCGTGCCGACGAGCTGGGTCAGACTGTTGATTTCCTGCGCAACCAGGCGCTGGTATAGAGACAGGTTGGCCCTGGCCGTTTCCAGGCTGGTCCGGGCCTGAGTCACATCCAGCTGGTTGGCGACCCCTTCTTGAGCGCGCTGTTCGATGAGCTGAAAGGACTCCTCCTCGATCCGCAGGGTATCCTCGGTGATGGTCAGCAGTTCCCGATCGGCGATCCAGGTGAGGTAAGCCCTGGCGACCTCGGCCACCAGGCTGATCTGGGCACTCCGATACGTCTCCTCCATGCCTAGATACTGCTCCAAGGCCTGATCCTTAAGATTGCGTACCCGTCCATACAGATCGAGTTCATACGCGGTGACTCCCACTGAGGCCGAATAGAGCTCACTGGTGGCATAATTGCTGCCACTGAGGGTTCGCTGTTTGCTGCCGGCGCCCTCAGCGCTGATGGCCGGAAACAAAGCCGACCGCTGGATGCGGTATTGCGCCTGATAGGCTTCAACAGTGAGTGCGGACACACGCAGATCGCGGTTATTGGCAAGAGCCAAGGTGATACACTGCTGCAGGCGCGGATCGCTAAAATACTCGCGCCAGCCAAGTTCAGCCGTGACGGTGGCCGCGTCTTTGGTTGTCGGCGGGCTGTTCCGGTTTGCTTGCGTTGCCGGCAGATTCTCAACCACCGGCAGATCCGGTTGCCGGTATGCCGGGGTCAGGGTACAGCCACCCAGCAACAGCAATACCAGGCCGATGGCGAAAAGGTTTTTTTGTGCGGGTTTCATCTCAAACCTCCTGCACCGGTTCGGCCGTTGCGACGGTTGCCCGCTCCGCTTTAAACAATCGCAGCACCACCACAAAAAAGAGGGGAATGAAAAATATCGCCAGCACCGTGGCCGACAGCATACCGCCGAGCACACCGGTGCCGATGGCGTGCCGGCTGTTCGCGCCGGCGCCGCTGCTGATAGCCAGCGGCAAAACGCCAAGCATAAAGGCCAGCGAGGTCATCAGGATCGGCCGCAACCGCAGCCGGCAGGCCTTGACCGTGGCCTCAACCAGGTCCTTGCCTTTATCGTACCGCCGCTTGGCAAACTCAACGATCAAAATGGCGTTCTTGGCTGATAGACCAATAGTGGTCAAAAGACCCACCTGAAAATAGACGTCGTTTTCCATACCGCGAAAATAAGCCGCCGCCAGCGCCCCCAACACACCAAGCGGCACGGCCAGAATAACCGAGAACGGCACTGACCAGCTCTCATACAGGGCAGCCAGGCAGAGAAAAACCACCAGGATCGAAATAGCGTAGAGCGCCGGCGCTTGCGTCCCGGCCTGTTGTTCCTGGAAGGAGGCGCCGGTCCATTCATAGCCGGTGCCGGCAGGCAGCTGGGCCACCAGCTCGCCAATAATTTTCATGGCGTCGCCGCTCGACTTGCCGGGTGCCGCCTCACCGACGATCTCCACTGCGGAGTTGCCATTGAATCGCTCCAAGCGCGGCGAGCCAAAGCTCCAGTGACCGCTGCTAAAGGCGGTGAAGGGCGCCATTTCGCCACTGGCGTTACGGACATACCAGTGATTGAGATCCTCGGGCTGCATCCGGTAGGGTGCGTCAGCCTGAACATAGACCTTCTTTACCCTTCCCTGATGCACGAAATCGTTGACGTAGTTGGAACCCCAGGCGGTGGAGAGGGTGGTGTTGATGTCGCTCACCGTTACGCCCAGCGCCATGGCCTTCTCAAAATCGATATCCACGTTGTACTGCGGCGTATCTTCCATGCCATTGGGCCGCACCCGCGCTAGGTTGGAGTTCTTGGCCGCCAGGCCAAGCAGCATGTTCCGGGCCTCGATCAGTTTCTCATGGCCGAGCCCGGCTCGATCCTGAAGGAAAAAATTAAACCCGGTGGAGGTACCCAGGGCTGGAATCGAGGGCAGATTGAAAGCAAAGACCTGCGCCTCCTTGATCTGCATAAATTTCCCCATGGCCCGGCCGATCACCCCTTTCACCGACTGGTCCGGACGCTTCCGCTCACTCCAGTCCCGCAACTGCGCGAAAACCATGCCCATGTTCTGCCCAGCGCCGGCGAAGCTGAAACCGGCCACGGTAAAAGCCGATTTGACATTCGCCTGCTCTTCGATCAAATAATGATCACGCACCCGGTTGAGCACTGCCTGGGTCCGCTCCTGGGTGGCCCCGGTGGGCAACTGCACCATGGTGAGAAAAACGCCCTGGTCCTCCTCGGGAAGGAAGGAGGTCGGCAGCTTGGTGAACAGGAACACCATGCCCCCGATCAACAGGAGGTAGATCAGGCTGAAGCGGCCGGTGCGCTTCAGCACATAGCTCACACTGTTGCGATAGCCGTCGGCGCTGCGTTCGAACAGGCGGTTGAACCAGCCGAAAAAGCCCCGCTTTGCTCCGTGCCCGCCCTTCTTGACCGGCTTGAGCAAAGTGGCGCAGAGGGCCGGGGTCAAGATCAGGGCCACCAGCACCGACAGCACCATGGCCGAGACGATGGTCAAAGAGAACTGGCGATAGATGGCGCCGGTGGAACCGCCGAAAAAAGCCATGGGCACAAAAACCGCGGAGAGGACTAGGGCAATGCCAATCAGGGCCCCGGTAATCTGATCCATGGATTTACGGGTGGCCTCAAGCGGCGACAGCCCCTCCTCGGCCATGATCCGTTCGACGTTTTCCACCACCACGATGGCGTCGTCGACCAGCAGACCGATCGCCAACACCAGACCGAACATGGTCAGAGTGTTGATCGAAAAGCCGAAAGCCGCCATGATGCCGAAAGTCCCGAGCAGGACCACGGGCACGGCAATGGTCGGAATGAGGGTTGCCCGGAAATTCTGGAGGAAGAGGTACATCACCAGAAAAACGAGGATAATGGCCTCAACCAGGGTGTGGGCCACCTCCTTGATCGAGATCTCGATAAAGGTGGTGGTGTCGTAGGGATAGACCACCGCAACACCCGCAGGAAAATAGGGCTGAAGCTCTGCGATCTTCGTGCGCACAGCCTTGGCCGTATCCAGGGCGTTGGCTCCGGTGGCGAGCATAATGGCCATGCCAGCGGCAGGTTTACCGTTAAAGGTAGTCACCGAGTCGTAGCTTTCACCGCCGATTTCCACCCGGGCCACATCCTTGAGCCGGATCTGGGAACCGTCGCTGTTCACTTTCAAGAGAATCTGGGCAAACTGCTCGGGTGAACTCATTTTGGTCTGGGCCATCATGCTGGCGTTGACCTGCTGACCGGCGGTCGAGGGTGTGCCGCCAAGATCGCCCACCGCTACCTGCTTGTTCTGGGCCTGGATGGCGGCTTTGATGTCCACAGGGGTAAGTTGAAAGCTGTTGAGCTTGTGCGGGTCAAGCCAGATGCGCATGGCATACTGACTGCCGAAAATGCGGATCGAGCCCACGCCGGGCGTCCGGCTGAGGGGATCGCGCAGGGTGGAGACCATGAAATCGGACAGATCGTTTTTTTCCATGCTGCCATCTTCCGAGATCAGGCCGACGATCATCAGAAAAGTTGCGTTGGACTTGGTCACCTGGACCCCTTCTTGCTGAACCTCCTGGGGCAAGAGACTCAGCGCCTGCTGCAACTTGTTCTGCACCTGCACCTGGGCGATATCCGGGTCGGTCCCAGCCTCAAAGGTCAGGGTGATGGTGACATTGCCCGATGAGGAACTTTCCGCATTCATGTAGATCAGGTTATCGAGCCCATTCATGTTCTGTTCGATGATCTGGGTAACGCTATCTTCAATAATTTTTGCCGAGGCGCCGGGATATTTTGAAGTAATCTTCACCGAGGGCGGCGCGATTTCGGGATATTGGGATATCGGCAGGCGCAGGACTGAAAGTGCGCCGGCCAGCATGATGACAATGGCGATAACCCAGGCAAAGATGGGGCGATCAATAAAAAAACGAGCCATGAGTTACTCCGTTTTGGCAGCCGGCGAGGTGGCGGCGGTAGCGTTGGGTTGACTCGCGGTGCCCACAGGTTGCTCGACCGCCTGCACGGACACGCCAGGTTTGATTTTCTGCAGACCGGCGACAATCACCTGTTCGCCGGCGGCAAGCCCCTGCGTGACCAGCACCTGAGCGCCGACATTCTGTCCGGTTTGCACGATCCTGGCTTCGACTGCCGATTCTTTGTTGACGACCATGACCAAGGCCTGCCCCTTGCTGTTGCGGCTGACGCTGGCCGCAGGCACAAGAATGGCCGCTGGCCGTTGGCCCTTGTCGATCCGGGCCCGGACAAACATCCCCGGCAACAGCTCCTGATCGGGATTGGCCACGATGGCCCGAAGAATCACGGTACCGGTGGTCTGATTGACGGTGACGTCCGAAAACTCAAGACCGCCTGGGTGTCGGTATTCGCTGCCGTCTTCCAACAGCACCTTGACCTCGGACTTGGGTGTATCGCCTGCCGAAGCCTGTCCGGCCGCGATCTCCTTTTTTAGATCAAGCAGTTCCGTGCTCGATTGGCTGACATCGACATAGAGGGGATCCAGTTGCTGGATAGTGGCCAGGGCGGCGCTTTGTTGTGCGGTCACCAGGGCTCCTTCGGTCACCGTTGACTTGCCGATCCGGCCGGTAATGGGGGCAGTGACTTTGGTGTACTCCAGATTGATACGGGCGCTGGCTAGCGCTGCCTTGGCCGCTGCCACATCCGCCACGGCCTGCTTCCAGTTGGCATCCATCTCGACCTGCTCCTGTTCGCTCACCGCCTTGGTTTGCACCAGGGTTCTGTACCGGTCTGCCTTGAGGCGCGCGGAATGCTCCTGGGCTTCAACCTTGGCCAGGGTCGCCTTGGCGCTGTCAAAATTTGCCTGATAAATGGCGGGGTCAATCTGATAGAGCAGTTGTCCGACCTTGACCTCGCTCCCTTCGGTAAACAGTCGCTTTTGGACAATGCCGCTGACCTGGGGACGAACCTCGGCCACTCGAAAAGCGGCCGTGCGACCAGGCAACTCCACCACCAAATGCACCGGCTGCGGATGCAGGGTTACCACGATCACCTCAACCGCGCCACCAGCCGCGGGTGTCTGTTTTGACGTGTTTTTGCAGGCTCCGAGTAAAAGACCTGTGACAAGCAAGAGGAGGAGCGCAAACATTTTCCGCGCGACGATGTTCATAGGGTAAAACTCCTTGGGCGACACTTTTCGAATGGACATGAAAAAACAGGGACTGGAACGCAAGCGCATTTTTATACATACATTCATGAATGTATGCAAGCGTATTTTTCAAGGAACCCTAGCTTCGAGTTCTCCTCTTTAAGGCATGCATCCAGCTCAACGCAAGCGGCAGATTCTTGAGCACCACTACTTTAACACCAAGATCCGGTACAATACGCCAATTTTTCGCATGCGAAAACCACGCTGCCAACGCACAACAAACTACGTGCTCTAGTTGATCAAGATACGATCAAGATTGTTCTTTAAGATATTGGGAGCTTGCACAGCGGCGTTGTTAAAAGGGATAAAAACATCGAACACCCTTCACGGCAGCCTTATCGAGTTTTTCAGGAAACTCGCAGTAGGGACACTGACCTGCTCCCACAATTCCATGGGTTAAGCAGGCAGTGAACGGAAAAAAGCATAGCACGAGGAAAACCGCATGAGGCAGGACAATGCCTCATGCGGGAAAAATCATTGATTTGCCGACCTATTCCTATCGCGACTTACTCAACAGTGACGCTCTTTGCCAAATTGCGCGGTTGATCGACATCACATCCGCGACGATTGGCGATTTCATAGGCAAGCAGCTGAGCCGGGATGGTGTAGAGCAGCGGGTTCAGATCCTCATAGACTTCCGGCAGATAAAGGATATCCCCGGTCAGCGTGGCCAGATGTTCATCGCCACTCGTTCCAAAAAGAACCAGCCGGCCTTGCCGGGCTTTGATCTCCTCCACATTGGAAACTGCCTTCAGGTAGACCGAATCCCTGGGCACCAGCGCGACCACCGGCATCTCGCGGTCAATCAGGGCGATAGGACCATGTTTGAGTTCACCGGCGGCGTATCCCTCGGCGTGGATATAAGAAATTTCCTTTAATTTCAGGGCGCCTTCCAGCGCGATGGGAAAATTGAGACCTCTACCGACAAAAAGAAAATCCTTGGCCTCATAATACGACTCTATCAACGTCCTGATCTCTGCCTGCAGACGAGGCAGTTCACTTGCAATCACCTCAGCGATGTCAATCAAGGCATGGCCCAGTTTTTTTTGCGTCACCGGGTCGATCGTTTTTCGTGTCTGGCCAAGATAGAGCGTCAGCAGGAAGAGCGCCGCCAGTTGACAGGTGAACGCCTTGGTTGAGGCCACCCCGATTTCCGGACCAGCATGGGTGTAAATAATGCCGTCGGCTTCCCGGGTCATGGTAGAACCCACCACATTGCACACCGTCACCACCTTGGATCCCAATTGGGCCGCTCGGCGAATGCCGGCCAGGGTGTCTGCGGTCTCCCCGGACTGGGAAATGGCTATCGTCAGGGTCCGCTCATTAAGCAGCAGCCGACGGTAGCGGAACTCGGAGGCAATATCCACCTCCACCGGAATACCCACCCATTTTTCGATCCAGTACTTGGCGATCAGGGCGGCATGCCATGAGGTGCCGCAGGCGACCAGGGCGATGCGCTCGATGGCATTGATGGCGGCATGATCTAGATTGATCTCCGGCAAATCAACAAAACCGGTATCGGGAACAATCCGGCCACTGACCGTGTTGAGGATGGCCTGGGGCTGCTCAAAAATTTCCTTGAGCATAAAATGGCGATAGCCGGCTTTCTCGGCCATCGAGGCATTCCAATCGATGACCGATATGGTCTTTGTTAACTCGGAACCATCGTCGACCTGAAGGATGGTGTAAGAGCCTTTACGCAAAACCGCCATTTCCCGGTCGTCAAGAAAGATAACCTCCCTGGTGTAGGGGAGAAGCGCGGGTATGTCCGATGCGATATAACAGGCGTCTGCCGCAACCCCCATAACGAGAGGACTATGATTGCGGGCGGCTACCAACAGTTCCGGTTCCTTGGCCCACATCACACCGATGGCGTAAGAACCTTCAACCCGGGACAGAGCGGTGCGAACCGCCTTAACCAGATCTCCCTCCAGGCAATCCTCGATCAGATGGGCCAACACCTCGGTATCGGTTTCCGAAGTAAACACATGCCCCTTGGTCGTCAATTCATTTTTCAGCGAGCTGTAATTCTCGATGATGCCATTATGAACAACGACCAAATCGCCAGTGCAATCGGTATGAGGATGGGCGTTATTCTCGGTAGGCGCGCCATGGGTTGCCCATCGGGTATGGCCGAGGCCGGTACCGCTGGCAACCCCAACATACTCGTCGACTACGGCCTCCAGGTTGGCCAATTTCCCCTTGGCCCGATAGCGGACCAACTTGTTGTCAAAATGATACACCAATCCGGCGGAATCATATCCGCGATATTCGAGCCTCCGTAGCCCCTCCAGGAGAATGGGAACCACTCTTCTCGTTCCGACATAACCTACTATTCCGCACATTTGCTTATCCTCTTGAATGGTTTTCGATAGCATAAAACCAGCATTGGCATCAGTATCCACGAGGTAGGGATAAAATGCAAGCTGGAAGAACATTGCAACCGCGGTTCCTTCTTCACCTCGCCATTACCAGCAAAAACGACGAAGAACCCATTCCCTGTTTCCGGACTCTTGAAAAATCGTTTTGCGAAAACCGGAAAAGAAGGTATCTTCTTCAAAACAATATATTTAAAGGATATGCGCATGAACGAACGACAACGTCTCAAAGAACTGCTCCTCAAAAAATCCTACCGAGAAGGAACCTTCACCCTCACTTCAGGAAAAACCTCTGATTTTTATGTGGATGGTAAACAAACCACCTTAGACGCAGAAGGCGGATACCTCTGCGGCCGCCTGCTTTTTGAATTGATCCGCCAGCATTCGGAACCGATCGTTGGGGTGGGAGGCATGACGCTGGGGGCTGACCCCTTGGTGACGGCGGTTTCCTTGGTCAGCTATCTGGAAAAGTTCCCGATTCCGGCCTTTATTGTTCGCAAGGAGGCCAAGGGTCACGGTACGGGCAACTTTATTGAAGGAAAAAGCAACCTCAGGCCTGGTGGGTTGGTCGCCCTGGTCGAAGACGTAGTCACCACCGGCGGCACCCTGCTGAAAGTCATTGAGCGTGTGGAAAATGAAGGATTCAAAGTCGGTTTGGTGGCCACCATCGTCGACCGGCAGGAAGGCGGGGCTGAAATTCTTGCGGCCAAAGGATACCCTCTCAAGGCGGTCTTCACCCGCGAACAACTCATCGGTGAGGCAAAGCAAACGTGAAATGCAAGCAGTGCGATGAACTATTGAAGGTGCAGCGCCGGTGCCGCCAGGTGCGGCTGCAGTGCTCCGGTTGTCAGAAGGAATACCAGATCCATGAAGTCGCCGCTGACCTCGACCCAGAGACAGAGGCGGAGCTCGAGCGCTTCACCTGTATCATCTACGACTGACACCCATGACCGACATCAAGGTTCATGTCCGCGAGAACAACACCGCCACCCTGATGTGCCCGGCCTGCGGGGCGATTAAACATATTGCCGCTGAAAAATTTCGTTACGGTTGTCATACAATCAATGTTCGATGCCGTTGTCAGCAGCTCTTCACCGTCCTGCTCGATTTCCGGCGGCATTACCGCAAACAGACCAGTCTGCCGGGCACCTATGAAATCATCAGCGAAGACGGTATCGGCGGCGGCATCATTCACATTAACAATATCTCGCGGGGTGGGGTTGGCTTTACAGTGTCCGGTCTGCATCGCATCGAAAAAGAACAAGAATTGCTCGTTGAATTTCAACTCAACGACAAAAGAAAAACCACGTTAAAGAAACGAGTACTGGTCAAATCGGTGCGGCAAAACGCCATCGGCTGTCAATTCAAGGATAACGCCGAAATGGAAAGAGCCCTGGGGTTTTTTCTGCAGAATTAAACATCTTCCCCTCCCCGTCCCCTCCTTCCCTTCTTCCTGACAGGCGCGGCGTCACCCACCGGAACCAAGGTTCCTTTCAAGATTTCCTGAGCATGAACAAGCAGAGGCTTGAGCGTGTCCGCTTCCAAAGCGCTGATGCCCACACCTTCTCCGGAGAGCGTCACCTGAATCTGCTCCTCAGATGTCAGCCTATCCATCTTGTTGAATACCTTGAGACAGGGAATGGCGTCCAGTTCCAGTTCGGCCAGGAGCCCTTCAACCACCTCGACCTGTTGCCGCCAGGCCGAGTTGGAGACATCGATCACATGAAGTAGCAGATCAGCCTCGAACAGCTCTTCCAGTGTCGATTCAAAAGCCTTGAGCAAGTCTGCAGGAAGATTGCGGATAAAACCGACGGTGTCGGTGATGATCACTTCCATGTCCTCTGGAAACCTGAGGCGACGGCTGGTGGGGTCGAGGGTGGCGAACAACAGGTCCTCTGCTTGGATTTCGCTTTTGGTCAGGGTGTTGAGCAGGGTCGATTTGCCGGCATTGGTGTAGCCAACCAGAGAGATCACCGGCACGTCACGTTTCCGCCGCCGGCTGCGGCGGTGGTACCGTTGCTCGCCCACGGCCTTGAGCTCCTTGCCCAGACGGGTGATCCGGTCGTTGATCCGCCGTTTGTCGATCTCCAGCCGGGTCTCGCCCGGCCCGCGGGCGCCGATACCGCCGGTAAGCCGGGAAAGGGCGTCGTCGCGGGTGGTCAGTTTGGGCAGCATGTATTTCAACTGCGCCATCTCGATCTGCAGCTTGCCTTCGCGGGAGCGCGCCCGGCTGGCAAAGATGTCGAGAATCAACTGGGTGCGGTCGATGACCCGCAGGTCGGTATGATCGGTGACCGAACGGATCTGCGAAGGGCTGAGCTCCTGATCAAAGAGCAACAGGTTGGCCCCGAGCCGCAGGCTCATTAGCACGATCTCCACCAACTTGCCGCGTCCGAGGATAAAGCGGGGATGAATGTGCTTGCGCCGCTGGATGACCTGGGCCAGGACCTCGACCCCTGCAGAGCGGGCCAGTTCGGCCAGCTCGGCCATGGAATCCTCGGCCTCGCCGCGGCCGCCAGTGGTCACCGAAACGAGGATGGCGCGGTCTTTCCCCTGGTCGACCTCGCGCACCGGGCGTTCGCGGACGAACTCCTCCTCCAGGGCCTCGATCAGTTCGATGCAGGACAGGTATTGGTTGGCCGGATGGACCGGCGCCAACGCGGCCCAGTCACGGCCGTCGATTGGGCGCGGAACAAGGTGCACCGCATGGATCAAGTCCGGCAATCCTTCCCGGATGGTGAGAATTGCCATCAGATCGAGCCGCAAACAAGCCAGATCCATGATGTCTTCCTCGCTCACCGCAACGCCGCCACCGAGCATGGTATGTACGCAGCGCAGGCCACGCAACCGTCCGCCGCTCGCGCCGACATGGGCCAGCGCCGGAATGGTGATGCGGTCATAGTCGCCGACGATCACGGTTTCAATCTGGCCGGAACGGTGGATCAGCACACCGACCTGGCGGTTCAATTCGGTTGAGATCGCAGCCAGGGAACGGGCGGTTTCCCGGCCGAGGATCTCCTCGGGCAGTACCTTTTTCTGGGCGAGCCGCTCCAGATCCCGCAGTTGCTTGGGCTTAAGTCCGTTGGTATTGCCGGTGACCGTCGCGATGATCCGCTCCTTGGATTGAGGATAAAGTTAACAGGGGGCGCTGCCCGGGGTCCGCGGAAAAGGAATGACCTCGCGGATATTCTGCATGCCGGTGACAAACTGCACCAGTCGCTCGAAACCAAGGCCAAAGCCGGCATGGGGAACGGAGCCAAACCGTCGCAGATCAAGATACCAGCCGTACTGCTCCAGATCGAGCCCGGCCGCCGCCATCCGCGCGGTGAGCACATCCAGGCGCTCCTCGCGCTGACTGCCGCCAACCAGCTCGCCGATACCAGGCACCAGAATATCCATGGCCGCCACCGTCTGGCCACCGTCGTCCAGACGCATGTAAAAGGGTTTGATCTTTTCCGGGTAATTGGTGACGATCACCGGCACACCCGCCACTTCCTCGCAGAGATACCGCTCGTGCTCGGCTTGGAGATCAATGCCCCATTGCACCGGGAATTCAAAATTCCTGCCAGACCGCTGCAGTTCGGTCACTGCCTCGGTGTAGGAGAGATGGACAAAGGGCCGGTCGCGGACCTGGGTGAGTTTTCCAATCAGCCCCTTGGCAATGAACTGTTCGAACAACGCAAGATCTGCCGAGCATTCGGTCAAGACTGTCGTGATCAGGGACTTGATCATGGTCTCCGCTACTTCCATGTCGCCATGGAGGTCACAAAAAGCCATCTCCGGCTCCAGCATCCAGAACTCGGCCAGATGCCTGCTGGTATTGGAATTTTCCGCACGGAAGGTCGGACCGAAGGTGTAAACCCGGCCATGCGACAGGGCATAAATCTCAGCCTGCAACTGCCCGCTGACCGTCAAGCCAGCCCGTCTGCCGAAGAAATCGCCGGCAAAAGGATCACGCCCCTGCAACTGACCGGGCTCGAGCGCGGTCACGGTGAACATCTCGCCCGCACCCTCGCAGTCCGAGGTGGTGATCACCGGGGTATGGACCTGGAGAAAGCCCTGCTCGTGGAAAAACCGGTGAATGGCGAAACTGAGCGTGCTCCGGACCCTGGCCACCGCCCCCAAGGCATTGGTGCGGGATCGGAGATGGGTGATGGAACGGAGGAATTCGAAGCTGTGCCGTTTTTTCTGTAGAGGATAGGTCTCGGGATCAGCCCAGCCGATGATCGTGACCGACTCGGCCCGGACTTCCACCGCCTGTCCCTTGGCGGGTGAGGCCACCAGCACCCCTTGTACCCGCAGCGAGCAGCCGGTGCTCAGTTTTTTCACCTCGTCCTCAAAATTGGCGAGGTGTTCCTCGGCGATCACCTGCAGGTTGGCCAGACAGGAGCCGTCGTTGATTTCAAGAAAGGAGAGGCTGCCCGAGTCGCGCCGGGTGCGCAGCCAGCCGCTGACCTCGACAGAGCTGCCCACTGGCTGCTGCCGCAGAATATCGGCGATTTGTGTCATCTGTGTCCTCGTGTTTGCCCCTGGCTTGGCCGATCAGACTCGTCCACCGGCAGGACGCCATGTCTGTTCAATATTGCGGTACCCCGTGCTCGTCCTCGCTCAGACCAACCACCACCAAACCCGCTCGATCAGCAGCCTCAACCATGGCCGACCGGTCGAAAAGAAGTGATTGTCCCGCTTCCACTGCCAGCACCGCGCCCTTAACCGCCGCCAGAGTTTCGATGGTCTTCGGACCGGTTGCAGGCAAGTCGAAACGGAAATCCTGATCCGGTTTTTTCAGCTTGACCACCACCGCCCCGGATCCGGCCAGTTCCCCACCTCGGCGAATGGCGGCATCGGTGCCTTCAATGGCCTCCACCGCCAGAATACTGCGGTCGCGGACCACCACGCACTGGCCAATGTCAAGCCGCCCCACCTCACGGGCCACTTTCCAGCCGAAACGAATGTCTTCCATCTGCCCGGCTGACGGTTTTTTGCGGGTCAGAATACCCTGAGGGAAAAAAAGGTGGTCAAGGTAACAGGTGGAGGCCAACACCCGAATGCCTTCTTCCTCCAGGGCAGCAGCAACCGCCCGGAGGATGGCGTCGTCAAGCCGGTTGTCGATCTTGTTCCACAGCGTCAACCCTTTAAAATCAGGGAGGATATCGTGAAAAATGCGCGTCTTGGTGATCGTGCCGGCAAAGACGGTTTCCACGACCCCTTCCCGGCGAAAATGCTTGATAATCTTGCCCAGTTGTCCGAGTTTTACCCAGTAAGTCAGGTCGACCTTTTCTTCGAGTTCGGTTGAGGTCTCGTTGACATGAGCAATGGCTACCACCCGACGCCCCCGCGCCCGCGCCGCTTCGGCGAACAGCAGCGGGAACTGGCCGCCGCCGGCGATCAGGCCGATGGCTGATGTCTCACGTCCGTTAATCATCAAGGGTTCTCTTGACCACGCCACGCTTGCTGGAATGGAAAAATTGAACCATCAACTGCACCTCGGCGCAGTCCTTCATTTCCTCTTCCAATTTGACCAGCGCATCCTTGAGCAGGATTTCCGGCGATCGGAACAAAATCCTAAAGGCCTCCTCCAATTTTTTAATGGTTTCCTTGTCCATGCCGGAACGGCGCAGGCCAATTTTATTGATGCTGGCGATACGCATCTGGTTGCGGGTGCCCTCCATGATCACATAGGGCGGCACGTCGAGACCGATACCGGACATGCCGCCAATATAGGCATACTCGCCGATGCGGCAGAACTGATGCACCCCGACCATCCCGCCGAGATTGGCGTGGCTGCCGATCTCCACATGGCCGGCCAGGGTGGCGACGTTGGCCATGATTACGTGATCGGCAATGATGCAGTCGTGGGCGATGTGGCAGTAGGCCATGATCATGTTGTTGTTGCCGATCAGGGTCTTGCCGCTGGCCTTGACCGTGGCCCGGTGGATGGAGACATATTCGCGAATCTGGTTGCCGTCGCCAATGATCAATTCGGTCGGTTCGCCCTTATAATGGATGTCCTGCGGGGGCCCGCCGATAATAGCGAAGGAGCCGATGGTGTTGCGGGCTCCCAAGGTGGTGTGGCCGGAAATCACTGTATGGGCGCCGATCCGGGTTTCCGGACCGATCTTGACCGGCCCGTCGATCACGGCATAGGGTTCGACGATCACCGAACTGTCGAGTTGCGCTCTGGGGTCGATGACCGCTGTGGGGTGTATATTCATGGGGCAATGATCCTGTGGAAAACAAAGAGAGAGGGCCCGGCAAGAGGCCGCCCGGGATGAGTGCAATGGGTCGCGCACGATACGAAATCAGCCAAAACTGGCCATCAGCTCGGCTTCAGTGGCCAACTGTTCGTCAACAAAAGCCTTGCCAGCCATCTTGATGATCTTCCCTTTCTGCTTGATCATCTCCAACCGGAGGACCAGCTGATCGCCTGGCCGCACCACCCGGCGGAAGCGGGCCTTGTCGACCCCGGCGAAATAGGCGAGGCGGCCAATCATCTCCCGATCGGAGAGGCAGGCCAGGATGCTGCCGGCCTGTGCCATGGCCTCCAGGATAAGCACGCCGGGCAGGACCGGTTCACCGGGAAAATGCCCCTGAAAAAACGGCTCGTTCATGGTGACGTTTTTGATGGCGGTCAGGGTCTTTCCCGGTTCCAGCTCGACAATTCGGTCGACGAGAAGAAACGGGTACCGGTGGGGCAAAATCTCCATTATTCCCTTGATATCAATGGGCAGTTGCACGTCAAACTCTTGCGCCGTCATATTCCTCCCTCCTGTTCCCTGGTTGCGAGCAGTCCACTGAGCCGGTCCACCTCTTTGCGCAGCCGCCGCAGTTCCTTGTGCATCTCCGGCAGCCGGCTAAAGGCGGCTGTGGCCCGCCCCCAGCTCTTGACCTCGAAAGCCGGTGCTCCGCCAATCTTCGCACCTTTCGGTTGATTGTTGTGTATGCCGCTCATGGCGGCCGCCATCACCTGATCGTCCAGATGCAAGTGCCCGGCAACGCCGACCTTGGCTCCAAGCACCACGTTGCGGCCCAAAATGGTGCTGCCGGCAATCCCGGCCTGAGCGACCAGAATCGAATTTTCTCCGACCACCACGTTATGACCTATCATGACCAGATTATCGATCCGCACCCCGGATTTGATCCAGGTCACACCGAAGGCGGCCCGATCGACGCAGGCATTGGCGCCAATCTCGACATCGTCGTCGATCCGCACCGTGCCCACCTGTGGCTTCTTGTAGTGACTGCCCATTCTATCCGTGGCAAAGCCGAAACCGTCGCTGCCAATCACCGCACCATGATGAAGAATGACCCGTTTGCCGATAGTACAGCGTGTTGCAACGGTCACGTTGGCGTGAATGACGGTATCGTCACCAATCACCGTGTCGTCGCCGAGCACCACTCCAGGATGAATATGCACCCGCTCGCCGAGAACGACCCGATCGCCCAGGCAGGCCAGCGGGCCAATGGTGACTTCACGCGGCAGGATGCAACCCTCCCCGACCACCGCCGAAGGATGGATACCCCGGGCCTCAAAAGGTTCGGCTAACAGATAGGTATGGATACGGGCGGCTGCCACCGAGGGTTGCTCGGCGACAATCACGGGCATGGGCAAGGACGCAAGGCCGACCGGCACAATGCAGGCCGAGGCCAGGCATTGCTCTAGCAGCGGCAGCTGCTTCTTGTCGAGAATGAAGGTGATTTCCCCGGCCTGGGCATATTCGATGCCGTTGAGACCATGGATGACCAGATTTGGATCGCCGTCCACCTGGCCGCCCACCAGGTCAGCCAGTTGCCGCAGGGTGCATTCGCGGGACACGTGCAATAACTCCAAAAATAAGGTGATAACGAGGTGGAAAAAGGGGTTGCCCCTTGTTTTCCCATGGTTTTTCTAGCCGAAAAGAAAGGGCGAGAATACTGCACTTTTGGTCAATCGTAAAGCAAAACAGCGCGGCGGCGCTCCCGGTACTCGTCCAGTTCCCCCTGCCACCCCTGCTCCAATTCGGCAATGGCCCCCCCGTTTTCCAAGGCCTCGCGAATGGACCGGTCACCGATAATCAGATCCATGGGCAAGCGTTCGAATTCATACTCGTACGGTGGTGGTTTATAGGCGAACTTGTCGGGGTAGAGGCTGTGGATCGCCTGGAGCAGGGCGAGACTCGTCCGGTACGGCCGAAATTCGGCGGGATCGGTCACGTGCATCTGAAAACCGGCGCAAACCTGCCCCATCCACTTTCCTGAAGTCGGCTCGAAACGAAGCGGCCGCAGGTGGCAGCCGGGCAGGTCGGTCGCCCGGAGAGCATCCAGCACCACGCGGTGATCGAGAAAGGGAGCGCCGAAAAGTTCAAAGGGCAGGGTCGTGCCCCGTGCCTCAGAGATATTGGTTCCCTCCCAGATAACCTGGCCGGGATAGACCAAGGCGGCGGTGAAGGAGGGCATGTTGGGCGAGGGGAAAACCCAGGGCTGGCCGGTGGCTGGAAAGAACATCTGCCGCTGCCAGCCGTCCATCCGGACGACCTCCAGTTCGGCGTTGATCGATAATTCACGGTTGCAGAAAAGGGCCAGCTCACCCAGGGTCAGGCCATGGCGCATGGGGATGGCGCACCGGCCGACAAAGGAAGCACAGTCCGGGCGGAGGATATTCCCCTCCACCAGATGGCCGCCGATCGGGTTGGGGCGGTCAAGGATCATCACCTTGACCCCGGTTGCCGCCGCCACCTCCAGGCAGTGCACCACGGTCCAGATAAAGGTGTAGACCCTGGTGCCGACGTCGATCAGGTCCACCAGCAGGATATCGATGCCGGCAAACATCGACGGATACGGTTTGCGGGTTTCGCCGTAGAGCGAATAGACCGGCAGGCCGGTGATCCCGTCGACGCCATGATCGGATTCAATCATATTGTCCTGTTTTTCACTGAAAAAACCGTGCTGCGGCGAAAAAAGGCAGGTCAGCTGATCCGGGTACGCCGCGCGCAGCAGATCACGACCATGCACAAAACAGCGGTTGGTGGAAGCCTGGTTTGCGAGCAATCCCAATCGCTTGCCAGCAAGAGAAGCATGGGCGGACCGGCAGACTCGCTCTATTCCTGTCATAACTGTCATAATACTCTCAATCCCCCCTCTGAACTATGCGCAGTATCAGCCAAGCAATAAATGGTTCCCGCCGTTTCTAGCGAACCGGAAGGCCTTCGTCAAGCAGTCCGCAAACTGATGGGAAAAATTATGGAGGGTGCGGTTTAACCGATCAATCATACCGTTCTTGTAACTAATTGAAACAACATCAACGCTCGCCAGTGACAAAGCTTCAAGGGCGAGCAACGGCGGCGCTTTCTCTTGCTTCAATGATTCCACCATAACTACTTGCACTTTCCTTGGCCCGATCTAGACATCAACTACCTGAAAAAGAGACGTTATTTAAAATAAAAATGATCGAATAGTCCGGAGAGTTTTTCATAAATCCGGCGTCACCTACATCAACAGTGCAAATTTTTATCCGTTTTTTTTAACAAATAAAAACAATGGGATAATCGAAAAACACTTTCTTCCGTTCAAAATTTTGTATTTTTTTTCATTCCAGGTATTGCCAGCCTCATTTTCCTTTGTTATATTGGCATTAAAAGATGCGGGAGATATCAGCATCGGGTTGAATCGTTTTTTTGGGCAATAACGCCCGGGTAAACATAGTCTCAACATTGAACAGGAGAAAAAATATGAAAAAAGTATTGAGTGTAATGGCTGTATCCGCATTCGTTCTGACCGCAGGCGTTGCTCTGGCCGGCGGCCCCGGCAAAAAGATGGGTCCTGGTTGTCCGGAAGCTTGCCAGCAGCAGATCGACGATCTCAACTCTTCCCAGGCTCAACAGAATGAGCAACTGGGCGCCCACAGCAAACAACTGCAAAACCATGAAGGCCGCATCACCGATCTCGAGAAAGCGTTTGACGATGCATGGTATGTACGTCTTGGTGCACGCGCCGCTTGGATGGATCAGAAAGTTGGTACTGGTTTCGGTAGTCAAGCTGATCTAGATGGTGACCTCGGTTGGGGTGGCGCCATTGCTTTCGGTCGCGAATTCAGCATGTACCAGGCGATGGGCAAGTTCCGCGCTGAAGTTGAAATTGCCAAGCAGGGCAACGATCTTGACGACAACCAAACTCTCGCGACTGACGCTATTGGAAACACCGAAAGAATCGTGGATGGCGACATTGACGTGACCACCATCATGATCAATGGCTATTACGAATTGCCTGTTTTCGACGCATTCTCCCTGTACGTCATGGCAGGCGTAGGGTATGCGAAATACGACATGGATATGACTACAGCTGATTTTAATGCGGCTGGCGTAGAGGCCGTAGGAACTCGTTCTGACGTCCTTGGCGGCAGCGACAACGTCTTTGCCTATAAAGCAGGCGTCGGTATGACCTACAACTTCACCGATCAGATCGCCGGTGATCTAGGTTATGAGTACCTGGGTGTAGCTGATACCGATATCGCTGACAGCATTAATGGCCACAACGTTGTAGCTTCGGTACGTTTTAAATTCTAATTTTTTAAAAATTAGACTGTTCGTTTTTCCCCGGTCGGTTCTCCCGACCGGGGATTTTTTTATCCGCCCTTCCCTTTCCGGCTTCGCACTCCTTCCCCTTATTTTTTACAAAAAGGTTGCATAGGTCATCATTCGCAGGAGTGATGCCTTCCCTGCGCAGATAAAAAAAAGCGTCGGCTAGAATATTTTCAACCGCGACCTTTTCGGTAAGATTCATCGCTCCGCCAGAAAGCAACCCACTCCACCCAACCCGGCAGCCAGCGTATGTGGCCACCGTGGGGATGGGTCCAGGCAAGATGCCAGTGGTGATGGTTGCCGTTCTGCCAGAGATCAGCGGTCCAGCCGACCCAGCCAAATTTCGGCGGTTTAGGCCCCTGCCAGAGTGTTTCCCATTGCAGCCAAAGCACTGGCTGTGGCTGCCGGCCAGCCCAAGCGGCCAGATATGGCCGCAGAGAGGCCCCCTTGTCGTGGAGATAGGTAGTCAGATAGGTATTATAGAGAACAACGGGCGCATCGGCCAGAGGACTGATCTGCTGCTCAAGGAACCAAGCCAGATCATCGGGCAGATCGACCTGGTGAAGGCGCACCGGGGAATCGCTCCGGTTGATCCGGTGCAGGGCGGCAATCCCCTGGCGAAGCACATCGAGCCGCCCCAGTTGATCGCCCCAGACATAGGCGGCCAGCAGCTGTCCCTCCCCCTCCGAACGCACATCCAGCGGCGCGAGGTCGCAACCAATGCGTGAACGGATGGCCGGAAGAACCGGCCGGGACGGAAGAAAAAACTGGCCATCTCCGACCACGGTGAATTGCGGCGGATTCCCACCGCCAAGTTCCATCAGAATCCCGTCACCGGACGCATCAGTCAACCGGTAATGGCGCTGATCTGCCACCAGATTGAGTCCGGCGCTGGCTCCCATGTCCACCAGATGCACAGACTGCCAACCAGGATAATGCAACGGCAGCAGCCAACAAAGCCCACGGGCGGTTTCGTTGGTCTGCACCTGCGCCGTGGCGATAAAATCGGCCAGCTCCTCCTCTCGTGTCCATAAGGCCCGCCGAAGACAAGCGGCCAAGTTGCCCGCGTCAATGGGAAGCGTTCCGCCAACGGATGAATAGTACCGTGCCAGATCCTGGACCTCGGCACATCCAGCCAGAATATCACGATGCAACCCGGCCATGAGGAGCAACGGCACATCGAAGGAGGACCGCCCACCACTGGCTCGCACCAGCCAGTCCACCAGCGGATCCTCTCCCGGCTCCGCAGCCAGCCAGTTTGCCAGAATGGTTAACAGCCGGGAAGAGAGCGGGGAAGTACCAGCAGCAAACTCCGCCTGTTTGCGGAATCTGCGAGCAAGGCGTATCCGGAATTCATCCATGTTCAGCGACGGCGATAAAGGATTCATCATGCCAGGTAGGACTCATTGACGTTCCAAAACAAACGACAACCGGGAAGAAAACGCGAGCCGAGGTTTCAGCGGGCAAGAGCGGAAATCGGGCCATTCTTCAGGGCTGACGGCCACATGATTGAAAATGATTGTGGCCAACGACAACAGCATGGGGTAGAAGGCTGTCAATATTCATTGGATCACAGGAACCATGATCACCCTTTCCGCCTATACCGGTCTGTTCATGGCCGCCCTCCTGGCCGCGACCATCGTGCCGATGCAGTCGGAGGCGGTGCTGGCCGGCCTCTTGCTCACCGGCGACTACCCGGCCGTCTGGCTGTTGGCAGTGGCCAGTTGCGGCAATATTCTCGGTGCGGCCCTCAACTGGTGGCTCGGCCGATTCATCGAGCGGTTTCGCCATCGCACCTGGTTTCCGGTAACGGAACACCGTCTCAACCAGGCCCAGCGATGGTACCAGCGCTATGGCAAATGGTCGCTGCTCCTCAGCTGGATGCCGTTGGTCGGCGACCCGCTGACGGTTGCCGCCGGGGTGATGCGTGAGCCTTTTCCGGTTTTTCTGCTGATTGCCGGCAGCGCCAAGATTCTTCGTTATCTGGTGCTGGCGGCAATCACCCTGGGCTGGCTCGCCTGAAAGGCATGGCTTCTGTAGCAACCGGTCAGCAGGCAAAAATACTGAATTTGCCCATACCGCTGTCCTTTCCAGAATTCCCAACCCGGTGATTCAAAGTCGAATTGCAGCTTTACTCAGAACTTACTTGGCCTCTCCCTCCGGCACTGCCGGGGACGGAGGGACCGGCATATCCCCTGGCAACGGTTTTTGGGCCTTGGCGCGAACCAGAGCTGCACGGGTCGCGTTCTTGATCTCCTCCACCTGCCAACCGTCCACCCGGAACAACTGCTCCTGATTGGAGACCTTGAGCACGTAAGATGTTTCCCCCATTGATGGTGGTGCATCGTTTACCTCTACCTTCTCTGCTTTCGGAGATTGCCCGAACAGATAGTCGAGGGTGACGCCGCCATCGAGTTGCACGGTATACCGCAGGGCCGGATCGTCCAAGCCGTATTCCGGTTTTCGCTCAGAGCCAAGAAGGGCGGTGACCGTCAAAGCGGTCAGCCGTTTGACCAGGGCGTCGCGCCGCTCCTTGACCACCTCCTCCTCATCGGCTTTAAGATCGACCGGTTGCAAGCCATCCTGGGTACGTTCCAGGTGCAGACCGGGTAGTTCAACCCGCGTGATCTGCTCAGGTTTGAGATGCAGAATGGCGGTGTCGATCCAGTTGTCGACCTTGACCTCCAGTTCGTGCTGAGCCAAGCCCAGGGTCTGGATCTCGGGATCGTTATCGACACGCAGGTAGACCTTGCGCAGTCCGGGCGAGGTGCCGAAATAGACGGTGCCCAGCGTGGTGCCGTCCTTGCGCAGGCTCAGCTTGCGCTCAAAACGATCCGGGGCCACCTTGAAACGGCTGGCCGCCTCGGCTGTGGTGGCCTCGGGCCAGCCTCGCTGCATCCCGGCCAACCGCTCAATCAACTCCTGCACGCGAACCTTGTCCGCTGGAAAAGAACCTGCCTCGGGCAACAGCCACCGGTCGTTCTCCTTCTTCAAGACCAGACGTTGCCCTGCGCCGTCTTCAAGCAACAGTTCGTTGACTTCGGCGGCATTCAGGGGGAACAGCACCCCCTGGCCGGGCTTGAGGGCTCCCGAATGCCCGCTGAAATGGGTCAACACCACCAAACCAGCCTGCACCAGTGCCAGAACCGCACAGATAAGTATCAGCCGTTTCATAATCATACCCTCCCTGCAATCAACAAGTGCTCGCGCCGTCGCGCCCGACCCCGGACAACCTTCCGCAAACCCCAGACGGTCAGCAAACCGAAGGCCGCCAGCCCGTAATTAAGATATTCCCAAAGCATCCGCGCCTCCTTGCTCATCGGCAGCAGGGTGCGGGCAAAATGACCGCGGCCGCGAATGGAAAGCAGATCGCGATCCTCAAGCGACCAGTCAATGCAGTTGGCCACCAGTTGGAGCGGGTTGAGATACCGGGCTCCTCCGGCGCCGGAGGCCAGGTCCAGACTGGTGTCGGCAAGAAAGGTATTGGAGGCAAGCACCATGATCCGGGCTGAATCAGGCGACCGTTCCAGCACCCGGCCGATCACTTCGGGTTTCGGCTTCTCGGGCGCCTTTTCCTCGGCTGGACCGTCCTCGCCGCCCTCCTGCTGTTTCTTCGCTTGCGCCTCCTGCTGCTTGCGGGCCTCTTCGATCAGGGGCGAGGTTTTGCCTTGGAACGAGGAAGCAAAGCTTCCCTCCACCAGCACCGCCAGCAACTGCCGGCCGGCCGGCTCGCCCTGAGCAAACCCGGTTTGACCGAAGCGGTCAAAATCAGGCTGGATATTGAGGGAATCGGACAACCAGGCGCCCTGCGAGCTCTCCAGCAGCCGCACCACTTGGCGGCCCTTGTTCTTCTCCGCATCAACCGTGATCGGCGAGGTCCAAGTCATGGACAATTGATCGATGCCGGTGAGCAAACCGCTGGCCCGGTTCATGCCGTCACTGCGAATGTCGACAAAATAGGGATAGTTGATCAGATGGGTCTCGCGGACGCTGTAGGCGCCGGCCTGGCGCTCCACCGGTACCGGAAAGGCGGCATTCTGCGGATCGAGCACCAGGGAATGGCCGAGGCTGATGCCATGGCCAGTCAGCCAGTCGGCAAGACCGCTCTTCTTGTCCACGGCGCTGATCCGTCCCTGCAGGCTGACGTCAAAGGGCGAGGTGGCCAGCACCACCGTGCCGCCCTGCATCAGAAACTGATCTATGGCAAAGACCTGCTTTTCCTGGAGCCGCTCCGGGGCGACCACCACCAGGATATCCGCCTCCGGATCCACCTGCCCGGTGCTCAGATCCACCGGTTTCACCCGATGTTCCTGCTCGGCAAAGCGTTGCAGCAACTGGAAGGTGTTGCCCTGATCGGGCATGCCGAACTGGGCCATGCCCGGATTGGCGGGCGGCGTATAGAGGGCCACAGTCTTGAGCATGCCCTTGGAAAAACGCTTCAGCGAGGCTTCGATGGCGGTCTTGAGAGCCGCCTTGTCAAGCGATGCAGGCAAGGCTACCTGCACCTGCTGGCCGCTGCTTTCCAAGGTCATGTAGAACCAGAAAGTCTGGGGCGACAACAGACCGGCTACCATGGGTTGCATGCCGAACTCCTTGCTCAGCCGGGATGCCAACTGGCCGCCCTCGGCCTCGGGATCGGCAAAATTAACGGCAAACTTGTCGCCGCCCTGCTTTTTCAGATCCGCGAGCACCACCTCCAACGTCTGTTTCAATTCGACCAGTGGTTGGGGCAACTTAGCCTCAGGCGAGATGTAGCCGTGGAAGACCACCGGAGCGCCGATTCCGGCAAAGAGATTGCCGCCGCCCTGATAGCTGTACAACACCTTCTTGATCGCCCGGGTGATATCGTGTTCGGGATTGCGCAGCTCAACCTCCAGTTTGGTGTCGCCTTCGCTCTTGACCTCGATCAGATCCTGGAATCCCAAGGTGACAAACTCGTCGCCGTATTTGATCAAGATATCGAAATAGGAATTGGTGACCGCCGTCTGATAACGGGAAGCTGTCTGAAAGGGCACAGGCCGGATAGAGTACTTCTCGCCGGCCTCCTGCTCCAATTCCGGCTTTTCCTGGGGATCGACGAACTCGACCTTGACCCGGCCCTTGCCGGCCACCTCGTACTCTCGAAGCAGATCGCGCAGTTGCGGCTGCAAGGGTGCCAGGAGCGGATGGGTCTGGGCCGAAAAATAACCGCGAATCAGGAGCGGCTCCTGCAAACGGCCGAGATAGGACCTGGTGGCCGGGGAAATCGAGTAGATGCGGCCAGCGGTCAGATCGGTGCGCAGCCCGCCAAGCGGGGCCAGCCACAGATTGAACAGCAGAAAATTGACGGTCAGCAGCCCGGTCAGCACCGCCCAGCGGCGATGATTGGGATTGCCTGGGTTGCCAGCCCAGCGCTGCCGCTCCAGACTGTAAACGTTGAGGGAGAGAAAGATGCCGATCAAGCTGAGCGAGTACACCAGATCGCGCAGATCGATCACCCCCCGGGTGATGGCGTCAAAGCGCGAACCGGCACCCAGGAGCTTCAACAGCTCCCCGCCCTGGTTGCCAAAAAAACCGGTCAGGGTGTCGGAACCCAACAGATAGAGTCCGCTGCATACCAGAGTGGTGACGATCAGGCTGACGATCTGGCTGTTGAACTGAGCGCTGACCCACAGGCCGATGGCGATGTAGGCCCCGGCAAGGGCAAGGCTGGCCAGATACCCGCCAAAGACCGGTCCCCAATCCAGCTGACCGAGCAAGGAAACCGTTATTGGCAAAGGCAGGGTCAGGACCAGACCAATGGCCACCAGGCTGAGGCAGGCGAAAAATTTACCGCTGACCAGAGCGGGCAGACTGACCGGGGCAGTCAGGAGCGGCTCCAGGGTTCCGGCCCGGTGTTCCTCGGACCAAACCCGCATGGTGATCGCGGCTGAAAGAAAAATCAATAAGAGCGGCATCCACTCAAACATCGGCCGGACATCGGCGAGGTTGCGGCTGAAAAAGGTCTCGACCCAGAAAAAGATAAAAAGGGTCGCGGCTAAAAAAGCGCCGAAAAAGATGAAAGCAGCCGGGGTGGCGAAAAAGACAGCCAACTCCCGGCGGGCGATCGAACGCACGGTGTTCATTGTTCCCTCCCGGCAACCATGTTGATTTCGCTGAATACTTTCTCCAGATTGCGCGACTCGGGCGCAAGGCCGTAGAGGTTCCAGCCCCAGCCAATGACAGCATCGGCCACCGCCGGCGCCAGTTCCCGCGCGGCGCGGCTGCCGGAAAGCGCGAAGCAGGCCAGGCCCTCTTCCGCAGGCAGGGGTTCGACCTTGGCGACGCCTTCGACGCCGCCCAATAGGGCGATGGCTTCCTGCCGGTCATCGGTGGTCACCAGCAAGCGCTGCCCAGCACTCAATTCGGCCAGCCGGACATCCAGGGCCTTGCGACCCTGATGAATGATAATCACCCGGTCGCAGACCGCCTGCACCTCCTGGAGGATATGGGTGGAAATAATGAGCGTTGCCTCTTTGGCCAACTCCCGAATCAAACTTCGCATGTGTTGGATCTGGGTGGGATCAAGACCATTGGTGGGTTCGTCGAGGATGACGATCCGGGGCCGGTGAAGAATGGCCTGGGCCACACCAACCCGCTGGCGGTAGCCGCGTGACAGGGTGCCGATCACTTGTCCGGCCTTGTCGATGAGCGCGGTCCGCTCGAGAGTCTCGCGAAGCAATGGCCCTATCCGCTCCCCCTGCAACCCATGCAGGGTGGCGAGATAATCGAGATAACCGGCCACGGTCATTTCAGGGTAGAGCGGACAATTCTCCGGCAGATAGCCGATCAGGGCCTGGATGGCGGATCGGTCGGCGGCCATCTCCAGCCGATCGACCCGGATGGTGCCGCCGGTCGGCTCCAAAAAACCGGTCAGCATCTTCATGATCGTGGTCTTGCCGGCGCCGTTGTGCCCGAGCAGGCCGACGATCTCGCCAGGGCCGATGGAAAAGGAGACGTCGTCGACCGCCTTGAGCGATCCGTACGTTCTGGTCAAATGGTCAACATGGATCATGGTGATCTCCTGATGGACAACAAGCCACCCGTGCAGAGGTTGGCTACAGTGGCAAAAAAACAGACCGCCCGAGGCGGAGGCCTGATGTGGAAACGACCTGAAAAAAAGGGGTGCGGAATATCACAACCGCGACATTGGCGGCAAGGAAAGAGCAACGGGACATGAGGCAATGGCGGTTACAAAAAAGAGTGTAACAAATTCCGGCACATGGTTCCGGGGCAAACCATAAAACAGGGTGGCGTCTTGTCAACCAAACAAAGGAACATTTTCACCTACCTATCCAGCGGTCAGCAGCATTCAGGCCCGCCCGCCCTTGCCGACGCGGAAAGTGGTCATGAGAATGCCGCCAAAAATAAGAGCAACGCCCTGGGCATGATGCCACGCCAGGGTTTCATCGAGAAAGAGCACGGCCAGGATGGTGCTGAACACTGGCATGAGATGGACAAAGGGGCCGGCCTTGTTGGCGCCGATGGTGCGGATTGCCCGGTTCCAGAAAATAAAGGCCAGCACCGAGGCGAAGATCGCCACATAGAGAATGGTGACCACTGACGCCAGGTTGAGCGTAAAGGATTTTCCGTTGGAAAGTTCCAACAGATACAGGGGTAAGATGCCCAACAGGCCGATGATATTGATCGCAGTCAGGTAGGCCAGGGGATGAAGTCCCTGGGGATAGCGTTTCAGGTTGGACGAATAGAGGGCCCAAACCACCGCCGCGGCCAGCACCAGCAGATCCCCCCGGTTGAACGACACCTGCAGCAGGGTTGCCACCTCTCCCTTGGCCATGATCGATACCACACCCACAAGGGAAATGAGGACGCCGCAGCATTGGCGCAGGCTCATGGTTTCCCGGTAGAGCAACCAGGAAAAGACCACGATCAGCACGGGAATACAGGAGTTGACCAGAACCGCGTTGATGGCGGTGGTGTACTGCATGGCCAGATACAACAGGGTGTTGAACCCGGTGACGCCGAGGAGGCCCTGGAGAAGGATGAACCGGCGATGCTCCCAAATCAGCCGATGCTGCGCCCGGAGATGCTGGTGGGCTAGAAGCAACAAAATCAGTAAAGCCACCGACCACCGCCAGAAGGAGAGCGCCATCGGCGGAAGAGCGGCATGCATGCCCCGGCTGAGCACAAAATTGCCGGACCAGAACAGGGTGGTGAGGATCAGCAGGAGATACGGCATA
>Ga0074197_1000418_pt1 | contig 54174 bp, 48 predicted proteins | sample EPASupsiteSAE305_FD_64526 | JGI IMG/M metagenome (GOLD analysis project Ga0074197, IMG submission 64526) | Bioremediated contaminated groundwater microbial communities from EPA Superfund site, New Mexico - SAE3-05 reassembly with SPADES | ecosystem: Environmental > Aquatic > Deep subsurface >...
GTTGAAGGGAACGTTGCACGCTGTCAATATTTGCACCTTTGGTGCGGATGATCATTCCTTCTTTAATCGGTGTATCACAAGCGATTTGAGGACGCTTTTGTCCTTCAATTTCAACCATACACATACGGCAATTACCATCTTTTCCAAGAGCAGGATGGTAGCAAAAGTGGGGTATATTGATATTGTGTGCCAATAGTTCTTCAATCAGCAATGCACCTTCTTTAACCTCTAATACCCTGCCATCTACCGTAATATGCGCCATTAAATTGCTATCCTCATTTGGACGTAGTGTCTCAATTCTAGCGAGCATAAACTTTAAAGTAGCTGTCACTTCTGGTTTACTAAAAATTCAATCAAGAGATGTTAAACTCTGCACATTTTAAATATTTTAAGGAAATTGCATGCCTTCGTCTCGCTTTTTTAAATGGCTTATCGTTGAAATTATTGCGGTTCTTCTTATTGGTGCTTATATCCTGATCGACTCGTCCGATATTTATCGATGGTGGGTAGGAGACACCCGTTTTGTACAATCGACCGAACCGTGCGATTTGCATGTAGAAGCATGTGAAGTAACACTTAAAGATGGAACAACACTTTCTTTGGATATCGAACCAAAAGAGATTCCACTCATGAAGCCATTGCACTTTAAAGTAACATCTGCCATTGATTTACCGAGTATTGAAATTAAACTTTTTGCCACCAATATGAACATGGGATTTCATAACATTACCCTTAAACAGAGTGCAAAAGGTATCTATGAAGGTGAAGGAATGCTCCCCACATGCGTTATGGGAAATATGATATGGCAAGCCAATGTTGTACTAAATCAAACCTCTCAAAGCCAAGGAGCTATTTTTACGTTTAAAACAGATAAGTAACTTAAAAAAATAAGACTACGTTACACAAAGTAATGTTTGAGGATAGGAATATTTATTGCATTCTATTGTGTGACATATGAACCATTTTTTGCGTTATACTTATAACTTAATTTTTCTGAGGAGTAGCCACCGTGTCCATTACCCAAAAAGGTGAAGAACTTCACTTTGACGAGAACCAATTTATCGTCTCAAAAACAGACCTTAAAGGCAGAATTACCTACGCGAATGATCTTTTCATCCAAATTTCTGGTTTTAAAGAGCAAGAGCTCATCGGAACACCTCACAATATCCTACGCCACCCTGATATGCCAAGAGCTATTTTTAAACTTTTATGGGATCGCGTTCAAGCAGGTAAAGAGGTTTTTGCCTACGTTAAAAATAAAACGAAAAACAATAAATATTACTGGGTACATGCCTATATTACCCCTATTGTTGACACAAAAACTCAACAACTTATTGGGTATCACTCTGTTCGTCGTTCACCAAGTGCAAAAGGTATCGAAGTGATTGCCCCTTTATATAAGAAAATGCTTCAAGCAGAAGAGCAAGGTGGCATACAAGCATCCACAGCTCTTTTAGATAACACCCTATCTCAATTAAAGGTCAGTTATGATGCCTTCATCCTCTCTCATGAATAGATCTTCTCTTGCAAAAGTGCAAGATGCCAATATTATCTCTCTCGTTGCATTTACGTTTGCCTTCATTCTTGAAGTCTCATATAATGGCTTTCACTGGATTCAAATCATCAACTTAACAAACTTTGCACTCGCTTGGTTTATGTTTATCAATATCCGAAAAGTTCAAAAAACGATTCATGCGCTTGCTGACATTGTTAAAGAGAGTGAACATGGTAATTTACACGGCCGTATTGTCAATGTCAATGATGGAGGAGAACTCAAACTACTCTGCTCTAATATGAACTCCCTTTTAGACAATTTTGAACTGGTTACAAAAGAGATTAAATCAACTATTTTTGCTGCATCCAAAGAAGATTTTAGCCGTAAAATTCTTCAAAAAGGTATGCACGGTGAGTTTAAAGAGCAAACCGAAATGGTCAACAAATCGGTCAACGCTATGAAACAAACGCATGAGTTTATCGCACGTAATACCCTCAATGCAGAACTAGCACAAATTAGCAGTGGCTCTAATGACTTTACAACAGTCCAAGCCAATCTTACAACCATTGTTGAGCGCCTTAAAGAGATCGCGCATGATGGCGAAATCTATGCGGAAGAGACAAAAGGAAGCTACCAAAATTTACGTGACACCATCAATAAGATTACGTCACTCGTTGAGTTCGTGAATCAAAATGAGCAAAGCATTGGTGTACTTGCACAACGTACACGTGACATTAGCAATGTAGTTGATATGATTAATGACATTGCCGATAAAACAAATCTTTTAGCCCTTAATGCCGCTATTGAAGCTGCACGTGCAGGTGAGCATGGACGAGGATTTGCTGTTGTTGCCGATGAAGTACGGAAACTGGCTGAAACAACCCAAAAAGCAACCGCTGAAATTGCTATTTCGATTAAAATGCTTCAGCAAGAGACCTCAGGACTTGAGACCAATGCTGATGCGATGAAGGAAAATGCCGATGCTTCAACCACTACACTTGATAAACTCAGCACAACCTTTAATAGCCTGATTGAACATTCTAATACAACTTCGAGCAATATCAATACCATTCAGCAAACAATCTTTATCACACTCGCAAAGATGAATCATGCTATCTTTAAATCAAATGCGTATAGCGCGGTTTATGTAAACGACAAAGAAGCAGCATTCCAAACCCATGAAACGTGCAGTCTTGGAGAGTGGTACCAAAAAGACGGTCAGAAAATCTTTGGTGATACTCAAGGCTTTAAAGAGCTCTATAAACCACATGAAAGCTTCCATAGTCATGTACTTGAGGTTGCCAAACTCATTCGTTCTACCTCATCAAATCTGTTAGATGAAAAAGAATTGATTGTAAACTATTTTAAAGAAGTAGAAAAAGAGAGTAAAGTACTCTTTGTAACCTTAGATAAAATGATTGCAGAGAAAAACGCACAAGCTTAACGCTATGACACATGTAAGGGAAACCTTACATGTGCAACTCTTCACTTCACACACTCTGTTCTGGAACACTTGGCAATTTAATCGTAAAAAGAGCCCCTGAATTTGTATTTTTCACATTGATAATTCCACCCATATTGTTCTCTATAATCATCTTCGTCATGTAAAGACCAATACCCGTTCCTTGCTTTGCATATTTGGTGGTAAAGTATGGCTCAAAAATGCGGTCCATATGCTCATTTGAAATTCCGCCACCATTGTCTTCTATTACAATGAGGATGTATTTGTATCCTTTTTTAAGATACAAACGTATGAAAGGATTGCTAATTTCACGCTCGCTTAGAACATCTTTGGCATTGGAGAGAATATTTAGAAGTGCTTGCGCAAATTCATTGGGATAGCCATAAACCTCCATTTTCTCAGAAATATCAAATGAAAATTCAATACCATGATACTTAAGTGATGCCTGCAAAATCGTAATAGAACGCTGACACGCCTCACTAATCTCAAAGACCTCTTTCTCTTTAGAAGGTTTAAAAAAGTTTTGAAAATCACTGATGGTTCCAGACATATAAGCATTGATTTTATTGCACTGTTGAATACTCTCTACCAAAAATGCACCATCAAAATCTCCAAATTCATAACGTACCTGAATGTTCATCAAAACGGCACTCATCTCACCCAAAGGCTGTCTCCATTGATGGGCAATATTGCCGATCATTTCGCCCATACTTGCTAATTTACTTTGTTGAATAAGAAGCTTCTCTTGTTCTGTACGTTTGAGTATCTCTTCATTGATTTTTGACTCTAGGTTATCAATCATCTCATTAACCACGTCTTTAAGAAGCTTAAGCTCGTGCGCTTGCGCTGTTGCATGCAAACGAGAAGAGAGTTTACCCACTTTAAGATCATTCACCACACTAATCACATCTTCAATAAAAACAATATCTTGCTCGATGTTTGCAGATGCTTTTGCAATGTTGCGATTGAGCAACTTTGCCATATCTTCAAGTTCATCCCTACTTGAAAGTTCAATGGGCTTTGGTTGCGTATTTTTTGTCTCCAAATAACCAAAGAACTCTTTGAGCCCTTCTTGAAGTTTTAAAATAGAAGAAACGATATGACTGGAGAGTAAAAATCCAGCGACAAACACAACTGCCGAGAGCAACAATACTAAAACGGCAATCTCATACTTTAACGCCTGTGCACTGGTTTTAATCTCTTCAAAATTTCGCTTGGTTTGATTCACGGCATCATGCTGAAGCTGTTTCAGGCGATTGAGCAGTTCATAATAACGCTCTCTTTCAACCGTATTGACATTCACAAACGCACCCTCTTCAAAACGTGCATTGAGGTAACTTCGTGTCTTTTCTACCGCCTTAGCATATTGCGTCCAGACATCGTATGTCTTTTGGTCTAGCTTACTAAAGTGCTCTTCCAAAATTTGCATCTGCCCTGCAATATCCACCTCAATCGTTTTACGATAATCGTCATTGGGCGACATTACTAAAGAGAGGCTCATCTCACGTAGCATATTGGTCGGCTCAATGTAGTTCTCTTGTAGGTGTCGTGTGTTGAGAGAATTCTCAAAAATCGTTGTTGCATTGCTGATATTTTCTTGACTCAGTTTGAATGAGCGCTCAGCAAGAATGAGCATACCGATAAACGAAAAACTAAACAACAAAAAAAGTTTGTATTTGATCTGTATCTTTTTCATGGGAGTCGCTTTGGTAAAATAGGGATTTGTAACGCTTTAGGATAACCTTTCTCAGCTCTCACAGACCAGTGTTGATCTGTAATCATCGCCTTCCAAAAGGGCTGCATTCCAATGCCAAGTGGCTCAAACACAAGCTCTTTGTTCATTGCAAACACATTATGAGGGGTGGGTACAAAAAGCATATACGCCTCCTTCTTGGCACGCTCACGTATCTTTTCACACAAGGTATTAAATTCTGGGGTATTTTGTTCTAACCCAAAAAACTCTGAAATGTACGATTGCATCAAAGCATCATCTCGCACAAAACTCCAAGGGTTTCCCTCTTGATAATTAAAAAAAGTAAGCCACGGATGTCTTCCATACCAATCCACCGTGTTTTGGCTTAAGATATCCCAGTCTTGAACGGTATCATTGTTAGACAACAAAAGATCATACACCATCTTCTCATCCGATGTGGTCGTATAGTGTAAAGTCACGTTGTAATGGGAGAGTTGATACTCAATGCCTTTCCACAAAAAGAGAAGCGAATCTTGTGTAACAACTTTAAAATGCTTATTATTCAGTGCTTCAAAAACCTCATCCGAACTCAAATGACACTCTTGTGTTTGCAACGCCTCTTTATTGAGCGAACCTTCTTGTTTATAGGTAAAGGTTAAAAGGTTGTGTTGATTAAGTGCACAATTAAGGGCTTGTCTGACTTTTTTATTAAATACAGGCGAGTCTTTTTTGATGAGATTGAAGTAGAGTGTAAAGTTATTGGTTGAAGGTAAAACAACCAATTTGGAGTATGGTGAGAGCATCGTCTCTATTTTTTTATTAAACGGTATTGGCATAAAATCAAGCGCACCTTCATGCTCTGTCATCATTTTAAGTGCTTCATCTGTTTCTAGTTGGGTATAAAGCGTAATGGTTTCTATTTTGGGATACCCCTTTTCCCAATAATGAGGATTTGCTTTTAAAATCACTTGCGGTGTCTGCTTACGCCCTGTGATGACACCCTCGACTAAAACATAAGGTCCTAAGCCATAAGGTCCTGCTTCTTCGATGTTAGGGCCTGTGGCAGACCCTCTCCATGCAAATTTTTTCAAATACGCTTCGGTATAAAAATTGATTCGCGCGAGATCGCGAAAAAGCATTCCATAGGGTTTATAAAGCTCTATACGTATCTTATACTCAGAGAGTTTGGTCACCCCTTTGAGGCGATTTTTAATATCGGTGTAATTAATTGGCTGAGCCATAAAATAATGAAAATTATTGATGACCGCATCGGCATTAAAGGCTGTGCCATCTTGAAATTTAACCCCTTGGCGTAAATCACATTCATACATAGTGGCACTTTTTTTCTCACACTGTGTTGCGAGTGAATATTCCCAACCTTGTTCATTATCTGCAAGTCGTACTAACCCCTCATTAATAAGACGTGAGACACTCACATAGGGCATTGCGGGTAAAAAGATGTTGATGTGAGAGCGTGGATCTCTCTTGTGTAATGCTCTTTGCGCACTATCATCTTCACGGTATTGATCCACACTTGCCATCACGGTACATACACAACTAATATATCCCATGAGCAGTAGTTTTTTCCAGAACATTTTAAGGCAACCGTTTTGGTAAAATAGGAATTTGAAGCTCTTTAAGATAAGGCTTCTCTCCCCTAATTGACCAATGCTGATCAGTAATCTTAGCTTTCCAAAAAGGCTGCATCCCAATACCCAAAGGCTCAAATACCAGCTCTTTGTTCATTGCAAAAACGGCATTGGGCGTTGGGACAAAAAGCATATACGCCTCCTCTTTCGCACGCGCTTTAATAAGCGCACTTAGCTCTAAAAATTTGGGGTCATCTTGTTCGACAAGAAAAAATTGTTCGATGTACGATTGCATCAAAACATCACCTTGCACAAAACTCCAAGGATTACCCTCTTGATAACGAATAAAAATAGGCCATGGATGCCTTCCATAATAATCTTGTGTTCCTTGTATCAGCATGTCCCAATTTTGTACACGGGTATGATTTTGCTGTACCAAATCGTAAATCTCTTTTTCGCTATTGGTAATACTATACTCAAAGGTGACATCGTAATGAGAAAGCTGATACTCAATCCCTTTCCATAAAAAAAGAAGCGAATCTTGTGTTACAACGTTCAATTTCAAACCGCGCAGAAGCTTTTCAATCGCTTCATGCTCAAGTAAGCACCTATTTTCTTCAAGTGCACTTGAATTTAGTGCACCCTCTTTTTTATAGGTAAAATCCAGTAAATTTTTTTGATTGAGAACACAATTGAGTGCTTGTCTGACCTCTTTTTTGGAAACTGCTGAGTCTTTTTTGAGTAAATTAAAATAGATCGTAAAATTGTTCGTTGAAGGCATTGAGATTAATTTCGCATAAGGGGAGAGCATCGTCTCGATCTTTTTATTGAAAGGGATTTGCATAAAATCAAGTCCACCATCTTTAAAAAGAGCCAATTCTAGGGCTTCTTGCGTCTCTAACTCGGTATAAAATGTAATCGTTTCAATACTAGGAATGCCCTCTTCCCAATAATAAGGATTGGCTTTTAAAATGACTTCTGGCGTCTGTTTTCTTCCTGTCACAATGCCTTCAGTCAAAATGTAAGGTCCAAGCCCATAAGGTCCTGCACTTTTGATATTTGCTCCCGTATCTGCTCCGCCCCAACCAAACTCTTTTAAGTAGGCTTCCGAATAGACATAAATACGGGCAAGATCACGAAAGAGCATACCATAGGGTTTGTGCAGATGCAAACGAATTTTATAATCCGAAATTTTTTCAATTGATTTTAGTGAGTTGTGAATATTGGTGTAATTAAAAGGTTGGCGTATAAAATAGTTAAAATTGTGTATGACCGAATCGGCATTAAAAGGCGTTCCATCTTGAAACCGTACATTACGACGCAATTCAAACTCATAGAGTATGGGTGAGAGTTTGACACTGGATGTTGCAAGTGAATACTCCCAACCTTGTTCGTTTTCCGCTAATCGCACAAGCCCTTCATTTACCAAACGTGAAACGTAGTTGTATGGCATGGAGGGTAAAAAAACTTTGATATGCGACCTTGGGTCTCGTACCTGCAAAGCCTTCGTAGAGCTTTCATCCACACGATACTCAGGCGTATTGGCTGCGTACAGTACGAACGTTAAACAAAGCCATAGCAAGCTATGCTTCAAAACTGTACCCCGTTTGTGAATGGTTTTTAATAAAATGATTGTTTTTTAATTTTCGACGTAGCGTTTTTACGAGCGTTCTGAGTGCTGCAATGCTCATAAATTCTTCTTTCCATACACTCATCTCAATCTCTTCATAACTGACAATGAGACGTTTTTTGCGTAACAGTAACTCTAAAAAATCAGCTTCTTTGTGTGTCAGTTCGATTTCGTTACCATCTTCATGAATGATAAGTTTGTTTTTAAAATCAAATTTGCATCCAGCACATTCAAAAAAAAGCGTTCTATCAGATTCTATCTCTTCGATGCAGAGTCTAAGCGCACTTAAAAGCTCATCAAGTGCAACAGGCTTAATAAGATATTTTTCAATTTTTAATTCAATGGCGCTCAGCAAATACTCTTTATCCGTATGTGCCGTAATCATCAAAATAGGCGTTTTTTTATCAGTTTTACGAATCTCTTTAACCATGTAAAGCCCATCTTTTACAGGCATTCTAAGATCTGTTAAGATAATATCAGGGCGCTGTTCATCATAAAGAGAAAGTCCTTCTTCCCCATTACGTGCCTCAATAACCTCTTTTAGATAGTACGAAAGTGTATTTGCCATGGGTTTGCGAATGCCATCTTCATCTTCAGCATACAAGAGTCGTAATGATTTGAGTTTTTCCATCCAAAGTTCCATTATCATCCTTTAAAAATGACTTCGACTATGAAGATTTTAGCCAATTTTATCTTTTTGCATATTGAGTCACTATAGCGACAAAAAATGAGTTAAAAATGAGGTGAGAAGCTCCCTTCACCCAAAAAATGAGGTGAAGGGAAAAGCGGTTACTTGTAGTTTTGCAAGTATTTTTCAATGCTCTGTTTTTCAGGCTTTGAGAGTCCTGCTTGTGCACCCATTGCTTCTAGGATGCTTGGCCATACATTAGCATCAAATTCTGTTTCAGGATGCAAAGCATGACAGGTACTGCATTTGGCTTGGAAAAGTGTTTTACCATCAGCTAACACTTTATTTTTATCGCTGTTTAGGGCATCACTTTTTACAAAGCCCTTCACAGATACATTGATCCATACACTACCGTATTCATCAGTTTTTTTACCTAAAACCTTCAATGCAGCAGGATTACTTGCTTCAAAGCCTATGATAAGCATACCTGCTTTTTCATACACAACGCTACTACCTTCAGGAACAAATCCTACAAATTCGACTTCACTAAAAGAGCCTTTTTGTGAAAGCTCTTTGACTTCTGAAGCGATGATCAGCTCACCAAGAGCTGATCCTTCGCTTGCCTCTGCATAAAGAGGTGCATTTTTATTTAGAAATGTACCACCCGCTGCAAACATCATTGTTGCGGCACACAGTGGTGCTAGTACGTGAAACAATCGCATTAGATACCTTTAATTTTTGGCGCTTTAAAAATTCCAATCTCTGGAACTTCGCCTTTGAATTTTTCAATCTCAACCAACGCCGTTGCTTGGTTGCCTTGTGCAAGTTCAGATGTTCCTACATCTGGGATAAGCACGTTAACATCTCCGTGACGACACAATGTACCTGCTTTGCCTGGCTCTGCTGGGTCATACCATGCACCCTCTTGCATTCTAACAACACCTTGCATGACCGCTTCAGTGACGACAGCACCCGCAAGAACTTGTCCACGTTTGTTGAAGACTCTTACAATATCACCATTTTGAATGCCACGTTTTGCAGCATCTTTTGGATGCATCCAAATTGGCTCTCTGCCATCCACTTCCTCAAGATCACGAATCCATGTGTTGTTAAGTTGTGAGTGAAGGCGGTATTTTGGATGTGGAGAGACTAAGTTCAGAGGGAACTCTTTCGCCACAGAACTTCCCAACCATTCCATTGGTTCAAACCACATTGGATGACCTTTACACTCTTTGTAGTTATAGCCTGCAATTTTTTTAGAGAAAATTTCGATTTTACCAGATGGTGTTCCAAGACGGTTGACTACAGGATTTTGTCTAAATTTACCATGTTTAACAAATTTTTTCGCACTCTCTGGTGTTTCAAATTTGACAAAACCTTTCTCCCAGAACTCTTTAAATGGAAGCATTTTAACGCCTGATTTGGTGGCTTTAGTGTATGACTCTTCGTAGAAAGACTCAACCCACTCCATTTTCGTTTTACCTTCAGTAAAGGCAAGCACTTCATTAGCGCCAAAACGTCTTAGAATATTTACAAAAATATCAAAATCATCGGTTGCTTCACCCACTGGTTTTACGACTTGTTTCATTGCAAAAATATAACTATTTGAGTGAGATTTTGTAATGTCATTGCGTTCTTGCTCAGTGGTTGCTGGAAGGACAATGTCTGCCATACGTGCGGTTGCTGTCCAGAAACACTCGTTTACAACAAATGTATCGAGTTTTTGCCATGCTTTCACCATACGGTTTCTGTCTTGGTGATGGTGGAAAGGATTGCCGCCTGCCCAATATGCCATTTTAATATCTGGGTATTTATACGCTTTACCATCAAAGTTATACTCTTTGCCTGGGTTTTCTAAACATTCAACGATACGAGATACAGGAATGACATTGATTTTTCTTTGTTTCCATGGTCCGTCAATTTTTGAGTTGATACTAATACCAGAAAGTCCTGGAGAAGCCGCTACATTCTCAGCATCTGCAACAGCACCAACCGAACCATTGAGTGGTTTATCGCTGAGTGCATTACCAGTTGCAGCAGCAGGCATTGGAACACCACCATCTGAGTAGTGATAGTTCATACCATAACCTCCACCAGGAAGGCCTACTTGACCGATCATACTTGCAAGCGTAATCAGCATCCAGTTTGGTTGCTCGCCATGGTGTGCTCTTTGTGTGCCCCAACCACCCATAAGCATGGTGCGTTTAGAAACAAATTCTTTCGCTAACATTTTGATGACATCTTCTGGAACACCACAAATTTTTGATGCCCAAGCAGGTGTTTTGGCAACCATATCTTCGCTCTCACCAACAAGGTATTTTCTAAACTCTTCAAAACCTGTAGTGTATTTGTCAACAAATTCTTTACTGTAAAGGTTTTCAGTAAAGAGATAGTTTGCCATACCTAACATCATCGCAACATCTGTGGTTGGACGAATTTGGATATGCTCTGCACCAAAATACATACCGGTGTTGTTATACACTGGATCAATAATATAAAACTTGATATTGCGTTTTTTAGCTGCTTCTTTGAGCTCTTTCATGTAAGTGTACGATTGGTGATCTGGCACACCCCATGCGATTTGGTTTGTATTAATTGGATCAGCGCCCCAAAATACAATGCACTCAGAGTTTTCGATAATGACAGGATACACTGTAGCAGGTGCTGTAGATTCATCGGTTCCTGTAACATACGGAGTGATTTGACGAATGGCATGAGTTGAATACGTACATGTACGTGAAGTGTAACCACCTGCAATGCCCAACATTCTACCTAGAAGTGCTTGTGGGTTATTGAGGCTTCCTACACAGAACCATCCATAACTTCCACCATACACAGAGTCAGCGCCATAGTTTTTATACACACGCTTAAGCTCATTCGCAATCAAATCATATGCTGTCTCCCAAGAAACACGAACAAATTTATCGCTTCCACGTTTTGTTTTGTCGCTTTTATAGCCATTTTTCAAATAACTCTCACGAACACATGGGTACATAATGCGATCTTTAGCATACGTTCGAGCTGCTAAACCTTCAATGAGCGTTACAGGATGCTCATCTCCCTCAAACGGTGTTACGCTTTCAAAACGTGAATTACGTGTATGTGTAACGACTGCACCAAAGTGCGATGCACTAAAGCTTTTTTCATTGTCATTGAGTAGTGACTCACCTACCAAAGGGATTGCTTCTGCATTAATAGTTGCAACAGCTGCGGCTCCACCTACTTTAAGAAACGATCTTCTATCCATTTTCTTTGTCATTATGTACTCCTTAGATTGAACATTTTTTTCATAGCAAACGACAAAACTTAAATAAAAGTTACATTTAGTCTGTAATTTTTATTTTTATAAATGAAGCTTAACGAAAAAAAATGAGTAATTAATGAGTGTTTTTTTCATAAAATGAGAGAAAATTTCCCCTATAAAATACATTATTTTCAACCATTCTTGCATACAAAAGACGCCATTCTTAGTTCTAAAATATGTCTCTAAAAAAAGAGTTTTTTTAAAGCATTAAGTCGTTATGATAAAATCAAAAAGAGCCTATATGGATTCGACATCACTTATCAATCAACCTATCCCTTCTTTACTCAGACAACTTTCGATTCCATCAAGCCTTGGTATGCTTTTTAACACGCTCTACAATATTGTCGATACCTATTATGCAGGGCTTATCTCAACAGAAGCATTAGCTGCGCTCTCTGCTTCATCTTTTCTTTTTTTCTTTGTCATAGGTCTTGCATATGGCGGAACCAGTGCGCTCACGGCACTGATAGGTCATGCGTATGGGAAACAGCATTTTTTCCTTGCAAGCCTTATTGCTCAAAAAGGAGTTGCATTGATTATTGGCGTAGGAATGGTTTTAGGGCTACTAGGATTTTTTTGCGCCTCAGATTTACTACATCTCATTGGAACGACAGAACGCTACCATGCGCTTGCACTCTCTTTTATTGAAGTGATTTTGCTAGGTGCAGCCCTCTTCTTTGCCAATTTTGCACTCAATAGTATTCTCGTTGCGACAGGTGATACCAAGAGTTATCGTAACACACTTATTTTTGGCTTTTTTGCCAATATTGCACTCAATCCACTCTTCATCTATGGATGGGGATTCATCCCTGCTATGGGTATTGCAGGGATTGCTTTTGCAACGGTTTTAGTACAAGCTATCAATGCGGCTTATTTGCTCTATAAAAGCCTACAAACAGGACTGATTCGTTTTAGCTGTAAAGAGCAGTATTATCCCGATTGGCGTATCTATAAAGAATTCATTTCACAAGCAACACCTCCAGGGCTCAATATGTTGATGATGTCCTTTGGCTCACTGATAGCACTTCATTTTGTCACTACATATGGTTATCAAGCAGTAGCAGGATATGGCATTGGATACAGAGTTGAACAATTAATGCTTCTTCCAGCCCTTGGCATTAGCAGTGCCGTACTTAGTTTGGTTTCAAACAACAAAGGAGCAGGAAAATATGAACGTGTCCGTCAAACACTTTTTTATGCGCTCGCGTATGGCTATACGATCAGCATTGTGGGTATGGGGATTTTATGGATTTTGGGGGCATGGTTAGTAGCACAATTTGATTCCAACAATGAGGTTATCCAATACGGTACAACCTACATTTACGTAATGCTTTTTCTCTTCTGTGGATATGTGACGCATTTTGCGTGCGTAGCAACATTGCAAGGAATTAAGAAGCCAACGATGATCTTCTACGTAGGTTTTTTTCGCCAAATCTTAGCACCTAGCATTGTGTATACACTGATTGTCTCTTATTTTCAACTCTCTTTTGTGTGGATGTGGGTTGGACTTGGATGCATCGTATACAGTTCAGCTCTTTTTTTACTCTACTATACCTATAAAAAGCTGCCTCAGCGCCCTATGGCTAATGCGTAAAGTACCATGCCATCACTTGCTAAAAATTCAGCAACTTCTTCATCATAATACGCACCGATGCCACTGCAACCAAAACCAAGGTACTCACTGATAAGATAAAGTCGATGACCTATAATGCCTGCTTTTTGAACCATCGCTTGATAGTTTTTATCATCGTTTCCTACCAAAAAGAATGTAACACCACTTTGAGCACCTAATGCTTGCTCTAAACAAAGATATCCTGCTTTGCGTGCAAAATTGCTACTTTGTAGATAGACACCTTCTTTGTATACTCCTTGCCACATTCCTTCTACTCGATTGATAATCGCATAAATATCAATCTTTACATCACAGTCTGAAGGGATAGGCTCATTGATGAAATCCATTACCTGTTCAAACTCTTCTTTTGAAAGAGACTTTTGGCTAAATTCACGAATGGAACGACGCTTCCAAATGGCATGTTTAAAGCGTGTATCATCTAAATGAAAAGAAGGCATAATTGTCTGTTTTTCTAAAGAGAGTTCACACGTTGATAAATAGGTCTTTTCTATAAGATTATTTGCCTCAAATACACCTGTACCATCTACATAAGGTACTTGCATGAGTGCGGTATCACATGTTTCATCTATTTCACTACCCACAATAACAGATGAGAGAAAAAATTCTTCTGTGCCAAAATGAAAGAGATTATTCAATGCTTTTTTGTCTATATCATAGCAAATGCGATACGTTTTTTTGTAAACAAAACACGATGCTTCAACGGTACCTAACATATGCCCTGTATCGTGTAAACAATACCTGAAAGCGCGATCGCGGTATTTCCATGATGAACGGTAGTAAAGTGCTGAAAAGAGAAAAATAAAACCATTTATTTTCTGTGAATGTAAATAACACTCTATGCCTTCATCTTGTTTCAAAGCATAGAGCAATACAAGAGCTGACTCATAAGGGCAAAGATGGTAAATTCCATCTTCGAACCCCTCAACGCTTCGTATCTGTATATACACTTCAGTAGGGTACAAAGCCCCAGCGCTAGGATTGGTACGCAAAGCATAGGTCACGCCTGGATAGCTTTTTTGTGCAGTGATACCTCCAATAAGAGAAAGAAATTGATGATGAGGGTTTTGTGGTTCGAGTTTAATGCGTTGAAATTCTTCAGGATATATCTTAAATTGATTAGGTTGATGCTCCCAATCCATAAAATGAGACGAGTTGCGCACAGAGAGATAACTGTGCATTGTTTGAGCATGGTATGGTAACATCATCTCCTCCTTTGCTGTATCCTACACCTTAATCTCTATAGTTCCCTTTAGCTATCTTTTTTAATCATATAAAAAAAGCACCATTAAAAATTTTGAATCATTGAGAGAGTATAAAAAGCCAGATGTTGAGCATACATTGAAAGGATAAATAATAGTGGTGGTGTCCCCAGCGCGATTCGAACGCACGGCCTTCAAATTAGGAATTTGATGCTCTATCCTGCTGAGCTATGGGGACAAATCGAAAAAATGAAGTAAAAAAAAAGCCGAATGTGCAAAAAACACATTCGGCTTCACTAAAATGGCGTATTAGCCGTTACGTTTTTTAATAATCTCTTCTGCAACGTTTCTTGGAACTTCATCGTAGTGATCAAATTCCATAGAGTAAGAAGCACGACCTTGTGTTTGAGAACGAAGATCTGTAGAGTAACCGAACATTTCAGCCAATGGGCAGAATGCGTTAACAATTTTGTTACCACTTCTGTCATCCATAGAGTTGATTTGTCCACGTCTTCTGTTAAGATCGCCGATAACATCACCCATAAAGTCTTCTGGAGTCTCAACTTCAACTTTCATGATTGGCTCAAGAATAACTGGTTTCGCTTTTCTTGCACCCTCTTTGAAGCCCATAGAAGCAGCAAGTTTAAATGCCATCTCAGATGAGTCAACCTCATGGTAGCTTCCATCATAAAGTGTAACTTTAACGTCTTCCACTTTATAACCTGCAAGTACACCGCTTTGAAGTGCTTCTTTGATACCTTTATCAACAGCTGGGATGTATTCTTTTGGAACCGCGCCACCTTTGATATCGTTAACAAATTCATAACCTGCACCTGGCTCTTGTGGCTCAAGTTTAAGATAAACGTGACCGTATTGACCACGACCACCAGATTGTTTTGCGTATTTGTACTCTTGGTTAACAGATGCACGGATTGTCTCACGGTAAGCAACTTGTGGTTGACCAACTTCAGCACTTACTTTAAACTCTCTAAGCATACGATCAACAAGAATTTCTAAGTGAAGCTCACCCATACCAGAAATAATGGTTTGACCACTCTCTTCATCTGTCTCAACTCTAAAGCTTGGATCTTCTTGAGCAAGTTTTTGAAGTGCAATACCCATTTTCTCTTGGTCAGCTTTTGTTTTTGGCTCAACTGCAACAGAGATAACTGGATCTGGGAATACCATTCTCTCTAGGATTACAGGATCTTTTTCGCTAGCAAGTGTATCACCTGTTAGTGTATCTTTAAGACCTACAACCGCACCAATTTCACCTGCATGAAGAACTTTAATCTCTTCACGTTTGTTAGCATGCATTTTTAAGAGACGACCAATTCTCTCTTTTTTATCTTTTGTTGTGTTGTATGCATAACTTCCGCTCTCAAGGATACCACGGTATACACGAACGAATGTTAATTGTCCAACGAATGGATCGGTCATAATTTTAAACGCAAGAGCAGCAAATTCGCCATCATCTGTTGAATCAACAACACACTCACGTCCGTCTTCGTACTCACCTTTAATTGCGTGTACTTCAGTTGGAGCTGGCATATAGTCAACAACAGCATCCAACATTGGTTGAACACCTTTGTTTTTAAATGATGTTCCACAAATCATAGGGATGAATGTCATTGCTAGACATCCTGCTTTAATACCTGCTTTGATCTCTTCTTTTGTAAGTTCTTCACCGCCAAGATATTTTTCCATTAAAGCATCGCTAGTTTCAGAAACTGCTTCTACCATTTTCTCACGGTATTCTTTTGCTTTATCCATAAGCTCAGCTGGAATATCAACTACTTGGTAGTTTGAACCCATTGCAGCGTCGTCATCCCAAATAAGTGCTCTCATCTCAACGAGATCAACAACACCTTTGAAGGTATCTTCTGCACCAATAGGAATTTGAATTGGCACTGGATTCGCTTTTAGACGAGTTTTAATTTGTGATTCAACGTTATAGAAGTTTGCACCAATACGGTCCATTTTATTAACATAAACCATTCTTGGAACTTGGTAACGATTTGCTTGTCTCCAAACTGTTTCTGATTGTGGTTGAACGCCACCAACAGCACAAAATACTGCTACAGCGCCATCAAGAACACGCATAGAACGCTCAACTTCGATTGTGAAGTCAACGTGGCCCGGAGTGTCGATGATGTTAATTTGGTGATCTTTCCATGTACAAGTTGTTGCAGCAGAAGTAATGGTAATACCTCTTTCTTTCTCTTGCTCCATCCAGTCCATTGTTGCAGCACCATCATGTACCTCACCAATTTTGTGAGAGATACCAGTGTAAAAAAGGATTCTTTCTGTTGTAGTGGTTTTACCTGCATCAATGTGCGCAGCAATACCGATGTTTCTAACCATTTCAATAGGGGTATTTCTTGCCATTATAATTTCCTTGTTATATTAGGAGTGTAAGTTCATGAAGAAGGAATGAACATCGCATAGACGAACATTCCTAACATCATTTTACCAGCGATAGTGAGCAAACGCTTTGTTTGCTTCTGCCATTTTATAAGTATCTTCTTTCTTCTTAAAGGTAGCGCCTCTACTATTAGCCGCATCTAAAAGTTCATTTGCCAACCTCTCGATCATTGTTCTCTCACTTCTTTTACGTGAATAAGAAACCAACCATCTAAGAGCCAATGCTTGTTGACGAGCTGCTCTAACTTCTACTGGAACTTGGTATGTTGCTCCACCTACACGTCTGCTTTTTACTTCCATAACTGGTTTTACATTATCGATAGCTGCATTAAAAATCTCAATACCTTTTAGGGTTCCACTTCTTTTTTCTGCTAACTCTAATGCACCATAAAATACTTTAGTAGCAACACTTTTTTTTCCATCGAGCATCAACGCATTGATAAACTTTGTGATAATCTTGCTATTGTAGATTGGATCTGGTAATACTTCTCTTACAGGAGCTTTTCTTCTTCTCATTATATTTCCTTCAAATTTGTTAAAAATTTTACTCAAATGATGTCAAAACGATGGACATCACCTGCTGTTAAATTTATTTAGCTTTTGGTCTTTTTGTACCGTATTTACTTCTAGACACCGTTCTTTTTGCAACACCTGAAGTATCAAGCGCACCACGTACGATATGGTACTTAACACCTGGTAAGTCTTTTACCCTTCCGCCACGGACTAAAACAATAGAGTGTTCTTGAAGGTTATGTCCTTCGCCACCGATGTAGCTAATGACTTCGAAGCCGCTTGTCAATTTGACTTTGGCAACTTTTCTAAGCGCTGAGTTAGGTTTTTTTGGAGTCGTAGTATAAACTCTGGTGCAAACGCCTCTTCTTTGAGGACATTTTGCCATCGCAGGTGATTTCGACTTTTTAATTACCTTTTTTCTCTCATTTCTGACGAGTTGGTTAATGGTTGGCACATTATTTCCTTTATTTTGTAAAAAATAGGTGCTAATTTTATTTAAAAATAGCTTAAAAAAAGGTTAAGTTAAGGGAACCTTAACTTAACCTCTACTTGGATTTAACTCAATATTAAAGTTTTTGTTCTGATAGAGACCTGTTCCTACTGGAATCATTCGTCCTAAAATAACGTTTTCTTTAAGGTCTTCAAGAAGATCCATCTTACCTGCAATACTTGCTTCTGTAAGTACTTTTGTTGTCTCTTGGAACGATGCAGCAGAGATAACACTGTCACTACCAATCGCAGCACGAGTAACACCAAGAAGTGTCGGTTCAGCGATTGCTGGCTGACCACCCATCTTCATGACGGCTTCATTCTCTTCTCTAAATCTTCTACGGCTTACTAAGTCACCCATAATGAACTTAGTATCACCACTATCAACAATTCTTACTTGACGTAGCATTTGAGAAACAATAACCTCAATGTGTTTATCGTTAATCGCAACACCTTGTCCACGGTAAACTTGTTGAATCTCACTGATCAAGTAATAATGAAGTGCTTTCTCACCCATAATACGTAGAATATCATGGCTTGAAATAACTCCATCAGTAAGTCTCTCACCTGCGTGAACAAACTCGCCTGGTTGAACGTGAATTTGTGTATTTTTATCAACTAAATACTCTACACTTGTACCATCATTTGCTTCAATGATAATACGCTCTTTTGAACGTAATGGTTTACCAAAGCGAATGGTTCCATCAATCTCAGCAATCACTGTTGCATTTTTAGGGCGACGTGCCTCAAAAAGCTCACTAATACGAGGAAGACCACCGGTAATATCTTTTGATTTCGCAATCGCTTTTGGTGTTCTACCGATAAGATCTGCTAAGCCAACTGTTGCGCCATTTTGAACGAAAATCGCTGTTTTTGGCTCTAATTGGTACTTAATAATCTCACCATTTTTATTAGCAATGATAATAGTTGGTTTCATGCCGCTTGGTAAGTATTCGTTAATAACAAGTCTACTTTGACCTGTCATATCATCAAACTGCTCTGTGGCACTAATACCTGGTTCAATATCTTCAAACGTAATTGAGCCCGCATCTTCAGCAATAATTGGTGTTGAATACGGATCCCACTCAGCAATGGTGATTTGCTCACTTGTTGATGGGTATGCAAGCAAGGTTTTTGAATCAACCATGCTATTGTCATTTACGTCGATAATAGAATCTCTTGGGATATAGTGACGAATCGCCTCTCTATCATCATCATCTGCCACAACAGCAAAGATACCTTTTTCTTTAACGATATGACCTTTTTCAATATCATGGATACGCTCTAAGTAATCTCCACGAAGTTTATAGTACTTCACAAGACCTTTTGCGTCTGCATGAATTTTTTGAATAATTGGCTCACCATTTTTAACTTTGAGCTCACTCGCATAAGGAATACGGCTTGGAACATTCCAACCCTCTTTAATAACCTCTACGATACTCTCATTCATCTCAACAACATCGCCACTCACGTAAGGAATGTAGAATTTACCCTCGATTTTACCGCTAACACCTGCAAGCTCATTTGGCTTAGCAAAGTCACTCTTACGAAGGGTATAACGTACATTCTCACCTGCTGCACCACTAAGAGTAATTGCTGTCTCTTCGTGTGCTGTATCAATTTCAATTGTACCTTTAAATGGTGCTTTAATCTTTGGCTCAACCAATAAAACAGCAGCATTTCTACGGTTAGCTACGATGTTTTTACCCTCTTTAGTTGCATACGTTTTTACATTGTAATAACGAATAAAACCTTCTTTTTGAGCAATAACTTGACGATCTTGAGACTCTGTTGATGCCGTACCACCGATGTGGAATGTACGAAGTGTCAACTGTGTACCTGGCTCACCAATAGACTGTGCTGAAATAATACCAACTGCTTCACCTGGGCGAACCAATGTTCCTTCGGCAAGGTTAGTACCATAACATTTTGCACAAACGCCTTTTTTAGCTTTACATGTAATTGGTGTACGAATAACAACAGATTTAATGCTTGCCTCTTTAAGGGCTTGAGCGCTTTTCTCATCAATGAGTGTTCCCTCAGTGAAAAGAACTTCATTGGTAATCGTATCGATAACATCTTCCGCTAAAACACGACCTGTTGCACGTTCATAAAGTGATTCTACAAGCTCACCGCTCTCACTGATTTCTGTGATTTCAACACCTTCGTGTGTACCACAATCATCCATCGTAACTTTAACGTTTTGCGCAACGTCGATGAGTTTACGTGTTAAGTAACCCGCGTTCGCTGTTTTAAGAGCGGTATCTGCAAGACCTTTACGAGCACCGTGCGTTGAAATAAAGTACTCAAGAACATTTAGACCTTCACGGAAGTTAGAGATAATTGGAGTCTCAATAATACTTCCATCTGGTTTTGCCATAAGACCCCTCATACCTGCTAACTGACGAATCTGTGCCGCGGAACCACGCGCTCCAGAGTCTGCCATCATGTAAATAGAGTTGAAGCCGCCTTTATGACTCTCCGTAAGCTTCATCATTTCAGAAGCTACGTCGTTGTTTGTATCGGTCCAAATATCAATAATTTTGTTATAACGCTCTTGTTCCGTTAAAAGACCTGAACTGAACTGTTTTTGGATCTCACGTACTTTTTTCTTCGCTTCTTTAATCTTTTTCACTTTTGCTTCAGGAACACGAATATCGTCGATTGAAACAGAAATACCTGCTTGAGTTGCGTATTTGAAACCAAGATTTTTGAGGTTATCCAAGAATCCTGCGGTAACACCAATACCACCCTCTTTAAAGATATGATCTACCAATCCACCGATGTTTTTCTTTTTCAAGACTCTGTTCCATAACTCTTCAGGAACGAAATCTGGCAAGATCGATTTTAAAATTAAACGACCTGCAGTCGTGAACAGTACTCTATCATTGATACGTGTCTTAATTTTTGCGTGAATATCTAAGAATCCTGCATCAATCGCAATATGTACTTCATTAATGTTTGCAAAGATTTTATTTGAACCTTTTGCATTTGGCTTCTCTAGTGTTAAGTAGTAAAGACCCAAAACCATATCTTGTGTTGGAACGGTTACCGCTTTTCCAGAAGCTGGAAGCAAGATGTTCATAGAACTGAGCATCAAAATTTTACATTCAGCAATCGCCTCTTGTGATAATGGAACGTGAACCGCCATCTGGTCACCGTCGAAGTCCGCGTTGAACGCAGAACATACAAGCGGATGTAAACGAATCGCTTTTCCATCAATCAAAACAGGGTGGAACGCCTGAATTGAGAGTTTGTGAAGTGTCGGTGCACGGTTAAGCATAACCGGATGACCTTTAACAACTTCTGCTAAACACTCCCAAACTTCATTGGTTTTCATGTCGATCATTTTCTTAGCTTGTTTAACCGTTGTAGCATAGCCTTTTTCTTCAAGGCGTGCTAACAAGTGTGGTTTGAAAAGCTCCAATGCCATCTGTTTTGGAAGACCACATTGATCCATTCTAAGGTTCGGTCCAACAACGATAACGGAACGGCCTGAGAAGTCAACCCTTTTTCCAAGTAGGTTCTGACGGAAACGTCCTTGCTTACCTTTAATAATTTCAGAAAGCGATTTTAAAGGACGTTTATTTGCACCTTTAACCGCATTTGCTCTACGACCATTATCAAATAACGCATCAACAGCTTCTTGAAGCATACGTTTTTCGTTACGAATAATAATTTCAGGAGCATCAAGTTCCATCAAACGTTTCAAACGTGCATTTCTGTTAATAACACGACGATACAAGTCATTAACGTCACTTACAGCAAATTTACCGCCATCAAGTGCCACAAGTGGTCTTAAATCTGGTGGAAGTACTGGTAGCATCGTAATCATCATCCACTCAGGGCGGTTGCCGCTGTTAAGGAATGCTTCAACAACTTTTAGACGTTTAACAATGGTTTTTTTCTTTGCTTCTGAACTGGTTTGATTAATTTCATCTTTAAGCTGTCCAAGAACTTCAACAAGATCAATACTCGCCAATAGGTCACGAATAACTTCACCACCCATTTTAGCTACAAAGCCTGTATCACCAAAACGTTGTTGTAATGATTGATATTGCTCTTCATTGAGAACATCATACGCTACAACTTTATTTTTGTTTTCAGCATCATAGAAAGCATCGCCTGCTTGTTCAACAATGTATGCTTCATAATAAAGTACGCGCTCAAGATCTTTCATTTTCACACCAAGCAATGTACCAACACGGCTTGGAAGTGAGTTAACATACCAAATGTGCGCTACTGGAGTCACAAGTTCAATGTGACCCATACGTGAACGTCTTACTTTTGTGCTCGTTACTTCAACACCACATTTTTCACATTTGATGCCTTTGTAGCGCATCTTTTTATATTTTCCGCACAGACATTCATAATCTCTGACGGGTCCAAAGATTTTTGCACAAAAAAGGCCATCACGCTCTGGTTTGAGCGTACGATAGTTAATGGTTTCTGGCTTTTTGACCTCACCATAACTCCATGAGCGAATCTTCTCAGGGCTTGCAAGTCTTAATTGGAAAGCTTGAAAGTCTCTTGGACGGCTCTCTTCGTGAATCTCAATTGGTTCTAGTCGTTTCATCTTCTTCCACCTCGTCATAAATCTCAACATCTAAAGCCAAAGACTTCAACTCGTTTGTTAAAACATAGAATGTTTCAGGGATACCTGTTTGTGGTACATTTTCGCCTCTTGTGAGTGCTTTGTACGCTAGGATTCTTCCTTCAACGTCGTCTGATTTGACTGTTAACATTTCTCTTAGGGTATGAGCAGCACCGTATGCCTCAAGCGCCCAAACCTCCATCTCACCAAATCTTTGTCCACCGAAGAGTGCTTTACCACCCACTGGTTGTTGTGTGACAAGTGAGTATGGTCCTGTACTTCTTGCGTGAACTTTTTCATCAACTAAGTGGTGGAGTTTTAACATATACATGTAACCCACGTTGACTTTTTCATGCATTTTTTGACCAGTCATACCATCATATAACTCTGTCTTTCCGTCCATATCAATTTTTGCCATTTCAAAGAGTTTTTCAAACTCTTCAACATTAACACCTTCAAAAATTGGAGTTGCAAATTTAACGCCTTTGCTCCAATCTCTTGCATAAACTAATAATTGTTCGTCATTTAAGGTATCAATGAAATTCTTAGCATCCATCAGTTTTGCAACTTCGGCAATACTAATCATTTTTTCACGAAGTGATTTAATCCAATCACCTTGTTTCTCTTTGAAAATTTCTTCAATTTGTGTACCTAAACGTTTACCAACAAGTCCTAAGTGAACCTCAAGAATTTGTCCGATGTTCATACGACTTGGAACGCCCAGTGGGTTCAGTACGATATCTACAATCTCACCGTTTTTAAGGTAAGGCATATCTACTTCACGAACGATATTTGAAACAATACCTTTATTTCCGTGGCGTCCAGCCATTTTATCACCGACTTTTAACTTACGTTTTGTAGCAACATACACTTTTACAAGTTTAACAACGCCACTTGGTAAGATATCGTCTTTCTCGATGATATTAAGCTTCTCATCGTGCTCTTCTTTAAGTTTTTTCTTCTCATTTTGGAAGTAAACTTTAAGATCTTTGTACTCGTCTTGAATTTCGTTTGAAAACGCTTTAACAATAGAGTTAATAGAGAAACGATTAACATTGTGAAGATCTTCAGCTTTAATAAAGTCACCTTTTTTATAGCTGTTTTTACTGATCTCTTGATCTTCCTGCAATGGATTTTTAAGAAGCAATGCATTAATACGTAACATCTCTTCTCTATCTAACATCAAGAGTTTATCATGATGCTCACGGTCCAAAATCTCTTTTTCTTGCTCATATGCTTGTACAGCTCGTGGATCTTTGTCATAACCTTTTTTTGTAAAGATTTTAACATCAACAACGATTCCCTCTAATGAAGGTGTAGCATACAATGATTTATTGACAACGTGTCCTGCTTTCTCACCAAAAATAGCGCGAAGGAGTCTTTCTTCAGGAGTTGGTTTTACTTCACCTTTTGGAGATACTTTACCAACAAGAATCATTCCTGGAGTAATATATGTACCTACTTTAACAATACCACTGTCATCAAGATGAGCTAACTCTTCTTCTTTAACGTTTGGAATATCTTTAGTGATCTCTTCAACACCATCTTTTAATTCACGTGCTTCAATCTCTTTTTCATAAATATGAACACTGGTAAATGCATCTTCACGAATCATACGCTCTGAAATTACAATCGCATCTTCGTAGTTATAACCATTCCAAGGCATAAATGCAACCATTGCATTCTTACCGATAGCAAGTTCACCTTGATCCATACTTGGACCATCTGCTAAAACAGTACCTGCATCAACAACGTCACCTTTTTTGACAATCACTTTTTGTGTAAAGGTTGTGTTTTGGTTTGTTCTAAGATTTTTTTGAAGGGCATAATGATCAATAAATGCGCCACCTTCATCTTCACCTAGAATGTAAACATTTTTGTTATCGACTTTTTCAACAACGCCTGCACGTTTTGCCTTAATCGCTTCCCATGAGTCACGAGCGGCAATTTTCTCAACACCTGTTCCTACGATTGGTGCATCAGATTTAACAAGAGGCACTGCTTGACGTTGCATGTTTGAACCCATAAGTGCACGGTTCGCATCGTCGTGTTCCAAGAATGGAATGAGTGACGCGGCAACACCCGCAATCATCATAGATGAAAGGTCAATTAAGTCAACTTTTTCTTTTTCAATTAGAACTGTTTCACCATCAACACGTACCTCAATCAAATCTTCAACAATTTCATTGTTGTCATTGACTTTTGTACTTGCAGGAGCAATAACTAAGCCTTCTTCTTGTGTCGCTGTAATGTAAACAATCTCGTCAGTAATTTTTGCATTCTCAACCTTACGATATGGTGCTTCAACAAAACCTAAATCATTTACTTTTGCATACATTGAAAGCGTGTTGATCAAACCAATGTTTTGACCCTCTGGTGTTTCAACAGGACAAATACGACCATAGTGTGTTGGGTGAACGTCACGCACTTCAAAGCCCGCACGTTCTTTTACAAGACCGCCCTCACCAAGTGCTGAAAGTCTTCTTTTATGTGTAATTTCACTCAGTGGGTTTGTTTGATCCATGAACTGAGACAACTGACCACTTGAGAAAAATTCTGCAATTGCAGATGTAATCATCTTAGAGTTAATTAGATCATGTGGCATCAACTCTTCAACACTACCGCTAAGCGCTGTAAATTTATCACGAATTGCTTTTTGCATTTTAATCAAACCAGCATGAAGCTCATTCGCTAACAACTCACCGATTGCTCTAATTCTTCTGTTACCTAAGTGATCTCTATCATCGATATGACCTTGACCATTTTTAACTTTGATCAAATACTTCGCTGTTTTGATAATATCTTCACTGGTCATAATGGTGACGTATTCAGGTACAGAGAGGCCTAACTTATGATTCATTTTCATACGACCAACTTTTGTTAAATCGTAACGCTCAGAATTAAAGAATAGATCTTTTACAAAAAGTTTTGCTGCTTCTTTTGTAACAGGCTCACCTGGTCTCATAACTTTGTAAATACGAATAGCTGCTAAATCGTTCTCATCTTCAATACTTTCTGTTTGACGAAGCAATTTAAGTGTTTCGTTATCAGCGATAAATGAGTTGATAATAGCATCATCCACACCACTTGCAAGATCATTCGCAATTTCAATTACTTCACATTTTTGTTCAATAATTTTTGCTAATTTTCCTTCATCAAGCTGTGTAAGGGTATCGTATAGAACTTCACCACTCTCTTGATCGATAATTGGAGAAGAGAGGAAACGGTTTACTAAAATTTCAACAGGATACTCGATAAACTTGACACCATCTTCAATAAATTTTTCTGCTTTTTTTCGCGCCAAGCGTTTGCCTGCTGCTAAAAGAAGGTTACCATGTTCATCTTTTAGGTCAAAGTCAACACGACCTAAGAAATTATCTGCTGAGAATTCAATGAGGAATTTGTTCTCACGAATCATAATATTAAGCACTGGATAAAAAAGTTTTAAGATATCTTGTTTGCTGTATCCAAGTGCACGGAATAGAATCGTAATAGGAACTTTTCTACGTTTATTAATTCTCACGAAAAGTGTATCTTTTGCATCGTACTCAAAGTACAACCAAGAACCACGATCAGGAATAATTTGAGCATTATAGATCAATTTGTTAGCAACCGTTGGGCTTTCTTCTTCTTTAAAGATAACACCAGGGCTTCTATGAAGCTGATTAACAACAACTCTTTCAACACCGTTAATGATGAACGAAGTTCTATCAGTCATTAATGGAATTTCACGAATAAAAATGGCTTGTTCTTTAATATCTTTTACACCCGTTTTTTCACCGGATTTTTCATCTTTATCCCAAAGGATAAGACGAATGTTCATTTTCAAGCTGACAGAATACGTAAGTCCACGTTCCATACATTCGCGGACAGTATATCTAGGTTTGCCTACTTCTGATCCGACATATTCTAAAGTAAGTCTATTTTGAGGATCGTGAATAGGAAAAATAGATTTAAAAACCTTCTCTACACCACTCTCTTCTTTGAGATTTTCAACATTTAAAAACTGTTCATAACTCTTTTGTTGAAGTTGGAGTAGATTTGGTACATCGATTTTTTTTGGGACTTTGGAAAAATCAACTCGTAAGCGATTTCCAGATTTTAGGCTATTTAACATGAGTCTACCTCGTGTAGTTGTTTGAAAAGGGCAGTGGGTTCATCTATCTCGTTTGATAGACGTTGTAACGACTAATAATTAATTTCCAGGGAAAAAGTTTTAAAAGAGAGACCCAAGGTCTCTCTAAAAGTAAAAAAATTACTTGATTTCAGCGACAGCGCCAGCTTCTTCAAGTTTCTTTTTGATCTCTTCAGCAAGTTGTTTAGATACACCCTCTTTAATTGTTGTAGGAGCACCTTCAACTGCATCTTTAGCCTCTTTAAGACCAAGACCTGTGATCTCTCTAACAACTTTAATAGCATTGATTTTTTTATCGCCACCATCTTTAAGGATAACGTCAAACTCAGTTTTCTCTTCTGCAGCTTCTGTAGCAACAGCAGCACCAGCGCCAGCTACCATAACTGGAGCAGCAGATACACCAAATTTTTCTTCGAAATCTTTTACAAGTTCACTCAATTCAAGTACACTAAGACCTGAAATATACTCTAATACGTCTTGTTTTGAAATTGCCATTTCAAATCTCCTGATTATTTTATAGTTATAATGATTTTACAAGAGTCTTGCTCTTGCACCTTACATGTAAGACTAGAGCCTTACAAACACGCTTTATTCAGACTCTTGTTTTTTAGCACGAAGTGCATCAAGACCAATGGTAAAGTTTGTAATTGGTGCCATCCAAGTTGATAGAAGCATTCCAATAAGCTCATTACGTGATGGCATTTTAGAAAGTGCTTCAACTTTAGCAGCATCAACCACAACACCACCAGCAAAACCAGATTTAATTACAAAATTTGGATTTGTTTTGGCGAACGTAGCGACAACTTTAGTAACCGCTAACTGATCTGCGCCCCAAACAAAAATGTTTGTGTCTTTAAGTTCAAGACCTTCGATACCAGCGTTTGTCATAGCAATTGATGCCAAAGTATTTTTAATAACTTTAACACTAACAGCTTCTGGTCTAGCACTATTTCTAAGTGCTTCGATCGCTTTAACATTAAGACCTTTATAGTCACAAACAATTAAACCGTCGGAAGATTTAAACTCTTCAGTTAGAGAACTAATAAATTCAGCTTTCTCTGTTCTTGTCAATTTTTCTCCTTTCCAACTGGTGATTTCAAGTAGAGATGATTGATATCAAATTAAGCTTGCGCCTCTACTCTCTCCAATCAAAGATTAAGTACTTACATTTAACGTCATAAAATAAATCTTATGACAGAATTTTCACGAAGGCAAAACCACTCATCAATTTTGATGAGTGATTCAATAATTATCTAAGGTCGATTAATTCTTGATTTTCAAGGTTCATAGACGGGCTCATTGTGAGTGACACAGCGGCACTTTTAATATATTTACCTTTTGCAGCAGCAGGTTTATGTTTGTTAATTGCTTTGATAAATGCTTCAAAGTTTTCTCTAATTTGCTCAGATGTGAAGCTAATTTTACCAATACCAGCATGAATATTTCCTTGTTTGTCAACACGGAAATTCACTTGGCCACCTTTGTTATTCTCAACAGCTTTTGCAACGTCCATTGTTACAGTACCTGTTTTTGGATTTGGCATAATACCTTTTGGTCCAAGAATACGACCAACTTTACCTACTAAACCCATCATGTTAGGTGTTGCAATTAATACATCAAAGTTGATACGGCCAGCTTGAATTTCTTCAATCAAATCATCACTACCAACGATATCAGCACCAGCAGCTTTCGCTTCATCTGCTTTCTCGTCTTTTGCAATAACAGCAACACGAACTGTCTTACCAGTACCCGCTGGAAGAACAACAGAACCTCTTACCATTTGATCAGCATGTCTTGGATCAACGTTAAGTTTAAGTGCTACTTCGATTGTCTCATCAAATTTTGCAGATGCTAAGTTTTTAATATTAGCGAGTGCCTCATCAACAGAATATTTTTTTTCTTTATCAACTTTTTTCAAAAGTTCTTGAAATCTTTTATTTACTTTTTTTGCCATTATTTATCTCCGCATAATTTTGCTTCCGCCTTTATAGACCCTGGCGGTAAAGGGTTATCATCAATCGACGACGTTAATACCGATACTTCTTGCACTTCCTGCAATAATTCTTGCAGCTGCTTCTTTATCTGTTGTGTTAAGGTCAGCGATTTTTTTCTCAACAATCTCAAGGATTTGAGCTTTGCTAAGTGTTCCTACTTTATTTTTTAGAGGGTTGCTTGAACCACTTTTAAGACCAGCTGCTTTTTTGATAAGATCAGTTGCAGGCGGTTGTTTTGTAACAAATGTAAAACTTTTGTCAGCATAAACAGTGATAACAACAGGAATTCTAAAACCTGCCATATCTTTTGTTCTTTCATTAAATGCTTTACAAAATTCCATAATATTAACACCACGTTGACCAAGTGCTGGACCAACTGGAGGTGATGGGTTTGCTTTAGCAGCTTCAATCTGCAATTTAATTTCGCCAATGACTTTTTTTGCCATTTCTTTTCCTTTACGCTTAGACTATTTTTTCAACTTGAGAATAGAGAATCTCAACTGGGGTACTTCTACCAAAGATTGAAACATTGAGTGTGAGTTTGCCATGTACCATATCATACTCTTCAACAGAACCTGTGAAGTTTGCGAAAGGACCTTCTGTAATCCTAACACTTTCACCGTTCTCAAAAAAGATTTTTGGTTTTGGCGCACCTTTTTTCTCAGCTTTCTCCAAGATCAATGCAATGTCTTTTTCACTCAAAGGTGTTGGTTTTTTAGACTCACCAATGAATCTTCCGACTTTAGGCAATGATTGGATAAGATGCCAAAGTGCTGTATCTAAATCCAATTTTGCAAATGCATAACCAGGATAGAGACTTCGCTCACTAATCTTCTTTTTACCATTCTTAACTTCAATTACATCTTCGGTTGGAACAACAATTTGCTCTAACTTTTCAGCGATACCATGATCGTTGACAAGATTAATAATTCCTTTTTTAACTGCTTGTTCGCTACCTGCATAGGTTTGAATTGCATACCATCTATGTGCCATTTCTTATCCTTAAATTAATGAAGATAAAGAAAAAGACATAACAGCATCAATCAGCGCTAAAAAGAGCGAAATCACGGTTACAACGACAAAAACAGATATGAATGCGTTTCTAATCTGTTCTTTAATTGGGAAGATAACCTTTGACAATTCAGCTTTAGAATGATGATAATAAGCTCTTAATTTTTCCATTGTGTTACCTCGACTAGTGGCAGGGTAGGAGGGACTCGAACCCCCAACCTGCGGTTTTGGAGACCGACGCTCTACCGTTGGAGCTACTACCCTGCATGTAAGTTAAGTCTTTTAAGGGACTTAACTTTTTAATTTCACTTCTTTGTGAACAGTGTGTTTTTTCAATCTTGGACAATACTTGCTAAGTTCAACTTTTTCAGTATTTGTCTTGCTATTTTTTGTTGTTGTGTAATTAATGTCACCACATTCAGAACACTTAAGTCCGATTTTAACGGTCATAATATTTCCTTAACTTTCATTACATGTAAGGGGAAACTCCCCTTACACATTAAAATTACTTGATGATTGTAGAAACAACACCCGCACCAACAGTTCTACCACCCTCACGGATTGCAAAACGTGTACCTTCTTCAAGAGCGATAGGTGCAATAAGTGCTACTTTAATCTTAACGTTATCACCAGGCATAACCATCTCAGTACCTTCTGGTAATGTGATAGAACCTGTTACGTCTGTTGTACGTACATAGAATTGTGGTCTATAGTTATTAAAGAATGGAGTATGTCTACCACCCTCTTCTTTTGAAAGAACATAGATCTCAGCTTCAAAGTCAGTGTGTGGAGTGATTGATTTTGGCTTACAAAGAACCATACCACGCTCAACTTCTTCTTTTTTGATACCACGTAATAAGATACCACAGTTATCACCAGCCTCACCACGCTCCATCTCTTTACGGAACATTTCAACACCAGTAACAGTTGTAGTTTTAGTATCTTTGATACCTACGATTTCGATAGTCTCACCAATTTTAACTGCACCTCTCTCGATCTTACCAGTAACAACTGTACCACGACCTGAGATTGAGAATACGTCTTCGATTGGCATCAAGAAATCTTTTTCAGTTTCACGTTGTGGAACTGGAATATAAGCGTCTACTGCTGCCATAAGATCAAGAATTTTTTGACCCCATGGTCCAACTGTACCAGCTTTTGCTTCTTCAAGTGCTTTAAGAGCTGAACCAGAAACGATTGGAGTATCATCACCTGGGAAGTCATAAACAGAAAGAAGTTCACGGATTTCCATTTCAACAAGCTCAAGAAGTTCTTCATCATCAACCATATCAGCTTTGTTCATGAAAACAACGATATAAGGAACACCTACTTGGCGAGAAAGAAGAATGTGCTCACGAGTTTGTGGCATAGGACCATCTGCAGCTGAAACAACAAGAATCGCGCCATCCATTTGAGCAGCACCAGTAATCATGTTTTTAACATAGTCGGCGTGGCCTGGACAGTCTACGTGAGCGTAGTGACGGTTATCTGTTTCATACTCAATGTGTGAAGTTGCAATAGTAATACCACGCTCTCTCTCTTCAGGAGCGTTATCAATACCATCATAATCTTTAAACTCACAAAGACCTTTTGTCGCTAAAACTGCTGAGATTGCAGCTGTAAGCGTAGTTTTACCATGATCAACGTGACCGATGGTTCCAATGTTAACGTGTGGCTTGGTTCTAGAGAACTTTTCTTTTGCCATTTTTTCCTCCGTAATGAGTTTGTTTTTTAATACATTTTAATTTGTCAAAGTTATTTAAAACTTTTTAAGTGATGGAGCTCATAGAGGGACTTGAACCCTCGACCTCTTCCTTACCAAGGAAGTGCTCTACCCCTGAGCCATATGAGCCGACTACAAAAGGGTGGACCAAATTGTACCGAACAACAACAATTAATGATTTTGATTTTATTAAGAAAGGAAGGTAAGACTACTGAACTTGTTCTGTAGTGCCCTAAAGCAGAAGAAATTCAACAGCTCCCAGTTTGCTTATAAAATCTTGGAGCGGGAGACGGGACTCGAACCCGCGACCCCCAGCTTGGAAGGCTAATGCTCTAGCCAACTGAGCTACTCCCGCAATGGTGGTGAGAGAAGGATTCGAACCTTCGAAGACATAGTCAGCAGATTTACAGTCTGCCCTCGTTGGCCACTTGAGTATCTCACCGTATTTTTCCATTTTTCATTGCTGGTCAAACACTGTCTTTCACAAACAAAAATGGAGCTGGTGAACGGAATCGAACCGCCGACCTACTGCTTACAAGGCAGTTGCTCTACCGACTGAGCTACACCAGCACCCTTGATTGTGAGGTGAAATTATATCTCAAAAGATTTCCAAAGTCAATACTTTTTCGCAGATTTATTTAAAGATTTGCTAAAATAATCTCTTATGTTTGTAAACAAAGGGTTATTATGAAGATTTTATTTTCTCCAAGTGAGACCAAAAGTGCACTAAAAACACACGGTGTCCTAGAAGAAAAGAGCTTAGTGTTTCCATATTTATATGAAAAACGCCATATCGTTTTAAAACACTATCAATCTCTTCTAGATACAAAAAATATAGAAAAACTGCAAATACTTTTTGGCATAAAAGATGAAGCAAAAATACTTCTTTATGCTACACGCAATATTTTCGATGCATCTACGTGTAAAGCAATTCTCCGTTACAGTGGCATTGCTTACGATCATCTAGACTTTGCTTCGCTCGATCAAAATGCTCAAACTTATCTAGAAAAGCATACCATGATCTTCTCGAATCTTTTTGGTCCTCTCTTAGCAGGTGATCTCATCCCTGAGTATAAGCTGCAACAAGGGGAGAGTTTAGATGAATTTAAAACAGAGTCGTTTTATAAAAAACATTTTAGTGATGCGATTGATACGTGGATAGGTAATGAAAGTGTTCTTGACTTACGTGCTGGCTTTTATGAAAAATTTTATACGCTAAAACGCCCTTATGTCACCATGAAATTCTTGAAAAATGGAAAAGTTGTAAGTCATTTTGCTAAAGCGTATCGCGGTGAAGTTTTACGTCAAATAGCAATTCATCAACCTCACGATGAAAAAGAACTGGGTGAAATTCATTTTAAAGGTCTTCACATTCATGAAATTATTGAACAAAAACTCAAGCGAGAATATGTCTTTACTATTATTGATTGATTTGCATTAAAAGTGTACAATGTCATCAAATTTGAATAAAGGAAAGGCTCATGGACGTTTTACAATGGATTGTCATTGGTGTACTGGTTTACGTAATTTATTATCTCATCAATAAGTACGAACGAAGAGTAGATGAACTCACAAGGCTTATCGAACTTAACCGTGAAGAAATTACTAAAAACAAGCAAAATATCGAAAAGAATAAAGAAAATATCGCTAAAAATAAAGAGATTATTGAACTTAATCAAACCATTATCGAAAAGCTCAAATAATCGTGCGAAGGGGTATATCTACCCCTTCCTTCTTCCATCTATTTTTTAATCCCACGTGCGCCAAGATTGCCATAACGATGATAACTGTGTGAAATACACTGCTCATTAAAGAAATGGAGTAGTTCAACACGTCCTTCCATCAAAGGCTTACTTCTTACAATGCATTTTGCTTTCTTTGAAGCTGCTTCATATACAAATGGCGTGATAAGTGTTTCATTGGCATAGAAGATTTTATCAACATTTTCAAAACATTTCACAAACGCTGCTTCATCTTCACGCTCAATCGTATCATTTTTGCCTAATAAGACTCCTTGATTTTCGTATAAGAAAGAGATAACGTTGCTTTCAGCGCTAAGCTCGATACTCACATGTAGAGAAGTTTGAGCAATACGTGCAGCCATAACACGACTCATGACATCAAAAAGTCCATCGTCTTTGGTAATGCGAAGTGCAATTTTCGATAAAGGAAGATATTTGAAAAGATTATCCTCACCTCGAACATTGACAAAATCTTTTTCTTGACTAAAAGTCTCTGCATAATTTTCAAGATAACTTCCCACGGCTAAAGAAAGTTTGTCAAAGTCAGCTTTAAAGCCTGCATGCGCACCCTTATGGCAACTATCAACCCAGCCATGAATGAGATGAATAAACGAATGTTGTACAGAGTGCTTAATAACAGGCTCAGCCACATCCACAATATCCATAAACTGTGTAATATAGTTGTGAATACCTGCTTTTCGTCCCGTTCCTACCGCTGATTTGCCTAGCCCTCCAAAAGGCTGACGAAGAACAATAGCACCTGTGGTTCCACGATTGATGTAGAGATTTCCTGCTTTAAGGTGTTTTCTCCAATATGCCACTTCACGCTCATCCAACGATTCTATACCAGAAGTCAGTCCATAACCTGTCGCATTGACGATCTCAATAGCGTGTTTCAAATCTTTTGCACACATGACGGAAAGTACTGGACCAAAAAGTTCGTTCATATGGCAGAAACTTCCCTCTTTAACACCCCATTTAATGCACGGCTTTAGCATGTATTCATTGCCATCTACATACGAAGGTGCCAATGCCCAACTCTCACCAGATTCTAAATTTTCAAGGGCATGTTTGAGTGCACCACTCACAGGATTTGCAAGAGTTCCAAGACGATTCGTAAAATCCCACACAGAGCCTACATGCAAGCTTTTTGCCGCATCAATAAGTCCTTTTTTAAAATGAGGGTCATTGTAAACCTCTTCTTCTAAAACTAAAAGCGACGTTGCAGAACATTTTTGACCACTATTTGAAAATGCAGAATGAATAACATTTTTAATGGCTTGATCACGATCGCTCATCGCTGTTACAATGGTCGCATCTTTACCACCTGTTTCTGCACTTAAAAAGAGATTTGGACGGCTTTCTAACATTTTATAAGCCGTTTCCTCACCACCTGTTAAAATGACAAAGTCAACCTTCTCATTTTTTACTAAATACTCACCTGCTAAACTTCCAGAACATGGAACAAATTGAAGGGTATTTTTACTCACCCCTGCATCCCAAAAACATTTACATAACTCATACGCACATAAAGCGGCAACACTGGCTGGTTTGATAATAACACAGTTACCTGCTGCTAAAGCTGCACTGATCCCACCTGTAGGGATAGCTATTGGGAAGTTCCACGGAGGTGTTACCACACCCACACCTTTGCCTTTTGCGCTTAGGTTTTTGTAGGTATCAAAATAACGTGCACTGTGACCATAGAATTCCAAAAAGTCGATAGCTTCACTGACCTCTACATCGGTTTCGCTAAATACTTTTCCTACTTCTGCTGCAGCGACACCGATAAGATCAGCTCTTTTTGAACGCACCCGATTGGCAACCTGACAAAGAATTTTTTGGCGTTCACTCACACTGAGCGTTCTCCAACCATCTTTGTCTTCGAATGCTACTTTAACCGCACGCTCTAAATCTTCTTTGTTTGCTAGTGCATATTTACCGCACATCACGCCTTCTTTTAGTTGTGATTTATCGATGACTTCTTTCACTTCACGCTCAACGAACATCTCACCACCCACAATGACGGGTGCAATTTCAAGTGTTTCAGCCGCTTTTTTCTTCCATTTTGCACGAATGCCTTTTGCCCACTCTTTATTAGCTGGCAAGATAAAGTCTGTGTCTGCTTCTCCATGGTATTTACCGCTAAAGAAACTACCACCTTTGTAATACTCCCACTGCTCTGTAAGTCTGTTTTGTTTGCGTTTTGAGCCTATAAAAATATGTTTAGTATTTTCAAAAGAGTCAATGAATTTTTGTTTTTGAGTTTCCCATGCAGGTGTTCCTACTTTTAACCCGAAGGAGTAGCGAATAAAGTTCTCCACACCCGTATTTTCATCAAGACGTCTTACCAAGTAAGCAATGGCATTCGTAAACTGCTCTTTTTTAGCAATCGGTGCATATAAGATCACTTCACCGCTGATCTGCTTAATTGCTAATCGCGCAGATTCGCTCATACCTTCTAGCATCTCCATACTAAAGAACTCTGTTGTTCCATACTCTTTGGAAAGTTCATAGCCATACGCCAATTCAAAAAGATTGTGTGATGCCATACCGATATTGACATACTTTGCATTTTCAGGGCGCAAAGCAAATTCACCCATGACTTTATAGTTACTATCGGTGTCAATTTTTTGTGTAAAGGTGACCATTTCCCAGTGGCGAAGTCCTGCTTCAGTCTCTTCCATCTCCATATTGGCACCTTTAACAAGGCGCATCTTAATCGGAACACCACCATTTTCAACACGTTTTTTTGCCCACTCAACTAGTTTTTGCTGCCATAAGTGTGAGTCTGGAAGATAGGCTTGAAGTACAATTCCCGCACGAAAATCTTGAAACTCAGGAAGATCTAGTGTTTGGGTGAAAGCGCTAAACGTCAGTGCTAAATCACGGTATTCTTCCATATCAAGATTGATAAATTTGTTCTCTTTTTCACCTTTCGCATTGGTGAAACTGTACTTTTTAGCTTGTGCATAGATACGACTCAAACGTTTGACCAATTCTGCAACCGTCTCTTCATACGCTAAAGCATTGATTTGAGAAAAAAGTGTAGAGATTTTGATAGAAATATAATCTACATTTGGGTTTTCAAGTACTTTTAGATACTTTTCAATGCGTTCTTCCGCCTCTTCTTCTCCAAGAACGACTTCACCAATGAGGTTAATATTGACTCTTGTTCCTTCATTTTTTCGTTTGACAAGATGTGCATTAAAGGGTTCATCTTCACCTTTAAGCACAACCGTTTTTGTGTCTTCCCGTATGTTGCTTACAAAAAGTGGAATCGAAATTTGAGGTAAATAAACACCTGCATTTAAAAATAAAAAGACTAAAAAACGCTCCGCTGTTGTGAAAAATGAAGCCATTTCGTATTTTGCAAAAAGATACTCAATCTGATTTGCAACACGCGTAGGGTTTTTACTTCTAAAACTTTGGTCCATCAATTCAATCAAAAAGACTTTATCTTTCGGATTGCTAAGCATCTTATTCATTTTAATATGGAACTTTCTATCAAAATCACTCACCAATTCACTGGCTCTGTTTTGCCATATTTCGGCGAGGGTAATGGCTCTTTGAATCACTTCAGCATTTGCTTGCATTATTTCTCCTTTTGTAGTACTAAAAGTAGTACGTTTTACTTCATATGAAAATTGGGCAAAAAAAAGCCGCCTGCAAACTACAGGCGGTCTTTTATGAAACCTTACTTTTTCTTACCCAAATACGCCTCTTGAATCATCTCAGAATTTAATAATTCTTCACTGCTTCCACTGTGTGTTATTTTTCCTAACTCCAACACATAACCACGATTGGCAAGCTTTAATGCTGCTTTTGCATTTTGCTCTACCAAAAGAACGGTTACACCACTTTTACTAATCTCTTTAATTGCTTTAAAAATCACTTTGACTAAAACAGGCGCTAGTCCTAGACTTGGCTCATCTAAGATCAACAGCTTTGGTTTACTCATAATCGCTCTTCCAATGGCTAACATCTGCTGTTCACCGCCACTGAGTGTGCCAGCAAGCTGTTTTTTACGTTCATGCAAGCGCGGTAAAATTTCATAAATCCAATTAAGCGTTGAAGCATCGTACTTTTTCAAACTGTACGCACCCATCATGAGATTTTCTTCAACACTCAGTGTTCCAAAAACACGGCGTCCCTCAGGAGAGTGACTCATGCCAAGAGAGACGATCTCATGAGCAGGAATGTGTGCAATCTCTTTACCATCAAATACTATATTTCCTGCACTTGCTTTTAAAAGCCCGCTGATAGTACGAAGTGTTGTTGTTTTACCTGCACCGTTCGCTCCAAGGATGGTGACGACTTCCCCTTTATTGACATAAAGGTCAATGCCTTTAATTGCCTCAATGGCACCGTAATTGACGTGTAAGCCTTTTACTTCTAGTAATTTTTCACTCATCACTATCATCCTCATCACTTCCAATATACGCCTCGATAACAACAGGGTCGTCTTGTACATACGAAGGAATTCCTTCGCTGATTTTTGCACCAAAATTAATGACGGTGATGTATTCTGTCAAACTCATCACCATCTCCATATCGTGTTCAATCATCATGATGGTCACACCCATCTCTTGGATTTTTCGAATCGTTTGTGTGAGCTCCAAGGTCTCATTTTCATTGAGTCCTGCAGCAGGTTCATCCAAAATAAGCAGTTCAGGCTCAGCAGCAAGTGCTCGCGCCATCTCTATACGTCTTTGAATACCATAGGAGAGATCTCCAGCTGGGATGGTCGCATACTCAGTGAGATTGAAAAACTCCATCAATTCGCCTACTTTTTCCCAGTTCGCTTTTTCATCTCTGTAATACGCAGGTGTTGGAATCACACCGTTATACCAACGTTGTTTCGACTTAATGTGACGACCCGACATAATGTTCTCAGCTACACTCATCTCCGCAAAAAGACGAATGGTTTGAAAGGTTCTTAAAATACCAAGTTCCGCAATTTTATACGGGCTAATACCTTTAATATCTTGACCTTTCCACAAAATCTGTCCAATTTCAGGGCGATAAATGCCGGTAATACAGTTAAACAAAGTCGTTTTACCCGCACCATTTGGTCCGATAATGCCGTATATCTGCCCTTTTTTAACTTTCATTGAAAGGTCGTTAATGGCAACAAGTCCTTGAAAATATTTGCTCACATGGCTAATCTCTAAGATATATTCGCTCATTTGACCCCCTTTTTAAGGAAATCAGGGATATTGCCAAATTTAACAGGCCAAATACCCCGAGGGCGTAAAATCATCGTTAAGATCATGGCAACGCCAAAGACCAAATAACGTGCTGTTTCAAACTCTCTAAACATCTCAGGCAATACGAACATCACAAATGTTCCAATTAAAACACCAGGAAGAGATGCAGAACCACCTACTAAAACAATGGTAAAAAACATAATGGACTGTGTTACGTTAAATGCTTCTGGACTCACCGCTGAGTACTGAACAGAGAACATACTTCCTGCAGCACCTGCTATACCTGCACCTAAGATAAACGCATAGAGTTTAAAATAACGTACATTGATACCCATACTTTGTGCTGCAATTTCATCTTTGTGAATGTAAAACATCGCGCGACCAAATTTGCTTTTGTCCAAGTTGCGCATAATAAAAAGCGTAATACCTAGAAGAATAAACGCCATGTAGTACATATGTGTTTGCGAATTAAAGTCAAATCCAAGAACTCTTACAACATCGATACCAAAAAGACCGTTCGGTCCTCCTGTTAAACCAAAGATGTCATTTTCAAGGACTTGAATAAAAATAATGTTAAAACCAATCGTTGCAACCAATAAATAGTCACCTCTTAAGTGAATAATCGGAGCTACCATGATAAATGCAACCAGCATAGGAACCAACACAGCAGGCGCCCATGTCGCTAAAATAGGAAGACCAAAATGTACATTTAAAATGGCTGTCGTATATGCACCCAAACCAAAGAACATCGCATGTCCCATGTGAAATACACCCGCTCGCCCTAAAATAATATCTTGAGAGAGCGCAACCACAGAGAAGACCAAAAATGTTGTACCAACCGCTAACCATGCAGAGTCCACAAAAAGTGGATAAAGCCCCATAAAAACAAGTAGCGCTATCGCTATCATACTGGTTTTATTCATCATACTTTCTCCGCTACGGTTTCACCAAGAATACCCGTTGGTCTAAAGACTAAAATTGCGATGAGAAGCACAAACGTAAATGTTTCTGCCCATTGTGTTGAGATGTATCCTGTAATCATTGCGTTGAAAAGCCCTAAAAGAAGGCCTCCTAACATCGCACCTGGAATATTACCGATACCACCCATAATTGCCGCAACGAAGGCATTAAGTCCGTACATCCATCCCATATCAAACGTAACGCCACGATAGTATGTTCCAATGAAAAGACCTGCCACAGCACCTAGTGAAGAGCCTATGATGAAGATAATCATAATGATGCGATTGACATTAATACCCATGAGTTTTGCCGCGTCTTGATCAATAGCAACGGCACGAATGGCTGTTCCAATTTTGGTTTGATGAATGAAAAAGTAAAGTCCTACCATTAACACCGATGAAAGCCCCAAAATCATTACTTGAGTAAAGGTAATAACAATACCCCCTATTTCCCAAATGGTTGCAGGAAAAAGGTTGGAAGGGAAGATTTTCATATTAGGACCCCAAATCAGCATCACCGAGTTTTGAATGACCAACCCTGCTCCAAGTGCTGAAACAACAGCACTAAGGCGTGGTGCAGTTCGTAAAGGTCTATACGCTAGGCGCTCAAGAAGTACACCCACAACAGCAACGATGGCAGCAGTAAATACAAAAACTGTAATGACTGCAATCAATGAAGTCACACTCTCTCCGAAGATTTGGGCATAAACACTTAAGCCAATAAACGCTGAAAACGCAACGAGATCACCGTGTGCAAAGTTAATCAGTCGCATAACACCATACACCATTGTATAGCCTAATGCAACCAGTGCATAAAGACTCCCGATGGTAAGGCCATTGACCATTTGTTGTAAGAAAATATCCATAAGATAACCTTATCCTAATGTAATTGCATGCCAAAGATGAAACTCATCCTTGGCAATGCGGGCTGAAAGTGTATCAGCAAAATGCTTATTGGTAAACAATCTTATAGCTTTTATCCGCTTGAACTTCATACGTCATATAGCCACCACCAATACGCTCACCATCTTCTCTAAAGGTCACAGGACCTGTAATACCTGGGAAATCTTTGAGTTTATGTAAGCCTTCCGCAATCACTTTCGTATCTTCAGACTTGGTTTGTTCCATTACATGTAAAATGGCACGCAAGCCATCTACGTTCATCAGTGACCAAATAGACGCTGGCATCGCGTTGAATTTTGCTTTGTAGTCCACTAGGAATGTTTTAGCAATATCATACGGAAGGATGTCTGGCGTTGGTACGTTGATAAGAAGTGTTCCTTTAGCGCTATCGCCTGCAAGTTTCATATAATCAGGGTTGTCGTTAGAGTCGCCACCTACAAAGTCTGCTTTGATGCCAAGTTGAAGCTGTTGTGCACGTAGTAATCCACCATCAGTATAGTAACCGCTAAAGTAGATAACATCTGGTTCCATTGACTTGATTTTTGTGAGTGTTGCTGTAAAGTTCTGAGTACCAGACTTGATTTTGCCTTCATAAATGATGTTGGCATTTTTAGCTTTCAATGCTTTGACGGTAGCATCCGCTAAGTCTGTAGAATAGCTTGAATAATCAGAGAGAATAACGATTTTTTTGTACTGTTTACCCTCTACAAAATATTTTGCTGTATAGTCTGCTTCCGCACTGTTCGGGAATGAATTTCTAAAAAATGTCCAGTATTTGTGCGCGATCAAAGAGTCACTTGTACCATCGCTGGTTTGAAGGACGCCTGCTCTAAAGTACGTTGTTTGCGCTGCTTCCGTTGCACCTGATGTGTAAGAACCAATAACAGCTTTTACACCTTCATTGACAAGTTTTTTTGCACAAATTGCTGCTTGTTGCGCTGTACCTTGGTCATCACATGTGACAACTTCGATTTTTTTACCTAAAACGCCACCTTTTGCATTGTACTGATCAACAATGAGTTTAACACCATTATCAATGCTTTGACCTTCATTGGCATATTGCCCAGTAATTGGTGCTTGCACACCAATTTTAATCACATCAGCTGCGATGCTTGTACTTACAAGCACAGAACATACTGCTAAAGAAGCAGTCAATTTTGGAAACATTTTCTTCATTCTCACTCCTTTATAAATTTTAAAACTCAGTCCAATACTTTGATATCTGAAAGTATTTGGCTGAGTTTTATTTTGGCTCTATCACATAACATCCAGCCATCCACTCACCCACATCAATTACGTGTTGTACTGGCGTCTGCACAAAAGATGCTTTTAGAGATGGAAAATGACTGACTACCTCATCAAAACTTGCTATGACATCAGGAAGGCGTTTAACCAATTTCTTGCGTGCAGAAGTAGAAAGATCCGCATAAAAAGCAAAAATACCATAATCAAGCGTAGAAGACTCTTCGACTTTTCTATGTAACATCTTACACAACCGCTCTATCTCATAACTGTATTCTGCTTTAGCATTACAAACTCCATTTTTTAGGGTGATAATTACTCTTGAGATAGAATCATTGTGATTTTGATGTGGAAAACGCTCATCCAACGTGATGCTAAAGACATCTTGGGAGAGTGCATTTTTTTCCATATAGGTTTTAAACGCTTTACGGTTAGGCAATGAACAGCGTAAAATATCAGATACCGTCGCATCAATAAATACCTCAGGAGCATTCTCAATCAAGCTTAATGCTTGCGCCACATGAATAGAGAGAATTTTTTGAGGCCCTGCAGAGAGAGAAAGTCGGTTGTTTGTCCAAAACAAAAAGTTTTTTTGTGCTTGACTCATTCCTTCTAGCGTTGCTTCAATCACACTGCTTTGTGTAGGAAATTTACTCATAGTAATTTTCCTCAACTTCTTGTATGATACCACTCTCTTTTAGAATATCTTCAATGAGTCTATTTTTAGAGATATTTAACGCTGTTGAAAGTTTACTAAGGGCGATGTCGAGTTTTGCGTCAATTTTAATGGTCAGTTGTGCGATTTCACGTTTTTTGATTTTATTCTTTTCAATCACACTCTGAATGATTTCTCTGCCAAATTTCTGTTTTGCCACGTCGCTCACCTTAGTAAATTTTAAGAATACTAAAAGTAGTACTTTTTATTTCATAAGGAAATAGTAGTATATTTTTGGAAAAAGTTTTCAAAAAAAAGTGGTGAAATTTTAGACAAAAAATACAGAAAGTTGAAATTAGTGCTTTAAAATGGCTATTTTAAGGCTAATTTTAGTATTTTGTCCAATGGAGACTATTTTTAATGACGTTACCAAAGGTATCATTATACCTTAAAACGCTATAATCATGCAAATTACAACCAAAGGATCGACATGTCAAAAATCGTCTTAATTACAGGTGCTACTTCGGGTTTTGGAGAAGCTACTGCTGAGAAGTTTGCCAAAGCTGGTTATAAAGTTATTGTCACAGGTCGTCGTAAAGAGCGTTTAGATGCTCTCAAAGCACGCTTATCCACATGCGATATCTTCCCCCTTTGTTTTGATGTTACCCAAAAGGAAGAGGTATTTAACGCTATTGCATCCCTTCCAAAAGAGTATAAAAACATCGATATTTTGGTCAATAATGCTGGTCTTGCTTTAGGATTAGAGCATGCAAATGAAGCAAGTTTAGATGATTGGGAGCGTATGATCGATACCAACATCAAAGGATTACTCTATGTTACCAAAGCGGTACTTCCTGTGATGGTTGAACGCAAAACAGGATATATTTTCAACATTGGTTCAACCGCTGGGAGTTGGCCTTATGAAGGTGGCAATGTGTATGGTGCGACAAAAGCCTTTGTCAAACAGTTTTCACTCAACCTCAGAACCGATCTTAAAGGGACACATGTTCGTGTTACCAACATTGAACCTGGTTTTTCACTCACAGAATTTTCTGATGTACGTTTTAAGGGCGATAAAGAAAAAGCAGACGCTGTGTATAAAAACACTACACCTCTTTCAAAAGAAGACATTGCCAATGCTATCTTCTCTTTAGCAGAGCTTCCAGCACACGTCAATGTCAATCGTATTGAAATTATGCCAACCGTTCAAAGTTACGCGGGTTTAAGCGTAGAGCGCAATAATTAAATTTATAAAAGGTAAGGAGAAATCCTTACCCTAAATCTTGAGGAATACATGAATAACAACGAAAACAAAAACAATCCTCTGCATGGCATCACGCTTGAAAAGCTGGTCACGGAACTGCAAGCGCACTATGGCTGGGAAAAACTGGATGAGATGATGCACATGAACTGCTTTCATGAAAATCCTAGTATCAACTCATGCCTAAAATTTTTCAGAAAGACCCCTTGGGCACGTGCTAAGATAGAAAAACTCTATATCACTTTTCGTAAGCAACAGACAAAGTAGTCTTATGAATTACACAAAAGCTTTTGGTATTACTACACTGGGTATGATCCTCATGAGTTTTGAATCACCACTCATTAAAATGACACATGTTCCTGCTCAGAATTTTACCTTTTACTTTGGTTTGTGTATGTTTGTGACAATGAATCTTACTTTATACTCAAAGCATAAAAACAGTATCGCTTCTATCTATAAAAATCATCTTAGCTCTATTTTGTGGAGTGGACTTTGTATAGGACTGAGCAATCTTTTGTTTATTCTAGCTATCAAACACACCAGTGTTGCGAGTGCTGTATTTATCTTAAGTACGGGACCACTACTTAGTGCTATGATCGCTTTTATCTTTTTTAAACAAAAAACACCACAGCGTACTTTTGGCGCAATCTTTTTTGTGTTTATAGGACTTGCCATTATTTTATTCAATGACTTAGAACTTGGCAATATGGAAGGCAATCTTTACGCCTTTGGGTGTGTGTTTGCTTTTGTATCCATGTTGTCTGTTTTAGAGCGAGATAAAGAGGCTAACCGTCTTGCGTGTTTTGGAACGGGTGCTCTCATAGCATCTCTTTTAGCAGCGATGACTGCTCCTATGATTATTCCAGATAGTTATTCGCTTTGGATTATTGTCTTTATGGGCGCATTACTCACACCGCTTTCACGAGCATTTATCGGTATTGGAACGAAAGTATTACCTTCTGTTGAAGTGGCGCTTTTGACGATTATTGAGCCTGTACTTGCACCGTTTTGGGTGTGGATTTTAATGGATGAGAAACCGCACCTTAATACACTCATCGGGGGAGCCATCATTGTTACGACCTTAATCGTACACTCTATGATGGCTTATAAAGAAGCAAAAATTAATGGTGATCAGCGACGTTAAGTTGTCCGTAGAGTGCATTAAGGTCACCTAGAACCCATGCATCAACAATTTTGTCATCTTCAAATTTAAAAAAACATGCACCAGAATAGCGAATACGATTGCCTGTTGGCTCAAAGCCAAACAGTTTACCTGTATGCATTCCTGAGTAAACCAGTCTTACTGCTGCTTTATCACCTTCAACGACAACATCTTCAATTACGTGGTAAAGATTTGAAAACGCACTAAAAAGCATTTTGGCATAGTCATTGAAACCATTGATACCTTCAACGCGCATACCTAAAGAACCTCTAAAGGTAATGGCAGAATGTAAAAAATGATGAGCTTGATCGAGTTTTTGCTCATTCCAAATGGTTTCATAATACTCTTCAATAATTTGTCTAATTTGTTTTGCCATCTACTTTTTTTCCTTTTCTAAGCCCTGTTTGCTTGGTGCTTTGTGTGCAGGAGCGCTACTTGCAGCCCCACTTTCAAACCAACTCTCACTTGCATCGTACTCAAACTCAAAAACCTTATCTAAGCCTCTGCTTTCAAGCTCTTTGTCGATATTTTGAGGGCTGAGTCCTTTTTTCTTGCAAATTTCAAGAATCTCCTCAATATCTTCTTCAGGGATCCCACTATAACGCATCTCTAAAACTGCTTCGTTGACCGTCATTCTCTCATTCTCATTATTTCTTTAGGCCTTACAGCCTTAAAATCCGTTTGAAAACTCAAACACCGCCATTAGACAATATTTTGCGAAATTATAATCATATTTTTTCAAAAAAGAGCTAAAATTCTTGTAAAAGGAGTATGCATGTTACGACTAATTTTTTCTTTACTCTTATGTTGGCTTCCATTGTCTGCAATTGAGCATATTAAACAGTATGAAATCTTCACAAAACAGTATCAGGAAAACGATACCCTTTTTCTCATTTCTCGTCGTTTTCAGCTCAGTGGTGTAACATTTTATCTCACAACCAATACACAAACGCTTCAAACCAAAGTACGTTCACTCGATCCTTTAAAATTAATGCCTTTAGATGAAAATTTTTCGAAAACTCCATTTGCAAAACAATTGAGCGCTGCTACAGCTACTTATATAAAAGGTGGAGCAACACAAGGTATCACGGCAAATGATAAAGCGATTTATCTTAGCATGGATCTTTGTCCTTCCAGTAAAAAAGGGTATGAAAGCGATTTTATAGAAAAATTAACCAAGCAAAATGGAAAAACACCCATTGCTATTGCACTTAGTTCTGCTTGGAAAGAACATCACCCAAAAGAATTTGAGGCCCTTGTAAAAAATCCTCTTTTAGAGATTACATGGGTTAACCATACGCACACTCATTTTTATGACCCTAAACTTCCTGAACGCAAAAATTTTATGTTACATCAAAACACCGATACAAAAACAGAAATTCTAGGATTAGAAAAAACGCTTTTAGAAGAAGGGATTACACCTTCTGTTTTCTTTCGTTTTCCAGGGTTAGTTGCAGATGAGAAGCTTATGAGAGAACTTAGAGAAACGTACTTTTTAATCCCTTTGGGTGCAAATGCTTGGATTGCTAAAAATGAGCCTATTCAAAAAGGAAGTATTATCCTCATTCATGGTAATAAAAATGAGCCTCAGGGAATTGCGATGATGGAGAAAAAGCTTCCCGAAGTACTTAAAACATACCGATTTAAGCCTATTCAAGAAGCGTTTGTACAGTAGTCTTATTCGTAGTATTCGCTATCTTTTTTATCGGTGATGAACATATGTCCTGGTGCATGAGTGATTGCAAAAGGAAGTTTCATACTAGTGATGACATTTTGAGGTGTTACTCCACATGGCCAGAACAATGGAATTTCATCATTTTTGATCTCTATTGCATCGCCATAATCAGGATGAGCAACATCATGAATACCAATCATCTCAGGATAACCCACTTGTATCGGTGAACCATGCATCCTCGGAAAATGACTGGTAACCACACATGCATCAGCAACTTTTTCTTTTTTAATCGGGCGCATACTTACAACCATTTCGCCTTCAAATCCGCCAACAGGTTTAAGTTTGATGTTCGTTCGATACATCGCAACATTTTTTTGCTGATCGACATGACGAAGTGGCATACCATTTTCAATAAGTGCTGTTTCAAATGAGAAGCTACAACCAATCAAAAAGAAGACCAAATCAGGCGTATAATACGGTGTGATGTCCGTTACGGTTTCTACTAAAACACCGTCTCTCAAAATATTGTATTTTGGAATTTCTTTTAAGATGTCAGCACCAGGTGCTAAGATTTGGGAATGATGTCCTTTGGAAATCACTTCAAGAACAGGAATGGCTTTAGAGTTTTCATTGGCAAATGCTTCAAAACGCTCTGCATATTCTCTTGGCAAAGCTACCATGTTCATCTGAATATACCCTGGGCATTCACCCGCTGTTGGTCTTGTAAATTCGCCCTTGGCAATTTTAGCGCGTAACTCTTTTGGAGACATTTTAATCCCTTTTTTTGGTTAAATTGTATCAAATTTTAGATACAATTTTTCCTGTTAACTTTTTATATGCAAAGGCTTTCATGAGCAATTTTCATACTATCGAAGAGATCGTTCTCCAACACTCTACGCGCAATATGGACAAAATTCAAGCACATTTTCCCAATGAACATACCAAAAAAGCTGTCAATGCTTTTCTAAAACTCGAAAAAGGTGTTGTTTTCATTTATACAGGCTTTTATGTTGCAGGTTTTGCCGAAACCGATGGTCCATTGGGTGCTTATTTTTTAGCGAAAGCATTTGAAAAATTGGGCTACATGCCTGTTATTATTACCGATCATTTTTGTGATGACTATTTTCCAGATATTAAAACGCTCTACATTCCGCTTGAAGGCTTAAGCAATGAAGAGAGCTCTATGATTTTAAATACCTATAAACCCATTTGTCATCTTTCCATTGAGCGCTGCGGTCAAAATGCTGAAGGTCGTTATCTAAACGCCAGAGGCGTTGATATCAAAGAGTTTACAGCACCTGTGGATGAACTCTTTAAAAAGGGAAGCCAAATCGCTCCTAGTTTTGGCATAGGCGATGGTGGCAATGAAGTAGGCATGGGAAGCTTTGCGGAAGTCCTTAACAATAAAGAGCTTTTTTATGACTACTGTGTCATTCCTTGTGACTACCCTATGATTGCTTCGGTTTCTAATTGGGGTGGGTATGGGTTCATCGCAGAACTTGAACGCGTTTTGCATGTAGAAGTGTTACCCCGTTTTGAAGAAGTTGAAAAATACCTCGCCTTCATCGTCAGCAAAGGCTCAGTTGATGGCATCAAACGAGAATCTGTGATGTCTGTTGATGGTAAAGAGTGGGAGTTAGAACCCAAAATTCTTCAAGCACTTAAAGATTATGCGACGAAAGGATAAGCTATGAAAGTTATTTGTCCCTCTTGCCTTGCAACCAATAATGTTCCAAAACTAGAAGTTTATAAAAAAGCTAACTGTGGAAAATGTAAAGCTTCTTTGCTTGACCCCCATCCTGTTGCACTTACAAGTGACAATCTTGAAGCAGTACTAGAGAGTACAGATGTTCCTGTTATCGTCGATTTTTGGGCACCTTGGTGTGGACCGTGTAAAATGTTTGCACCTATCTTCGAGCAGGCAGCACGTGCCTACCCTCTTCGTGTGTTGTTCGCTAAAGTCGATACTGAAGCAGAACAATTCCTTGCTTCTCGCTTTAAAATTCGCTCTATTCCTACACTCATTGTCTTTAAAGATGGACAAGAGATTGAGCGTGTTTCGGGCGCTATGAATGATGAAGGCTTAGATAGATTTGTGGAGAGGTTTTTATAAAATCTCTCTTCTGGTAAATAATTTATTTTCTTTCATTCTGAAATATTTTCAACCTCTTACTGCTCGCTTTGCTACCATACCCTCATAAATTAACATTGAGGTGTGTAATGATTCTTGGGAAATGCCCCTATTGCGGTGGTAGTGTGATCTCACAAAAGCTTACTATTCGAGGGCAAAAAGTGAATCTTTACAGCTGTGAACATGCCAAAAAAGAGCGTGACATCAACGATGACTATGTTTTTAGTAGCGATGCAACATGTCGTTTTCGAGTTTACTCCAACGCTTTTTTACGCTGGAACAAACGAAGTTTGAGCGAGTATGAAATGAAACAACTGTTAAAAGAGGGACAAATTGCAGTAAGGCTACATGGACGAAAAGGTACAAGCGAATACTTCAAATACGTCATTCCTGACCCAGAATACGGTGTGAGTATTTTGTGGGATACCGACGTTGTCGCCTAAAGTTCTTAGGTCACAATTTGAGGCGAAGGCATATCGATAAAATAGCCTTGTGAATAGTCAATACCCAGCTGTTTTACCGTAGAAAGTACCGTACTGGAGTGAACAAACTCCGCAACCGTTTTGATGCTTAGTTTTTTAGAAAAGTTCACAATCGTTTCAACAACGATCTGCGCGTTTTTATCTTTATCAATGTCTTTGATAAGGCTTCCATCAATCTTGATAAAATCAGGATTGAGTTTAATGATATAAGAGAAGTTAGAAAAACCACTTCCAAAATCATCTATCGCTACTTTAGCGCCATAGCGTTTTATCTCATTGAAAAAATGAACAACTTTGTTAAAATCATTGACCTTTTCAGACTCTAAAAGCTCAAAGGTAACACGATGTCCCATATTGGAATCACGGAGTTTTCGAATAATAAAGTCATATATCTCTTGGTTAATGATATCTTCAAAAGAGAGGTTGATACTAAAGTCATAAGGGTGTGTCTCGAAGACTTTAAAGCTTTTATCGATGATCGTCATTGTAATCTTGTCATACACTTTTATCATCTTAGCAATGGGTATAAAATTGTGTGGAGAATGAATGACGCCCTCTTCATCGACAAGACGAGAAAGCGCTTCAAATTTGATAATTTCATTGCTGGCATTGTCGATAATCGGCTGAAAATACGGCACAATACCCGAATAATCTACAATGGCTTTACGCACTTTTGTCGCATACTTGAGGTTACTCTCATACTCTTGTGAAAAGTTCATTGTATCTTCATAGATCCAAAACTTCAATTGCTCTTTTTTAGCGTATTTAAGCGCCATACTTACTTTTGAAAAAATATCGTCATTTGAAAAACTCGCACTGGATGAGAGTGTGCAGTCCACATAAATCTCTGTTTGAGCATAGGCATATCTAAGATGTGTCAACTGTTTTGAAAGATGTGTAAGATAATTTTTAAGCAGATAAAAGCTCATTCTTTCATGCAACAAAATGGCAAATTCATCGCCAGCAATACGGTAAACCGCAACCTCTTGAAGCTCAATTTTAAGTGTTTTGGCAAATGACTCTAAAATAAAATCACCTACAACAAATCCGTAAAAATCATTTAGAAGTTTGAAATTATCGATATTGGCAATAATAAGTGTAAATTCGCTTAGCTCTTCAAGATCATGTCGCAATTTATAAAGATTTGGAAGGCGTGTGAGAGGGTCTGTATAAAACTGTTCTACAAGATTTTTTTGCACCATACGAAGCTCACGCGATAAAAGCTTGATCTTCTCTTTTTGCTCTTGCTCTTTTTCCACGCTATGTCCCATGCAAAGCCCTTTATACAAACTTATGACACTGTGCTCAAGTATTGTACCCTAAAGATGAATAAATTATGAAATTCTCATGCTTTAATCACTTAAGGTGTATTTGCTAATGGCACATTGAGTTAGCTTTTGCTACAATGAAAACAAGATCGACAAAGGAGAATATATGTTTATCATAAAAAAATTATTCATTATTTTTGGTGCTATCTTGGCACTCAATACCTATGGTGTCAGTAAATCTCAAGAAATCGAGATACCAAGAACAGCCTATAAAGATATTTATAAGTACTATGTTTTGGAAGAAGGACGTCAAGCAACACTCAGTACCATTACATTAAGACGTCAGAGTTTTGATACCATCATGTATATTAAAGCAGAAGTCAATTGCCCTTCTCGCTATATAAGACAAGTAGGAAGTAGTACACGTTCCGTAAAAGATATTCAAGGAACGCCAACCCAATGGTACCAACCTACGATTGGTACCGCTGAGTTCGATATTGTTACATATGTCTGTCGTTAGCTCATCAACTGTTCAAGGAGTGGTTTCATCTCTTTATAATCAGATCGTTTGCTAAAAGCTTCCATCAGTTGCATCTTTAATGCACTGACTTGAGTATCAAAAAAATCAGATGAATTGACCCCACTAAAGAGATCCACGCCATTGATGCCCAGTGTATTCATCGCTTCCCAAACTTCTGGGGAGCTAAGAGCACTGGTTGTATCTTCTTTAATCAGTTTTGTAAGCCATGAGCTGTCATCGTTGTTTGCACCTGTCGAATCATAATGAAGCAAAAAGTCTTCAAAACTCCCTTTTTCACCTTTAAGCGAATTATAGAGTCCATAGCTAATGCCTGCATATGGGTCGATTTGAAATAGTCTGTTGTCCATAGCAACTCCTTTTTACATGCACATTTGAAAGCAAAAAATATACCTTATTTTGAGAGTGTCTCATCTAAAAATTCAACCAATCTTCTCCACGATTTTTTATCAGCATCTTCTCTGTATCGTTCTGTACCAAAGACGCTAAACGCATGAGGTGCACCACTGTATGCAATCATTTCATGCTTAATGCCTGTCTTTTCAAGCTCCTTCGCAAGGGTTGCAAACTCATCCATACTTACGCTTTCATCTGCTGTTCCATGCAAGATAAGCACAAAACCTTTTGTCTGCTTATAATCTTCTCCACTAGGAGTTGCTAATCCTCCATGAAAACTTGCAAAACCTTTTAGTGGTGTTCCCATTCGTGCCATCTCTAACAATGCGGCACCACCAAAACAATAGCCTATACCAATCGCATTGGTCACATTAGCACCCTCTTTTTTTGCTGCTTGATAACTGGCATTTAAAAGTTTTTGCATTTTGGCTCTGTCATTGTAGAGAGCATTGGTTAATGCCTTTTTTTCCTCTAGCGTCACTGGCTGAACACCTTTGCCAAAAAGGTCAATCGCAAATGCACCATAACCTAACGTATTGAGCATTTTTGCACGTTTCATCTCATAAGCATTCAGCCCATCCCAGTCATGGATGATGAAAACTAACGGAGCATTATCGGAAGGTGTACTGTAATAGCCTTCATACACTTTGCCATCCACTTCATATGTTACAGCGTGTTCTTTTGCAAAACCCACTGTAGCAAGGAACAACATTAGAGTTGCAACTAAAATATTTTTCATCTTTCTCTCCTTAGGGTATAATTTCAATTATTGTAAAATGACTTTCTTCAAGCTTTCTAGTGTATTCTTGATCTAACGCTTTTTTTTAAGATTGTAACGTATTTGTAACACTTCTTTTTTACGATTGTACGAGTAAAATTTATTGGAGGCTCTCGTGAAATCATTAACACCCCTACTCATTTCATTCTCATTGGTAGCATCAAGTCTTTGCGCAGGCACTCGTGTAGAATTTATTGGCATGGAAGCACCTAACACGCCTGAAAAAATGGCAAAAACGTACTCTGAGGCAAAAGTCATTATTCATACTCCCAGTGGTGGAAAAATCGAAAGAGCACTTTCATATGAAACACTTTTTGGCGTTAAAGATAAAGTTGGTACAAGTAAAAACCCTGCAGGACAACTCTATAGTATTTCACAAAAACCTCTCAAAGACCCTTTTGGAAAACCACTTATCGCAGAGACACCCGATAGCAACTCACTTTTAAGTGTTGAAGGCTCATTGTATTTGGTCACACATTATGAGTATGACTGGATTTTAAGTGATGGATCATCCGTAGAAAAAAGTGAAATGTGGTACAACCGTGCACCTATGAGCATGACATTAACCTCTCTTCGCCAAGATATGCGAGATGGTAAACTCAAAGCAACCGATCAATATCCTATCGACTTTTCTAAGGTAGGTGGTATTTGGACTCCTTGCTTTGGTTCACAAACTCCTTGGAATACGCACTTAGGAAGTGAAGAAGATTATGATCTTTACTTTACCGCCCAAAACGATGAGCATTATAAAAAAACACAAAAAGGGCTTAAAGCCATGAGTGAGCTCTACTTTGAAGGTAAACAAGAAGCTAAAGCGTATGATTATGGTTACATTACCGAAGTTACCGTAAAACCTAACGGAAAAACCAATGTCAAAAAGCACTATGCGATGGGACGCGGAACCTGGGAAATAGCAAAAGTCATGAGTGATGCTAAAACCGCTTTTTTTGGTGATGATGGTACGCAAGTGGGACTGTATATGTATGTGGGAGATGGTGAAAAAGAGCTTGACAGTGGAACTCTCTACGCTGCTGTCTGGAAACAAATCAATGAAGATGGCGCTAAAGATGGCGGTCAAGCAACACTCAGTTGGATTAAATTGGGTCATGCAAGCAGCGAAGAAGTATGGCGATGGAAAGAGAACTTAACATTTGATGACATCTTTGAAAGCCTCGCTCCTAAAGAATTCGACCCGCAAAAGCATGAAGGATTTAAAGCTATCAAAGCAGGACATTCAGAAGTTGAATACTTAAAACTCAAATCAGGGATGGAATGTGCTGCGGCCTTTTTAGAAACAAGACGTTATGCAGCGTATCTTGGGGCAACAACCGAGTTCAACAAAATGGAAGGTGTTGCCTTTAACAAAGAAGATAAAAAGCTCTACATTGCAATGTCCTATATCGAAAAAGGTATGTTAAAAGATGAGCGTTTTTCAAAAGATGACATCAGAGTCGCAAAAAATCGCTGTGGAGGAACCTATGAAGTTACTCTATCGAGCGGTATATATGATACCAATGGTGAAATGATTAAAAGTGATTTTGTCCCTACTTCGATGCATGTTCCTACGGCACTCTTAGGAGAAGAGATTGCTACCGATCTTTTTGGTAACACGTGTGCTGTCAATAAAATTGCGAACACAGACAATCTCTTTTACTCCTCACGTGCTCGTACACTCTTTATTGGTGAGGACAGTGGAGCCCATGTTAACAACTACGTTTGGGCATACAACATTGATACCAAAAAACTTTCTCGTATTCTCTCTGTTCCTGCGGGTGCAGAAGCAACAGGACTCCAAGTGGTGGAAAACCTCAACGGTCATACATACATCATGAGCAATGCCCAACATCAAGGCGATTTTATCAAAACGATGGATAAAGTTCTTCAAATAAAAGTAGCACCAAAAATCGATAAATTCCAAGCTCCTGTAGGCTACATTTATGGGATACCTGGGCTTTAATTTAAAGTATTCTTTTGTGTATGAAAAAAGCATAAAACCATAAGAGAGTTGTAATCAAATGGCGTTATAATCAAATATATTACCATTTCATAAGGAGACATTATGGCAAAGAAAATTCTGTTTATCGTTGGAGATTATGTAGAAGACTATGAAGTCATGGTTCCTTTTCAAGCACTCGCTGCTGTTGGACACTCTGTCACCGCTGTCTGCCCAAATAAAAAAGCAGGAGAATTTATCCGTACAGCTATACATGATTTTGAGGGTGACCAAACGTACAGTGAAAAACCCGGTCATAATTT
>Ga0074197_1000419_pt1 | contig 54080 bp, 58 predicted proteins | sample EPASupsiteSAE305_FD_64526 | JGI IMG/M metagenome (GOLD analysis project Ga0074197, IMG submission 64526) | Bioremediated contaminated groundwater microbial communities from EPA Superfund site, New Mexico - SAE3-05 reassembly with SPADES | ecosystem: Environmental > Aquatic > Deep subsurface >...
GCATGCAAGGCTTTAAATATATCTTCTTTAGAACACCAAAAAGAACGATCAAGTAAAATAGGGTAGAGATGATAGGTGCTTCGTTTGTTTTGATCGATTGCAATCGTTGTAAAAAAAGGATTGTTGCTAAAGCGTTTATCATAGTAATGTGCTATTTCATTACGCTTATCGATAAAAGCATCTAAGCGTTTTAATTGAGATAACCCCAGAGCACAAGCTATATCACTAAGGCGATAGTTTTCGCCAAGAGTGACCATATCTGAATTCCAAAGCTCTTTTTTAACAATACCATGTGAACGTAAGAGTTTTGCCTGCTCATAAAATGCTGTGTTATTGGTCGCTATTGCTCCACCTTCAAAAGTAGTGATAGGTTTAATCGCGTGAAAACTAAAAATAGTCATATCTGCCATAGTACCTACTTTGTGCCCATCAAGCTCGCTTCCAAGAGCATGGCTTGCATCTTCGATAAGAAAAAGTTTGTGTTTTTCACACAGTGCTTTTATGGTTTTTATGGGCAGTGGATTTCCGCCAAAATCCACGGGTACTATGGCTTTGGTGTGAGGCGTGATTAACGCCTCTAGTTTGCGCTCATCGATATTGCCATCATAACGAATATCGCAAAATAGAGGGGTTGCCCCACATTGAATGGCGGTGTTGGAGGTAGCGGCAAAGGTAAGCGGTGTGGTGATAATCTCATCGCCTTTTTGAAGTCCAATGATTTGGTAGGCTACATGTAAAGCAGAGGTGGCAGAGTTCATCACACAAACATGCTTTGCCCCAACATACGAAGCTAGGGCTTCTTCAAAATCACTGACGGTTTTTCCTCCTGTGAGAAAATCACCTTTTAAAGCTTCTACAACAGCGTCGATATCACACTGCTCAATCAATTGTCTGCTATAAGGAATCATGCGTTTATCATCTCCATCAAGCCTTTGGCATCGAGCCACTGGGTATTGGTTTCGGAGCTGTATTCAAACCCATATTTTACAGGTGTACCTTTTTCTCCAAGTGCATTACACGTAAGATCATTTTGTTGAGTAAATAAGATACTTGGCTGAATCACAAAATGGTCATGGAACTCTAATGTTAAGTGGCTATCGTCTTTAGGAACCATGATTTCATGCATTTTTTCACCAGGGCGGATACCGATAATTTTGATGCCAAGATGAGGTGCCATGGTTTTTGCTAAATCAACCATCTTCATTGAAGGTATTTTAGGAATAAAAATCTCACCGCCCTTCATACGTTCAAAATTTTTAAGGACGAAATTAACGCCTTGCTCTAATGTAATCCAAAAACGGGTCATTTCAGCTTCTGTAATAGGAAGCTCTTTAACACCTTCAGCAATAAGTTTTTTAAAGAGAGGAACAACTGAACCACGACTTCCGACAACATTGCCATAGCGTACAACGGCAAATTCTGTACGTCTCGCACCCCTGATGTTATTGGCAGCAACAAAAAGTTTATCGCTCGCAAGTTTCGTGGCACCATAAAGGTTGATAGGATTGGCTGCTTTATCTGTTGAGAGTGCAATGACTTTCGTAATGCCACATTCAAGAGCTGCATCAATAACGTTTTGTGCACCATAAATGTTGGTTTTAATACATTCCATTGGGTTATATTCAGCGATAGGAACGTGCTTGAGCGCAGCAGCATGGATGACATAGTCTACGCCATACATTGCATTTTTTAAACGATCTACATCTCGTACATCTCCAATAAAAAAGCGCATACATGGGTCTGTAAACTGTTGTGCCATTTCGTATTGTTTAAGTTCATCGCGAGAGTAGATGATGATTTTGTTAGGTTTATAGTTTTTTAAAAGAATCTCTGTATATTTTTTGCCAAAACTGCCTGTTCCGCCCGTAATAAAAATATTCTTACCATTAAACACGAGAACCCTTTGTGTCAATATTTTTTGATTTAAAGCAATTTTAATTCCGCTTTAAATTTGACAATACCATGATAGGAGTAGTATAATAAATGTATCTTTAAACAAGGAGCATCTGATGAAAATTTCCAGTAGTTCCAACACACAAGTACTCAATTTAATTACTCAAAATAAGTCTCAAACCGATCTTATGTTAGAAAAAATCAATGCTACAAGAGAGTTAAGTGGTAAAGATGGAGCAAATTTAGTTGTTTCTGATGCACTATCTTCTCAAATTGCAAGTTTGAGTCAAGGCGTACAAAACGCTAATGAGACGATTGGTATGTACCAAATCGCAGATGCTTCCATCCAAGCCATTCAATCAGGAGCTGATAAGCTGGGCGATCTGTCTGTTCGTTTTAATAACGCAGCTTTAGGATCTGATCAAAAAGCAATGTTGCAAAAACAGTTCAACGATATTAGTACCTCAATGCAAGATATTGCTGCACAAACAACGTATAATGGACAAAATCTTCTCAGTAGCACTTATGGTCTTGATGTTTCTGGGCTTAACAATTTAAGCATTAATGACCAAGAAGGAATTGCGAATTTTAGAGAAAATCTCACCGCACTCTCTTCAACGATCAGTTCACAACTGAACAGCGCTAGTAGCACGATTACAAGTTCATTGACGGCTATGACAAATTTGAGCAGCGCAAATGCTCAGATTTCAGAAAAACCACTCGATCAAAAAATCGCTGAAATAAGCAGCGATCAGATCAAACTAACCAGTTCTGTTTTAACTCAAATTCATCAAAATAATATGATGCAACAAAATATTTCGGCACTTTTAGTTTAAAAGTGCCCTCTCTTTCTTAGTCTCTTCGTATGCCACGCATCAATAATCAAACTTTTTATGAAAATGCAATCAAGCGATATGGTTGTACTGCACGTGGATTGAATTGGAATTCCAAAAATTCTCAGCATACGCGTTTTGAAGTCATTCATGAAATTTTGGCGGATCATTTGCCTTTAAATTCCATTATCGATGCAGGTTGTGGTTTTGGAGATCTTTATGTGTATCTACAACAAAAAGGTTCTCTTCCTCGTCAATATGTAGGATACGATATGCTTCAAGAAGCTCTGTTTGTAGCGAAGAAGCGCACAAAGCAGCGATGCGTGTATAAAGATATTTTAAATGATGAATTAGAATGGGCTGACTTTTATGTTGCAAGCGGCTCAATGAATATTTTAAAACGATGTGAAACCTTTTTGTTTATTCGCCGTTGTTTTGAAGCTTCTAGAAAAGGGTTTATTTTCAATCTCCTTAGAGGTGAAGAAAAAGAAGGGCATTTCAACTATTTTTTACCTGAAGAGATTGAAGCGTATGTAAATGATTTTGTGTATGATGTAGAGATGTATGAGGGCTATATGGAAGGTGATTTTACTGTATTTTTGAAGAAGGAAGCGTTATGAAAAAACTTTTATTGGGCGTTGTTGGACTCTATTTGATAGCAATGGGATATTTGTATTTTACACAAAATGATCAGCTTTTTCCTGCCAAATCGATTGTTAAAGAGGCGAAGGTAAGTGGCGATGCTATAGAGTCACTGACGTTACGTGTTAAAGAAGATGTTGTATTAGATGGCGTATTACGTAAAGATGAGGAGGAAGGAGCAGGGCTTATTCTCTACTTTGGTGGCAATGCGGATGATGCAACACGTTTTGTTGTCTACACAAAAGAGCTTCAAGGGTATGATGTCATTGCGTTTAATTACCGAGGTTATGTTGGAAGCAGTGGAACGCCAAGTGAAGAAGCTTTGTTTGAGGATGCTCTTAAAATTTACGATACCTATGCTAAAGGTCGAAAAGTTGTTGTCATAGGGCGAAGTTTAGGTACAGGTGTAGCAACGTACCTTGCAAGTAAACGTGTTGTAGATGGTTTGGTGCTCCTAACTCCATATGATTCGATTCTATCGCTTGCAAAGCTTAAGTATCCTTTCTTCCCGATTGACCTTTTACTCAAAAATAAATTTGAAACGGTCAATTATTTACCTTTAGTGAAAGCAAAAATTGCTATTATTGAAGTCGAAAATGATGTAACGATTCCACGGTACCATCTTGAAAAATTGTTAGAAGCAATGCCTTCAAAACCTTTGCATATCATTCTCTCCAATACCACACATGGTAAAATTCTCGAACATCCAGCCTTTACCAAAGAGTTACAAACTATATTAGGAAAAATCATTGAATAAGTTATACATCAAACACTCTGTTGTTCCCAAAATAAGACGTTTTACCCCATGGGTGTATGCCAACGAAATTGACTCCAGCCCAGAGGAGTTTCAAAGTGGTGAAGTTGTGGCTCTTTTTTCCAAAAAAGATGGTTTTTTAGGAACAGCGTATGTCAATCCAAAGTGTGCTATTTTTGCACGAATTCTGAGCTTTGGCAAAGAAGAAATTGGCAAAAAGTTTTTTCACAATCGCATTAAAAGAGCTATTGCAAAGCGTGAAGTACTACTCACACAAACCAATGCGGTACGCCTCATTCACTCTGAAGCCGATTTTTTACCAGGACTTATTGTCGATAGATACGGCGATACTCTTGCCATTCAAATAAACACCGCAGGTATGGAAGCTTTTCGTGAGCTTATCATCAGTACACTCAAACAGATGGTAAATCCTTCATGGATTGTTGAAAAATCTGACCTTCATTCACGCGAGATCGAAGGTTTAGAGAGTAAAAATGGCACACTATTTGGCACACCTTCAAAACAATTTGAACTCAAAGAAAATGGTCTGAGCTTTTTAGTGGACATCGAAGACGCCCAAAAGACAGGCTTTTACTTAGATCAACGTAAAAACAGAGCCATTTGTGCTAGTTACGTTAAAGAGGGCGATACTATTCTTGATTTGTGCTGTAACGCAGGTGGATTTGGCATTTATGCGCTCTCAAAAGGTGCTAAAAATGCTGTTTTTGTCGATATTTCTGAATCAGCCATAGAACAAACGAAAGCAAATTTGCATGCCAATAATATGGAAAATTATGAGGTTTACAGTGCCGATGCATTCGCTTTTATGAAAGAAAAAAAGTATAAAAACAGTTTCGATATGATCATCCTTGATCCACCATCTTTTGCAAAAACAAAAGAGCAAGCACAAGGGGCAAAAAGAGGCTTTAAACACCTATTGATGGAATCTACCAAAGCGGTGAAAGATGGCGGAATTATCGGCTTTTTCTCATGCTCTCATCATGTGGGAAGAAAAGAACTCTTGGATATTGCTATGGAAGTGTCACATGATTTAAAAGTGCAGTACATTTTATTGGAGCAGATGCAACAAGACTCAGATCATCCTTGTCTTATTAATGCTTCCGCATCGTTTTATCTGAATGGATTATTGCTCAAAGTAGAGAAGTAGCTTTTAGGCTACTTCGAACTTTCCTTTTTCTATAAAACTTAAAAATTCTGCTTTAAATTTTGGACGATTTTCTTGATTTTGAATCCACGCAAGATGAATTTTTCGCTCTGATTCAATGATAGGAAACCATGTTTTTTGAAGGTCGTGATCAAGCATACAACGATCATAAATGGATTCTAAAAAGTTCCAAACAATAAAGGCATAGGTATTGTATTGAATCTCTTCTTCGATAGAACGCTCAATATCATGTCTGAGTAAAAAAGGCTTATTAAGGGCTTCTTTTAAGATCTCAAAGTACATTTTATCAATCTCACCATAATGCACTACTTGCATAGTTCTACGGTAGGTTCGCATCGAATAAATCAACGCAAAAATAGCTAATGTCGTTGCAATAATGCCCATGATAGAGCTAATCGCCGTCCAGAGAGTTTCGTATTCATCACTAAAAAAAACTTCCATCAAACATCCTTTTAAATGAGGTTTAAAATCGGTGGTGTTGACTCAAGCATCTGCGCAATGCGTGGGTCATTTTGACTGCATCCATAGACGTTGACATAGAGTTTCTCAAGCCATGTTTGCAATGTTGATTTAGATACGGTTTTCATATGTGGATGATAGATTAAAAGCTCCATTGGAGGAGCTTCTTCACTGCTTTTAAGTGCTAAAATATAATCAAACGGATCAATCTTTAAAGCGCCCAAACGACGGTAAAACTGTTCTCTTTTTTCGCGAATTTCTTGCTCACTCGAGTTTTTTTCAGGCGAGTCAATTTCGATAAGTAAAGCACGTGTACCTTGTGTTTTAAAAAGATGTTCGATGCTCTGTTTTAAAAGTGTTGAACCAAGCCCGATACCTCTTTGTGTCTCATCGACAGCCATGTACTCGAGTAAAAAGAAATCGTCTTGTTTAGGATGATACATAATGCAAAATCCAACAATTATTTCGTCAGTAAAAGCAAGGTAAATAGTATAAGAAGAGGAGTGTTGCATGGTTAAAAGTTCATCATACGACTTTTGCTCACTCTTTGGAAATGAGATGGAGTAGATGGCATAAAAGCCATCAAACTCGTGTGTATTATGTTCTTCTAACGCTTTAACGTATAGAGGCATAAGAGATTATTTTAAAATACGTGGTAGGGTAATACCTGTTTGTCCTTGGTATTTGCCACGTTTGTCTTTATACGTTGTTTCGCATGGCGTATCGCCCTCTAAAAAGAGCACTTGCGCAATACCTTCATTGGCATAAATTTTTGCAGGAAGTGGTGTAGTATTTGAGATTTCAATGGTAATATGACCTTCGAACTCTGGTTCAAATGGTGTTACATTGACGATGATACCACAACGCGCATAGGTACTTTTACCTAAACAAATTGCAAGGACGTTTTTTGGAATTCTGAAGTATTCTACGGTACGTGCTAATGCAAAAGAGTTTGGTGGAACAATACAGATGTCACCTACAAAATCGATGACATTTTTATCGTCAAATTCTTTAGGGTCAACCACAGTGGAATTTACATTGGTAAAAATCTTAAATTCACGTCCTACTCGGATGTCATACCCATAACTACTGACGCCATAACTTACAACGTCACGGCCTACTTGATCTTCACAAAAAGGCTCTATCATACGCTCTTTGAGCGATTTTTCTCGTATCCAACTGTCTGCTTTTAAACCCATAATTTCCCTTAAGTGATCGTATATATTAAGTGTGGTATTATAACACATTTTATGTCATGCCAAAAAATGGCAAATATTTAGGAGAAACCGAATGGACAAAAATGAGATTAGAGAGTTAATACGTATTTTTGATAAAAGTGATATTACAAAACTCAAAATCAAAGAGGGTGATTTTAGCATTGAGTTACAAAAAGGCTTTGAGGGTAGTGTAACTTACAGTTCTGCTGCACCTGTTATGCAAGCTCCAAGTATAGCTCCAGTGGCTGCTGTAGCAGCGCCAGCACCAGTGGCACATGTTGGAGGCGAAGCAAGTATTAATGCTGCTCCTGCAGGTCTAAGTATTAAATCACCAATGGTAGGGACCTTCTACAAATCTCCAGCGCCTGGCGCTGCACCATTCGCAAAAATAGGTGATATAATCCGTAAAGGTCAACCAGTTGGTATTATCGAAGCGATGAAAATTATGAATGAAATTGAAGCAGAATTTGACTGCAAAATTTTAGATATCCTTGTTGACGATGGTCAGCCAGTAGAATACGATATGCCAATCTTTACGGTGGAGAAAGTGTAATGAAGATTGAGAAAATTCTTGTTGCCAATCGTGGTGAGATCGCCCTTCGTGCAATAAGAACCATCAAAGAGATGGGGAAACAAGCGATTGCGGTTTATTCCACTGCGGATAAAGATGCACTCTATCTTCAACATGCTGATGCAAGTATTTGTATTGGTGGAGCAAAATCATCAGAGAGCTATCTTAGTATTCCTGCCATTATCAGTGCGGCTGAGATCAGTGGCTGTGATGCCATCTTCCCGGGGTATGGTTTTTTAAGTGAGAATCAAACCTTTGTTGAAGTCTGTAAACACCACAATATCAAATTTATTGGACCTTCTGTTGATTCTATGGTTTTGATGAGTGATAAATCCAAGGCCAAAGAAGTGATGAAAAAAGCGGGTGTACCAGTTATCCTTGGTAGTGAGGGTGCACTTGAGAGTGTTGAAGAAGCAAAAAAATTAGCAGAGCAAATCGGACTTCCAGTGATCGTCAAAGCAAGCGCTGGCGGTGGCGGACGTGGTATGCGTGTGGTTGAAAAGATGGAAGATTTGGAAAAATCATTCCTTGCTGCTGAAAGCGAAGCGCTAAGTGCGTTTGGTGATGGCACACTTTATATGGAAAAATATATTAAAAACCCACGTCACATCGAAGTACAAGTAATTGGCGATAGCCATGGCAACGTTGTTCACATTGGTGAGCGTGACTGTTCGATGCAACGTCGTCACCAAAAATTGATTGAAGAGTCTCCTGCTATTGCTTTAGACGATAAAACACGTGCACGTCTTCATGAAGTAGCAGTGAAAGCAACTAAGTATATTGGCTATGAAAATGCAGGTACATTTGAGTTCCTTTTAGATGCTGATAAAAACTTCTATTTTATGGAAATGAATACACGTCTTCAAGTTGAGCATTGTGTGAGTGAGATGGTAAGTGGTATTGACATTATTGAGTGGATGATTCGCGTAGCAGAGGGTGAAAAACTTTTTGATCAAAGCGCACTTACATTCCGAGGTCATGCTATTGAGTGTCGTATCACAGCTGAAGATCCTGTAAAATTCATTCCAAGCCCTGGTAAAATTACGAAGTATATCATTCCTGGTGGACGTAATGTTCGTATGGATTCTCATGCGTATCAAGGCTACTCAGTTCCACCACATTATGACTCCATGATTGGAAAGCTTATCGTTTGGGGTGAAACTCGTGAGCGTGCGATTAAAAAGATGAAACAGGCTTTAAGTGAGCTACAAATTGAAGGTATTAAAACAGTTAGAGATTTTCATTTGCATATGATGGAAAACGAAGACTTTATTGAAAATAGATTCGATACAAACTATCTTTCACGCTATTAATTAACTAAGGTCGCCAAATGGCGACCTTATCTTTTTGTATTTACTTATGGTGCTCTTAGCACTTGAATATTAGCAGATGCTTTTAACTTCTCAAAATACTCTTCAATTGCTTTTTGCTCTTTACCTTCACCAAGTTTATTGTAAATATAATTTTTTGCATCAGCAAAAGAGACACTTTGAAGATTATGTTTTTCTTTCACAAAAAACATAACGTAATTTGAATCTGATTTATTGATAGAAGAAAATTTACCTTGTGGTGTTTTATTCAAAAGTGCCAATAATTTTGGATCAGTTTTGCTAGCTTCCATTCTTCCTTCTTGAAGTTGAACGTCGCTAACAGCACTCATCGGGTTACTTTGGATTGCTGCAAGGCTTTGTTGATTTGCACTGGTATAAATGGTCACATCAAAAGCTGAGGCTTGAGAAAATTCATTGAGGTTATCATTATAATACGCTTGGAGTTCACCATCACTCATTTGTTGCATTTTAGTACTAACAATTTTTTTATAGAGCTTATCACGTTGAAGTTTCTTTTTCAAATCTTCTTTGTACTCAGAGATTTCAATATTTTTTGAACGGATCATATTGAGGAAATCGTATTGGTTCATATTGTTGCTGATCGCTAAGTTTTCAATATATTGATCAATTTCAAAGTTGTCAACAGTGATACCCAATTTTTTAATTTCTGAATCTTCCAATTTTTGTCTTACCAAAATATCTAAAGACTCTTTTTTAGAGATGTTAAAGCGCTGAGAGTACTTGAAAACATCATAAAGTGTAATGGGTTCTTTATTGATAATTACGGAAACACCATCCACAGTTCCAGCCGATGCTGGTGAAAAAAGAAGGGTTGCACTCAAAGTTACAAAAGTTAACACCTTTAGTTTAATCTTCATCAATAGTCCTTTGTTTTAAGAAAAATAGCTATATAATCGTGTCTGTATTAAAAGTTAAGAGCTACGAATGATAACATTTTTTTTGACAAAAAAAATTAAAAAAGTGTTTTTGCTCTCGCTCTCGTAGAATTTTTAGTTACCGCGTAACGAAATGATACATAATTTATACATAACTTATTAAAAATCAATCATAAGGTACAGTCATGGTTGTGACACGTTTTGCCCCTAGCCCTACGGGATATTTGCATATAGGAGGGCTTAGAACAGCACTTTATAGCTATCTTTGGGCAAAAAGAAACAATGGAAAATTTTTATTCCGCATAGAAGATACAGACCTCGCACGAAATTCCAAAGAAGCTGCTGATGCTATTGTTGAAGCGTTTAAATGGGTTGGGCTTGCGCATGAAGGCGAAATTGTTTATCAGTCTGAGCGTTTTGATCTTTACAAAAGCTATGTCAAAAAGCTTTTAGAAGAAGGAAAAGCGTATAAATGTTATATGAGTAAAGAAGATCTTGATGCGCTTAGAGAAGCTCAAATGGCACGTAAAGAGCGCCCAAGATACGATGGTAGATACCGTGACTTTACAGGTACCCCTCCTGAAGGTGTTGAGCCTGTTATTCGAATTAAAGCACCAACTAGTGGTGTTGTCTCTTTTGTTGATGGCGTTAAAGGTGAAGTAAGCTTTAATGCCAGTGATATGTTGGATGATTTTATCATCGCACGCAGTGATGGTACACCTACGTATAACTTTGTTGTTGTCATTGATGATGCGTTGATGGGCGTAAATGAAGTCATTCGTGGTGATGATCACCTCTCCAATACACCTAAACAAATCATTTTATACGAAGCACTTGGTTTTGATATTCCAAAATTTTATCATGTTCCTATGATCCTCAATCCTGAGGGTAAAAAACTCTCTAAACGTGATGGTGCCGTTGATGTTATGGAATATAAGCGTGAAGGGTATTTACCAGAAGCATTGTTGAATTTCCTTATCCGTTTAGGTTGGAGTCACGGTGATCAAGAGATTTTCTCTTTTGATGAGATGAAAGCACTCTTTGATCCTAATGATATTAATAAATCAGCTTCTGCTTACAACCAAGAAAAGCTTTTATGGTTGAATGCTCATTATATTAAACAAGCAACACACGATAGATTGATTGAAGAGTTACGCTTTTTTAATGTGGATATTTCATCTCATGCTAAAAAAGAGTTACTGATTGACGCACTTCGTGATCGTGCAAAAACACTTGTAGAGTTTGCAAACTTAGCAAAACAGATTTTAGAAGCTCCAATATGTTACGATGAAAAAGCCGTTGAAAAGTTCTTAACTGCTGATGGATTGGGAGTTTTAGAACACTATTTTGAAGCATTAAAAAATGTAAAAACACTCTCTAATGCGAGTGATTTTGAAACATTTACCAAAACATTTTTAGAAGAGCGTGGTTTAAAACTTAAAGATCTCGCACAAGCAATTCGTATTGCGATGGTAGGCAGCTCTGTCAGCCCTTCCATTTTTGAAGTGCTAGAGATTATTGGGTATGAAAACGTTATAGAAAGAATTCAAAAATTAATATCTTATAAAAGGAGTTGAGAGTGAGCAATAAGGGAAAAGTGACTAAAGAAGAAGCTTTAGAATACCATATTGGTGGGAAAATTGGGATCAATGTCAAAACGGTGTGTGATACTGCAAGAGATTTATCTATGGCTTATTCACCAGGCGTTGCGCATCCGTGTTTGGAAATTCAAAAAGATAATGAATTAGCATACAAATATACGAATAAAGCAAATCTTGTTGCTGTTATGACAAACTCTACAGCAATTTTGGGTCTAGGAGATTTAGGTCCAGTTGCTGGAAAACCTGTTATGGAAGGAAAATCTGTTCTTTTCAAAAAATTTGCAGGTGTTGATGCATTTGATATTGAAATTGATGAATACGATGTTGATAAATTTGTCGAAATTTGCCGTGCTATTGCTCCAACTTTTGGTGGTATCAACCTTGAAGATATCAAAGCACCACAATGTTTTGATATTGAACAAAAACTTCAAGCATGTGTTGATATCCCTGTTATGCATGATGACCAACATGGTACAGCGATGATTACAAGTGCAGGTATTATTAACGCACTTGAGATCAGCGGTAAAAAAATTGAAGAGATGAAAATTGTTGTTTCAGGTGCTGGAGCAGCAGGTATTGCGTGTGCAAAAATGTATAAACTTTTAGGCGCTAAAAATATCGTTATGATCGATACAAAAGGCGTTATTCATTCAGGAAGAACAGACCTTAACAAATATAAAGCAGAATTTGCTATCGAAACAAGTGATAGAACATTAGAAGATGCAATGAAAGGTGCAGATATGTTCCTTGGTCTCTCCGCTCCTGGTGTTGTTACACAAGAGATGGTTAAATCTATGAATCCATATCCAATTATCTTTGCTCTTGCAAATCCAACTCCTGAAATTTTACCTGAAGAAGCACATGCTGCAAGAAATGATGTTATGATGGGAACAGGTAGAAGTGACTATCCAAACCAAGTCAATAACGTACTCGGTTTTCCATTTATTTTCCGTGGCGCTTTAGACGTGAGAGCGACAAAAGTAACTGAAGGCATGAAAATGGCTGCGGCTGTTGCTCTTGCAAAACTTGCAAAAGAAGAAGTACCTGATTATGTTAAAGCAGCATATCCAGGTGAAGATCCTAAATTTGGTATTAACTATATTATTCCAAAACCATTTGACAGACGTGCGTTTGTATGGGTAAGTTGTGCTGTTGCTGAAGCAGCTATTAAAGATGGTGTTGCTCGTGTAAAAGATTTTGATATTAATGCATACAAAGCAAAACTTCAAGCTATTATTGATGCGGAGCAAAAATAAGTGAAAAATGTCCATGTCATCAAACACCCTCTCATTGAGCATAAGCTTTCTATTTTGAGAGATGAGAGAACGGAGCCGTTTCAGTTTCGACTTTTAGTTGATGAGATTTCGTACTTGATGTTGTTTGAGGCTACTCGAGATTTACCACTCAAAGATGTAAAAGTTCAAACACCTGTTGCAGTGGCAAATGCACATAAGCTAGATGCTAAGATTATGATCTGTCCGATTCTTCGGGCAGCTCTTGGCATGTTGGACAGTGTTTTTAAACTCATCCCCGATGCGAGTGTTGGTTTCTTAGGCTTTCAGCGCAATGAAAAAACACTTGAAGCAGAATTTTACTATGCGAAGCTTCCACCTGATCATGCTGAGCGTACAGCGATTATTATTGATCCGATGTTTGCAACGGGCGGAACAGCCATTGATGCAGTGAATTTTTTAAAGAAAAAAGGTGTCCAAGATATCCGTTTCTTATGCCTTGTTTCTGCACCTGAAGGGCTTAAAAAATTCCATGAAGTGCATCCTGAAGTACCTGTTTACACAACATGTATTGATGATGGATTGAATGAAAATGGCTATATTGTTCCAGGTCTTGGTGATGCTGGAGATAGAGTCTTTAATACGCAAGGTGCGTAATGTTTTTTTAGATGTAAAACGGGTTTAACCCGTTTTACACTATACAACACCTTGATCAATCATCGAATCAGCTACTTTTCTAAAACCAGCAATATTGGCTCCTAAAAGCAGATTACCCTCATCGTTAAACTCTTTTGATGTCGCATAAGAGAGATCGAAAATATGTTTCATAATATCTCTTAGTTTTGTATCGACTTTTGCAAAATGCCATTTTTGCATACTAGCATTTTGACTCATCTCTAATTGACTGGTCGCAACACCGCCTGCATTCGCTGCTTTTGCAGGTCCAAAAAGAATTTTATTTTCTTGCATATACGCGATAGCATCAAGAGTGCTTGGCATATTTGCACCTTCATTGACTAAGTGACATCCATTTTTATGAAGTGTTTTGATATCTTCAAGATTAAGTTCATTTTGTGTTGCACTTGGAAACGCTGCAAAACAAGGAATACTCCATACAGCATTCATCCCTTTTGGATACGCTTCTATTGGGATGTATTGAGCATCCGGTTTTGCTTTTGCATATTCACTAAGTGATTGCCTATGGACTTCTTTAATCGTTTTAAGCAACGTGAGATCAATGCCATTTTTATCGTAAATCATTCCATGTGAGTCGCTACATGTAACAGGCTTTGCCTCTAATTCATAAAGCTTTTGGATCGTGTAAATCGCAACATTGCCTGAGCCTGAAATAGTGCATGTTTTACCTTTAATCGAATCACCAATGTTATTAAGGATATTTTCTGCAAAGTAAACAGAACCAAAGCCTGTTGCTTCGGTGCGAGCAAGTGAACCACCCCAATTGAGACCTTTTCCTGTGAGGATACCTTCGTATCGATTGGTAAGACGTTTATAGGTTCCATACATAAAGCCAATTTCACGTCCACCAACGCCAATATCACCTGCTGGGACATCGATCGTTTCACCGATATACTTGGAGAGTTCAATCATAAATGATTGACAAAAACGCATGATTTCGCCTTCGCTTTTGCCTTTAGGGTCAAAATCACTGCCTCCTTTACCGCCACCAATCGCAAGTCCTGTAAGAGAGTTTTTGAAAATTTGCTCAAAACCTAAGAATTTGATAATACTAAGATTGACGCTTGGATGAAAACGAAGACCACCTTTGTAAGGTCCAATGGCATTGCTAAATTGAACACGATATCCTATATTGGAGCGAATTTTACCCGCGTCATCTATCCATGGAACACGAAAAATAATTTGACGATCAGGAATGAGAATGCGTTCAACGATATTGTAGTGAGCATATTTTGGATCAGCGTCTAAAAGAGGTTTTAAAGAGGTGAGTACCTCTTTGACGGCTTGGTAGAATTCAGTTTGTCCAGGCGTGCTGTGTATGGTTGCTTTTAATGCATTTTCAACGTAGTTTTCCATTGCTTCCCTTCAGTTTTTATTGTAATTGATGTGCTTTTTTTAAAAAAATAAAGAGTGCTTTTTGCTCTTTTCTAGCAATAGTATAGCTGATAAGTTTGAGATACTCTTTAATATCTTTTTCTAAAATTCCACGTTCTCGTGCATATTTTGAAAGAATATAATTTGGGATTTTAATAGGTTGCTGCACGAACTTTTTGGAGAGTTTTTTGTAAAAACGTTGGTGTTGATTAACACAAAATCGTGCAAAGACAAAAGGTAAATGGTATTTGTTGTTCCATGTTTGACCAAGATCGATATACGCATCAGGATCTTGTAAATAAAGCTTTAGAGCACGATCGCCAATAAACACTTCACCTTTAAGCCCTAAAACACGTGCGAGCATGTTAGACGTTGCTGATGCAGGGTCTTTTTTGGAAACTCCTTCTTTGATGATAACGCTTTTGACATTTTTTTGTGCCACAATTCCTACATTGAGTGGTGTTATATTTTTGCGCTTACTTTCAATGCTTGAAATAAATGCCGCATCGACTTTACGTTTACGTAGTTTGTGATTGATAACGGCTGGAACATTCTTTTGATGTTCACATGAGCGTTTAAAAGCGCTTGGAAGAGAGGACTTTTTCAAAAAAACATGAAAAGGAAGAAGATTGATGTAATCTATCTTGCCAAAAACCATATGAACTCCTTTTTTTTGGGAAAACTATTATAACTCAGCTATCTTAACAAGAGGGTTTAGAAGAGTTGATTAGAGATGTCATCTAAGAAGAGTTATACTCAAAAGTTGGTACAATAAAAAGAAAAATCAGGAAAGAATGAGATGTTGGAATCGTTATTTACCCTTGAAGCCATGATGGCGCTATTAACGCTAACGGCTTTAGAAATTGTACTTGGCATTGATAATATTATTTTTATTGCCATCTTAGTAGGTCGTTTACCACAACACCAAAGAGATAAAGGTCGTATTTTTGGTCTCGCTCTTGCAATGATTACCCGTATCTTGCTTCTGCTTTCACTCTTCTGGATTATGAAGCTTACTTCTCCTCTTTTTACTGTTTTCGCGCAAGAAATTTCAGGACGTGATCTTATATTAATTCTCGGTGGGCTCTTTTTGCTTGTCAAGTCAACCAATGAAATTCACCAAGATATCGAAGAGGCTGGCGAAGAGGAAAAAGAACTGAAGAAAGGTTCACGAGGCTTTTTTAATACACTCATTCAGATTGCTATTTTAGACATCGTTTTTTCATTAGATTCTGTTATTACCGCAGTAGGTATGGCAAATGATATCATTGTTATGATTTTAGCCGTAGTGATCGCTGTGGGTGTTATGATGTTCGCAAGTAAAGGTATCTCTAATTTTATTGATGCTAACCCAACCATTAAGATTTTAGCACTTTCCTTTTTGATTTTAGTCGGTGTGACGCTTATTGCAGAAGGTCTTGATTTTCATATTTCCAAAGCATATGTCTATTTTGCGATGGCATTCTCTTTAGCAGTTGAGTCTATTAATATCTATAGTCGTAAGAAAAAAGATAAAAAATCAATGGTAAAAAAAGAGGCGTAATGTTTTCTCTCTTTCGCTCGTCCCATGCCTTCGCAATTGACCTTGGCACGAATAATACGCTTGTGTACCAACCAAGCAAAGGAATTATTTTAGATGAACCGACCTCTATCGCATTTGATAGCAAGCGAAGTTCTTTTATAGATTATGGTGCCAGTTCAAAACGTATGTCAGGAAAAAATCCTAAGCATATCGAAGTGATGCACCCATTATCAAAAGGTGCGATTTCTAATTTAACAGTTGCAAAAGCCTATATTAAAGAGGTGATTGCACGCATTACACAGAGTCGATTTTTTAAACCAACCATTGTCGTCAGTGTACCAAGCGATTTGAATATCATGGAACGCAATGCTGTCGTAGAGGCATGTAAAGACGGTGGCGCGCGTGAAGTAATGCTGATCAAAGATCCATTCTCTGCAGCCCTTGGTTCAGAACAAGCAATTGAGCGACCGCAAGGCGTTTTAGTCCTTGATATAGGTGCTGGTGTAAGCGATATATCACTACTTTCATGCAATGGTATTGTGATGAGTAAATCGCTTCGTATTGCAGGGAATGATTTGGATGAGGCGATTATTGAATATTTTAAGGCACATAAACGTATTTTGATTTCTCAAAGTGATGCAGAACGCCTGAAAAAGGAGCTTGGAACGCTCTTTGAGAAAGAGGAAAAAACACTTCAAATCAATGTGAAGAATCTTATCACGCGCCTTCCTGAGAGTTTTGTAGCAAGTTCCAAAGATGTACATCAAGCTATTTTACCTCTTGCCGATAAAATGGTCACACTCACACACAGTATGCTTTCTGAACTACCTCCTGTTTTTGCACAAGATATTTATGATCAGGGTATTTTACTCACAGGTGGTTCATCAATGCTTCAAGGCTTAGATCGTTATATTTCTACAAAATTAGAGATAGAGGTCAATGCGGTGAAAAATCCTCTACAAAACATCATCCTAGGGGCAGGGCGTGCTCTTGAAGAGACACGTTATAACCCACTTTTTGGTGCTTAAAACGAAGCAATATAAGCGCTTAGTTGCTCAATATCCGCATCGTTAAAATTAGCTATTTGGGCTTGCATAAGTTTGCCAAGCCCAATTTGATCGATCTCACCTTTTTTATAGCTTTGTAAAAGTGTAACGAGAGCAGTTTTATCAAGCCGTTTGATAGGCTCAACTTTTCCCAAATAGGTCATCTCTCCTTTTTCTCCATGGCAAAAACGACACGAGTTGTACAACACTTCATTACTTGCGCTCAAAAGATTGGTTTGTAAAAGCCCTAAAAGAGCTAAGAGACTAAAACTTTTCGAAAACAACGGTATGTCCTTGTTTATCAAAGGCTAGTACATCATAAGGTTGTTTCATATTGCCTTGCTCCATGCCAGGAGAGCCAAGAGGCATACCAGGAACCGCAAGTCCAATAGCATCTTTTGGAGCTTCTTTTAAAAAGCGTTTTATACTGCTTGCGGGAGTGTGTCCTTCGACGATAAAATTACCAATAATAGCCGTATGACATGAAGCAAGAGGAGCGGGGACATTATATTTGATTTTGACTTCATTGAGCGCTTCTGTTTCTATCACATTGACTTTAAACCCATTGTTTTCCATATGTTTGACCCATTCGCCACAACAGCCACAATATTTTGATTTGTAAACGGTAACAGGCGGAAGAGTCTCTGCAAAGAGTGTCATAAAAAAGCCCAATAATAGGCTTGTTAAAAGTAGTTTTTTCATCTAAAACCTTTTAGTATGTAAGATATGAAATCCTATCAAAACTCCGTAAATAAAAGCTAAATATGACGAAAAAATAGGATTAATTATCTCATGATTTTAGTCACATCATTTTCTCTATCTATAAAAGTAAAAAAATGTTAACATTTCATTAATATACATCTTCTATACTTTTCCAAATTAAGCAAAAGGTAGAAACATGCTTCAAGCACAGCACCTCAAAAAGGTTTATCATACGGGCGAAGTGGTTCAAGAAGTTATCAAGGATTTCTCTTTAGAGATTCATGAGGGTGAATTTATCTCTCTCGTTGGACCTAGCGGAAGTGGTAAAAGTACGGTGCTGAACATGCTAGGCTGTTTAGACACACCCACTCAAGGTACGATTACCATCAACAACACGGCAACAACGACGATGAATAGAACGCAAAGAGCGTATTTTAGGGGTGAAAATATTGGGTTTATTTTTCAAAGTTTCAATCTCATTCCTGTGTTAAGCGTGTATGAAAATGTTGAGTATCCTCTTATCATGGTACAAAACCTTGAGGAAAAGGAGCGCCAAAAGCGGGTGTTAACGCTTTTGGAAGAGGTAGGGATGTTAGAGCATAAAGATAAAACACCCGATAAAATCTCAGGCGGTCAAATGCAGCGTGTTGCCATTGCAAGGGCACTTGTAACCAACCCTAAGATTGTTTTTGCGGATGAGCCGACAGCTAACTTAGACAGTAAAACAGCCTATATGATTATAGAGCTGATGAAAAAAATCCAAAAAGAGCATCACACAACGTTCGTTTTTGCAACACATGATGAAAAAATTGTTGCTAATGTTGATAGACTCATTACTATTGTGGATGGGGAAATCGTAGAAGAAAAAAGGATGATGCGATGAATAATATCTTTAAAATATCCTACCGAAATCTTAAACGTAATGGCAGAAGAACCCTATTAACAACCTCACTCATCACTTTAGGCGTGGTTTTTGTACTTCTTTATACTGCGCTCTCTGGAAGTTTCAAAAACTATACCGTAGGACAAATCACAGATTCTGTGATGGGACATATTCAGATTCATAAAAAAGGGTATGTCGCTTCTGTGGATAACCTCCCATTAGATAAAAATCTCAACGCAAAGATGTTAGAGTTTATAGAATCAAAGTTGGAAATGAACCCGTATATTGCAAGCTACAGTTATCGCATCAAATTTGGTGCGATGTTTTCAAACTTTACTAGCACAACCAATATTAGGCTTAATGCGATTGACCCTGAGGATGAATTTGAAACCTTGCCTTTACTAAGAGATCGGGTTTTGGATATGAATGAAACGCTCAAAGCAGGGGAGATTATCGTTCCAGAACTTTTGATAAAAGGGATGGATGTTAAAATCGGCGATACCATTGTTTTGGTTGCCAATAATAAAAGTGGCTCAGTGAATGGCATCAATCTTAAAGTTGCTGGTATCTTAGGCCAAGTCATGGGACCTGGTGGACGTGATGGTTACATTCATATGGATGATGCTAAAAAAGTACTGCGTATGAATAACGAGGTAGAAGTGAGTGAAATCGTTCTTCGACTTAAAGATGTGGAACAACTCAGTGTTGCCGAAAAATCGTTGCAACCCATCTTAGAGAAGCTCAACAAAGAGGGAAAATCTGTTTTTGAAATCCATACGTGGCAACAACTCTCTCCATTTTATAACATCATCAAAATGATTGATTTGATGAACGTTTCTATCAAAATTATTTTGATCTCTATTGTGCTTATTTCCATTTTGAACGTTATGATTATGAGTGTTTATGAGCGTATACGAGAGATTGGAACGATTGCTGCCATTGGTACACCGCCTATGAGCATCGTTAAACTTTTTTTATGCGAAGGGCTGATGATGGGAGCGCTCGGAGCATTCCTTGGAAGCATTTTATCGCTAGGTATAGTGTTTATTCTCAATTTTGTCAAAATTACCTATAGCTTTGGGCAGCAAAGCGGTTTAGTACTTATTCCAAAACTGGCTTTGAGTGATGTTTTGAGTGTCAGTGCTATTGTTATCGTGATATCACTGATCGCTTCTATCTCACCTTCGATTAAAGCTTCAAGACTCGATCCTGTTGAAGCTTTACGCACGTACTAGGAGATTTGTATGAAAAAAACACTACTTTTTTTATTGACTACGATAGCTCTTTTTGGAGCTGAAAATATCTTGGAGCAGGTTGATAAAAAGCTAAGCCCTAGTTCTGCAGATAGTTATAAAAAACTGATTAACATAGAGCCTGATGGGAGTAAAAAAGAGTTTTTGCTCTATCAAATTAAAAAAGACAAAGATAAAATTGTTTCTTTATTTTTACAACCAGATAGTGAAAAAGGCAGAAGCACACTAAGACTTGATGAAAATATGTGGCTCTATTTACCTGAAGTAGGCAAACCCATTCGTATCACTTCAATGCAAAGTGTTGTAGGTGGTGTGTTTAATAACAGCGATATTATGCAGCTTGATTTTTCAGCGGAGTATGACATCAAAAGTGAAAAAGATGAAGGCGCCGTTCTTGTTTTAGATCTTAAAGCAAAAAATGAGACGGTAGCGTATGATAAACTGTTGATGGAAGTGGATAAAAAAACGGTTACCCCCACAAAAATCGCCTGTTATACGTCAACAGGGATGCTCATAAAAACACTTTACTATAAAGATATTAAGGACTTTGGTGGCGGCATCATCAGACCTGCTGTCATTGAGACAGATTCACCACTTTATAAAGGCTACAAATCGATTATGGTGTATGGAAAGATTACAGAGCGCAAAGTTTCTGATGAACTCTTTACCATTGAAAATATCGGTAAAGTCCATGAGTTTAGAAAATAGATGAAAGCATTACCTTTCATCCTCTGTGTAGCCATTTTAAGCCATGCGGGGGATTATGATTTTGACCTTGATGCCATCGAGGTCAAACCCTACACATTGAGCGGTTATCTCAAAGGAGAAAATAAACTTCAAGGCATCAATGAAGATTCTCCTTTGTTTCATACCAAAAACAAAGATAGCATGAAGACATATGCAAGTGAAGGCGATGTCAAGTTTGCCTATTTTCAAGACGCGTTCAAGTTAGATTCTGAGGTGATGGTCAATTATAATGACATAGATGGGGTGTACAGTGATAAATATACCATTGCTCAGCTATTTATGCAGTATAAATTCGATCAAAATAATTTGATTGAAGTGGGTAAAAAAGCGCCTAACTGGGGGAAAGGATATTTTGTCAATCCTATCGCTTTTTTTGATCGAAAAAAAGATCCGAATGACCCTGATGCTTCACGCGAGGGTTATGTTATGGCAAATTATCGTTATAACAAAAGTTATGATGGAAATATTCGCAATGTCTCTTTTGATCTTATTGTGATGAAAAGTAATGAGCATATGAACGATGAGTTTAGCCAAGAAGAACAAAATCATATGGGTATGAAAGCGTATTTTTTGGCCTATGATACGGATATTGATCTTATCTACTATCGCAGAAGCGAACAGAGCGATAAAATAGGGCTTGATTTTTCTAAAAATATTCAAACGAACATTGAAGTACATGGAGAGTTTGCCAAAACACTTGGTGAGGATGACTATGCCTATTTGGTAGGGTTTAAGTATCTTACAGCGTTTGATCTTACCATTACGACAGAGTATTTTTACCAAAAAAATCAAAGCAGTAAATTAGAACCTTTTTACGATCATCAGTATGTTATGAATAAGTTTTTGCAAAAAGAGCCCTTTAATTGGCTATATGGAGCTATTTACTATAAAAATATTTACAATCTTGGAGATAAATCAATGCAAAATTCATTAGGTGCGACGTACAGCTTTAAGAACAATATGCTTTTGGATATTTCTTACAACATCAACGATGGGCAACGAGGATCAGAATACGGCTCAAAGTTGGTTCAAGATACATTATGGACAAAGCTGTATTGGTATTTTTAAAAACAAGACATTTAATATATCAATATATCTTGATATAAAGATAATTTTATGCTACTATTTCACCATTGTATAGAAGGGTAAAATATGAAAAAAGTACTGATTTTATGTACGGGAAACAGTTGTCGAAGCATCATCGCGGAAGCACTGGTCAATGCAAAATTAGAAGGCATCACAGCTTATAGTGCTGGTGTACGTGCGAGTGGTAAAGTAAATGCTTATGCAAAAAAAGTCTTAGAAGAAGAGGGTATCTGGAAAGATTCGTATCATTCTAAAGCCTTGGATGAAGTCATCAATCTTGACTTTGATTTGGTGGTAACTGTGTGCGACCATGCTCATGAAACCTGTCCGATGTTCCCTCGTCCTACAAAAAAAATCCATGTTGGTTTCTCTGACCCTGATGGTAAAGATTATGGGGCGTTTATCCTGACCTATCAAGCGATTGAAGCCGAATTATTACCGATCATCAAAGAAAAACTCTTATGAATGTAGAGCAAGTGCTGATTGAAATGACTTCGCAGTTTGGGGTGTGGGCGATTGTTGCTTCGTTTGACATTGGTCTTTTGACATCACTCGCTCCATGTTCCATCATCACTTTGCCTCTGCTTGCTGGGAGTGCTTTGGGGCTTTCAGGCGATCTCACTCCAAAGCAGAAAAAAGTCTTTATTTACCAATACTCGCTTCTTTTTGTTTTAGGCTTGGTCATCAGTTTTTCACTGTTGATGCTTCTGGTTTCCAAGATGGGCATGATGCTCTCCCTTGCACCTTTTTGGGCGTATCTGCTCGCGGCACTTGCAACATTTACGGTGGTTGCCTATGCCCTTGGATTTATTTCTGTGTTAGACAAAGAGAAAGTTACACGTAAGTTTTTAAAGCTCAAACTCTTTGGAGCAATCATCATTGGGCTTATTTTTGGATTGGTGAGTACACCGTGTGCCTCTGCTCCTTTGGTTGCCATCATCACCATTGCAAGTCAGAGCGGTTGGGTTTATTCCTACGCCCTTGTTTTGGCATTTGCCATAGGACATGGGATGTTGCTGTTGGTGGCTGGAACATCGCTTGGATTTACACAAAGTGTCGTTTCCAGTAAAAAAATCAGTAGCCTTAGCCGCTTTATTAATGGCATTTTTATAGTGATCTTGGTGGGAATTGGCGTTTATTTTCTCTACCAAACGTACCTTGTATTTTAGGAAAAAAGATGAAAAAAATAATTGTTTTAGCTCTGTTAACCTTCGTTTTGGTGGGCTGTGGTGAACCAAAAGTAGAATCCAAAACGCCTGCGGCATCTTCTTTAAAACAGACGCACGAGAGCTCTTTGATGTTAGAGGCAACTCCTTATGCACAGATTGTCCCACAGATAGGTACAAAACCGATGCTATTAGAGTTTGGTTCGACCAGTTGTGCTTCGTGTGTTGAGATGGGAAAACTCCTCTATCGTGTCAAGCAAGAATATCCACAAAGTGCAATCTATTTTATTGAAGTTCGCAATGAACAACAAGCGATTCGTGATTATAAGATACAGATGATTCCGACACAAGTTTACCTCGATACACAAGGTATAGAGAGCGATAGACACATCGGCGCAACTAACTATGAGCAACTGATTTCAAAATTAAAAGAACAAAAGATCATTTTATAAAGGAAAAAGATGTTTGATTTATGGGAAAAAATGGTTGATTTTCTTGTATATGGAGTTTTTGGGCTCGATGCAACAACGCAAAAAGCACAGGCATTGCACTTTTTTATTTTTGATACGGTAAAAATTTACATTCTTTTAATCAGCATCATTTTTCTGATCTCTTTTTTACGTACCTACTTCAATACCGAAAAAATCAGAGCCTATTTACAGCGAAGAAGTACGTTTATGGGAAACATCCTAGCCGCACTTTTTGGCATCATAACGCCCTTTTGTTCCTGCTCAGCCATACCCCTATTTTTGGGCTTTATGCAAGCGCGTATTCCTATGGGGATTACCTTTAGTTTTCTCATTTCAAGTCCTATGAACAATGAAGTCGCAATCGCACTTTTGTTTGGACTGTTTGGCTGGAAAATCACAGCACTTTATATTGGTTTTGGATTATTGGTTGCAATTTTGGGTGGATATGTGATTGGAAAATTAAAGCTAGAGCGTTATGTACTGATTCCTGTTAAACCCATGGAAGGCGAGCTAGAAGAGGTGCAGATAAGCCTTTCATTCACGAAGCGTCTTGCAGAAGCGTGGCAAAATACCGCTGAAATTTTTAGCAAAATTTATCTGTATGTGTTACTAGGCGTTGGGGTTGGGGCGTGGATACATGGGTATATTCCTACCGAAATGATAGTGGCTTATACGGGAGAGAATAGATGGTACAGCGTGCCTTTGGCTGTTATCATGGGTGTGCCGATGTATGCGAGTGCTGCTAGTGTTATGCCTCTCATTGAGGTTTTAACTTCCAAAGGAATGTTGCTTGGAACAGCGCTTAGTTTGATGATGGCAATAACAGCACTGAGTTTGCCTGAGGCACTCATCTTAAAGCGTATTTTACACATCAAACTCATTGCAATCTTTTTTGGCATCGTGGCTTTAGGAATTATGGGTGTTGGGTATCTGTTTAATGCACTTTTATAGGAGAAGATCGTGAAAAAAGTAATTTTAATGGCGTTGGCACTGACAACGTTGATGAGTGCAGCGGAGCTTAAAAAAGTGAGTTTTGATGAGTACCTTTCAAAATTTGATTATAAAGAACGCGAAAATATGAAAATCAAAACACCCGATATGTTAGCCCTTGTTGAAGAGGGAAAAGCTATTTTAGTGGATGTTCGCTTTGCGGAAGAATTTGAGGTATGGCATATGAATTTTGCTAAAAATATTCCTTTAAATGAACTCCCAAAACGTCTTCATGAATTACCAAAAGATAAACTCATCATTACAGCATGTCCGCACAATGATCGATCAAACCTTGCTAGGCTTTTTCTGGTGCAAAATGGTTATAACGCAAAATACCTCAATGATGGGCTTTTAAAAACAGCAGATTTTTTACGCGGTGAAAATGCCAAAGAGTTTTTAGAAGCGTACAAAACAGATAAGGAGAAAAAATGAAAATTGAAGTCTTAGGAACAGGATGTACTAAGTGTCATACATTGATGGCAAATGTTAAAGAAGCTGTCGCAAAAAAAGGTATTTTTGCCCAAATAGACAAAGTCGAAGATATTATGAAAATTATGGAGTATGGTGTGACATCAACGCCAGCATTGGTACTGGATGGTAAAGTCGTAAGTAGTGGTAAGCTTTTAAGTGCTGATGAAATAGTCACATTGTTGTCATAGCGTGCTTATTTTGTGTTATAATCGCCGCTAATAAGGAGAAGCGATGCGATTAAAAACCAAAGTTGTACTCATTATAGCGAGCTTGCTTTTGGGTGTTTCCATTACAGGTTCCATCATCAATTACCACAAAAATGTGCGCGATACGCAAGCGCAACTGCAAAATACCTCTTTGCCACTTTCGGTGGATAATATTTATACTGAGATTCAACAGCGTATGATTGAGCCGCTTCTCGTCTCATCGTTGATGTCCAACGATACATTTCTGCGTGATTGGATTATGGAAGGTGAGACTGATTTAAATGGTATTGTGCGTTATCTGACTGAAATCCAGCAAAAATATGATGTCTTTACAACGTTTCTAGTCTCAGATGTCACAAAAAACTATTATCATCCACGCGGACTCATCGATGTTATCAATAAAGAGAATAGCGCTGATGCATGGTACTTTCGCTTTAAAGAACAAAGTGAGCCGTATGAAATCAACCTCGATCACAATGCCAATTTAGGCGATTTTTTAGTGATGTTCATTAATTACAAAGTGATGAACTATAAAAAAGAGATGATCGGTGTAACGGGTGTGGGTGTAAGACTTTTAAACATCGAACAGATGCTAAACTCCTTTAAGACACGTTACAAATACGATGTCTATTTCGTGGATCAAAAAGGGGAGTTGACACTCTTCTCAAAAGCGCTCAATAAACGTGGAAATATTGCTAATATTGAGGGTTTAAGACAAATAGAAGAGAGTATTTTTGAGGGAAAACAGACGCAATTTGAATATAAAGACAAAGACGGTGAATACCTACTCAATACCAAGTACATTGAAAAACTCAAACTGCATCTTTTTGTTGAGATCAATAAAAAAGAGTATCTCGATGAGCTTAAGAAGACGTTTTATGGCAACTTGTTAGCATCAATTTTAGTGACAGTTTTGGTGACATTTATTATTCTTTACACGATCAATATTTATCAAAAACAGCTTGTTCAACTGGCAAGTGAAGACGCTCTCACGGGGCTTGCAAATCGTAGAAAATTCAACGAACATTTTGAAAAACTCTATAAACTTTACAAAAAAGGCGTCAACAGACTTACCCTTCTACTTATTGATATTGATGATTTCAAAGAGGTCAATGATACGTTTGGTCATCTTATTGGTGATGAAGCACTCATTCGCGTTGCTGACATCTTACGAGTGGAACTAAGGGCTTCTGATATGATAGCTCGATGGGGCGGTGAAGAGTTTGCACTCTTACTTGTAGATGTCTCTCCTGAGAAAGCGATGGAGATCGCGCAAAAACTGTGTCAGGCTATTAAAGAAGATAAAGTGTTGACGCAGTTGTTGCAAAAACCTCTGACAGTGAGTATCGGCTTAGGGGAACTCAGTAGCTTAGAGAGTCAAGATGGTTTAGTGTACAAAGTCGATAATGCGCTCTATGAAGCGAAAAAAGCAGGAAAAGATCAAGTCGTTGTTGCATAAGGAATAAAGATGAATGAAACAATAGAACAAAAAGCACTAGAGTATTTTTCAAGTGGATATGTCTGCAGCGAAGCAGTTTTAAAAGCTGTCGCTGAAAAGCATGGGATTGATTCGCCGCTTATTCCTGCGATAGCTTCAGGATTTGGGAGTGGGATGGCTAGAACAGAACATGGCTTATGCGGTGCATTAAGTGGTGGCATTATGGCGCTTTCTTTACTTCAAGGACGCAAAAATGCAAATGAGTCAAAGGATGTGCTCTATCACAATGTACAGACGTTTCAAGAGCACTTTGAAAAGGCATTTGGGGCGTGTGAATGCGCTTCTTTGTTGGGATTTCCTCTCAATTCGCCTGATGCGGGCGTGAAGTTTAAAGAGGGAAATTGTAAAGCATGTAAATGCGATCTTTACGTTGCCTTTGCTGCAAAAGAGGTCGAACTTCTTTTAGGAAACTAAAGGAAGCATGACTTCGATTTCAAGTCCTTTTGGCTTTCTATTCTTGACATGAATTATTCCATCATGAACATCAACAATTTGCTGAACGATGGAGAGTCCAAGTCCAAACCCTTTGATCTGTTTTGAGCGTGAGTCATCCGCACGGTAAAAGCGCTCAAAGATAAGACTCAGTTTTTCTTCATCAATTCCATTACCTTCATCCTCGATGTGAAAACATGCCATACGATTGGAAGATGTAAGTGAAAGAGAGACAGTGGTATGGTTTGGACTGTATTTAATCGCATTTTCGATGAGATTGGAAAAGACGGTTTTGAGCAAAATTTCATCACCGTTTACCACAAGGGATTCTAAGGTTCCAATTTCAAATATAATATTTTTTTGCGATCCAATGATGATAAGATCTTCAATCGCTTTAAGCAGCACATCATCTAAATTTTGTGGAGTAAATTTGGTTCTCAAAGACTCTTTTTCAAGATAAGTGAGCATCAAGAGGTTTTTAACAATGCTTTGCAAGGTATCGACTTCTTCAAGCGTAGAGCGTAAAATCGTTTGGTACTCCTCTTGGCTTCTAGGCTCTTTAAGAGCAACTTCGATTTCCCCTTTCATTGCCGTGAGTGGTGTTTTGAGTTCGTGTGAAACATCTGAAGAAAAACGTTTGATTTGTTTGAGGGATTTGACCATCTTCAGATGGGTTTCATCGCTAAAAATCTGTAAGGCTTTGATAGAACAGATAGTAATAACCAAGGCGCAGAGTGCCCTAAAAAACTGCACAGGAATACCAAAAGTTTCTAAAAACCATGTGGTATTGATGATGTTTCCTGGAAAATATTGTGTAGGTGAAACAGCAATACCCGCTAAAAGAGCATAACAAATAAATGCAACGCCAGGTACTTTAAAATAAATTTTGAGGCGTTCGACATACTCGCTTTTTTTGAGCGATTCTCCGTAATAATAGAGCCCAATACCTAAAAACAAAGAGCCAAAAAAGCCATAGGTGTAGCGAATAGCCGCAATAGCACCATCTAAGGAAGGCTGGATAATAATCAATCCTAAAAGGCTAGAGAGACTGATAATGTAAATGACAGGTGCTGCATAGAGCGTGTGAAGAAAATGAAGCTTCGATGTGTTGTCTTTAAAACTTTCTCTGACGATAAAACGTGAGAATTCAAATAAAAAAAGATAGGACAAAAGCAACAAAATAAACTTTACAGGACTTAAGAGAGATTCATGTTTTGGATAGAGGTACATGTAAAGAAAAACCCACTCGACAAAAGCGTGCAGAAGCGCAAATACACCCAGTAACCAAATTTTGCGAGCGAAGAAAATGGTACTCTCTTTCGTTTGTACAAAGAGAACCAAAACACCTAAGATAAAAAAAGAGAGTCCGTAAACAAAGAGGATAATTTGCATTTTAAAGAGATTCTATTTTATAACCAGAACCACGAATGGTTTTGATAAGAGGTTTTTCACCTTCTATGTCAATTTTATGGCGTAGATGGTGAATAAAAACGTTAATAATATTGCTTGATGTGGTTTCGTTTATCCCCCAGATTTTCTCTTGAAGTTGTGTATGTGTGATGATTGTATTTTGATTGAGAAGAAGATAGACCAAAATATCAAATTCTTTAGAGGTAAGCGTGATAGGGTTTTTGGAGCGTGTTACCACCCTTTTAGAGACATTGACTTCGAGTGTATCGAGGGTTAAACATTCATTGAAGTTATACGATGAACGACGAAGCAAGGAGCGTATGCGTGCTACGAGTTCTGCAAAAACAAAAGGCTTTACCAAATAATCATCCGCCCCACATCCTAGCCCTAAAATACGCTCTTCCACACTGGTTTTTGCGGTGAGCATTAAAATCGGGGTCAGGTTTTTTTTCTCGCGTAATTTTTCGCAGATTTTTAAACCATCGAGTTTTGGCAGCATCCAATCAATAATAAGAAGGTCATACGTGTACTGCTCAGCCAGATAGAGTCCTTCTTCTCCATCACTAGCTGCATCAACGATAAACCCCTCTTCTTGGAGCCCTTTTTGAACAAAAGAAATAATTTTTGGATCGTCTTCAATGATTAAAAGTTTCATGCTTTCATCGTAGCCAAAGAAAGATTAAAAAAAATTAATCTAGCGTTAATATTGACGAAATAAAACAATGCGATACTTCTTTTCACATTTACAAAAGGAGTTCTACATGAAGAAATTATCTTCTATGGTTTTGGCAAGTGCTATCTTGGGAGGAACAACTCTGTTTGGGGCAGGTATTGCGACATTGGAGAGTGTGAAAGGCACACCTGCAAGTCTTGATGCGAGTGATGCTGCTTGGGCAAAAGCAAAAGAGATCAGTGTTCCACTTACAGAAACGCCTTATAAGCCTGATGGTTACAAGGGAATGCTTAAATCAACCGCAGTGATTAAATCACTTTATGATGATAAAAATATCTACATCAAACTCCAGTATGATGACCCAACGTACAGTATAGACAGACAACCGTGGGTCAAACAAGAAGATGGCTCATGGAAACAGCTTAAAGTGTTAGATCAAGCAGGTCAAGACAATACGTACTATGAGGACAAAGCGGCACTTTTTTGGAATATCAACACCAAAGGCTTTGAGAAAAAAGGGTGTGCTATCGCGTGTCACATTACTAAAGATGGCAAAAATAATGGTTTCGATGATACCTCTGCGGGTCGAAAGTACACCAACAATCCAGGTGAAACCATCGATATGTGGCACTGGAAAGGGGTAAGAACGGGCTTGTCATTTAATCAAACGCATGACCAGTATGTGGACAGTACCAATGATCCAAAACTCAATAAAGAGTGGGGAAGAAAAGGTGATGCGCAAGAGAGTGGCGGCTATAAAAACAACATCAATGAGGCAAAAACAGGTCCTGCTTTTATGAATAAAGATCCAAAAGATAATGCCATTGGTTCGATCAAAGACGAGAACAAAGTTCCGTTTGTAGATACCTTTAAACCTGGTGATAAAATTCCTGGACCAATCGTTACTAAACATACAGGTTCTGCAGGTGACATTGAAACCAGTGCGGTTTGGAAAGATGGCAAATGGACCCTTGTGATGAAAAGAGCCCTTATGACAACTGCTCCAAAAGATGCCGAGCAAGATGTACAGTTTAATGATCTTAAAAAGCCGTATTTCTTTGGCGTAGCGGCATTTGACAACTCTCAAATCAACCATGTTTACCATGATGGAGCGATTGAGTTAAAATTTAAGTAAAAGGAGAGCGTGTGTCGATTCAACAACTCAACACACCGGCAAAAACAGCGATTTCGCTGTTTTTGCTCTTTGTGATAACCGCAACGATTTCCTCGGTCATACTGTTAGGGCTTGAGCTCTCTGGCGAAAAAGCAGGACTTAATATTCCTACCATTTCACAGATTCAAAACAAATATACGATGCCTTCCATCGTCTCTGCGATGAAAGGGAGCATGTATAAAGAGGTAACAGATGATTCAGACATTGACACCGTGCATAACTGGATCAAAGAGGGGGCTAAAAAAGAGGGGAAACTCTATGATGATGCATGGAAAATCATTCAAAATGATTGTGCGAATTGTCATAGTAAAACCTCTAAAATGAGTCGAGCCATTCCTTCAATGCCATTTGATACGTATGAGCAAGTGATGAGCCATACAGAAGCGGGGTATTCATGGTCAAAGATGTCTAAACAAGCACATATTCATATGTTTGGGATTTCGACCTTTTTGATTTTGGTGACATTGATGTTCGCCTATACAACTTATAAAGAGAGTATAAGAACACTTATCATCGCTGCTTCGTTTGGCGGTGCATTTTTAGATATCTTTTCATGGTGGTTTTCAAAGTTTGTACCACAGCTTGTGTATCTCATCTTTGCAATGGGAGGAGTGATGGTTTCATCGATTCTCTTGATGAGTGTGCTTGTTTTGGCTAATATTTGGAAAAAGGAGGGGTAACCCTTCTTTTCCTCTAAAGGGTTTTGATGGAGATATTACTTATTTCAAGTGTCGCCTTGGTGGCTTCACTACTTACTTTTTTCTCCGGTTTTGGTTTAGGCACATTGCTTATGCCCATTATTGCGCTCTTTTTTCCGCTTCCTATCGCTATTGCGATAACGGCGATTGTTCACTTTTCCAATAACCTTCTTAAATTTGTACTTCTTGCTCGCTATAGCAATTTTCCTATCTTACTTCGTTTTGGCATTCCTGCGGTTATCTTTGCCTTTTTAGGAGCATGGTGTTTAGAATCTTTAAGTGAGTGGAAATGGGAATTTGTTTACACCTTTTTTGACATTACCGGACACGTGACACCACTTAAAGTGATTATCGGCTTGGTGATAGCTCTCTTTTTAGTCTTGGAGTCAAACTCAACACTGCATGTTCCAAGTGCTTTCAAAAAGCTTTGGCTTGGAGGAATGCTCAGTGGGTTTTTTGGAGGACTTAGTGGTCATCAAGGTGCTTTTCGTAGTCTTTTTTTAACCCAAAATGCTCTCTCCAAAGAGGTTTTTTTAGCCACTGGTGTGAGCATTGCCGTTGTTGTGGATCTTTCTCGTTTGAGTTTGTATGCAAGCCATTGGCAAAGTGCACTTGCTCAGTGGCAGATGATCGTGGTGGCGATAGTCAGTGCTTTTATAGGAACATTGATTGGAAAGTACTTTCTTAAAAAAGTGAGTATCGAGTTTATTCGCTTTGTGGTAGCGTGGATGTTGGGGAGTGTGGCTTTTTTACTGATTTTAGGGGTTTTGTAGCTTTGTTTATAAAGCTACAAAACTACTTTTTTACGCTTCGATCCAACCGCCGCCTAAAACTAAATCGTCTTGGTAAACCACAAGCGCTTGACCGCTTGCAAGACCGTAAACGCCTGTTTCTAATTCTGCGATGATTTTACCCTCTTCAATTTTTACATGTGCTTTTGCTTGTGGGCTTCTGTAGCGCACTTTCACACCATAAATTCCCTCTTTAAAATCAGCAGGCAAAGAGAAGTTACTGGCTACGACACGTTTTTGAAGAAGTTCCTCTTTAGTACCTGCAACAACGGTGTTGGTTTTAGCATCGATACCTACAACAAAATGCGGGTCATGTGCGCCATTGATGGTAAGACCTTTTCGTTTACCGATAGTGTAGTGCATGTAGCCTTTGTGTTCTCCAATGACCTTGCCACTGGTATCTTTGACAACACCTTTTTGATCGACATTGAGATGTTTTTTTAAAACCTCAATGTAGGTATCTGTCACAAAGCAGATCTCTTGAGACTCCTTGTATGTTTCAAGCGTTCCAAGCCAAGGCAGTTTTTCAAGAGCGATAGGCTTGATGTCCTCTTTTTTCATCCCACCGAGTGGAAAAAGAATCTTTTCAATGACCTCTTTTTTGAGTCCAAAAAGGAAGTAGCTTTGGTCTTTACTCATGTCATACGCTTCTTGGATATGATCGTCTTTTACTCTGGCATAATGCCCTGTTGCGATTTTTTCACAGCCAAGTTCCATTGCCTTTTCAAACGCAAAACCAAATTTCATTCTTGGGTTACAAAAGGCACACGGGTTGGGCGTTAACCCTTGTTCATACGATCTGACAAAGTAGTCATAGACATGCTCTTTAAAAAGAGCCTTAGCATCGATGATGTGTGTTTCAATGCCCAGATGGTGGCTCACTTTTTCAATATTGGCGATGTTAATTTTGTGTTTATTCTCATCTTCATGAAGTTTAAGATAAATTCCCACAACCTCATGACCTTCTTGTTTTAACAGATAAGCAGAATAACTTGAATCAATTCCTCCGCTCATTAGTAGTGCAATTTTCATATAGTATATAACCTCTTTTATTTCGACGTCTAAAGAGTAAAAGTCTTTACGTTTCGAGTTAGCCCAAAATAGGGCACCGTTATTATTTTATACGCCTAAAAAGCGAAGCTCTCTAGGCTACGTTAGCCACTGTGGAACGGAAGCTTGCCTCTTATGAGGCAGAAATTTCAAGTGCTTTATCGATGTCAGCGATCAAGTCTTCCAAATCCTCGATACCTACAGAAAGGCGAATCATTCCCTCATTGAGTTCATACGAAGCTTTTTGCTCATCGCTGTACTCAGCATAAATCGTATGATACGGAGCAATGGCAAGCGATTTATTGTCTTGAATGTTTGTTCCGCGCTTGATGATAGAAAGATTATTTAAAAATGTGTAGGCTTTCTCTTTATTTGCAAGGCTAAACGTTACGATCGCCCCACCACCGCTAAACTGTTTTGAAGCATTGGCGTAAGCGCGAGAACCCTCTAAAAGTGGGTAGTCAACACTTATGACCTCGCTTCTTTCTTGGAGATGTTTTGCAACGGCAAGAGCATTGGAACAACTTCTTTGAACTCTTAAATCCAATGTTTCAAGGCCAAGACTTAACAGGTATGCACTTTGAGCTGTCAGTGTGGCTCCAAGGTTTCTAAAAGTCTCTTTACGAAGGCGCGCCATAAAGGCAAAAGGACCAAATTTTTTGAAAAATGGTTCCAAATTTGCATGATTTTTCCAATTAAACGTACCATTGTCAACAATAAGTCCACCTAAAACATGACCACCACCACTGAGGTATTTTGTCGCAGAGATAATCTCCACATCAACACCATTTTTGCGTGCATCGAAGATATTCCATGGTGTCATTGTCGTATCGACGATCAATGGAATGTTATATTCTTTAAGCACGCTCTTGATGGCTAAGAAATCAGGCACGATGAGTTGTGGATTGCTCACACTTTCGCAAAAAAGAAGACGTGTTCTAGCATCGATATTTTTCTTAATAGCCTCAAGATCATTCACATCAACATAGCGTACTTCCACATCAAAATCACTGAACAGTGTTTGGAACAAAGAGAGTGTATTGCCAAAAAGGAAACTCGTCGTGATGATGTTGTCACCACTCTTTACCAGAGCAAAAAGAGCATTTGAAATGGCTGCCATACCTGTTGCCGTAGCGATAACTCCAAAAGCACCGCTGATAGTTTTAACTTTGAGTTCAAACTCCTCAATGGAAGGGTTTGAAGAGCGTGTGTAAACATGTCCCATCTTTTGACCTTTAAAAACAGCCTCCAAATCTTCTGCTTTTTCAAATTCAAAGGCTGAACTTTGGTAGATGGGAAAGCGCATTGCGCCATAAGTATCTTTATTGGTTGGTTTGGCATGCAATGCTTTGGTGGTAAATCCCATAAAATCCTCTTTATATATAAATAATTTTGCCGCTATTTTCTGCGGGTACTATGTTCTCTTTTGCGACACACTCACCAATGATGAGCACGGCAGGAGTAGCACATAAAGTACTCATTTTATCTAATTTTCCCACAGTTCCCACTATGGTCACCTGATCAGGCAGGTCAATTTTCGAGACAAATGCGGCAGGAAGGTTTTCATCAATGCCTTCTTTTGCGATGGCATCTTCAATTTTTTTCGCAAAACTGTGCGCCATTAACACGATAACTGTGTGCAAGGGTTGACGAATGAGCGGTATCCACTCATCATTAAAGAGCGTTTCTCTTAGGTGTGCAGAAACAATGCTGACCCCTTTGGAAATGTCGCGAATCGTAGGAACGATACCTGAAACCGTACACGATCTTAGAGCTGAGGTAATGCCATTGATCACTTCAAAAGCGATGCCATGTTGCTCCAAGATCTGCTTCTCTTCACCCAAACGCCCAAACAGAAGTGGGTCACCACCTTTGAGACGTCCAACCACCAAGCCTTGTTTGGCGTATTCGAGTAAGAGAGCGTTGATTTCATCTTGTGTTTTAGAGTGAAAACCCTTCTTTTTGCTCACATCGACAACTTTACACGAAGCAGGGATGAGAGCTCGAATCTCTTCTGAAACCAGAGCATCGACTAGAGCAACATCTAAAAGCTCAAAAGCGTTTAGTGCATCTAAGGTGAGATTGCCCACGTAGCCCGTTCCACAACCGATGAGGAACACTTTTCCCACACCCTCTTTAGCGATGGTTTTTAAGTTTTCAAGATCACGATCAGGCTTTTTACGTTCATTTTTCAGGCGTTCTATCAAAGAGGTGAGTTCACGGGGTAAAAGACGTTCTATCTTATCACGAATGACTTGTGCGAGTGTTGGAGAACTACCTCCACTACTCACTGCTACTTGGATGTCGCCACGGCGCGTAAGGGCACTAAAGTAAAAATCACAGAGCTCTGGAACATCGACGACATTGAGCCAGAAATGAAGATGAGGTTTAAGGGCTACAAGACGGTTGGTCACATGCTCATTACCCGTCGCATCGATAATCACCTCAAAGCCCTCTGCATCAGCATCTTCAAAAGGCTTGAGGCGTAGTTTTTTGGTTTCAAAATAGGCATCAAGTCTTGATTCTGCAACAATTTCATACGCAAAATCAAGACTATCAAGCACTCGAGCTTTTTGCGCTGCGACTTTGCCAGCTCCGATCAAAAGCGTGCGTTTTGGCGTGAGTGCAATGCCTAGGGTACTCATTTTTTCACGATCCTTACACGCCAACCATTGCCTTCTTTTGTAGTTGCTTCAACGGTGTGACCTTCGCTTGCCACCGATTTTGGTACGTTATCAATCGGTGCGCCATCATCGAGTAAAATCTCCAAGACTTCGCCACTTCCGATTTTAGAGAGTTCCATCTTTGTTTTTACAAAGTTCATTGGGCATGCTACACCGCTAAGGTCTTTAAAGTGTGCCGAAGCTACTGGTTTTGCTTCTGTTGCTGCTGCCGCGGCTAGCTCTTTCTCTTTCGCAAATTTTAGCGTATGATCCATCGTTTCATAGAGTTTAATGACTTCTTCCGCGAGCTCAATCGATTTCTCATCCGCATCACCCTCTAACATTGTGCCAAAGTAGGCATTCAGAAGTGTTGTCTCGATAAAGTGTTGTTTAAATGCCTTAAGTACAGCTTCTTTATCGCGTGCGTCTTCACCGCGAGTCACTAAAAGCATACGAGCCGCTAAAAGACGAATGAGTTCATAATTTTTCTCTTCTTTTTCCAATGCCTCTTTGAGGGCTTTTTTATCAGCTTCGATAAGGTCGTACATACCAGCACTACATTCGCCCGTACCGCGACCTTTTAAAGAGAAGAGTTCCACTGCATCGTAGTCAAAGTATGGGTTTTTATCATCTTTGAACGATGGGATATCCACATATTTTTTGCTGATTTCAGTGATAACTGCAAGCCCACCATCATCAATCCAATCGGCAAAGCTCTTATACGCTTTGACGTGTTTTAGCCAAGTATCGAGCACTTCTTCTACAAAGGCTGGAACATGAAACGCTGCGACATCACCTGCTTTTTGTGCATAAACACTGCCATCACCTGAAGTGCGTGAGCCTGCAACGACGTTGTAGGCTGGGTAAGAGTAGCCTTCATTACGTTGGACTTTTCCAAAGAAACCAAGATCACCGATGAGGTGTTTACCACAACTGTTTGGACATCCTGAGAGATGGATTTTAAAGCCTTGAAGGGCGTCATAGTCACGCTCATCAATCAGTTTATTGAGACGTTTTTGAATCGCATCGACTGCACCACGAGGGCGAGCGATACCCAACTGACATGTTGCCGCACCTGTACACGCGACCATATCACCAAAGAGGGTTGGTTTTGCCACATCTTTAGAGAAGGCTTGCAAGATGTCATGCAAACTTGCCATTTGTGGACCTGTGAGGTTACGGATGTAGAGGTTTTGGTCACCCGTAAAACGCATAACATCTTCTCCATATGGCAGAAGCGCATTGGCAAGAGCACGTGCGTTTTCAAAGTGAATGTCGCCTAAATGCACAGGTACTTTACAGCCATAAAAACCTGTTTGTTTTTGGGCATAAACGTAGCGATTCCACCATTTTTTAATGTTTTCAGGAACGTTAAATGGCTCATGCGTTGTATCGCCTACTGTTCTTTCGATCTCAGTGATAGGGAGTTGCCAATCGCCTTTAGCTTTTACTGCTTCTAATTCAACTTCAAGAAGTTTGTTAAACTCTTCCAACCCTAAATCTTCAAACAAGAAGCGAAGACGCGCGGCGTGTTTGTTTTTACGGTTGCCGTATTTGTCAAACACTTGTTTAATGGCTTGAGAGTAAAGGAACACTTCCGTATCAGGCACGAAATCACGAAGCTTCGTTCCCAAACGAGATTTTGCACCCATGCCACCCGCGGTAAAGAGTTTAAAGCCTTTGACACCATCTTGAATCTTCGCGATAAATCCAACGTCATGGATGGTCGCGTAACCACGGTCTGCTTCTGAGCCACTAAAGGTAATTTTGAATTTTCGTGGAAGCGCAAAAGAGTCTTTTTGTTCTAGCATTTTAGAAGTGAGTGCAAGTGCGTAAGGTGATACATCAAACACTTCATCTTGAGCAGTACCAGCCAGTGGGTCTGCCATGATGTTACGCACGGTATTTCCTCCACCACCACGACCGCTAAGGTCAATGCTGTGCAAGGTTTCGATAATAGCAATAATGTCTTCAATCTTCACGTAGTGGAGTTGTGCACCACCACGAGTCGTGATGTGAATGGCTTCATGCGCATACTTTTGTGCTAAATCAGCCAATGTTAAAAGCTGTTTTGGGGTAACGATACCACCTGCAAGTTTGATGCGCACCATAAAGGTATTGGCTTCACGTTGCTCATAGACACCAAAAGGAACACGCATTGTTTTAAAGGTAAGTTCATCTAGTTTACCTGCTAAAAAATCGGCATGGTTTTTTTTGAACGTTTCTAGGTCATCATAGACCATTTGGGGAATTTCATATCTGCTCATCGTAACTCCTTGTTGTTACAGGTAAACATTGAAACTATGAAGGCGCGTAGAAAAAATTCGAGTAAAACACTTTGAGCCGATGGGACGAAAAGCGTAAGCGTTTCGGGGAACCCACCGTGCCTCAACCGTGTTGCACGAGGATTTATTTCGGAAGCTGACTTCATGAATCAATCTAAAATTATTTCAATTTCTTCTTTTTCAACCGTTTTGTTTTTAATAATAAATGACTTCATATCAGGCTCTGCACCCGCAAGTGAGATAATCACATAGCTCACATTAGGATCATACGCCAAACGAATATCTTCTTCACTTGGACGTGCAGGGGTTTCAGGGTGTGAATGGTACACCCCAATCAAGCGAAGCCCCTCTTTTTGTGTCTTTTTAAACACATCAAACTGCTCTTGTGGGTCAAAGCTAAAGTGTTCGTTGCTCTCATCCGTATTTTTCATAGGGATGGCGTACTTCACTTCGCCATTAAGCCCAGCAAGATAACCACACGCTTCAATGGGTTTATCTTTTAGTGCGTGGAGAACTATCTCATTGTACGCACTGTTAGGGATTTTTATCATAATTTTGCCTCACATACAACGGCTTCGTAGTCTCTGATCTCTTTGATACCCTCTCCACCACACACACGGCATTTAGGGTTCTTTTTGAAATTAACATTTCTAAAGTTCATCGTTTTTGCATCAAAAGTTAAGAGTCTATTATACAGTGGTTCACCCACACCAACGATGTATTTTAACGCTTCTGCGGCTTGAATGGTTCCAAGCATACCCGCAACCGCTCCTAAAATGCCCGCACTTGAGCATGTAGGAATGGCATTGGCTGGAGGAGGGCTGTCAAATACACATGCATAACATGCACTTTGACCAGGTTTAATGGTCATCGTTTGTCCACCAAAACGCAAAATACCACCGTGTGAATAAGGCACATTGGCTAACACACACGCATCATTAATCAAAAATTTTGATGAAAAATTGTCGGTTCCATCAATTACAAAATCATACCCTTTAACGATATCTAAAATGTTAGACGCATCTAAAAATTTTTGATACACCGTTACTTTAACATTGGGGTTAATCGCTTCCATTTTTGCTTTTGCCGAGAGTACTTTAGGCACACTTACATCAGCGGTTGTGTGAATGACTTGGCGTTGAAGATTGCTCAAATCAACCACGTCACCATCCACGATGCCAATTTCACCTACACCTGCAGCGGCTAAATAAAGTGCTACAGGAGAACCAAGCCCGCCCGCACCAATCACCAAAACTTTAGAATTTGCAATTTTTTCTTGCCCTTCGATACCAACATCTTGAAGGATAATGTGGCGTGAATAACGCTCTAATTCTTCGTCCGTAAAATCTCTCATGCGCCACCTCCCATGAAGTATAAAAAGTTGATTTCATCGCCATCTCTAAGCACAACACTTTTGTGTTCATCTTGTCTGATAAACTCATCATTAAGTTGAACAGAGACCATGTCAGGTTGCTCAACATTTTCGATAATGAGTAACTCTGGAAGTGTTACTCCGTCTTTAATCTCTTTTACATCACCGTTAATCGTTAATTTCATTGTGTATCCTCTTTTAATTATTTTATCACGCCAAAAAAGCAAAGCTTCTTTGGCTACGCTAGCCGCTGTGGCACTAAAGCTAACCGACTGAGTCGGTAGAAAACTGATGTGGAAAATATTTACGAAGAAGTTCAAATAATTCTTCTTCAAAATTGGCATTTTCACCCACTTTTTCCACCAAAGTGTTTGCAATAGTGCTGGTCTTTGTGCGACGATTGCTGTATTGCTCTAGTACTTCTGTAATGATACCACCACCTGCGATATCAAACTCATCGACGATGACAAAACGTCCTAGCTTTTGGTTTTCAGCAAAGAGTTCCATTGCTAAAAGGTCATGCACTCTAAAAATGACGCACGCTGCTTCATGGCGTCCCACGCTTGGCTCATCGGCACGATCTAGCGTATCGCCATCGATAACGCGCTTAATCTCTTCTAGATAGATGGTGCTTTGCGCCGAACCTATCTTGATTTTGTATGGTTTATCGAGTTCTAGTGGTTTTGAGCCTAACCAAAAGAGGTTGGCTTCAAAACGATTGCTCATTTTTGGCGCACTCTGATCGGCACGGGCAACTACTTCACCGTTACGTACATAAATTTGCGTTTGAAGCGTAAAACCAACGGCTTCACTCTCTTTAACACGTGTTTTCACAGAGGTATTAAAACTCTCGATACTCGCTACACGTGAACGCTTAAGTGAAGGGTAAAAGATCACTTCATCGCCAACGTTTAGCTCGCCACTGGTGACCGTACCCGCATAGATACGACGATCATCATTGTCACGGGTAAATTTGTACACGTCTTGTAATGGCATTCTAAAGTCATCGTTCTCTTTTTCTTCCACGCTTTTAAAACTGTCTAAAATTTCTAAAACGGTTGGTCCTTTATACCAAGGCGTTGAGCCAGAGTGTTCGATAAGGTTTACACCTTCACGTGCGCTGATCGGTATAAAGATGTCGCTTTTAATGCCAAGTGTTGCTAGGTATTCGCTGTACTCTATTTTAAGCTTGTTAAAGGCGATTTCACTAAAGTTCACCAAGTCCATTTTATTGACCACTATCGCTACTTGTTTGATGCCTAAAAGTGAAAGCAACATACCATGACGCTTAGAGTTCTCCGCTACACCTTCTTTGGCATCGATAAGCAAAAGTGCTGCCTCTGCACGAGACGCTCCACTGATCATATTTTTCAAAAATTCGATGTGACCAGGAGCATCAATGATGATGTACTCTCTTTTTTTACTCTGAAAAAAGACACGCGCACTATCAATGGTAATGCCTTGTTTTTGCTCATCGGCAAGAGCGTCTAGCAAGAAGGCATATTCAAAAGGACGTGCATTGTTTTCACACATCTTTTTCACACTCTCTAGTTTTCCTTGTGGCAATGAGTCTGTGTCGGCAAGCAGACGTCCGATGAGCGTGCTTTTACCGTGATCGACGTGCCCTGTGATGACAATATTGAGTCTTTGCATTACATATATCCTTCTTTTCTTAGTGCCTCTAACGTTCCGCCGCCATCTTTATCTTGGGCACGACCAGAGCGTTCTGCGATGTCTTTGAACTTCCCACTGGTTAGTTCTTCAATAATCTCTTTTGGATTACGCGCTTCTGAATCCACAGGCGCTGTACATGGAAAACATCCTAAAGAACGGTAACGTTTTCCATTACCTTGGTTAAAATAGAGGTTGATAATAGGAATATTCTCCCTCTCGATGTACTCCCAAATATTGAGCTCTGTCCACTCTAAGAGTGGGTGAATGCGCACATGAGTACCTGGCGCAAAGTCCGTTTTGTACTGGTTCCATAGCTCTGGCGGTTGCGTACTGGCATCCCATTCGCTTTTTTCATCACGTGCTGAAAAGACGCGCTCTTTTGAGCGGCTTCCCTCTTCATCTGCTCTAACACCCACGATAACACCTGTATAAGGTGCTCCGTTTAACTCATCTTCCCAGACTTTTTTGTAAGGGTTCCATTTTCGGCGTGCCCATGTACCATCAAGTGTGTACTTCAGCGCGTCACTTTTGAGTTTTTTACAACAACTAAGTCTGTCCAACCCATTCACAAAGGTTTCACCCTTTGCTAAGGCTTCTTTGTTTTGTCCAACCACAAGGTTTAAGTCCCACTGTACAGCGATCTCATCGCGGTATCTGATCATTTCAGGAATTTTAAACGCTGTATCAATGTGTACCAATGGATACGGTACATGTCCAAAAAATGCTTTTCGTGTCAGCCACAAAAGTACGGTGCTATCTTTACCGATGCTCCAAAGCATGGCAAGGTTTGGGAAGCTTCTGTATGCTTCTCGCAAAATATAGATACTCTGAGCTTCAAGTCTGTCTAAATGATCCATTAGATTAATCCTTTTTATGCAGATGCAATCCGCACTCTTTATGTTCTGGGTTCTCCCACCACCATCTGCCTGCTCGTATATCTTCACCTTCCTTGATGGCTCTTGTACACGGCTTACATCCGATGCTTTTAAAACCTTTAGCGTACAAGGCACTTTGTGGAATGTCATTTTCACGCATATAGCGATCAACATCCTCATCGCTAAAATGTGCCAGTGGGTTGAACTTGAGAAGTTTGAAATTGTCATCAAACTCCATTAACTTTGTATCGCTTCTGGTGATTGACTGAGCGATTCTGATACCGCTAATCCAACCATGATACCCTTTAAGAGCCTTAGCCAAAGGGACAAGTTTTCTCACGCGACAACACTCTTTGCGTAAATTGATATCATCAAAGATGCCGTATTCTCCAACTTTTTCTTCTAATGCCTTAATCTCTTCATCGCTTGCGCTAAAGCTTTTAATCTCTACACCAAAAAATGTTTCGATCTCTTTTTGATAGGCTAAAGATTCCTCAAAAAGTTTATGCGTTTCAAGCGTAAAAACATCAAAATCAATGCCTGCTTTTTGCACCAGTGAAATGTTTATGGCATCTTCGCTTTGATGGCTAAACGCCAAAGTCACTTTAAGAGCTTTCGCTCCAACAAGTTCTTGAAGTGCATTAATCGCTTCTGCGATTTTTATTTCATAACTTTGACTCATATTTGATACTCAGGTTGTGGTTTTTCTCTACCAAAATTGATTTTATTCCACGCGCGTTCATGAAAATAGTAAAGCAATGTTTTGGTGATAAGCTCGAATGCTCCGATAGAAACAGCAGCAAGCGGGCTTCCTGTGACGATAAAACTAATCAACATGGTGTCAACAGTTCCAAGTGTTCTCCAAGAAATTGCTTTTGCAATACTTCGTTTTTTATGCTCAACCATGTTGCCTCCTTTAAAATTTCCAGAATCATACCATTTTAATCACCTATTGTCAAGTAAGTTTATAAAAATACTAATGTATAAAATAACTTATCATCTAAATAGACTCTCAATTATGATAATACCGCATTTTACTGAAAGAATAAAAATCCCTAAAAATTAGAAAAATTGAGTAAAGATACTATAAAGTATAGTAAATCTATAAAGTATAAAATGTATATTTAACTACTAAATTGATAATAGTTATTATGTTTGTTTAAAGGTTTGTTGGCATATTATTTCGACGAAAAAATAAATAAAAGGATTTTTATGAAACGTGGAATATCTTTTCTTCAGATGATAGTAGGTCTCAGTTTGGCCGCATCGATGGCATTTGCAAGCACAGAAGTCAATGTCTATTCGCATCGTCATTACGATAGCGACAAAGCACTCTTTAAAGCCTTCGAAGAAAAAAGTGGCATTAAGGTCAATGTGATTACGGCAAAAGCGGAAGAGTTGGTTTCAAAACTCAAAATTGAGGGCGCAAATAGTCCGGCAGATATGCTCATTACTTCGGATATAGGCAATTTATACGAAGCCAAAGAAGAGGGGCTGCTTCAAAAAATTGACTCTAAGGTGCTGAGTGCAAACATACCAGCCCATTTAAGAGATGCTGATAATGAGTGGTTTGGCTTGACAAAACGTGCACGTATCTTTGTGTATAACCCAGAGAAACTCTCCGAAAAAGAGCTTGGAAGTTATCTTGATCTTAGCAATCCAAAGTTTAAAGGCAAAATTTTAACACGCAGTTCATCTGCCGCGTACAATAAATCGCTCTTAGCGTCCATCATCGCAAATCATGGTGAAGCCAAAGCGTTAGAGTTTGCCAAAGGATTAGTTGCCAATTTAGCCAGAGAGCCAAAAGGAAATGACAGAGACCAAATCAAAGCCGTGGCAAGTGGCGAGGGGGATTTAGCCATCGTCAACACTTACTACTTAGGCGTTATGCTGAACAGCAAAGACCCAAAAGATGTTGAAGTCGCAAAAAGTGTTAAAATCTTCTTCCCTGCACAAAAGGCTGAAGGTGCGCACATCAACATCAGTGGTGCAGGTGTGACAAAGTATGCGAAAAACAAAGAAAATGCGATGAAGCTCATCGAGTTTTTAAGCAGTGTTGAGGCACAAACACTCTTTGCAGAAGCCAACCATGAGTACCCTGCAAATCCAGCAGTCAAAGCTTCTGGTACGGTTGCAACGTTTGGAGCATTTAAAGAAGATACCTTACCACTCAGTGAAGTTGGCAAATACAACAAAAAAGCGGTGGAAGTTGCCACAAAGGCAAATTGGCGATAATGCAAAAACTTAAATACGCGCTAGCCCCTTCTTTGGGGCTACTCATTGCTCTACCTATTTTTGCACTGTTCATCTATTTTATCGCACAGGGCGACTTTTCTGTAGCAAATTTTCGTGTTCCAGAGTTGTTGCTGTATGCAAAAAATACGCTTTTTGTTCTCCTTGGAGCAGCTTTTTTAGTGCTGCTTTTGGGCATCAGTACAGCATTTATGAGTGCGCGTTTTGAGTACTTTGGAAGTCCCTTTTTTAGCCTTGCTTTTGTACTGCCTTTAGCGTTTCCTGCTTACATCATCGGCTATACCTATGTAGGCTTTTTTGAGTTTCATGGCATCCTTTCCACACTTCTAGGAGTTCCAAAATTTAAACTCGATATTTTAAATATCTACGGCGTTATCGCCATTCTCTCTTTTGCGATGTTTCCTTATGTTTACATCTTAGCGCGTGTTTCGTTTGCATCTATCTCTTCAACCGTGGTTGAACTGGTTTCTCTAAAACAGCTTTCTCCTCTCAAAGCGTTTTGGAGTGTCTATCTGCCTTTGGCATATCCCGCCATTTTTGCAGGGCTTGTTCTCTCGTTGATGGAGGTGCTAAGCGATTACGGTACGGTCGCCTACTTTGGGGTTGATACCTTTAGCGTGGGCATTTTTAAAAGTTGGTTTGGTTATGGCAATCTTAAAGAGGCGATCAATCTCTCTATGATGCTTTTAGTCGCGGTGTTTGGTTTGATGTTTGGCGAAGCGCGCTTAAGAGCAAAATTTCGGTTTATCAGCTCAACTCACAGTGCTAAAAAAGCCGCGAAAATAAAGCTAAAAGGCTGGAGAAATGTCGTGATTTTCACGCTCTCACTGCTCATAACCACAGTAACGCTTTTCATCCCTTTGGGTGTGCTTTTGTACTGGTTTTATCTTGATTTTCACACCCTAGAATGGGATACGCTGGGCTATTTGTACCGCACATTGAGTCTTAATGGCATTTCATCTTTGTTTATCATCGCTTTAGCGTTTATGATGGTCTATGCTTCACGGTTTTATCCAAGCAGATGGGGAGTGCTGAGTCAAAAACTCTCCATGCTAGGTTACTCTATTCCAGGGGCGATTGTGGGCATTGGCATTTTGCTTCTCACCAATTTTATCGACCAAAGTGTGGGAAAAGTGGTGCTTGGAGGCTCTTTTGTTGCGCTGGTTTTTGCTTATTTGACGCGTTATTTTGCTGCAAGTATAGGCTCAGTTGAAAATGGTTTTAGTAAGATCGACAAAAGCATTGATGATGCGACAAAGGTTTTTGGAACAGATGAGTTTGAGCGCATTTTTAGGGTCTACCTGCCTTTGATGCGACCTTATTTGCTCAGTGGTTTTTTGATTCTCTACATCGACCTTGCCAAAGAGCTTCCCGCAACCTTGCTTCTTAGACCCTTTAACTATGACACCATTGCGATTCGCATTTACGAACTAGCCAGCAATGAAATCCTTTATAAAAGTGCTTTTCCATCGCTTTTATTGGTGGGAACAACCGCCATTGCCGTTTTATTACTCAATTCAAAATTTGTACGAGGTAAAAGATGAAACCTATCGTTACCATTGAAAATTTACACAAACGTTTTTGCAAAGGGAGCATTTGCGTTGCCAATGAAGTTACTTTCTCTATCCAAGAAGGTGAAATCTTTACTATTTTGGGCAGAAGCGGGAGCGGGAAAACCACGCTTTTACGTATGCTAAGTGGTCTTGAAACGCCAGATAGTGGGAAAATTTGCATTGGCGATAAAGTCGTATTTGATGCTAAAACAAATCTTCCACCCAATCAGAGAGATATCGCCATTGTGTTTCAAAATTATGCCCTTTTGCCACACCTAAACATCGCGCAAAACATCGCTTTTGGAAGCAAAGCGAGCAAAGATGAGGTGTTAGCGGTGATGCAAAAAACAAAGATAGACACCCTTGCTTCAAAATACCCGCATGAAATCAGTGGTGGGCAACAACAGCGTGTCGCCCTTGCTCGTGCCATTTTGGACAAGCCCAAAATTCTCCTCTTGGATGAACCACTCAGCAACATTGACACCGAGCTAAGAGCCATTTTAAGGGCAGAGCTTAAAGAGATGATTAAGCTCTTTAGCATCACAGCACTTTTCATCACCCATGACAAAGAAGATGCGTTTTACCTCTCCGACCGCATCGCTATTATGGATGGTGGGGACATCTTGCAAATAGGCACACCTAAAGAGATTTATAATCATCCGACAACTCTTTATTGCGCCAACTTTTTAGGCAAAATGAATTTGTTGCCACAATGCTTTATGCACGGTGAAAAAAAGGTCTATTGCCGTTTGGATGCAGTGCGTTTAGGAGAGCATTTTGAGCACAAAGCACGCATAAGCGAGATAGTCTTTTATGGTAATTTTTACGAAGTCACCTTGGAATGTGAAAATGAGACATTGATGGCATATAGCTTTGATGATAGCCTAAGTGTAGGCGATACGATAGGATTTGAGATTGATGCAAATCGTCTGATACGTTTTGTTTAAAAGTAGATACCAAAGGTTGAGCCTTCATTTTCTTTCGAGTCTATTTCCAGTCTAAAGCTATTGGTTTTGCAGATGGTATTGACGATGTCTAAACCGATGCCAAAGCCACCTTTGTCGGAGTTGGCACGTTTATAGCGTTTGGTGATGTCTCCTAGTTTAGAGCTTTTTATACCAATGCCACTGTCTTTAACGCTGAGCTTTTCAAAGTCCAGTAACACTTCGATAGTTCCACCCAAACGGTTGTATTTGATAGCGTTGGAAAGTAGATTGTCGATGAGTTTGATGAGGCTTTCTTCGTTGATATGCAGGCTTTTTTCTTCCAGTGTGAGGCTTAGATCGATGCGTTTGCTCGCCATCAAATCTGCAAAATATTCAACTCTCTCAACGATGAGCTTTTTGACGTCCACATCGCTTTTTTCTTCATTTTGCTTGTCGTGTAAGAGCATGTAGCTCAGATTGCCATACAACGTTGCGATGCGTTTGGCGCTGAGTTCAATGCGTTTGCGTTTCTTCTCATCCACATCTTTAAGCGTTCCTATGCTCATCAAGATCGCTGTAATAGGCGTGTTCAGCTCATGCGTTGAGTCTTTGATAAAGGTATCAAGATGGTTGATCTCTTCTTGGATGGGTTTGAGAAATTGTTTAGCAAGTACGTAGCCTAAGAGAGTTGCAAAAGCAAGACTGAGTAAAAAATAGAGCAGCACTTGTGAACGAAGCGCATTCACCGCGCTTGAGATATGCATGTGCTTAAGAACAATGGTATGAATACCAAGATGCCCTTGTGTGCTCTCATCTAGGGTATAAAAACTATCATTTTCGAGGTAAAAGGTTTTGCTAAAATCAATAGGCTCAGGAAAACTGACCTGTAAAGGGGTGTTGCCTTCGCCAAAGAGTCCGAGTTGATACTCTTTTTCTAAACCAAAACATGTCTCAGGAGCATTTTTAGCAAGACATTGGTGTAAGGTTCCATCTTCCATCATGTGCGCCGTGACGATTTTATGAGCGATGCTTGAAGCGGTGGCACGCATCTTAAGGGCATAATTTTCATGCAAGTTTTTAATCTCGATGGTGTAAAACATCCATGCAAGTAGGCAGATAAAGGCGTAAATAGAGCCAAGGTAGATGAGTAAAAACCTCAAAAGTGAGCGTTTTTCATAAGCACTTAAAGCGATAACCCACTCCTTTGATGTTCTCTATAAGACTTTCAAGCCCGAAACTACGCAAGTTTTTGATGTAGGTACGAAGCGTTGAATGTGTAGGTACTTCATCAAAACGCCATACCTCTTCGATGATCTCTTCAAAACTAAGAAGGCGGTTTTGATGCGCTAAAAAATACTCCAAAAGCTGTGCCTCTTTTTTGCGAAGATTGTACGTTTGCTCAGGTATGATGATCTGAAAATTTTGTGGATCGTAACTGATGTGTGGTGCTAAATGTACAAGGGTGTTTTCTTCGATGTGATGCAGTTTTTTGGTGCGTTCGATGCGTACCAAAAGCTCTTCAAGCTCAAAGGGTTTTTTGAGGTAATCCTCCGCTCCCAAGGCAAAGCCTTTTTTCACATCGCTGATTTGATCCAATGAGGTGATGAAGATGGTCGGTGTCGTGATGTTCGCCTCTTTGAGTGTTTTCAACAACTCAAAACCACTCAGGCTTGGAACATTGATGTCTAAGACCAAGATGTCAAATTTGTTTTCAAAAATGGCATCAAGCGCTTCTTTACCATCGTAGAAGAGTGTCACATGTAAGCCATGTTCGACTAAGAACTCTTCAATAATTTCGCTAAGAATGGGGTCATCTTCTAAGAGTAGGATTTTCATAAAAGGCATTATACATGAAATACAAATGAAGATTAAAATTTATAATCGCATCATTCAGTCATTTCGTGTGTAAATATTTTATAGCAATTTTTTCCTAATTGTTTTGCATGGTACATCGCTTGATCGCTTTGTCTTAGTAATTGTTCATAACTGAGTATCTCTTCTTTTTGCGGATAAAAAGTAACGCCCCAGCTCGCTGTAATCGTTAAATAAAGCTCATTAATCAAAAAAGGACTTTCTGTGGCAAGTAAAAATCTGTCCAAAATAGATTCAATATGTGAAAGATCGCAAATATGTTCTAAGATAATAATGAACTCATCGCCTCCTAATCGTGCAAAAATATCTTCTTCTTTTAAAAGCTTTTTGAGTCGTTTAGAAAAAGCGATAAGGAGTTGATCCCCTGTTCCATGTCCATGTGTGTCATTAATTTCTTTAAACCCATCAAGATCAATATAAATAATCGCTATATATGTTTTTTGTTGTTTTGTTTGTATCACCATCTGTTCAAGTTTTTCATATAAAAATAATCGATTTGGTAAATTAGTAAGTTGATCATAGTAAGCAGCTTTTTGAAGTTTTTGCTCTGCAAGTTTATAATGTGTTATATTGCGTGCAACACCTAAAACACCTATAATATTATTTTGATCATCCAATAAGGGTGCTTTTGTAATTTCTAGAAATTCTTTATGCCCATCAGCAAAAGTATTCCACTCTTTAAGTGTAAGCGAAGAGAGTGTTATAGCTGCTTTTTTATCTTGTTCACGAAAAAGATCGGCAACATGCTTTTGAACGAAGTCATAATCATTTTTCCCGATAATATTTTCTTCTGTTTCTCCATAAAGTTGTTCAAAACGAGGATTACACGTAATGTATACTCCGTTAGGATATTTAACCCATATTGGATCTGGAATCGTTCGAATCAGTGTTTTTAAAAATTTTTCTTGAATATGAATTTTTTGTTCAGTTTTGTGTTGAAGTGTGACTTGGTGCATCAATTGAAGTGAATTTTTTGAGAGGATTTTATAAATTCTTTTGATGACTTTGGTCATAGTGTGAATTTTTTTTGTGCTATTTCTTGCGCTTCTACAGAATTTTTCCCTTCTTGAATTGCAAAAACCATATAGGCCATATAACGATCGGCTTCTAATGTATGTTCTAAAAGCCATGGAATAAGAAAATCGAGAGTATTTTCTGCAACATGTTCGATATTTTTACCTTCTTGGTTTTTAATAAGAGATTTTAATGTGTGAATAAAAGCCTTATGCTCGTCTTTATGCGCTCTATCATTCATATCATTGGAAAAATATTGATTCCATATTTTCTCTTCTGCATAAAAATGATATTGTGTATAAGCAATGAGCTCATCAAATATTGTTAAGAGATCTATGTTTTTATTACAAATAAAGTTCATAGCTAATTGATTAATAATTTCTACAAGTTTATAATGTTGTTGATCTATTTCTGGTATGCCAAGATTAAAGTCATTATTCCAAGGGATCACTTCTATTCCATTAATTTTTAAATTACATTTTGCGATTTTTTCACTACTTTTTGTATCAATGCCTTGAAAAAATTCACAGATATCAACATCAAGAACTTTAGCAATTTTATATAAGTGATCAAGACTAAATTTTTTATTTTTGAATCCAGTTTCAGCTTTTGCGTAAAAAGATGCTGAGGCATGACCGATTGCTAATCCAATATTCAGTTGAGTTTCTTTTTTTTGAGTACGAACTTTTTTAATATTGCTACGAATAATAGCATGCAAGTTCTCTATCTCTTTTTTGAGTATTTGTTTCATTGATGTGATTACCAAAGCCATTTTTGCGATCAAGTCTATAATAATTTATATAGAGGATCAAGTCCCTATAGGTCATATATTTTTATTTTCATCCTAATAATACTCATAATTTATTAAAGTGATAGTATATTTAATTCCGATATGTTTTTATTTCAGTTTTATTTATATTCCACAAATAGTGCACAGATGTTTTTTATACTGTAGTAAAACTATTACTACCAAAGGAAACAGATGTTACACCACACAAAAGCAATAACTACGTTTATGCTTGCCTCTGCTCTTTCAAGTCAAGCTTTTGCAATGGAAGGGCATTCAGCACATGATCATTCAACGCATAACCATGCCATGATGTCAACCGTTGGGAAGCCCTATGATGCCTCAAAAGCTACAAAAAACATTAAAGTAGATTTATTAGACTCCATGAAGTTTGACTTTCATGGCAACATGAATATTAAAGAGGGAGACATTGTTCGATTTATCGTAACCAATAAAGGTGTGATTGACCATGAGTTTTCTATAGGAAGTGAGAAAGAGCAAAAAGCGCATCTTGAAATGATGAAACAGATGCCAAATATGGTGCACAATGATGGTAGTGCCATTAGTGTTAAGCCGGGTGAGACAAAAGAACTTACATGGAAATTTACTAAAAGAGACACGGTGATGTTTGCATGCAACATTCCAGAACATTTTGAAGCGGGAATGCATCACAAAGTCATTGTAAAGTAGTATGATAGTTTTAAGAGTATTCCACAAATAGTACACACACGCGTTTTATACTGCCATTATATTTTTACAAGGAGTAAGTGATGAAGAAGATATTAGGAATGTTCCTAGCGGTGGCGTTAAGCCTTGGTAGTGCTTTTGGTGCAGAAGCGCTTTCTAAAAAAGGTATGGCAGGCAATTTAGAAGTAGAGTACAGTACGCTAAAGCCTATCTCTCAGGGGATGAATCTCATCAAAGTAAAAGTCATGGATGGCGCTAAAGAGGTAAAAGATGCGAAAGTGAGCGTCATCGCTTCAATGCCAGCAATGCCTGGAATGCACGCTATGGAAGAAAAAGCAGATGCTGTATATAAAGACGGTGCGTATGAAGCTAATGTGATCTTTTCTATGAACGGTACATGGCAGATTAACATCGTGGTTGAAACCGCTGATGGCAAAAAACAGCGCTTAAAATCAAGTGTGAACCTCTAATGAAACGAGCTCTTTTAGTCGTAGCCTTTGCGGGCTACGCATGGGCTCAAAGTGAGCTTCTCTCTTTAGCCTACAGCCATAACCATGAACTTAAAGCGCTTGAGTCAGAACTAAGTGCTCTCGAAAAAGAGGTTGATCTAAGCAAGATTTGGGAAAATCCAACTCTCAATTTGGGTGTAAACGATATTTTCTTACGTGAGCCGCTTATTCGAAATCAAGAAGCCCAAAATGAGGCTATTTCACTCTCTCAAAAAATTCCGTTGGGTGGAAAGCTTGACATCAAAGAGTCGATTGCTTTGCAAGATGTTGCTATCAAAAAGTTAGAGCTTCAAACCAAAAAGCTAGAGATGCAACAAGAGATTGCTACGCTAGAGCAAACGTATGTGCGCATCACGCAAGATTTAGCATTGGTTGCAAAGTATGAGAAAATCCTAGAAGATCTTAAAAACGCTCACCTTGCTTACAATACCACTAGCGCGCACTATGTCGATACGCTGAACAACACGATTTTGCAGAAAAATCTCTCCATCGAGAAAAAAACACTGCTTAAAGAGAAGGCTTCGCTTGAGCGAAAACTAGAGAGTATTTTGGCGACTTCTATGCCTGAATGGCACGCAAAAGAGGGGCTTTTGAGCTATGGGCTGAGTGATGAAGAGAAGCGTTTGGAGAAAGCACCTAAGTTACAGCTTCAAAACCTTCAAAGTACAAAAGAGCTTTTAAATTTACGCTATGAAAAAGCGACCAAAATCCCTGATGTCACCATTAGTTTAGGTTACAATCGAAGACAAGGACGAGATGACTACGCCTTTTTAGGCTTTGAGATACCACTGCCTATCTATGGCAAAGAAAATCTCTCTATTCAAAAAGCAAAACTGACCCATTCAGCTTCAGAGCAAAGTGTCTTAAATACACAAAAACAGCTTCTTTTTGAGCTCAAAGATGAATTGTTAAACAAAGAGTTGCAATACGACAAAATCGCTCTTTCTAAAGAGGTGTTGCATGAAAATCAGAAGATGTATGAAGTGCTTCAAAATACAGCGCTTTCTCAAAATGACGCTCTTTTGAGCCTTTTAAATGTTCTAACGCAAATGCTTGAAGCCCAAAAACAGATCAACGCCAATACCTTTGCATATAACGAGTCTATCATCAAAATTTACACGCTTTTAGGAGAGCCATTATGAAATACACCCATCTTATTTTAACAGCGCTTTTACTTTTAGGCTCCCAGCTTGATGCTAAGCAGATGTTTAACGTCAAAACCATCGAAGTGAAAAAAGTTCTTGAAGGCTCCGCCAAAGAGTTTTATGGCTACACCAAAGCCAATGAAGAGAGCGTGAAAGAGGTCGCGCTTCGTTATGATGCATTTATCGAACAGCTTTATGTCAACAAGAGTTTTACCAGTGTTAAAAAAGGTGAACCACTTGCAAAGCTCTACTCGCAGGAGATTTACACTGCGGAGTTGGAGCTCATCAACGCACTACGCATCAAAAGTGACAGCATGGTGCAGAGCATTACCCAAAAGCTCAAACTCTTAGGGGTAGATGAAAAGAGCATCGCGAAGATTATTGTTGAGAAAAACGTACCTGAAAATATCACCATCGTTTCGCCTTACAATGGCATCGTAACAGCCAAAGCTATCAATCAAGGCTCATTCGTTCCTAAAGGGACAAAACTCTACGAGATCAGCGACTATACGAATTTATGGCTTATCGTGAAAGTCTATGAAAAAGACCTTGAGTTTGTAAAGAAAGCGCAAAATGCCGACATCTTCTTTGATATGCATTCAAAACCGTATAAAGCTAAAATCGATTTTATCTACCCTAAAGTTGACCCGCAAACGAAGAGTGTGGACGTGCGTTTAGTGATAGACAATAAAGAGCTTGAAATCTACGAAAATGCTTTTGCAAAAGCGCGTTTTGGAACTGCTAAGCGAGAATACCTTGCTCTTCCAAAAAGTGCGGTGATGACCAAAGGTGCGAAGACGAGTGTTTTTGTCAAAGGCGAATTTGAAGGCGAGTATGAGCCACGTGAAGTTGAAGCAAAACGGTTGAATAACGACACTTTTGAGATTATCTCTGGACTGAAAGAGGGCGATGTGGTTGTTGCAAACGCGCTCTTTATGTTTGATGCCGATGCCCAAAATAACGGAGGGGCAATGCAATGATAGAGTCTATCATTGAAAAAAGCGTCAAAAACAGGGCGCTGCTTCTTCTAAGCCTGATTATCGCCGCTTTTGTCTCTTTTTGGGCGATAAAGCAAACACCTCTGGATGCTTTGCCAGACCTCACGCCACCGCAAGTCATCGTGAATGTGAAGTACTTGGGACAATCGCCAAAGATCATTCAAGATCAGCTCATTTATGAGCTGACCAATGCGCTACTATCGGTTGCTAAAACCAAAACCGTGCGCGCGTTTACCTCGTATGAAAATGCCATTGTTTACATCATCTTTGAAGAGAGTACTGACCTTTACTGGGCGAGAGATAGGGTGAATGAAGTCATCCAAAATGTCTCTAAAAATGCTCCTAAAAACGCGACCATCAAGCTAGGACCCGATGCGACAGGCATCGGCTGGGCATTTGAGTACGCGCTTACTTCTAAAAACAGAAGTTTGGATGAGCTTAGAAGTATTCAAGACTACCTTTACCGTTACGCACTGTTAGGCGTGGAAGGGGTGAGTGAAGTGGCAAGTGTGGG
>Ga0074197_1000420_pt1 | contig 54043 bp, 45 predicted proteins | sample EPASupsiteSAE305_FD_64526 | JGI IMG/M metagenome (GOLD analysis project Ga0074197, IMG submission 64526) | Bioremediated contaminated groundwater microbial communities from EPA Superfund site, New Mexico - SAE3-05 reassembly with SPADES | ecosystem: Environmental > Aquatic > Deep subsurface >...
TGAAGGCAAATTCGGGCAAGGGAAAAACGGCTACCGCTTGAACTACATCCGTGCCAAACTGGCCGCAACCTCCAGTGCCTGGATCAACAGTATCTTCCTGGTAATGAACCTCCTGATCCTGTTAAGGATCTTGATCTTCGCCTTCGAAATCGCTCGTTCGCGGTTCGAACAATGGCTTGTGGCAGCTTTCGGCGTCGCCAGAGAAGGCTGCTGGGCGATACGACTACTCTTCTCATTACGCACCCCGGGCAGAATAATGAGCGTAAGCTGAACTTACTGAGGAAACTCTAAATAAATTGTTTCATTCTCCGCGCATAACGGGTCTGCACACGGAAGATTGTGATATATTTAGTAGTGAGGAAAGGCTACACTGGTTACCGTGGGTACCCATGGCTCCATGGGGGAGGCGGATGTTATCCATGCCTCTCCCAAAGCTACCAAGCTTCACCCGAAGAATACCCCTTTTAAAATATCCTCAAACTGGAGCTGTTCAATTATCGGCAACATCTTCTGAACGGGGGTGCGCTTGCCATAGAGTCCGTATGTTGTGCTCCTAACCGTGTGCCCCAGTATCTCAGCTGAAATGTACTCGGGAATATCGGAATTTTTCCAAACAGTGGCAACAGTATGCCGGAATGAATGAAAAGTTTTCCCAGCTTGGTCCACACTGCATTTTTTCCGGTATTCAGCGAACCATTTTGTGTAGCCATGCCCCAATGATTGGTTAACGGCTTTAAGTGCCGGGAAGAGGCGGTTGCCAATGGCACTTTGCCGTTTTACAAAGTTCAAAAAATCAAAATGGTTGATAAGGACCGGATGCACCGGTATCAGACGCGCGGAAGCCGGAGTCTTTAATTTTTTAGTTCCATTTTCATTGATATCGAAACAATAAATCCCATCGACCTCCACAATATCACTGCACTCCAACTGACAGATTTCCTCAAGCCGCATCCCCGTGAGCAGGGCAATTAACATGATGTAAAATCGCCAAGCAGCCTTCGAGCCTATCTTAAAATGAATCGGTGCAAAGAGTTTTTCCAGGTCTGATTTTTCCAGCTTTTTCCGTAAGGCATCTGGCCTCGTCTTTTCCTTGATCTGCGCCCGATGGAAGGGGTTCACCCGAAGATATCCCTTCTGGTGCGCCCAGGAGAGCATGCTTGAAATCCTGGTGAGGTATTTGTTCACCGACCGGAGCGATAGAGTTTTTGCCGGAGCCGCATCGAGAATCTGGCCAATGCTCATGTCACGATACTTTGGGCTTTTATTCATGTTCGGCGGCAGCTGACGCAGGGTGGACCGGAAGGCCGCCACATCCTCATGGGTGAGCTGGTTTATTGGTTTGTCACCAATAACCAGTGCCATGACATTGAAAATAGCTTCATTTTCACTGGCCGTTTTCTCGGTAAAATGACCCGTTGCAAGGCGGTCAGCAATATACTGGGCTGCACATTCCTCAATAGTTGGGATCTGCTTGGTGATCCTTGTTTGCTTTTGGGCAATCAGGTCCTTAAGGCATACCCGGATGCAATCAATGACCAATGACTGCAATTGTCGCAGGTCGAAGATTCCCGCCAGCGAGGGAGCAATACCTTCAAGGCTAACCATTCCTATGTTCTCGCCAGCAGTAGATAATCTTACTATTTCTTTCATAAATTTTGGTGCCCCTTGATGATTGAAATTGAGAAGAATGGCAGCAACGAGGTACTGCCATTCTCCTACGGGAGAACGATCCAATTTCATTGAATGATAACAAAATCCTCTATGTCACCGCCGGTGCCAAGCTTATAGTGTACTGCCCTGTCAGAAAGCTGATTTAAGGCGTTATCATCAACACCATCAATCTTGCTTTTCAGACTGGCAGACATTGAGCTAGTCCAACTGTTCAACCCCGTCTCGTCATTCAGGATGGTAATCCTGCCATTTTTTCGGTTGATGGAATCGAGAACACCCTTTTTATAGCGGATAATGTCCTGGGGTTGTTTTCCAAATAGGTCCTGAAGAACCGTGTTAAGCGGCTCTTTATCCTTGCTCATGACCAAGGGTTTGTATGGTATCAATGCTTGACTAGCAGGCTCTCCTGACGGTAACGATTCATTGGTTAGGGGCAATGAGCTGCCAACCTCACCTTCCTCCATCTTCGGGAACAGGATGTTCAACGGAATACAGATGCACCACACTGGATTAGAATCTATTTTTACCTGTTTTTGCTTCCGGCCAGGAGTATAGATCAGCCACCCCCTTTTCATAAACTCAGCCAATACTGCAGCGAGCGACTGAACCTCCATTGCCTTTAATGCGTTCGCGAGCTCTTGCGGGATAATGGCAACAAAGCCGTCATTATCTTTTATGATGCCATAGGTCGGTGAGAAAATGGCCTTTGACTTTTGCGTAGCAAAATGGGTCCGATTTGACTCTATCCACGCTGCTATGCCCAGCAACGCCTTTTGGGCCATGTCCGTCTCCTCCATATCGACGGTTGTTTGATTCCATACGGCAAGAAGCGTCTCCTCAATCATTGGTGTGACCCACTCCATCTGGGGGATGTCCACCAAAATATCACCTACCAACCGAATGACGGCAAAATAGGATGCAAACCGGTTGCCAATCTCGGTGACTGCAAGCTCTGCATACTGCTGGATATAATCCGTGTATGCATCCCTTAGGGCTTGCTCATCCCTTTGCAGCAACGCGGTAATGAAGAGAACCCCAAGAAAACCATAATTATTCATAATCGCCGATTTGAGATCATGTAACAAATTCGGGTCAATTCCTGGAAACGGTGATCCATGGATTTCAATGACCCTGGCCTTGGCCCCAGGAAATGAACGCTCAGTTAGGGGTTTTTCACCGGTGGCAAACATTACCACCTGAAAAAAATCAGTTTTTTTCACCGAATAAGGTTTTGCTCGACCTCTGCCCACCCCATTGGCAATCATATAGATGATCGACTCAAGAGTTTTGTCATTTGCAGTCTGCGAATCATCAAAGAAAATCGGTATTCCCCCACCATAAAATGCGGCCAAACGCTCGGCAAAAATTGCGGTATTGTTCCAAGATAGAATCAGCCCCCCCGCGCGAGACGGTTTCCCCCATGCAGAAGCCAATATTAGCAATATGGTTGTTTTACCGACACTTGTTCGGCCCCAAAAATCGATCACAAAATTCTGTGCATCCAGAATTCTCAATAATGGTGCGGCAAGGACCGCGAGCAGCGCAAACAGAACCAAAGGATATTTCAATGCAATTGGACGGACCGCCGCCAACCAATTGGTAAATCTACCCTTCGAATTTAAAGCAGCGGCGTAACTCCTATACGCCAGTTCAGGATGAAACAATATGTCTGTATCGTCCTGACCGGTGATATAAATCCAATCCTCGGACGTGTTCCTGCTCCAGCCGGGCTTTCGAGCTATGAGAGTCGTCGGCAGCTGGTTTTTTTGTTCAAAATTGGCGAGATATTTAACGGTTTCGCCAGCAATTCCGTCATATACAGGAAATCCAGCGAGTTCCACCATATCCAGCAAAGGGGCTCTTTTGAGTAGTTGCCCCCGGCTGATCCAACGTCGCATTACACTAGATTCATTTGTATCGAACCAAGAGATCTCCAATTCGGTTTCCCGTGTGGCAAGGTCGATTTTTCTGCCAGTTATCCACAGGGGGCCGGTAGCCACTGGAACTTGTATTTTGGTACCATCGCCTTTTGTTTTCTCTACAAACACACCTTGCCTGGATATGGAGTACGTTGGGGGCATGTTCGCCTGGTCCCATGGTTCGTTTGAAACAAATTCAAGGGCATTCTCGTAAGCATCAACAATTGCCGCAGATCCTGCGTCGAGCCAATCAAAACTATTTTGGCCGGTCGGTATTTGGGCCTGTGGCACAACAACATAAACAGTAAGCCCCTTTTTAGCAAAATGAGCAGCTGCAGTCCTAGCCCACTCTTCGCCGGTACTGGAACGATCAAGGTCAGCCCAGAAGTACAGACTTTTAATGCTGGCAGGGATAACAACCGATGGCAAATTTTGCGCCGACAGAACCGACCAAACAACCCCAGATTTCAACCCTTCTTCAAGGGCCAATCCTGTTTCGAGGCCTTCTGACAGGTTCAGAGTCTCCATGCCATCCCAAAGGTCACTCACATGAACAGCATTGCCCTTAACGAGACCGAGAGCTTTTTTGGGGGCATCGACGGATGCTTTACTGACGCTTCCGTCTGCGTTGACCTGTAGAAAAGTACGGTGGACCGCCATTACCGTGTTTTGGCAATCCATCACGGCGGCCAGCATTACGGGGTAGAACACACCCGATTTGGGGATATATTCGAGCATGGCTTGCCGAATGTTCGGCGGCACATCCCCAGAGAGTCCCCGACCCTTCAAATACAGCGCAACCATGGGTGCATCGATATCCGCCTGATCCCACATAGCCCTGGCGAAATCTTGTTTGGAACGACTGGATGCCTCTGCATCGGCGGGGTTGTCAATTTCAGATGGATCGCCGCCATAAATCTCGAAATACTTTTCGATCGCCTCAAGCGTTGCCAAATGAACCGATGCTTGATCCGTGCAGACAAAACATTTCGTGAGCAACTTGCCAGTATCAGGATCTACCTTTACGGAATAGGAAGGATTACGATCCTCATGGCCAAGACAAGGACAAGAGCCTGTCCAATTACCATCATTGCCTTCTGTAAGATCCAAAGCTACTGCGATTGCTTCAATTGAATACTTTTTTACCATGTGACTGTCTCCACAGTTGGTTTTTTGGTTACTTCCCCTCGGGGAGAGGTAACAGCCCTCTACGCTGGTTAAGGCGAGAAGATGCCAATTGGCAGGAGAAGCCGCTATTATGGTTTACATAGATAATTCTATGCGTTAATTTTAAATAGCGACTCTCCCTAATGCTTTCAGTTTATGGGGTCGTGGTTGTCTGGCGAATCTGGAAGGTCCCCGTCGAAAAGTTCCCTCTGGATTCGCCATATTTCAAATTTTGTTTCTTTTTGTTCTATATCCTCCCAGTCAAATCCGTTTGATTCGAGTTCATCCCACCATTCGCCAAATTCCTTTAGGCGTCGGCTAGTTTCCATTTCGTCAAAAATTTCCGGTAATTCTTGTATCATGGGCGACTACTCCTCTTGAGTTGATTGTTGACCATTCCCCTTTGGGGATGGCTGGGAACCAATTTTTTCCGACATCTTTAGCATTAACATCTTAATCTCCTGTAATTCCTGTTCAATTTTTTGCTGGTGGCTTTTAAGCTCTGCCAAGCCTTGAGCTGTTTTTTGCCAGGTCATATTGGCTGCTTCGAACTCCGCCACAATTTTATCTAATTTTTTATCTACCCTTGCCTCCTCTGTTTCTTTGATATTGAGGTAATTTTCGAGAGCATCCCGGACAATCTTGTTCCCTTTATGACCTCCGCTGTAATTCGACCGGCCCAAAAAAGTTTTCATTAATTTTCCACGAACCTTTTCAATCGTGTCGCGGTCCAGTTTGACGTTCAACAGCTCTTTGGCATTTGGTTTCAATTTGGCATCCGACGGTTTCTGGGCGTTGGGAGCATCGGGTGATTCACTTGGCATGCGTGCCTCCTTTTTTGTTATCGATTGAAGTTTAACTTATGGGCAACTATACCACATCTCCGAGCGAAAACAAGGGGTCAAGCCTAATGATTACAAGCAGTTGTGAGATTATCGGCTTCAAGAGGAAGCTATATTCTAAAAGGAAGTTTGCCTTTTTTTGCGGAAAAGTGCGGAATTCTCAACTTGGAAAAATATAACAATTTAAAGGCGTTACCTGGTTTCATTTTTTTCTTGAAAAAACCTATTTTTATTGAAAATCGGTCTTGCAGGCGCTGTTTTGCACTTTTTCTTGGCGGCAACAAGCGGATGCTGTCTCATAATAACGACAAAACCACGGACCAATGACGCCACGTGATCAATTCGGGGTGCGGACTACTGCCACTCGAAGAGACCTATAAAAGCAGCCAGCCCATTTGTAACTGGTATTATTCTGTCAGGGGCAGATGTGGAAATTTCTTATGGAAGGAACCTTGGGGTCGAGTGAGGAAACTGTAAATCGTAACCGGTAACCAGTAACCAAGCCGTTGTGAAATATAGCTGAGCTCTATGATTGAGGAATTAATAAAGCCGAAGGGAAAATCTATGTGTGACAGGTTGAAGGATTGCCACAGCAGAGTGGGCAAAGATAAATTGTTAAAAAGGTGGAATTCCCGTTGCCAAAAAATAGACGCCGTACAACCGATCAACAGGTGGTGCAATGGCTGTTACGGGTCTTGTATTTTCCTGTATTATATATTGGATCGATCAGTTCCGTTCACGGATTAACACCGCTCGCCCCTCCTTTCGCTCATACAGCCTTGCCATGGCGAGCATTAATCAGTATAAAAAGAGTTGTTGTTATAAATAGATACTCCAAAAGAGAGCTGATATTGCTTGCTCCATAATATATAGGTGCCCATGTTCGAACAAGCCTTCAAGAATATCGACGATGCCCTGCGCAAAGAAGCTGGGTGTGCCAGTGAGTTGGATTACGCTGAACAGACCTCCTGGCTGCTGTTCCTGAAATACCTGGATAGCCTGGAGCAGGACAAGTCGATGGAAGCCGCAATGGAAGGGAAACAATATTCCTTCATTCTTGATGAGCCGTACCGCTGGGAAAGCTGGGCCGCTCCGAAGAATGGCGACGGTAAGCTCGACCACAACAAGGCCATGGTCGGCGATGACCTGCGTGACTTCGTGGACCGCAAACTGTTCCCGTATCTACACGGCTTCAAGCAAAAGGCCACCGGACCCAATACGATTGAGTACAAAATTAGCCAAATCTTCGGGGAGATCAAAAACAAGATCCACAGCGGTTACATTCTGCGTGACATCATCGATCACATCGACGAGCTGCGTTTCCGATCCCAAACCGAGAAACATGAATTGTCGCACCTCTATGAAGCCAAAATCCGGAACATGGGGAATGCTGGCAGAAACGGCGGTGAATATTACACCCCGCGCCCGCTCATCCGCGCCATCGTCCGAGTGGTGAAACCGGAAATCGGACAGCGCATTTATGACGGGGCGGTTGGTTCAGCAGGCTTTTTGTGCGAAGCGTTCGATTATCTCAAGGCCAAGCCCAAGCTGACCACGTCCGACCTAAAAACGCTGCAGGAACGTACTTTCTACGGCAAAGAAAAGAAGTCACTGGCCTATGTTATCGCCATCATGAATATGATTCTCCATGGCATTGAAGCGCCGAACATAATCCATACCAACACCTTGACCGAGAACTTGGCCGATGTTCAGGAAAAGGATCGATACGACATCGTGCTGGCAAATCCTCCATTCGGGGGCAAAGAGCGCAAGGAGGTTCAGCAGAACTTTCCGATCCGCACCGGGGAAACGGCGTTCTTGTTCCTGCAGCACTTCATCAAGATGCTACGGGCTGGTGGTCAGGGTGGCGTGGTCATCAAGAACACTTTCCTATCGAATACCGACAACGCTTCCGTGAGTCTTCGCAAACTTCTGCTGGAAAGCTGTAATCTGCATACGGTGCTCGACTGTCCCGGCGGCACGTTCCAGGGAGCAGGTGTGAAGACGGTTGTGCTGTTTTTCGAGAAAGGAGCTCCTACTCGCAAGGTCTGGTATTACCAGTTGGACCCTGGCCGCAACATGGGTAAGACTAATCCGCTCAATGATGACGATTTGGTCGAGTTCATCGAATTGCAGAAAACCTTCGCCGATTCAGCCAAGAGCTGGAGAGTGGACGTTGAGGGGATTGACCAGACCACCCTTGACCTGTCGGTAAAAAATCCAGACAGTGGAGAGGAAATTGTTCATCGCAGTCCGCTGGATATCATGGATGAGATTGCTGCGTTGGACGCTGAGAGTGCGAAAGTGCTGGGTAATATCAGGGCTCTGGTATGAAGGTGGGCTGGACCACAAAGAGACTTCATGAGGTCGCTGTAATTTTTGACGGTCCACATGCTACGCCAAAAACTGTGGATTCAGGACCTATCTTCCTTGGGATCAGTACACTACAGGATGGAGTGCTTAATCTTGGAGAGACACGACATGTCACAGAAGAAGACTTTGATCTGTGGACGCGCCGCGTGATTCCCCAAACAGACGATGTAGTGTTCTCCTATGAGACGAGACTCGGTCAGGCTGCCATTATTCCCAAAGGTCTCAAATGCTGCCTCGGAAGACGGATGGGTTTGGTACGCTTCCTGGACGGAACAGTACTACCTAAATTCTTTCTGTATCAATATCTTTCACCCTCATTTTTTGAGTTCCTCGAAAGTCGAACTATTCGGGGGGCGACAGTAGATCGCATTTCGATCAAGGAATTCCCTTCATTCTCGATAAAGGTTCCCGCTCTTTCCGAACAACAACGAATCATCGGCATCCTCGACGAGGCGTTTGACGGTATCGCAACCGCCAAAGCCAATGCTGAAAAGAACCTTCAAAACGCTCGTGCCATCTTTGAAAGCCATCTACAATCCGTCTTTACCTATCGCGGTGCGGGGTGGGTGCAGACGACTTTAGAGAATGTTCTCGTTGAGCAACCTCGCAATGGATGGTCTCCTCCTGCCGCAAACCATTCAGATTCTGGAACTCCCGTGCTCACTCTTTCTTCAGTTACAGGATTTCAATTCAAGGCCAGTAAAATCAAATTTACCTCTGCCACGGCCGATCCGCGACGACACTATTGGGTGAAGAATGGTGATTTTCTGATTACTCGTAGCAACACTCCAGCACTGGTAGGCCATGTTGCCATAGCCGCAGGAATCGCGGAGCCGACAATTTATCCTGACCTTATCATGCGAATGATTCCAGCACCCGATCGCATGCTGACGGAGTTCCTTTATTACCAAATGCGCACGCCTTCGTTACGACGGGAAATTACCGGCAGAGCGCAGGGGGCCAATCCAACCATGAAGAAGATTAGCAAAGGTGCTGTTCAATCTCTGCCTGTCGTTGCGCCTCCTATTCCTCGACAAAAAGAAATTGTTGCTCAACTTGAAGCCCTTTCCGAAGAAACCCACCGCCTCGAATCCGTCTATCAGCAGAAAATTGCGTGCCTCGACCTATTGAAAAAATCGCTGCTGGATCAAGCCTTCACCGGGACATTGTAGCCATGATCCTTGCGGAATCACACAACACCTATATAATGATTCTGTCATGGAACGTATACAATCGATAAATCCGGAGCGTATTGCGTGGTGTTGTGCTGATTACGGCATAACTCCAGTCGATCTCGCGTCCGAGCTCGGTATCGCGGCTACCAGTATCGAGCGTGTCATGATCGGCGACGAAGGCATAACGTTCAACCAGTTGCGCAAGGTTGCAGAATATTTCGGCCGGGGTGTATTGTTTTTTATGGAGCAGGGACCTGTAGTTGAAGCACAGTTACGAACAGCTCAATTCCGAACGCTTGCCAACCAGAAACCGGATTTACCTCCTACCCTTAAAAAATTGATTGAACGGGTAGAAAAACAGCGTGAGGTATATCTAAGTTTGCTTGAGGATTTGGATGAACCGAATCTAGCACGATTCAGCCCTCCTAAATTGAACCGCAAAGACCCTCGTGATGCAGCTTTCATCATACGCAACTGGCTGGAGTTGACAGACGAAAACAGCTTCGATACGTACCGGAAGGCGGTTGAAGCGCGTGGTGTCTTAGTATTTCGCAGCAATGGCTACAACGGAAAGTGGCAGATCCCCAAACAGATCCCTATTCTTGGGTTAACTTTATATGATCCGGCCTGCCCGGTAATTGTCGTTAAAAAACTGCAATCAGAATCTCCGCAGTCGTTTACATTAATGCATGAGCTTGGTCATCTTGTGCTTCACAAGGCCAGTTCTATTGACGATGAGCACGACTTTATGTCTCCCCGAGGCCGGGAACGAGAGGCTAATGCTTTCGCTGGTTATCTCCTGGTTCCTGATGCTTTTTTGGAGAGTATTACCGATTCAGAACGACCCGCAGAAGTTTCCGGGTATGATGACTGGCTTGCGCCACACCGTAAAGCATGGGCCGTGAGTAGTGAGGTAATCTTGCGTCGGTTGATGGACGCCGGTCGATTGCCGCAGAAAAAATATAACGCTTATAGGCAATGGCGCGCTTTTCTTGTTTTTCCTCAAACTGAAGGCGGAACACGGATGTACCGCTATCGCGAACCAATGCATGTTTTCGGCGACACATTCGTACGGACAGTGTTGGATGCATTAACAGCTCGACATATCACACTTGCTAAGGCAAGCACCCATCTCGACAACCTGAAAATTAAAGACCTGCGCCAGTTGGAGAATTTTTATGCCGGTCTTTGATGCTTCCTCAATAATATACGCTTGGGATAATTATCCAATTCGTCAGTTTCCTGGCCTATGGGATTGGATAGGAGAGCAGATAGCTGAAAAGAAGTTGGCTATGCCGAGAGTGGCATTTGATGAAGTAGCGCACAAAACGCCGGAGTGCGCTGTTTGGCTCAAGGACGATATTGAACTGGTTGAGATCAATAATTCGGTTTTAAATCAAGCCATGGCTATAAAAAGCTTAGTTGGCATAGTTGATGACAACTACCATCCAAAGGGTGTTGGAGAAAATGATCTACTTATCATCGCGACAGCTTGTGTATACGGTGCTGAGTTGATATCCGACGAAGAACGGCAAACGACGTTACCCAAAGAGCCTACCAAGAAAAAAATCCCAGCTGTATGTTCCATGAAAGAAGTAACTGTTCCCTGTATTAATTTCCTTGATTTCATCAAACGTAGTAATGCGATATTTCGTTAATAGCTGACCTCCCCATCATAAAAAGTTGGTGTAAGTGAACGAAGCCGAAACCCGAGCCGAACACATCGATCCTGCATTGAAAGCTGCTGGCTGGGGTGTCATCGATGGCAGCCGTATCCGGCGCGAGTATCCGATTACGCTCGGCCGCATTGAAGGCCACGGCAAACGCGGCAAGGCTCTCACCGCTGACTATGTCCTGGAGTATCGCAACACCAAGTTGGCAGTTATCGAAGCCAAAGCATGGGACAAACTGCTGACCGAAGGCGTCGGACAGGCCAAGGATTACGCAGGTAAATTGGCCATTCGTTTCACCTACTCCACCAATGGCCAAAGCATCTATGGTATCGACATGGATACTGGTGCCGAAGACGAACTGCTGCAGTATCCAACGCCGGAAGAATTGTGGAACCGTACCTTTGCCACCCAGAACAAATGGCGTGACCGATTCGCCACCGTTCCTTTTGAGGATCGTGGCGGTTACTTCCAGGGTCGCTACTACCAAGACATCGCCATCGAACGTGTGCTGGAAGCCATCGCCTCAAACCACCAGCCGCGCATCTTGCTGACGCTGGCCACCGGTACGGGCAAGACTTTCATTGCCTTTCAGATCGCCTGGAAACTGTTCAACAGCCGCTGGAACCTCACCGACTGGACCAAGGAAAGCGAGCCGACCCGACGACCGCGCATCCTCTTTCTTGCTGACCGTAATATTCTCGCCGACCAGGCGTACAATGCCTTTTCAGCCTTCCCCGAAGACGCGCTGGTGCGGATCGAGCCTGACGAGATCAAAAAGAAAGGCAAGGTTCCAAAGAACGGCAGCATCTTTTTCACCATCTTCCAGACGTTCATGAGCGGTCCACCCAAGGACGGCCATCCCAGTCCATACTTCGGCGAGTATCCACCGGATTTTTTCGATTTCATTGTCATCGACGAGTGCCACCGTGGCGGCGCAAACGATGAGAGCAACTGGCGAGAGATCCTTAATTACTTTGCCCCGGCCGTGCAGTTGGGCCTGACCGCCACCCCCAAACGAAAAGACAACGTCGACACCTATGCCTATTTCGGCGAGCCGGTTTATATCTATTCACTGAAGGACGGGATCAACGACGGTTACCTGACACCATTCAAGGTGAAGCAGATTTCCACTACGCTCGACGAATATATCTACACCGCTGACGATACCGTGGTTCAAGGTGAGGTTGAGGTCGGCAAGCTGTATGAGGAAGCCGATTTCAACAAGATCATCGAGATCAAGGAACGGGAACGGAAGCGGGTCGAAATATTTATGTCACTGATCGACCAGCGTGAAAAAACTCTGGTCTTCTGCGCGCATCAGGCCCACGCGCTGGCCGTGCGTGACCTCATCAACCAAATTAGAACCAGCACTGATCCGAATTACTGCCAGAGAGTGACAGCGAACGATGGCAAACTAGGTGATCAGCATCTGCGTGACTTTCAGGATAACGAAAAAACGATTCCGACCATCCTGACCACTTCGCAAAAACTCTCCACCGGTGTCGATGCCCGCAACATCCGTAACATTGTCCTAATGCGGCCAATCAATTCCATGATCGAATTCAAGCAGATCATCGGTCGCGGCACACGGCTGTACGACGGCAAAGATTATTTCACCATTTATGACTTTGTTAAGGCATACCACCATTTCAGTGACCCGGAATGGGATGGCGAACCACAGCCCCCTGACGCAGAAGAATGTCCGAAATGTGGTTGCGATCCATGCGAGTGTATAAAATTGCCACCTTTACCATGCAAGGTTTGCGGAAAACGGCCTTGTGAATGTCCGAAGCCGTTAACAGATCCTTGTTTGATCTGCTGCCAGAGTCCATGTGTGTGCAACAAGGTGAAGGTCAAACTCGCTGATGGCAAGGACCGGACGATCCAACACATGATAACGACCAGTTTCTGGCACCCGGACGGTACGCCCATGTCAGCACAGCAGTTTATGGAGGCCCTTCTTGGGAAACTGCCGGAGTTGTTCAAGAACGAAGCCGAGCTGAGAACTCTATGGAGCTTACCGGATACACGCCGGAAATTACTAGAGGGCCTAGCTGAAAAAGGCTTTGGCAAAGATCAGCTGGCGGAGATGCAGAAAATCATCGATGCTGAGAAGAGCGACCTGTTCGATGTGCTAGCCCACGTAGCCTATGCCCTGCCACCGCTCTCCCGTGAAGAAAGAGCCGCCAGGGCGATGATTGTCATCACACAACATTTTAATACCAAACAGCAAGTCTTTCTTAACTTCGTGCTGTCCCATTATGTGACCATTGGCGTGGAGGAACTCGACCAGGCAAAACTGACGCCTTTATTGAAACTCAAATACCATGACTCGATTGCTGACGCCGTCGCTGACTTGGGGAACCCGGCAGAAATCGGGACGGTGTTCGCTGGGTTCCAAAAATATCTGTACCAACAGCAACCGGCAGTCGCATGAGAGGTGGGTTGAGACTCCCTAAGCGGGAAAACGCTCGAACAGATCACGTTGACGAAAGCAGCGAGTCCCCCTGTTGAAGAGCGAACGATGAAAGCGCACGATATTGAATCGATGCCGCACAACGAATGATATGCTCAATCGAGCGAGAGAGGCAGCGGTAAATTCTCGAAGAGCCCTGCAGGCAACAAAAGGAGTGTTTCGCTTTTGAACAGAGATACTGTAAACCCACGCGGCGATTATTAAGAGGTCAAGAAAAGTCCTGGCCTCTTTTTTGAATAATGCCCATTAGAGACTACTCAACACAGGAGATACTAATGACAGGTGGCCTTCTTAGATCTTACACCAAGGATACGGCCAGTGTTGGACATACTTTACGGATATACGCAATGACCAGAGTCTGGTTGTTGTCGATTGCATAATGAAGAGGAAAATCCATTGAAGTCCTAAGATTAACGCCTTGCTCGTGAAGATATTGAACCATCTCCAAATCACCTTGAATACATGCGGCACAAAGCACGTCGAAAATCGCAATACGATTAAGACTTTGACCCGTTATTTTCAAGTGGTTGACTATGCATTCAACAATTTTATTATGGCCCGACTCATATCCCCTGTAGGCAATTGTTTGCGCCCATGCGTCGTCAATTGTCGCATAAGGATCACCACCATTTTTCAGGTAGTTTTCAATAATTTCAAGGTCTCCAGCGCTTGCAGCATTGAATATATTTTCCATTAATGTCCCCCGTTTGTCAGTGATAATGAAATTAGATAACTGCAAGACGAAAAAAATACGGAAATATCTTCTTGAAATTTTGCTTAGCACTTAATAATATTTTGAGATTATTAAAAAATATTATTGGAGGAAAAATGGCAAACACACCACTAGCAAGACAGATTGCGATCGAGATGATCTGTGATGAAGGCGCTGATGTTCATCAGGTAAACGCTGCAATCGGGGGAGACGGGAGCAGCATCTCTGAAGGTAGTTGGCGCTTCATTAAGAACGCCTGCAAATGGTTCAAAAAATACCCACAACTAATACCCTGGCACTGTGGAAGACCGGCCAACTGGGATAAATTTAAAGAGGCAGTCGAAATTCTCGAAAGTGGCGGGACTCTGCCGTAAGCATTGTTACTAAATCACGAATCCAGACGATTATTTATCGGCCTCATTTCGTTTTCTATCTCATCAGGCTACATGGAAACCGTAGCCTGATGAGATTTTTATTTGCCTTTTGTTATACTGGTTGTTGATAATTCAAGCTACCCACCCCGGACCAGGGTTCAATTCCAATTATACCAAAATAATCACCATAACCACTCGGACAGCAACACCTGAAAAAAGGATGATATGATTGTGACAAATGGCACCTGTTGGCTTTCATAATCTCTATCTCGATCAATAACTAAGCTTCAAATATGCTTCCTTGATTTCCTCCGGCTGGATGCACAGATAATCCAAGGTCTGTCGTTGGTTGGAGTGGTTGAACATGACCATTAGCTCAGCCACGCTCGTGTTCAACCGGGTCCGCTGGTGAAATCCCCACGTCTTCCTCATCGAATGTGAGCCATAGTTGCCCTTGAGATTCACAGCCTCGCACCATTCTCCAACCAACCGTGACAGCGTTGGAACCGTCATGACACCCCTTTGACCAATAAAAAGCGGTGACTCGTCCCGCAATTCCTGATTACCAGCCAGGCGGGATTCTATAAGACGGCCAATTGCAACAACAATTTCGGCATTGACCGTGATCCGCCGTTGCTTCCCTGTCTTTTTCTCTTTTAGGACTATCTCGTCACCGACCCTCAAGCTACGAACATGGCCGACGGTCAGCGCCAAGATATCGGATGCCCTCAGGTTCGTATTGATGCCGACGACAAATAAGGCAAAGTCTCGTGGTGAGGATGCCAGCAATTTCTTGATAGCGCGGATGTCCTTGACCGCTCGGATCGGCTCAACCTTCATTTCCGTAATCTCCTGCTGGTGATAGTAAACTGGATAAGTTTCTATCACGGCAGTAGCGAAAAGATACGTGATCCGGAGCACCGGATTATTGGAGTAGGGCAGAACGGTTGGCAGAGAAACGGCAAGGCGAAACTCGATAAGATTAATGTATTTTTTATCGAGTTTTATTCATTCATGACGGGAGGGAGAGCGGAGCTATTCGATCATGCAATTGAACGAGGTCGTAACTCGGCAAATATTATCTATTTTTTGTCGAGTTTCGGTAACACAAGGAGCCAAAGTCGTTTCCATTGCTGATGGCGACACCATCACTTTTCTCAACAACGATTAGCAAAAAAAAAAAATCAGGTTGTATGGGATTGATTGCCCTGAGAAGGGACAGGACCACGTTGAGCAGGCATCATCATCTCTGTCGAGATGACATCTTCTTGACCTTCTCAAAATCAAGAAAAATTATTATTTACGCCTAACGCATCTGTTGTGTTTCTTCTGCCTGCCCGTAAACCCTTGTGGCACAATAGATCTAAGGAGTAATGGGTAAATATACCTAAATTTAAAACGGAATTTTAATATGTTGCCAGGGAATGGCAAAAATAGTAGCTTGGACCAAGCTGTTCTGATTGAGATTGCAGACACTAACAACGCACGAGAAAGACGAGAGACAATTTCTTTCAGATAGCACCATTCGCATCACAGCACCAATCGGACTACAGCGCTGTTCATAAAACCATTTGCAACCAAAGTGCAAAATTCTGCAAGGAAGGTGTCAGCTTTCCGCATCCGGTGGCTCATGTGAATGTTTTGAAAACAGCACTCAACAAGGTTTCGCCGGTTTCAATCGGGAACGTCTTGGAACGGGATCGACTCTTCGCCTTATTCGGAGGAGAGTGGCCGGTCACCTCTTATTGGATTTCAGGGCCTGGCGGTTCCGGCAAAACAACCCTTGTCGCCAGTTACCTCAAAAAAGCCAATATTCCTAGCGCCTGGTACCAGGTCGATGCCCTGGATGCAGATCCAGCCACCTTTTTTTACTACTTCAGTCAATCTCTCGGTTTTTTGTCGGACTCTTCGGCACCTTTGCCGCCATTCGCCCCAGAGTACCTTCCCAATATCGATACATTTGCCTTGCGCTATTTTGAGCATGCATTCCACCATCTCCCTCCGAACACGTGGATAATTATCGATAATTTCCAGGACGCTCCTGCTGGCTCTGCCCTGGAAAGAATTCTCGCTTTGGCCGTGCGCCAAGTTCCGTCGCATATCACTTTGGTAATCATCAGTCGAAACAATCCGCCGCCGGCAATGACCCGTTTCTTGGCCAACCGGACCATGACACTCATCCATTGGAACCATCTGTCCTTCACCCGCTCGGAATTGAAGGATTTTCTGGTTCATGCGGGGCAATCAATGGTCACCGCTGAGTTGATCGACCATCTTCATCAGCTCACCGAGGGATGGATCGCCGGCGTTATTCTTTGGATGCTTCATCAGGGTAAAAAATCGGACATCAATGGAGCGCCGGCAGACAGAACCAGGGAAAGTATTTTTGAATATTTCGCTGCAGAGATTCTGGAAAAGCTCTCTGCCCATGAGTGTGCCTTTTTCCTCGCAACCGCTTTTCTGTCCGACATGACCGCCAAGACAGTTGAAGCATTGACAGAAAAACCGGCAGGAGATCTGCTCGAACGGCTCCACCGAAATAATTGTTTTTTGGAACGACGGGACTCATCGGTTCCTGTCTATCAGTACCATCCACTCTTCCGCTCTTTTCTCTTGTCACGCGCCGGTAGCTTTTTCGAGGAGAAGGAACTCCTCAACATAAAACACAGAGCTGCCGAGATCCTGGCAGGACAAAGCCTATTTGAGGACGCAATCCGTCTTTTTGCAGAAATTAAAATCTTTCAGGGCGTTGAAACTATTATCCTCAACCAGGCGCCCCATCTGATCGCCCAAGGGCGGCATGCCGTGCTCGCCGATTGGCTCGGACTTCTGCCCGAAGAACGAATGGCGGCTAACCCTTATCTTCTCTATTGGGAGAGTCTTGCCCTCCTGTCAACCAACCCTTTGCAGAGCGGTACATGGTGTGCGAGAGCATATACCCTGTTTACCCAACAGGGCGATCTGTTCGGCAGGATCATGAGTTGGTCGCTGGCGGTCAACATTCCTTTTATCGTGCGGAACTCTTTTGCCAACCTGGATCAGTGGATTACCGAAGGGGATCTGTTAGCCACAATGCTTCCCAGTGACAATGGTCCTGATCTTGTCGCACGCCTTGCTTCTGGCATGCTGATGGCGCTCTTGCAGCGCAATCCAAGCCGTGATGATTTCGAACAGTGGCAGATGCGTTGCGAAGCATTGTTGGATCAATGCAGCGATCCGCTCGTTATTGTCGACCTGTTTAAAAACCTCTGCTGGTCGTATACTTGGATGGGGATGCTACGTAAGGGGTTGCAACTGGAAAACAGGTTACGGGTTCTCTGTGCCGACGACAGGTTCTCGCCGATGCACCGGATCATTCTTCATCATGCTCTCGCTATCTCCTGCATCACCCGGGGAGAACAACAGGAGAGCAGTCAGATGGTGAACAAAGCGCTTGCCCTTGGCGAAGAGACCGGTGTGCATGTGTTCGATTTTCTTCTTCTGGCCAATTGGTGCTGCATCCTGCTTGGAACCGGGCAAGTTGATCAGATGCCCGTTTTCCTCGACAAAATGCGAGCCGCATTGTCGCCTTTTAGCAAATTGGACCAGGGACAGTACCATTGTTTGTCAGCCTGGTATTTGCTGCAGGCAGGCCAAACGACCCAAGCAAAGAGAGAGGTGGAAATCGCGACCGACTTCGTCGACTTTTGTGGCTGTTCTATCCCTATAGCCCTGGTCAGGGTGGTTCACGCGCAGGTGCATCTTGAACAGGGCGATCCCGTAGCTGCAGGAGCTTTATTAGAGATGATTCGGCAGGACACAAGGTGTCGCCGCAGTGCAGGCATTCAATGGATTATTGATCTGGCCAGCGCTGACTGGGCGTACGCCCAAAATCGTTCGGCCGAGGCGGAGCAGTATTGCCGATCCGCCTTTGCCCATGCCCGGCAGGAAGGCATCGGCATGATCTATGGTCTCAGTAACCGTCGCCTGGGGGCGGTCTGTGCCAAGGCTTTGGAGGCGGACATCGAGCCCGAGACCGTCAAGGAACTGATCAAACGCTGGCACCTGAAACCTGCCGCCTCCGAGAGTGTCAGTGAACACTGGCCATGGCCGATTCGCATATTGACCCTTGGCCAATTCAGCATTCACTGTGACGGGGTTCTGCTTGCACTTTCCGCCAAAACACCGAGAAAGCCCCTTGAACTGCTCACCCTGCTCATCGCCGCCGGCAAGAACGGCCTCCCCCGGGAGAAACTTGCCGACCGCCTGTGGCCTGCGGCGGATGGTGATATGGCAGCGCAATCCCTGGCCACCACCCTGCATCGCTTGAGGAGGCTCTTCAAATACCGTGATGCCATTCTCTATACAGGCGATCAACTTGCGCTGAACCGGGACCTTGTCTGGATCGACAATTGGCATTTTCAATGGCTTGCGCTGGAGATAGAAACGACGATGGACCGTACGCATAGGATCCGGCTCATCGAAAAGGCCTTGGCTATCTATGCAGGACCATTGGTCACGGGCAATGACCACCTGAGCCTGGTTGTTGGCTCTGCCCAGCAGTTGCATCGTAGGTGGTTGCAGGTCCTCGCGGCTGCAATGCCCTATTTTGTCGAAAACGTATTGCCGCCTGCGGCTAAAGAGGTGCTGATAACGGCAATGATGGAAAAAGAAACCACTGATGCCATGGTTGCTGTTTTTACGTCGAACCGGAAAAAAGACGAGCAAACCTCAATGATAGTCCGCAAAAGCAAGCAAATGGTATCGGAGCTTATTCTTGCCGCGCCCTGTGGAGGTACGCCCAAAAATACAAATCCGCGATGAGTTCAGTAACAAGCTTCCCTTTTTCCCATCCCCCGACCTGCAGTTTCCAAGCCCGGCTCACTTTTGCCCCGGTTGCGCTCTTTATTGCTTACGCTTGATCGACTCTTCCGGGTTGTCGCGCAAGCTCTTAGCTTTTTTGCCTATGCCGGCCTTCGTGTTTTTCACGAGTTCGATTGACCCGTCATTTTTTTCCTCATCTGTCATCCATCTGTAATCTCTCCGTGCCTATCCTATCGCCAACCGATCCTCGTCACGCTTTGGCTCTGAGGTGCGGACAAAGACTAAGAATGCTCCAGATGCTCTGCAACATGGCGGTATCCATCGCCGACTTGGCGCGAGTGAGTTTTCCCGAATCAATCACGGAGGTATGGTATGAAAAAGTTGTTTCGTCTTTTCGGCACGGTATTGTTGCTCCTTTCCTGTTCTACTGTCACCCTGGCTGCTCCGTTTTTGTTCGAATTGCCAAACCCTGATACGGGTGGCCCCACAGGACCTGGCCCCAACGATAGGTACGCCTTTACCTGGTCCGGGGTGCTTGAAGGCCTTACCGATCCCTTTACCAAGTTCAATGGTGAGAAGTTCACCCTGTCCGGTTACTACTTCAGCAATGGCACCTTTGATTTTACGCGGATTGATTTTGTTGATTTACCTAACCCTGCTGGGGGGGGAGGCGGAAACTTGGTTGCTTTACCCGATCCCCTAGGCTGCGGAACTGGTTGCCTTGCCTTGCCCGATCCTCGGGTCGGCGGTGGCGGCAGCATCATCTCCTTAATTCCCCGCATTGAAATCGATCCTTTCGTGCTCGGTAGCGCCCCAACAGCCCGCTTCCTTTCCCTTGACTTCGATGGCATTGCCACCAATTCCACCATATCAACCTATTCGTATACAGCCGCACCGGTTCCTGAACCCTCAACCATCCTCCTCTTTGCAGCAGGCCTCGCTGGATTAGCGGCAACCTGCAGGAAGAAAATACTGATTCATGCCACCGCAACAGACACACCGATTCGATATCTCAGCAGAAGTAGGGATGCTATGAAAACTATCTTTCTTGTTTCCTGCGCGACATTATGGCTTCTCACCCTTTCGACCATTGTCAATGCTGACCAGATTTCTTTGCCGGATCCTTATGGGGGCGGCCCCGGAGGCAGGTTCTCCTTTTCATTATCCGGGTTGATAGACGGCATTGCCTCAGGCTCTACTTTTGCCAAGTACAACGACTCTCAGTACACATTGTCCGGCTTTTTCTTCAGCAACGGCACCATCGATTTTACGCGACTAGAGATATTTCTACCTGACCCCATTGGGGGTGGGAGCCTTGTTGCTATGCCTGATCCAGCAGGTGGCGGCCCTGGGTGCCTCTTTATGCCTAACCCCGAAGGAGGTGGAGGTGGGGGCATCACCTTGACGCCGAACATTGAGTTTAATTTTTCCGGCGTAAGTGGAACTGTTATGGCTCAGTTTTCATCGTTGAACTTGGCCGGTTCTTTGGCGACCCCAAGCATAACCACCTTTTCATACCAAGCTGCACCGGTCCCGGAACCGTCCACTGTATGTCTCACATGTGCTGGTCTTGTTGGATTAGCCGCAACCCTCAGAAAGAAAAGATCCTGATCCATGCCAGTGGTTGGAATTATGATGATCACAACACAATCGGGAGCGTCGTGTTAAAGAAAGAGGACGGAATTTAATATTAACAGCTAATTTTGAGGTTTCCAAATGCCTGCAACAACTTTCAGAATTAAAGATTTGCTTATCGCAGTGTCTCCGGTCATCGACAAGGATTTAACTAAAGGTGGTGGTGCTTTTGACGATTGTACGCGCTGCACAGGATTGACCGGTGCATGTCCTGGTTGCTCAAGAATTCAGTGTTCGAACTTTCCGACCAACAACTTCGGCTTCGATTTTACGATCTATGAGGCGGTTGCTCATTTCAAGGAGGCCGAGTTGTTGCTGCTAAAGGCCGATATGAAAATGGCCCAGCAACGGCAAGCTCAAGGAGCAGCCAAAAAGACACCTATGACTAAGAAGATGCTGCTCGCTGAAGAAATGGCCAACCTTGAAAGTCTCGAGGAGAAGCTCAAAGAGGCGCTTGCTGAGGTGGCCAGCGCAAAAGCCAAGCTCGCTGTGGGTTAGGCGGCGGCAAGCAAACGTCCTCGTCATCAAGGTTGTAGAGATGCTTGATTTTGAAGCCGGAACTTCGCTCAAATCCTCAACTATCAGGACCAATCCCGCGTATCAACTTCGCTGCATTGATCAACTGGACGCACCCTTGCGAGCTGCTGTTGGCAACCTCGCAAGGGAGGACGACTTTTTTGGCGTGCTGGTTCCACCAGACGGATCACAGTTGCCCATGCGAGCGGTATCGCGAGATCTTGCGTTGTTGCTGCTGACCATCCGCCAGGCGTGTCCGGTTCCTCGTCTGTTGGAAAGCTTGTTTGGCAAGAACACCAATCTGCAGCTATGGTCCTTGATTCAGGATGGTATTGTACAGATCATCGATGGGGAAGGACCGATCTCGGTCAAGCAAGCCTTTGCACAGTTTGCTCCCATTGCAGATCAGCCGCCAATAAGTCAAGTCGTGCAGCTCTCTCGCAGAGCGATCGAATACGCGGTGAGCCTGCCGGATCTAGCGCCACACGAGCTGGCGACTAGACTTTACATCTACAATACCTTGCCATTGACCAAGACGATTGCCAGGCAGCTGGCTGATTGGCGGCAAGTGCTAGATCATGTTGCAAATGCGCGAGGTATTGAAGCCCGTCTTCGCGCGTGCTGGCCTGTCTTTTCCTCAGATGAGTCATGGATTCGATGGCATAGCGGCGACACCGGCGAGATACTCAGATTCAAGCTCTACATCAGCCCGGTTTTGGGCGATCTGCCGCGCACATTCAAACACGCGATTGAGATCCTGAAGTGCTGGCGATGCAGATCGTTCAAAATAGGATCCAACGGCCAAAATCTCTTGAGGCCCGACAAATTCGTTGCCTACTTCGCAAATTTCGAAGACCTGTACGCGGCTGCGTGTCTTATCGAAGAGATTTTGCCCAGTGTTATGGTGCATGGCGTACCGTTCACAGGCAGCATCGAATCTTTAGGGCTGACTTCCTGGGGTATGGATCCGCCCGAGGATTTCCCTGTGTCTGAACAGAACAAGAAGAGTTGGCGCCAGTGGATCTGCGAACGCCTGGCCGCGCACATCCACGGAGCTCGCCAAGAGGGTATTTTGCAGTTGGTCAACTTTGTGATCACCCGTCTGCATGCAGACGGTGTTGACACGTCTAGCTGGTCGCCCAGCCTTTCTCATTGGAATAACTGCGTGCGGTAAACGACATGAAGGCAAGAGAACTGCTGGTCCTTGCGGATGACACGGAGATCATCCCCGTGGCGGACTTTGATCCATCAATGAGGATGATGATGTCAGCCGCGTCGTCCGACTTCGTGATTAATAAAAAGTCTTCCCGATCGGGCTCTCAGATCATCAGTGCCGAATACGAGAATTTGATAAGCCGATTTCGTACGCCATCGATGATTGTTGACGCGGTGTTGGGATTTGCGCAGGATAACAACGAGGATCCTGAGATCCTTCTGGATGAGGCCTATCCATTGCTTGTCAAAATGATGAAGCGAGGAATCCTAGTCCCAGCGCATGATGTCACTGAGACCACTTTGCCATCGCGCATGGTTGGGAGCGAGATCCGAGGTTACACGCTGGTTAAGCGCATACAGGCCCTAGAGGACTCCGAAGTCTTCATGGCGCGGGATATAGACGGCCAGTATGCTGCCCTCAAGTTCATCAAAAAGGTATCACGCCGAGCCCGGCAGTTAGCGGATCAAGAAATCCGGATCCTCCCGCTAGTCCGTAACGAGCGTGCGCCAGTTCTCCTCGACTGTTTCGAGGGTGAAGACTGGTTGCTTATTGCGACGCAATGGATTGCTGGATCCGATGTCGGTGCGCTTGCAGAGCGGTTGCGCAGGCGTCTCTCTGGGCGCTATCAGCAAGAGTTGCTGCAGCTATGTGTCGAGGTGGCTACTTCTTTCGCGGAACTGCACGAGCAGGAAATACTGCACGGTGACATTCATGTCCGGAACATTCTGATCGATCCGCTGGGGCGTGTCCGATTAATCGATTTCGGACTGGCCCAGCATATGGTCGGAGAACCTGTTCGTTTGCCGCGAGGTGGAGTCCCATTTAACTACGATCCCGAGTTCGCCCAGTCACTACTAGACGGCCAGGAGGTCCTTCCTACGGCTGAGAGTGAACAGTACTCTGTTGGAGCAGTGCTCTACCGACTGTGGACCGGATTCCACTACCTCGACTGGCAGCTCGAACGCAGCGAGATGCTGCGGCAGATCGTAACGGCACCCCCGGTTAGTTTCGAAAAACGTGCCTGTGCCGGTTGGCCGGTTCTTGAGGCGGTTCTCAACAAGGCCCTATCCAAGAATCCGGCCAACCGCTACCCATCGATGCGTCAGTTTGCCGCCGCGCTCGAGGACTTGATTCCGCAAGCTGAGGCTCGTGATGCCATAAGGCATGACAGGGGGCCAGTGGCCCACGAGCGTATGCTTGATGAATTTGTCCAGCGGTACGCTGTCTACCCGTCGAATGCATCGTCGGACGAATCTACCCCGTTGGCATCTGTGATGTACGGATTGGCAGGGCGAGCATATGCCCTTCTAAGGCTTGCGCAAAGAAGGTCAAGCGCATCCCTTGTCGCGGCAGCCGATGTGTTGAGCGAATGCGCCATCGCTCAGTCGCACAATGATCGTGCTTTCTTCAACTCGAGCATCGGCATTCCGAAGGAATCCATCGGTGAGACGTCACTCTTCTTTGCAAAACCTGGCATACACCTAGTTCGCGCATTGGTCAGTGGAGCGCTTAACGACCGTCTGACGCAGCGCCACGCTGTGCAGTCCTACTTGAACACAACACGAGAGCCGCAATTAGGTTGGGATCTCACGATCGGGACAGCAAGCGTTTTGATCGGGTTGTGCGAGTTGTACGAAGCCCCGTATATCCCACCCGATCTCACGATCGAGGTGAAAGACCGCGGCGAGGAAATTGCCGCTCAACTCATGGACTACGTCACCACAGAGGACTTGGCTAAGTCCACTTCAACATCTTCACTTGGGGTTGCGCATGGTTGGGCAGGGATTATTTATGTGCTAATGAGGTGGAGTCAGGCGATCGGGTTGCAAGCGAGCCCGACGCTGCGCGAGCGGCTCGATCGGTTAGCCATGCTGGCGGAGCCGCACAACGGCGGGGTTCGTTGGCCTGTTCACAACAACACCGCCGAGCGCACCTATGTCGACGGATGGTGCAATGGGACGGCCGGGCATTCCATGGTCTATGCACTGGCTCATGAGCGCTTCGGCGAGGAGCGCTATGTGGAACTAGCCGTCGCGGCAGCGCGCAGCGCGGCATCGACAACCACGACGCTGGGAACCTTGTGCTGCGGCTTAGCCGGCATCGGTTATTCATGTCTATGTGCTTACCAAATCACACGCGAAACGGCTTGGCTGCTGCAGGCCGAAGAGATGGCGCATCGGGCAGCTAGTTGCTCGTCCGAGAACTTCTATCAAAGTTCTCTCTACAAAGGGGCAGTCGGCGTGGCCGTTCTGGCGCAGGATCTGAAGGATCCGGACAGGGCGGCGATGCCCCTCTTTCAACCCCTGCCCTAGGTCTACATTGCCGACGATTATCAGGCTCTGGTGCCATGCGTCAATGTTGTTCCCAACCGACCTACCGACGGAGAAACAACAATTGTCGAAAAAACCCGGCGCACTTTTTATCTCTTAAGGTCGTCGATGATTATATTTACTTTCAAAGACTGTCACGTCTAGAACTTTACGTGATTTATTGTCGTAATCTCTTTCTTGAGCTTAAAATTTTTACAGGTTTATACGAGTGTTACAATTTATAGACGCATTTCTTGCTTCACAATAAGAACCAGGGTTCAATTCTCATTTTTAACCAAAATAATCACCGTAACCATAATGTTCTTTAATAACATATTGATATAGTCCATTAGTGGTTCATCGTATGCCGCCCAGGTGGTACATTCGATGAGTTTGTCGAAATAAATTTGACAATAAAAACAGTAACATAACCAGGGAAACAGCCCTGCGGTACAAATTCCCGGCGCCTCCACCAAAACACCATCCAGTAACGTATCAAGAAGTACATCTAGCCCGCTTTCCTCCAAGGATTGCGGGTTTTTTGTTGTCCAGTAGTGTACGGGGGAATGTGGTTGAATCCAATGTTTTTTGTTGGTATTATGTTGGCGTTGGTATCGGTTGCTCTTGATTGATACCAAGCTGATACCAACAGAAACGGCAACTGGTCTCATTTCAAGGAGTTGTCACTGATTGGTGAATCTCATTTATCACGGGAGTACCAACATGGGCGGCACTACCAACAAGCTGACCGACTTGGCCTTGAGGAATGCAAAACCAGGGGCAACCACAAAAAGACTGTCCGATGGTGCCGGTTTATATTTGGAGATCAAGCCTAGCGGTGCGAAGTATTGGCGCATGGCCTACCGTTACTCTGGTAAGCAGAAAACATTAGCCTTTGGCGTCTACCCGGAAGTGTCTGCACCGGAGGCGCGAAAAGCCGCCCTGAAAGCGAGAGAGCACCTTGCGGAAGGTAGAGACCCTGGCCTTGTAAAAAAGATTCTCAAAGGGACGAACTGCATCGAGAACACTTTCCAAGCTGTTGCCGAGGAGTGGATAAGGAAGTTTAAGCACATGTGGACCGAGAGCCACCTTAAAAACGTCTCCGGACGATTACAGCGAGACATATACCCCTGGATAGGTAATCGCCCTGTTGGAGAGATTACGGCCCCTGAACTGCTCCATGTGCTTCGCAAGATAGAGATGCGCGGTCATATCGAGAGTGCACACCGGGCATCGACTAATGCAGGACAGGTTTTCATGTACGCTATTGCAACCGGGCGAGCAGGGCGAAACCCAGCGGCAGATCTCAAAGGGGCGATCCCACCAGCGACAGTCAAGCACATGTCGTCGATCACTGATCCTGAACAGGTAGGCGAGTTGATGCGGGCCTTCGATAGATACCACGGATCACCGCTGACAAAATACGCTTTGCAGATTGCCATTCATGTCTTTTTAAGGAGTGGAGAAATACGACTTGCTGAATGGTCAGAAATTGACTTTGAAAAAGCAGAGTGGCGGATTCCGATCAGCAGAATGAAAGGGAAGAAACGGGACAAAGAGGCCAGCCCAACAGCTTATCATCTTGTTCCCCTTGCCAAGCAAGTTCTTTTGATCCTTGGTGAGATTCACGCCCTTTCTGGCCAAGGGAAATACCTATTCCCCGGCCTACGTTCTTCCACCCGGCCAATGAGCGATGCTACCTTGACGAATGCCCTGCGGCGCATGGGGTACAGCCCTGAAGAATTGCATGTTCACGGTCTCAGAGCAACAGCAAGGACATTGATACGACAGGAACTTGGATTCGATGAGGAACCTATAGAACGACAACTAGGTCATGCAGTCAAAGGACCATTGGGTGCGGCATATAATCGGGCGGATTTCGTCGAAGAGCGCAAACGGATGATGCAAGCCTGGGCTGACTACCTAGACAATCTCAAAACCGGGGCAGAGATTATCCCGATCCGAGCGGCAATGTAAAAAATACCAGTTTTGCCGGGATAGGGTAGCTCCCGAAAAGCCGCATACCCTAGCGGCCTTCCTGGCAATTCACCATCAGGGTGTCTTGTGAGGGTGCAAAAGTGAACGGATATATTAATCTTTATGACGCGATTTTGGGAATACGGGTGTCAAATAACTCCCCCGTCGACGAAAAAAGGGGGGCAGTAGCAAAAGAAAAAAAAACTAAGGAACGAGGGAGAAAGGCGCACGCTGTAAGGGGGAATTATTATTTTGATGATTTATTCACCTTTTTTTCCTCTTATGAGGGAATAGGCCGAGCTGCGCAAAAGCTAAACCAGATACTTCACTCTGAATTTGCAAAGAATAGGGGCGGGCTACCCTTATGGTTTGTGCACGATACTCAAGGCCAAATTATTAGGCTTGCAGATAACCAAGAGGTCATTAGAAAGCAGGTTGCTGAAATCCTTGCCGATTCAACAGAAAACGACAACTGGAGGAGTGATGGATCGAAGCCTGAGGGGCATGATATTTATTTTGAAATTAATGAGCTCATTGGATTTCTTGACAGAAATTCTATTCCTCACAATTTCGAGGTAACTCCTCCTGAAATACCAATATCAAATGGGGACGCAGAAGACCCGAAGTGGAATCTGATGATCAACAAGCCTGCAAGGTTGCGCGGTACTTTAGAAGGACCTTCTCTAATCAATTTCAACAGAATTAAAGAACTGCGTAACGGCGAAGAGGAAACTACTCTTACCAAATACCTCAAACTTGGGTCATGGACACCGGCCATGGCTGCAATGCTCACTTGCGGGCTACAGCCCAAAGTGGGTGCGACCGAAATCCCGAAGGACTGGGCAACTGGTCTTTGGTATCGTGGAAATACAAAGATTACGCCTCATAATTGCTCGTTTTTTAAAAAAGCTGAAGAACTGTTTGAATTGTTCAGTTATCAATTTCCTCATGTCAGCAAAGTAATTCCTGATGAATGGATAACATGGTGCGGAGAACAAGAAATTCGTTGTAATTGGTTAACGGACATTCCATTGGCGAGGGCTTGGGTGCTTTACCTCGAAGCAGAAGCAGAAGCAAAATGCGTAAATATCCCACCTAATGAAAGGTGGAATGAACGCTGGACCGCCCCCCCGTCATGTTTTGTAGAGGGTGAAACTAGATTTGGCGAAGGACATAAGCTCGATTCTTGCTCTGCTTTGAGCGGGCAGCCGCCCAAGCACTCTTTACCAACTGCCCAAACTCTTGAGCATCCAACGGGGAGCGAAATTTTAACGGGGTGGAAGAGGATTCAAGAACACCTTGGGGGCGTATCAGAGAAAACAGCCAAGAAGTATGCAAAAATGGGTGGATGGCTGCGCCACACCCCAACGAATTTACCCACAACCACCACGGCTGAAATTGACAAATGGAGGATTGAAAGCGCTACCGTCAGAAATAGAAATAAAGTTTAAAATTACCCCTATTTTTATCCCTTTTTGCCCCCTTCCTGCCTTGTGTTTACCATCTTTTTGCCCCCCCTCTATCAGTTTGAAAATATAGTATTTTCAATATATTATCTCGTCAACGTTAGCCGATTACCGGCGGACATTGCCACGCGGACAATAATATGACAGGACATGCACAGGGAGCAGGCTTTTTCAGACTGAAGCAGATCATTGGCGACCAGAAAAAGGGGATAGCGCCAATCATTCCCGTATCATCCTCAACGTGGTGGCAAGGGGTAAAAGATGGCCGCTATCCCCAACCCGTAAAACTGTCGGAGCGATGCACGGCATGGCGGGTGCGAGATATTCTTGAACTGGCCGATAGCCTGGGGAGGGAGCCGCGATGACCAAAAAAGAAAGCCCCAGAACGGGCGCAACCGTTCAAAGGGCTAAAAGGGAGAACTACATTAGAAATAATAATACCCCCTCAAGGCTGAATAATAAAGCGAAAGCCGCTCAATGCTTGAAGATTCTCGAATGGCTCAAGCTCTCACCTCTCAGCACTCCGGTTGCCAGAGAAACTCTCCATATCATGCACCCCGCCGGGCGGATTTGTGACCTTAGAAATCAGGGGTACAGGATAGAGACCCACCGCTGCCATGAAGCCACCTCGGAAGGGACAGTTTCTGTAGTCGCCAGATATGTTTTGGTCGGCAAGGCGGATGTCGATGAATGATCCCATTGAAGAGAAACATCGGGTCAACAAGAAGACTCGCCCTGATCTTGATTGGAACGCAAACCCGAGAGCCTACTGGCTTGTCTATGAACTCATCCAATCAGACGCTTTTCGTTCTTTATCAAAGATCGAGACTGATCTCCTTCTCTGGATTCTTTCAAGACGGCAATACCCTTACGGAAAATTGAAAAAGCGGACTCCCCGTGATTACTGGAACCCCCTCAACGGCAGCGACATGAAAATTCCCTATGTGGCCGTGCTCGATTTCTTCAGCGGGAAGGGAATGCCGCCACCAAATCCAAGCTCAATAGCAAGGGCGATCAACAGCCTGATGCATCGCGGCTTTCTGGAACCGCTCCTGATTGGAGGCCGTGGCAAAGGCGACATGAGCGTGTACCGGTTGGCGCATGAGTGGCGGGTTTGGCATGTAGGCGATCCCCCTGTTTACACCAAGGCGGGAATGAGCTATGCGAAAGGGTTCTGCATTCCTGGCAGTCGGATGTTTTGCCCGGTTGCAAAATTAGAAAAGGGTCGCATCCATGCATGAGAACCTTACATGCAGCTGTGCTATAGCAGGCCTGCACAATGGCTCTTCTTCTCATGCGGCAATGCAATACTTGAAAACAGGGTATTTCAAGTTGAAAGGCAGAGCGGGCAAGGGATTGCGGGCGAAACAGTGTTCAAAGTTCCCAACCCCCCTTTCTCATGCAGCCATGCATGTACTTAATGATTGCCATGGTATGTCGATTTTATTGGTCCGTTACAGAGGTGCGATATGAAAAACAGCAGAGGCGTTAACGTAACCCCGACCTTGGCGGCGCGGCGACACTGCGTTGAGTGCGTTGGCAGTGTTCACGAGGTGGATAACTGCGGCGGCCAGCGACTTCTTGTCACAAGCAAACCCTGCACTCTCTTCCCATATCGTCATGGGGAGAAAAGGGTGCCGCTGAAAGTTCTTCGCCAGGAGTGCCTGGTATGCAGCGGAACCCCTTCCGCTGTTGCACAGTGCCCATCGGTTGATTGCAACCTGCACCCTTACAGACTCGGAAAAAACCCTGCTTACAAACTGTCGCAACAGAGTGATGTGAGTGCCATCTCGAACAGGCAGCATGGCCCTTATTAGCGCTTGCTATTTATTGGCGCTTTTTTCTCTTTTTTCAAAAAACACAATAGGCGACCTTACACTGCACAGGAGGGATCAGAAATTAAAACTAGAACGAAAAATGCGAAATAAGCACCGGTATTGAAGCATGCCAATGAGCCCATGTCAAAAATCAAGAAATGTCAAAACGAGGCGCGATAACGATGGCAAGAAAAAAAACAGAAACCGAAGAGAATCAGGTGGTAGTGGCATACGAAAAAACGCCTCAAGAGCTTGAAGCGATAGAGGCAATACTGGCAGCGAGGGGCGCAAGATTGCCCGCCCCGAAAATAAAAGTGACTGAAGACAGGGAAGGGCGTGGTGTGATTTCCATGGATCACGCCAACCCCGCACTGGGGGGAAGTCTCCTCGGACACGCTCTGGCCACAACTTCCATGGATTTCACATCCGGCATATTGAACCAGATCAGCACTGCAGTCTCTAAAGGGCAAAAGCCTAGCGAGGACGCTATCAATTTTGCGCTTGCAGTTATCGCCGGGGTTAAGCCCAAGGATGAGATTGAAACTCTTCTGGCAACACAGATGTCTGCTATCCACTGTGCGATGATTGAGCAAACCGGAAGAATGAATAGGGCCGAATATCTCCCCCAAATGGAGGCGGCGGAACGAGCGGTTAACCGACTGGGCAGGACGTTCGTTGCCCAGATGGAAGCGTTGAAGCGATACCGAACCGGTGGCGAGCAGAAGGTAACCGTCCATCATGTCACCGTCAATGAAGGCGGCCAAGCCATTGTAGGAACCGTGGAGCGATCCGGGGATCGGGGGGAGGGGTGAAGTGTGGGAGAAACGACCTTTACCCTATACCAAGGGCTTTCTGTGGTGCAAGAACGCGCTCAGGAGACTCATGCAAGCAACCTGCTATGCAAAACGGACGTTGCAAGCTGCGCGGTGGCAAAAGCCTTTCAGGCAAGGCGCATGGCCGTTACAAGCACGGGCAGCGCACCAAGGAGGCAATTGAAGATTGCGGAAACGATTGCCTGCACTCTTGCGGCAGGCGAAAAACCTCTTAAAGTTATATGATACCAGCGTAACGCCAGATTAGTAAGTAGCCAAAGGCGCACGCATCCATGACCTGCGGCGCACCATGGGGAGTTGGCAGGCCAAGACCGGCGCCAGCCTCCCAATCATTGGCAAGAGCCTGAACCACAAGAGCGCATCCACCACCAGTATCTACGCCCGAATTGACCTTGACTCGGTGCGAACCGCTATGGAGACGGCAGCGGCGGCCATGCTGGAAGCTGCAAACGGACTTGGGCGGAACAGGTGAGTCGATGGTGTTCTGGTTCGTATCTTGCTTGAAAAAGCATGGATTGCGATAGAGCGCTGTTCACCCAGTAATGAAACCCTTTGATTTTTCTATGTGCTTTGTTCGCATGGCCGATAAGTTAATCGATTTTCCGGACACTTGATAATTTTTTTAAAGTAAAGTTGCAGCTGAGACTGGCGATTGTTTCGGAATCGTAATTACAATAATCACCTTTTTAATTACACATATTACCTTTTGGTAATTAAATAGTTTACCAGGGACTCTTAAAGCTTCCCGCCTGAAGACGGGAGATTAATCTTAAGCAGGAACGATAAACATAAATTTACAGGAGGTTCAGCATGGCCAAAGGTGGAAATGGAAATGGAAACGGGAATGGAAACACCCCCCCCCTCCCTCAGGGTTTTACCCCAACAGAAAATGATGACATCTTTAACGGAACCGTCGGCAACGATACGGTATATGGCTTGGGCGGCAACGATACGCTAAGTGGTGGAAACGGGATCGACACGTTGTATGGGGATGACGGCAACGATACGCTCTATGGCGGCAATGCCAAGGATGTGCTCGATGGCGGACTGGGTGATGATATTCTTTATGGTGACAATGGTAACGATATCCTGAACGGTAACGATGGTGCTGACACGCTTTATGGCGGCAACGGTGTTGATACTTTGTCAGGCGGGTTGGGCGACGATTTGTTAGATGGCGGACTCGGTGGCGATATCATGATCGGTGGCGAAGGGAATGATATTTACGTGGTGGATTCCGTCCCTGATAAAATCATTGAGAGTGCTGACCAAGGTATAGATACCGTTTGGACTTCTCTGGCGAGATACACATTGGGGAGTAACCTAGAAAACCTCGAATACGTTGGAATGCGCAATTTCGTCGGCAACGGGAACAGCCTAGATAATTTCATTATGGGTGGAAATGGTAACGACACCCTGAATGGTGGTGCGGGAAATGACGTATTAGTCGGTAATGCTGGCGTTGATAAAATTACGACCGGTACAGGTAATGACACCGTTAATTACAACGCCACTTCGACGATGGTTGTCGACACCCCCACTGTCTCCACTGATGCTGAACAGATTACCTTCACGGCAGATGATATCTTTGATGGTAACGAAACGATTACAGTAAACTACATCTTGAATAATGTTCCGGGGGTAAAATTGGTAGCCCTGACCAACGCGGCTAACCTTGATGCCATCGCCAATGATGTTGTAGCCGCATTCAGCGGAGCAGATACCGTTGACGGCCTGACCGTTCTTAGTCCCAGCAGTGGAGTAGTCACATTTTCCACCAATGGCACCGTGGCATTATCGTCTTCCCTCGTTGGCGGTACATTCACTTCCCTGGCAACAACCGAAGCTGACGCCCCCACCGTAGAATACCTGCAAGTTAGCACACTCACAATCGAAGGAACGCCAGCGGAAGGGGATATCTATTCGGCGACCGTAACCCCTTTTGGTGGTACCGCCACAACTTATTCCTACACGACTGTTGCCGGTGACACAGTGGCTACTGTTGCCTCTGGCTTGGCCGCTCTGGTCAACGTCGATGCCACTGTCGATGTTACATCCCTAGATGGCACGATTACCTTGACCGACGTTAACGAGGAAGATGGTGGCTTCACATTAACCTCGATGTTTGCGGGGGCTGTGAACGACGATGCAATTGTCTCTGCGGCTAACTCAACCGGAGTTGCGTTTGTCACCAATACTTCTATGACGGTTGCTGCTGGCAACACTGTTGGCTATAAAGCAGGTGTCGATGGTGCTGCCGAGGTAATTACCGATATCACCACAGGCGATATTGTTAACCTCGGCAATGCAACGATCGCCGCCTTCAGCACCAATACCAACGATGGTACGGGTGTCGTGTTGGACAATCAGGCCAGCATCATTTCTGGCAGCTACAGCTCTCAAACAGGGTTATTCACAGCAGCTGCAGCTGGTCCTGACTCGCTACTCATATGGGATGCCAACGCCAACACTGATGTAACAACCGGCAGTGCCGTGATTCTGGTCGGCGTAACCTCTGGTGAAGCTGCCGCCGCCGACATCTCCGCCGGTGTCATCAGCTTTTAAATTTTGATGGGTACCGCTTGATATACCGGTATCTTTGCCGGCCAACTTTAGAGCCGTAATTAAGCCCTGTTCATTCCTGAAGTCTTCTTTGGGGTTGGCAGGGTTTTTTTTTATTCCATGAGACAGGAATAGTTTGAAAATTTTGACACTGACGCCTTGCCATTGCCCGCACTTTGCCCGAGCATGCGTACCCTTAATAAACTGGCACGGACCTTTACAACACAGATGGAAGCGTTGAAGCGATACCGAACCGGCGGCGAGCAGAAGGTAACCGTCCGTCATGTCACCGTCAACGAAGGCGGACAAGCCATTGTAGGAACCGTGGAGCGATCCGGGGACCGGGGGGAGGGTGAGTATGCAGAGTTGTAATTACCCCAAGGGGATGTTGATTTGTGGTGCGAAAACTAGAACGGGTGGCGAGTGCAGACAGCCACCCATGCCGAACGGTCGATGCAGGTTCCATGGAGGGATGAGTTTAGCCGGGAAGGATCACGGCAGGTACACTCGTGGAAAATTTACCAAGGACGCATTGGCAAACAGGCGCGAACTCCGAGCCATGCGGAAGGCTGCGAGGTTGGAGCGGTTGACGGTGGCTGAATTGTCTGGAATCATGCACAACATCGACCGGTGCGGTTGTATTGCTGATCACTGGCTTGTTGCCGATATCCTTTTAAGGGCTCGCAGGACCTACAGCTCTCCAAAGGTGACGACAGGAGAGATTTTGGTGATGAGATTTGTCGCGAGAATCCAATTTTCGGATGGGCTGTGATGCCTGTTCAGCTCTCAGAAACCCGTCACTATTAATTTAAAGAATGACGGGTTTTTTCAGTTGGAATTAAAGCTTAGAGACCGAAATTTGATGACGGGAGCAAACGGAGACAGGAGGCTCGGTAAGGATTACAACGCAATTTCGAGGAGGGGGTTGAGTGACTTGGAATGGCGGTACAGTATAGAGAGGATCGAGAAGGAGGTCATGCTATTTGCATGGAACATCTGCACGGTCAATTCGCTTCTCCACACAAACCACGCCAACCTTCGATTCAAAATATCCTGTGACCATAATCGAAACGGGCATAGAGAGAAGCTGTCCTTCCTTGTGTCTCTTAATCTGCTCTTGCTGAGATAACGTGAGCTGCTGTGTAAAATACACCTCATCAAAACGCTCTCTCGGTTTCACGCAGCCTCTTCTTAGTACAGCACCACAGAAGAGACGCTGACCAACCCAGAAATCAATGAGCAATCGGTCAAGTACTAAACCGAAATTACTTCGATTATATATTTGAAAGTATAAATCAATCGAAGGAATTTCGGTTCCGAAACTAATTATTATCGGATTATTATGACCAACTCAAGATCTATTGAGCCCGCAATCTTCTCCGGGCGGTAAAAGAATCGAATTAGCCAACCAGGTAATTTGGCAAATACCGTTTTGAAAGTAGAAATGGCTATCTCTGTGAACATATATTACCGGCAAGTGACCATGCTTTGAGTCTTTTTGCCAATAGCTTTAGCTTCAGCGATGATTTCTTTAGCTCTGGCAACCGCCGCCTCAGTTTTTGTTTTGAATTTCGGTAATTCTTGACGAGCCGTGTTCATCAATGCCTGATAACGCTCTACTTCAGCATTTTCCGATCCTGGGCTGATGGCGAGCTTTGGTAGAGGAAATTGGTGTGTCTTCATAGCCTGATCGAGCTGTCGTGATTCATTTTTAATTTTCTCGACTACTGACACCGCGCGTTCAAGGCGTTTTTCAAGCTGATCAACAGCGCCTTTGTACTGCTTATGAGCGTAGCCCAGTGTCTGAGCATATTCATAACCGAGTTTATTGTTCACATCCCAGCCAATCTTTCGGTACGCCTGATCACAAGTCATCGGCTGTACCGTCGCATCGTGCTTCACTTCCGTCAATTGTGTTTCTAACGTGCGAACCGCAGCCTCTTGATCTTTTATCGCAATGGCTATGTCATCCAAATCGCTTTGAATACGTGTATTCTTGATCGACTCGACATCCTGGCGTAGGGCATCAGCAAGACCATTCAGTTTCACCGTCTCGGCTTCTTTAAGCTGGTTAGTCTCCTGAGTCTTTTGGAGGGTCTCTGAATTCGATTTTCTTGCTAAACCTACCAAGTAATTGAATTCGGCTTCCGATCCAGGTCTAAAAGTTACGGTCGCAATCTGCCCAGATGCATTCGGAAACATTAATAAAATGTGAGTATCTTCTTTTCGTCCGTGTAGCGATAAATTGTTGGAAGTTAGTGAAATGACATCGCCATCAGCGGAGCCTTTCATTGAGAAAGTTTGACTACGAGAACCATCTTTCAAGTCTGGTTCGATAACCGTCAAAGATCCAGAGAGACTATTTTGAGTTTGAATAAGCGCCAAGTACATTGCGCCACTTGGTTTTGATTCGGCTATGAAAGTCCCGGTAAATGGATTTTGAGCATAGACGTCCGCCGAAGCAAGTACAGAAAATAAACAAGCACAAAACATGAGCCGGACAGCTGCTCGAAGGTTTTTCTTTTGACTTTCCATATGTTACCTCATAACATCGCCGTAGACGGAAAAGAACCTGTGAAATCTTTGATAGAGCGGTATCCCGACAAGAAAGAAGAAGGATCTTTGGTTCTCATGGATTGATTGAAAGACACCGTAATTCAACACAGCTCGACAACAACGCAGCACAATACTGTTAACCAAATGAAAAACAACAATAAAAGGTTTAATTTGAAAACGGCACTCTTTCTTGCAACCCTAGGATTTTTGGGACTCTTATTTGTTACGAATCCGACGATGGATCAATATGAGCAGTTTGTACGACAGCAGCTGCTTACGGAAGCGAATGCAAAAGGTCAGGTCGGTCAGACTTTGGGTACGATGTTCAGCGGAATCGCGAGCCATTTTGTCGCGGATGCCACCCTCAGGCATGACTACTTTTTCGTAAGTATTTTCGAGGCTGAATTCGGAGACCAGCACATGCGAGCGCTAGGCATATTGAATCATTTCATAAAATTAGATTCTCAAACAACACAGAAATCAACTCCGGCTGACGACAAGACAACATCCAATAAACCAGCAGGACAACCAGTGGCGAACGCTGAAAAGAAGAAAGCGGACATCAATACAGTGCGACATGATTTTAAAGCCGGACCAATCACGGTATCCGTGCGCTCAAAATGTAGCCCACTTATGGAAGACTGCGACTCCGACGCAGAGCTTCATTACCGGAGCCAGATATTGAAAATTGCTCCTGTCGGATGGCCTACGCATCCAGTAACCGAAAATGAGATATCCTGGATAGAGAACCGGTATGTCATGATCGGACACGGGAGAGAAGGAAATTGTTGGGATTGCAGTGGTGTAGCCGTAGCCGAACTGGACGGCGAGAGCCTATATTATCTCGGCAAGTTCAATCGAGTTGAGGGCGGTTACTTGATGAAAGTCTATGATGAGCTGGAGCATAATAATCTCACCAGTCACGCCGCCGCACCGGGATGGGGTCTTTATTTCAAGCCTGTAAACCACGAAGCAGTGCTGGACGTCAAACACACTTGCCAGATCGCGAAAGAAGACTTTGATAAAGATAAAAAGGAATTTTTATCCGTGCTTTCTCCTCAAAAAAGCGTGGCGTGGATGACCGGAAAAGTTCAAGACACGCCGGTGCCAACTTCAGATCAGATTGTAACACCACTTCTCCGGACCTTGAGTTTAGCCCGGTATTGCAGCTGGCAGGATGAATACCTAGAAATACTTACGGCGGCAAAATCTAGTCAAAATAAGTTACTGCCTTGGAAAACATTGGAAGCAATTAGCACTGAGTTATCAAAAATCAATCCGCCACCAGTTCAGTAAGTTACTGTACAGGTATGCGACCGTGATGTAGCGTAGTTAAAGAATATAAAAAGAGTCAATTCAATTTCAGAACCTGGACCAGGGTTCAACTCCCGACTTTTCCGGTGGGTTCAACTGCGGCAGTTGAACCAGTACTGTTAAAAAATAACTGTATTTCGGGCACTTAGAGTTTTAAAATATCGGACACAGCCATAAAGTCGGCCACAATTCGGCCATTTTTAACTTTTCGCGATCAAAAGTGTCCGTGATAAATCAAATAATACCATTAAATCGGTCGGTTAAGCGCATATCCCTTCACTTCCCGGCGCCTCCACCATTCACATCGACGGCAGGTAATTTCTTTAATAAAGACAATTGCTTGCCGTTTTTATTTTTAGAGACATTCGACTAAAGTGTCGAACGCTACATCAGGTGGTCCATTAGTGGTACAACACGCCTTAAAAATAATTCTAGGAGCCTGTCGAGCGTTGCCTGTTATTGCTGAGTCAAGCCCGACAGGCTCCTAGCATCTTTGCCGAACTTAAAGCTTTGGATGAAGCCGTCCCGCGAGTTCTGCTCGCCACCGGCCGCCTAATCGGTGAAGGGTTCGACCATCCGCCTCTGGATACCCTGGAGCTGGCCATGCCAATTTCCTGGAAAGGAACTCTTCAACAGTATGCAGGACGCCTTCACAGAGTGCATGCCGAAAAACAGGATGTGCGTATCTATGACTACATCGAAAGCGATCAACCACAGCTAGCAAGGATGTGGGATAAGCGTCAGCGCGGGTATCGTGCCATGGGGTATCTGATCAGAGAAGAACAATCATGACTGCATGGTTGGCTGATGATTTGATCAACATTACTCCCTTGCATACCCTGTCCGAACAGCATCTTCCAAGGCAGCCAGCTCATCATCAGTCAAAAACTTGAAATGTGACTCTCGCTTTCTCGCTGAAAGGTGGCCGCCGCCTTGTAGACAAAGTTGGATAAAGAGATCTATCAAGCGGTCGGGTAAGTCCACGATTTCCTGGATAGCTTGTCTTGTCGTGTCATAACTGGTCAGAAAATCCAGCTCCTCTATAAGCTCATGCTTAATTGTAAGGTCCACAAAATCATACAGCGCTTCGGCTTGGGCCGTCATATCGATACTGCGGTACCAATGGCCGGTCTCGCCAGGCACCGTCATCTCACCGAGATCATTCAAATCGAATTCGATCAACTGCATGAGAGGCGTTGAGAATGCTTCCAAGGAAAGATCGTACAGCGCCGGATTTTGAGAATCGCTGCGGAGATAGGAAACATGAGGCCTTTCGGAATAGCTTTTTGCAAGCATAAAATATTGTGAATGAGAAACCGATGGATACGGCCATTGCCATCTTCGAAAGGATGCATGAAGACAAATCCATAGGCAATTGCGGCGGCATGGATCACCGCTGGGACAGAGCCGTTCTTCATTATCCGATGGGATACGAGCAAACCATCCATGAGTTCGGGGAGATCTTCGTGTTTCGGACAAACATAATGAACGAGCTGCTTCTGGTAGGCAATCGTCTGGCCTACGTAGTTCTGGCTCAAACGGTAATCGGTTTCGCGAAAACGGGGGTCAACAATACGATTCTGGACGTCGATGAGCAACGGCTTCTCACAGAAATCTCTATGCTCCGCCAGCGTAAGTAAGCCGATAAATTTTTCGGTTCGTGAGGCACTCGGTTTGATGTGCTCGATCACGAACGACGACTTAGTCTCTTTGCTGTATAGGTAGCTCAAGGCACGTCTGAGCAATTCCGGCGAATACTCCGTGACAATCTCCTCGCAACGTTGGCGCACATCGATTCGTTCCTTGGCAGCCAGTTTGTCGGTGCGTCGGATGATAGGACAGAAGGATCGGCCACCCAGCAGATTATTGACTATTCGCTGGCGTTGGATGCGTTGGCCGGAAGTGATAGTGTAATAACGATCCGGTTCAAGAAGTTCGACGTAATTTCCTTTGTTCAAATCGGGCAAGGGAAGCTGTTTTCCGGTCAGAAATTCAAACAGAAACCAGATCATCCGGGCATATTTCCCAGTGGGTTTCGAGGATATCCACTCCACGAGCTCTTCTTCAGGAAGAACCGCAAACAGGGCGGACAGAATGCCTATGTTGATTCCATCGTATTTAAAAGCGAATTCGAGATGATCCCCCGTGCGGTCACCCGGCCAGTACGATAATGGGTAAACAGACTCGACTTGACCGTCCTGGATTACCGAACGTAGCGCTCCTGTTTGGCTGACCAAAGATGTATGCCAGTTCGGTATTACGTTAAGCCGATATTTCTCGATTAAATAAGCGTACCCAGTCAAACGAGTTTTTACGGCTTCAGAATTCATATCATTCCTTAAAAAAGGAGTATCAATGTTAAAAAACAGTTAAAAAAACAGATATATTATAAAAATACATATTTTTATGGAAAATAAAATGAAAACAGATGATTTACGGCAAATTTTCAGATGTGATAGATAAACGCGGAAAATTGTTATTTTTTCGAAAAAGTATTTGCGAAAAGGACTTTTGGAAAAAAAATAATTACGTTTGCCACCCAAGCCAAACCTCATAAAAAACATATCGCAATTACATGAAATACTGTCATTTTGTGGTTATTTTGGTCACCATTATTTAGGTGATCAATATCGTTAACTCCACAAAATACGGTCATTTATGCACACCCCATCCTATGTTCATCTCAACGGCTTCGGTGTCTACTATTTCCGAATGGCCCTCCACTGATCTCCGGTCGAAAACGGGGCATGGCGCCGCAGGTGCAAAAGGAATTAAAAAGACGAAGTGCCATCGAACCAGTGATCGGGCACATGAAGACGGACGGCAAGTTGGGGCGGAACTCCCTGCTGGGCGTGTTGGGCGACAAAATAAATGCCCTGCTCTGCGGAGCAGGGCACAATATCGGTATCATCCTCAAGAAGTTGAGGGAGAGGGTGTTCCTTTATGGTCTTGTTTGCCTTGGTCAGAATATGGCACGGCTTATTCCTTTGCCGGCCTTCTGTCGATTGGTACCGATACGAACCAGCAAATGGCTTTTTCAAGGCCGAGTATGTACTCATTTTTATCAAAATAGAACTGAATGATCCATCCACAGCATTGATTCTAGCCTGACCTGAAGAAGGGGTAGACAGATTATCATTTCCGGTAAAATTTACAATTTCTAATGTTTGGTTTAGGAATCCGTCAACTGATAATCCAACATCATTATTGTTGGTGTCGCTGAACAGGACATTTTGAACGTCTCTTGAACCACCGAACAGCGAATCATATATCAAAATATCGGCATTAGCTGGAACTGAATACATCGTGATCGCGATTGAAAATATGATAAGTGATTTTTTCATTTTAACCTCCTGTGATTTTCATTTATGTAGATACCGTATCGACACCTCTCCAAATATGGTACTTACAATTATTGGTCCAGAATTTTTCCAATTAGAAATTTTAACTTAACATTCCGAATTTTAAGAATAATTTTAATAGGAAAAGATTGGATATATGTCTTTCCAAGCAATGACAAAGGTTATATTTAACCGTATGGTCATATATGATCCCATATGGGGTGCAAGGTTTCTTGGTCATACCTAACGGGGACAAAGGGAACAGTTTGCTATCGATTAGCCGGTAAACTCGACAAGAAAACTCCTGTGTGAGGCTTTATACCCTGTCCTCGCACCCGCTCACCGGAAGGGTAGGAATATCAATGGAGCAGTTACTGCCTGATCTGACAGCTACCGTTAAATAAACTGGTAACTGTCAGGCCAAGTCGAGGTCACCGTATAACAATAGGTGGAAAGGAAATGCTAATACCAGGTGGGGGTGCATAGTAAACCGGTGGTGGCGGTGCGTAATATACCGGTGGTGGCGGTACATAAATTCTCTCCCTGTAGCCAGTATCAACATAAATTAGTTCCCGGTAACCATCGTCATAATACCGGTATCTACCCCGATCATGCCAGTGACCATGCCTAGAGCGTCCATGGTCATGCCGGTCACCTCTTCCTCTCGGGTAATAACCATCATCGGCATAGGAGGGCGCTACGTTTATACTGCTAAATATTGCGGTAAAAACTAACCCCATCATCACCTGGCCTATTATGGGGCGAAAATGCCATCTGCTTAATTTGATCATGATGTCACTTCAATCTTGGGTTGATTCCAAGCTCCTCTTATTTTTCCTGAATATTCTTTTCTCAGATACGGTATCAGCGTTCTTTTTTCTGTTCATCGGGCATTATGGTATAAAAAGCTGGTTGTTTGTTCTGGAGCAGTATTTATGCCATAAATGATGATTTGATACTATCATGTTGTTATTATTCAGTTTGTTTCGATGGGAATCAAGAATAGAACGCAAACAGCAAGGAATCCGGATGAAAACGAAAGAAAGAACGAGGACGAAAACAATGAAAACGTCCTGGAATCGGACAGTGCCAAAAGAGAATATTGTCTAACTGGCTAATAGAATGAACTTTCTGTAATAATCAGCTATTGTTTCAAAAACGGACAGCCAGCAGATCCGCTGGCTCAGCGATAGTTTCAGACAAGATTTTATCGGTCCGCACTTAGTTGGTCCGCACAGAGGTCCGCACCACGGAGAACTGATCTCTTTATTTATAAATTTCGCTTTGTTCAAACCATAAATCTGTTTCGCAAAATTGGGTTGGTAGTGGTAAGGGTAGATCATTTTTAGAAAAAGTGCAGAGGAGTATCGGCAAATAGGCACAGGCGTACTTAGGAGGGTTCCTGGAACAGTTAACCCTGTTTGATAGCATCGCTGACGTAGAGGAGGAAGATGTCATTGATGCCGAAGGTGAAGAAACCCTTCTGTCCAATCTCCTGGAACAAAGTAAAATTTACCACCTCTCCCAAGATTACCGGGAACTGCTTGATTTCGTTAGCCGGTTCCCTAATTTTGCCCCCTTCAACGCCTTACTCCTCCAGATACAAAAACCAGGGCTGCGCTTTGCCTCATCGGAGCCAGGCTCAGCAAGAAGGGCATTCACCTGAAACTGATCGAATATGGCGATGCTCATGCTGGGAACATCACTACAGCAGACAAACCAGAGCGTTTAGAGGTTGAGAGGAGATCCAAGGATGCCAAGGCGAAACCCTCGTATCTCGTGCGCGTCAATAGCAAGCATGACCCGAATGTTCAGCTTGTTACCTTGATGCATGAGTTGGCCCACCTTTTTCTCGGTCACCTCGGGCCAGATAATTTCTTAAAGATTGCGCAGAGACCGCGTCCACCGCATGCTCAGGAAGAACTGGAAGCAGAATCTGTGGCCAATCTTATTTGCAAAAGAAACGGTATCGAATCAAAATCAGAAGAGTATCTTTCGGATTTTATAGAATCTAACACAACCGTGAACCGTCTTGATCTGTATTTTCTCCTCAAAGCGGCTGGCCAGATTGAAACCATCCTCCAGTTAGGAGAGATGGTCAGCTTCGGACCACGAAAGAAAACCAAGAAAAATCCCAAAAAAAGTACCACGCCCTCTTAATACGTTATTCTCCATGGCTATCAAGAAATCCGACCTTTATTCCTCCCTCTGGGCTTCGTGCGATGAACTGCGCGGCGGCATGGATGCCAGCCAGTACAAGGACTACGTCCTGTTCATGCTGTTCATCAAATACATCTCCGACAAATACGGCGATTCGGACGATTTCGCCCCGCCGGTCATCATTCCGCCCGGCGCCGGCTTCAAGGACATGGTTGCGCTCAAGGGCAAGAGCGATATTGGCGACAAAATCAACACCCAGGTCATCCAGCCGCTCATCGACGCCAACGCCCGCCTCGCCCGCAGCGACTTCCCGGATTTCAACGACTCGAACAAACTCGGCGACGGCGCCCAGAAGGTCGAGAAGCTGGGCAACCTGATTGCCATCTTCGAGAACCCCGCGCTCGATTTCTCCAAAAACCGCGCCGAGAACGACGACATCCTCGGCGACGCCTATGAGTATCTCATGCGTCACTTCGCCAGCCAGAGCGGCAAGAGCAAGGGCCAGTTCTACACGCCGTCCGAGGTCAGCCGCATCATGGCCAAGGTTATCGGCATCGGGCCGGACAACTCCCGGGCCGCCACCACCGCTTACGACCCCACCTGCGGCTCCGGTTCGCTGCTGCTGAAAGTCGCCGCCGAGGCGGGCAAGCACATCACCTTGGAGGGCCAGGAGAAGGACGTGACCACCGCCGGTCTCGCCCGCATGAACATGATCCTGCACGACTTCCCGACCGCCAACGTGGTGTCGGGCAACACCCTGTTCGATCCCAAGTTCAAAGACGGCGAGCAGTTGCGCACCTACGATTACGTCGTTGCCAATCCGCCCTTTTCCGACAAGACCTGGTCCACCGGTCTCACCCTGGGCGAAAGCGGCAGCGGCGACCGCTTCCAGCGCTTCACCTGGGGCGTGCCGCCGACCAAGCAGGGCGACTACGCCTACCTCCTGCACATCATCCGCTCCATGAAAAGCACCGGCAAAGGCGCCTGCATTCTCCCGCACGGCGTTCTCTTTCGGGGCAATGCCGAGGCCGTCATCCGCCAGCAGATGGTCCGCTCCGGCTATCTCAAGGCCATCATCGGCCTGCCCGCCAATCTCTTTTACGGCACCGGCATCCCCGCCTGCATCCTGGTGCTCGACAAGGAAAACGCCACCGCCCGCAAAGGCATCTTCATGATTGATGCTTCCAAGGGCTTCAAGAAGGACGGCCCGAAGAACCGCCTCCGCGAGCAGGACATCCACAAGATCGTGGACACCTTCACCCGGCAGGATGCAAGCGACCCGCGCTACGCCCGCATGGTGCCCGTCGCGGAAATCGCCGATCCGAAGAACGACTACAACCTCAACCTCCCGCGTTACATCGACGCTACCTCCCCGGAAGACCTGCAGGACATCGACGGCCACCTGCGCGGCGGCATCCCGGAGCGCGACCTCGATGCACTCGGCAACTACTGGATGATCATGCCCGGCCTGCGCGCCGCCCTGTTTGCGACCTTGCGCCCCGGCTACTGTCAGTTACGGCTGCCCATCGCCGAGGTGAAGCCCGCCATCTTCGGCCACCCCGAGTTCACCGCGTTTCACGCATCCGCCACCCAGCTCTTCGCCCAATGGAAGCAGGCCAGCACGCCGCTGCTCAAGGGCCTCGCCCAGGACGGCCATCCCAAGCCGCTCATCGAGACCATCGCCGAGGACCTGCTGGCCACCTTCAAGACCGCGCCGCTGCTCGACGCCTACGATGTCTATCAGCACCTCATGGACTACTGGGCCGAGACCATGCAGGACGATTGCTACCTCATCGCCGATGCCGGGTGGAAGGCGGGTGCGCTGCCCCGCGAGATCCGTCAGGTGAAGAACAAGGAAGGCAAACTCGTCTGGCCCGAGAAGGAAGACTTCAAGAAGGGCAAGCGCCGCTTCAAATCCGACCTCGTCCCCGCTGCGCTGCTCATCGCCCGTTACTTCGCCTTCGAGCGCGATGCCATCGCCGCCCTCGAAGCCGCCCTCGCCAGCATCGAGCAGCAGCTCGACGAAACCCGCGAGGAACACAGCGGCGAGGATGGGCTGTTGGCCGAGGTCATCGAAGGCGAGGGCGACAAGCAGAAAATCACCGCCAAAGCCTTGAAGGCCCGGCTCAAAGAGATCGGCCGCGACCCCGACTACGCCGACGAACGCCAGGCGCTGGAAGCCTACGCCGCCCTGCTCGATCAACAGGCCTCCGCCAAGGCCCGGCTCAAGGCCGCGCAAGAAGATCTCGAAGTCAAGCTCGACGCCCAATACCCCACGCTCACCGAGGACGACATCAAGACCCTGGTGGTGGACGACAAATGGCTGGCCAGCATCAAAGCCGCCGTGCAGGGCGAGCTGGACCGCGTCTCGCAAACCCTCACCGGCCGCATCCGCCAGTTGGCTGAACGCTATGCCACCCCGCTGCCGCAGCTCACCGAGGAAGTGACGACGCTCGCCGCTCGCGTGGACGGGCACCTCAGGAAGATGGGAGCAATATGGAAGTGAAGCCCGGCTACAAACAGACCGAGGTCGGCGTCATCCCGGAGGAGTGGAAGATGACAGCAGTGGCTGACCTGGTCGAGCCGTCCGCACCGATTTGTTACGGCGTCGTTCAAGTAGGACAACACACAGAGAGCGGTGTCCCGATTGTGGCGATTAAGTTCGTGAAGGAGATTGCTCACGCGCCACTTCATCGAACAGCCTCCAACCTCGAACAACCTTTCGCAAGAAGCAGACCAACAGGCGGAGACGTCCTTATTTCCATTAAAGGGACAATTGGACGCGTTGGCATCGTTCCAAACGGATTTCAGGGGAACATAAGTCGCGAATTGGCAAGGATACGAATCAGAGAGGATTCATGCCCAGAATACATTGCACATCAGCTTGAGTCGGGAGCCACACAAGAAAGAATCATGCGGTCTGTGGTCGGAACCACACGACTTGAGTTCTCAATCACGACGCTGCGCAAATTTCCTCTTCCAATGCCGCCAACCAAGGAAGAACAACGCGCCATCGCGACGGCGTTGAGCGATGTGGATGGGCTGCTGGGTGGGCTGGACCGGCTCATCGCCAAGAAGCGCGACCTCAAACAAGCCGCCATGCAGCAACTCCTCACCGGCCAAACCCGTCTCCCCGGCTACCACGGCGAGTGGGAAGTGAAACGGCTTGGAGAAATTGCGCACATCAAAACTGGCAGCCGAAACAACGAAGACAAAGTTGAAGATGGCAAGTATCCGTTCTTTGTGCGTTCCGATATTGTCGAGCGAATCAACAGCTACTCACACGACTGCGAGGCAATCCTTGTGCCCGGGGAAGGGCGAATCGGAGACATCTTCCACTACATCAACGGACGGTTCGACGTGCATCAGCGCGTTTACGCTATCACCAAATTTAGCCCTGGCATCGTCGGCAGATTCATCCACTTCTACCTCGCCAAAAACTTCGGTGCTTGGGCAATGCAGAACACTGTGAAGGCGACAGTGGACTCGCTTCGGCTTCCAACGTTCCAAACATTCGAGATGCACCTACCGCCCACGGAAGCCGAACAAACCGCCATCGCCGAGGTGCTAAAGGACATGGACACGGAGCTTGCTGCGCTGGAGCAGCGGCGGGAGAAGACCCGCGCGCTCAAGCAGGCGATGATGCAGGAACTCCTCACCGGCAGGACACGGCTGGTCGCACGCGGAGGCGTGGAAAACGCGGAGAGGAAGCCATGAAAGACGAACTTCTACCTCAATCGGAAATCATCCTCTACCAGACAGAGGATGGACGCACCCGAATCCAATGCCGTTTCGAGAACGAAACCCTGTGGCTGACGCAGGCCCAGATTGCGGAGCTGTTTCAGGTCACGGTGCCGAACGTCAACCTGCACTTGAAGGCGATCTACGCCGAGGGGGAGCTACCGGAGGAGGCAACTATTAAGTCTTTCTTAATAGTTCGATTGGAGGGATCCCGGCAGGTTTCCCGTGCTGTGCTGCATTACCGGCTGGACGCCATCCTCGCCGTGGGCTATCGGGTGCGCGGCCACCGGGGCACACAGTTTCGCCAATGGGCCACAACCCGCTTGAGCGAGTACCTAGTGAAGGGCTTCACCATGGACGACGAGCGGCTCAAAAATCCTCCGGGCAAGGGGCAACAGGATTACTTTGACGAGTTGCTGGAACGCATCCGCGACATTCGGTCGTCGGAGCGGCGCTTCTACCAGAAGGTGCTGGACATTTACGCCACGAGCGTGGACTACACGCCGAACGCGGAGACTTCCCAGCGGTTCTTTGCCGCTGTGCAGAACAAGATGCACTGGGCGACCCACGGCCACACCGCCGCCGAAGTCATCGCGGAGCGGGCGGATGCGGTGAAACCCTTCATGGGTCTGCAAACCACGCGGCCCGGCGGGATCGTGCGCAAGGACGATGTGACCGTGGCCAAGAACTACCTGACGGAGGATGAGCTGCAGGTGCTCAACCGGATCGTCAACCTCTACATCGAGTATGCGGAACTCCAGGCACTGGAGCGAAAACCGATGACGATGCAGGACTGGATCACCAAGCTGGATGAGTTCCTGAAAATCTCGGGACGCAAGCTACTGGACCATGCGGGAAAAATTTCCGCAGAGTCTGCCAAGGCCAAGGCCGAGTTGGAGTATGCCCGGTATCGGTCGCTGCTGGATGCACAACCGCAGCGGATTGATGCGGAATTTGAAAAAGCGGCGAAGGAGTTGAAGAAGCTGCTGCCAAAACCGAAAAAACCCAGGCCACCGACATCATGACGGCTGCGCTCATCATACCCAAGGATTCCCATGCCTGAACAACCCCGCCCCGAACGTAAGACCCAGAACCGGGTCATCGCTCTGTTCACGGACAAGGCCCAGCCCGATTGCCTCGATTATGAATACCTGGGCGAGTGGCACAAGCGGGAGAATAACCGCTGCATCGAGACCGACCTGCTCCACGCCAATCTGAAGGCCCGCGGTTACTCCGAGGCGCACATTTCCGCTGCCCAGCAAAAATTGATGGCCGCTGCCGACGCCACCGGCATCACCCTGTATCAGGCCAACCTGCGCACCTACCAACTGCTGCGCTACGGCGTGTCGGTGCAGATTGCCGCCGGACAGCCGAGTGATCAGGTGCATCTGGTGGATTGGGAACATCCCGAGAAGAATGATTTCGCCCTCGCCGAGGAGGTGACCTTGCGCGGCGGCTACGAGCGGCGTCCCGACCTCGTCCTCTACCTGAATGGCATCGCTGTCGGCGTCATCGAGCTAAAGCGGAGCTCGGTCGAGATCGCGGACGGCGTGCGCCAGTTGATCACCAACCAGGAGGAGCTGTTCAACCTCGGATTTTTTGCCACGGTGCAACTGGTCTTCGCCGGTAGTGACTCGCAAGGGCTGCGCTACGGCACCGTGACCACCAGGGAGGAATTTTTTGTCGACTGGAAGGCGGCGAGTACCGCCACGCTCACCGCTGGCACCCTGTTGGACCGGCCGCTGGCCGAAATGTGCGCCAAATCCCGCCTGCTTGACCTGATCCGTAACTTCATCCTCTTTGACAACGGCATCAAGAAAGTACCGCGTCCGCATCAGTTCGCGGGCGTGAAAGCGGCGCAGGAACGCGTGCGTCAGCGGGAGGGCGGCGTCATCTGGCACACCCAGGGCAGCGGCAAGAGCATCCTTATGGTGCTGATGGCCAAGTGGCTGCTGGAAGACGATCCCGAGGCCCGTATCCTCGTGGTCACCGACCGCGACGAACTCGACAAACAAATCGAGGGCGTAATGAAGGACGCCGGGGTCATTGGCGCGGACTCGCCTTCGCCTCGCATCCAGAACCGGGCTGAGTTTGTCGCCAAACTTGGAGCCGCCTCGCCCCGGCTGCTGTGCGCGCTGATCCACAAATTCGATCCCGCCGATCTCAAAGGACCACCGCCGGAGGTTTACGGCCGTTTCTACGTGATGGTGGATGAATGCCACCGTACCCAGGGCGGCGACATGAACAAACAGATGAAGCGCTGGCTGGAAAACGCGATCTTTATCGGCTTTACCGGTACGCCGCTCCTGCGCAAAGACAAGCAAACCACGCGGGACGTCTTCGGCACCTATATCCACACCTATAAGTTTCATCAGGCGGTGGCCGACAAGGTGGTCCTCGATTTGAAGTACGAGGCCCGCGACGTGCCCGAGCGGTTGACCTCGCAAAAGAAGATTGACGAATGGTTTGAGCAGAAGACCAAGAACCTCAACAACTTTCAGAAGGCGCTGGTGCGCAAGCGCTGGGCAACCATGGAAGAGCTGATGAGCGCAGCGGGGCGTAAGCGCGAGATCATCGCCGACATCATCGCTGATTTTGCCCTCAAACCGCGCCTGAATAATGACCGGGGCACAGCGATCCTGGTGGCGGCCTCGATCTACGACGCCTGCCACTACTACCGCCTGCTCCAGCACACGGCCTTTGGCCCCTACTGCGGGATCATCACCTCGTTTGAACCGAACGCCAACGCGATTTCCAGGGAGCCGCCGAACAGCGACGAGCGCTTCAAATTCAACACGTACACCCAGCATGTCCTCAAAAACGGCCAGACCACCAAGCAGTATGAGGACGAGACCAAGCGCCGCTTCATCAAGGAACCGGCGAACATGAAGCTGCTGATCGTGGTCAGCAAACTTTTGACCGGCTTTGACGCGCCCTCCTGCACCTACATCTATCTCGACAACGAGTTGCACGACCACAACCTGTTTCAGGCCATCTGCCGCACCAACCGGCTGGACGGCGACGACAAGGACTACGGACACATCGTCGATTACAAGAAGCTCTTCGGCGATGTCCAGCAGGCCATCGCGGTGTACAGCTCCGACGAACTGGATATCGACCAGGGCAATGGCGGCGATAACAACGTGCACCTTAAGAACTGGTTGGAAGAGGGTAGGGTGCAGCTCGACAACGCCCGCCAGGCACTGATCTACCTATGTGAGCCAGTGGTGTTGCCGCGTGAAGTTGAGCAATTCCTGCACTATTTTTGCGGCGATGCGGCTAACCCGAATGCGTTGAACGAGACCGAGGCGTTGCGCATTTCCTTCTACAAGGCGGTGGCACTCTTTGCGCGGGCCTTTGCCGACCTTGCCCAGGAATTGACCGAGGCGGGCTATTCCAGTGTTGAGGCGGCCACACTGCAAAAGGAGGTGGCATCTTACGCGGAGATTCGCTCAGCCATCAAGAAGCACTCCGGCGAGGAACTGGACATTAAGCCATTTGAGGCAGACATGCGCCACCTCATCAATACCTATATCCAGGCTGATCCGGCAGCGGAACTGGGGGAGTTGGGCGAGCTGTCGCTGACCGAACTCATCATCGAGACCGGCATTCATGATGCTATCGCCAGGAAGCTCAACGCGAAGGGCAAACTTTCGAAGAACGCTATCGCCGAGGGGATCATCAACAACGTCCGCAAGACCATCATCCGCAACCAGTTGACCGATCCGAGATTCTACACGCAGATGTCAACGCTGCTCGACGACCTGATCAAGCAGAGCAGGGCGGACACGGCTGCCTATGAGGAATTTTTGCGCAAGGCGGAGGATCTGGTCAAGAGGTTGGCGGCAAAGCAACCCGACAAAGGTTTGCCTGCGGCGCTGCATGGCAAGCACGAGGTTACCGTGATCTACAATAACCTGCCCCAGATTCTTGCGACGGGGTGCAGCGGGGCCACCGTGACTGCTGAGCCATGCCCCGGCTACGGGGAAGAGCGTGTCCGGTTGGCTCTGGAGATCGACCGGGTGATGCGCGAGCGCGCCCCCGCCGGATGGAAGGGGGATCAGGCCCGCGAGGCGCAGGTGCTAAATGCCTTGTTTCCACTTCTTGGCCGTAATCGCGAAGCCACGCAGGCATTGTTTGAAATCATCAAGAATCAGCCGGGGTATTTGTGACAGAGAGCATCAGGCTCGGCGACATTGCCATTGAGGTAAAGCGCAAGGACATCAAGCATGTCCATCTCTCCGTGCATCCACCCGATGGCAGAGTGACCTTGTCGGCCCCGACAGCAACACGTTTGGAGGTGGCGCGAGCGTACGCAATTTCAAAGCTCGGCTGGATACGGGAACAGCAACAGAGGCTGGCGAAACAGGCGCGGGAGACACCCCGCCAGTTTATAGGCCGTGAGAGCCATTTTCTCTGGGGCCGGCGTTATCTTATGGTGATCAAATACCAGGAGGCCAAGCCTTCTGTCTCGCTCGACCACAAGCGGATTCTACTCACAGTACGACCGGGCAGCGATGTGGCCAAGCGTGCTGATGTAATCCACGAGTGGCACAAAGCACTGCTGCACAAGGCCGTGCCGCCGCTCATCCAGAAATGGGAACAAAAACTGAAAGTCGTAGTGCGCGGTTATTTCCTGCAACGGATGAAAACTAAATGGGGCAGCTGCAACCACCGGGCCGGGCATATCCGCCTCAACACCGAGTTGGTGAAGAAGCCCAGGGATCTGCTCGAATACGTGATTGTGCACGAGATGGCGCACCTGATTGAACCGACGCATAGTGATCGGTTTGTTGCCATCCTTGAAGAGCATTACCCAACATGGCGAGAGGCCCGTACTGAACTCAATGAGCTGCTACTGGCAGCGGAGGTGTGGAAGGAGTGATCCTTGACGAAATCCGCGGTCTGTTCGCCTCAGAAGTGCGTAAGTCAAGCCATTCAGATTGTCATCAACTCGGGAGAACCCATTGCGAACGATTTGTCACTTTGATGGATCAGTTTCTTCCCGGTTGGCAGTTGATCAGAGCAGAGTTGCGGGAAGGGCTGCTGTCGTATCAGGCTTGGGGGGAATGAGGGGATGGTGATCAAGCTATGAAAACAACCATTATCACCATCATTGCCTTAATCTTGTGCCTATCCTCTCCATGCACCGCCGTCACCGGCAAAGAATCGAATAGTTATTGCAAAGACCAGACAAGCTGGCAGCAGTGGCACGAACTGCTTGCCAAGCACCCACAGGACGACGCTATCCATGCGCTCTATGCCACTCGGCGAGGCCTGTGCAATATGGTTGAGTCAGGCCAGATTGAAATGGACCGGGCAACGAGGATTTTCGAGAATATGCGGGAAACTTTGATTGAACAGTATCGGGAGAGAGAAAAGATGAAGCAGGAGGGAAGAGGGCAGGTGATGTGACCACAAGCACCGAAGCCAGCCGTTACAATGTGACGCCCCCCACCCGATCATCGGCGGGGATTTTTTTTGTCCTTCTAGGCGGCCACGATTTTTTCAAAGGTAGCACCGGAGGAGCACCAAATAAAAAAGCACCTAGCGATTGCTCGCTAAGTGCTTGATTTATTGGTGCCGAGACCAGGATTTGAACCAGGGACACACGGATTTTCAGTGCGTTTTTCGTGGGTTTTACCGAGATTAACGAAAGATAATTATCCTTGATTATTGGGAGGTTAGGGTATAGGATGAGGTTAACCAAAATTAACGAAAAAACCTAACCCATAACCCAGAACCTAACCCATACATAACCCAGCTTTCCGGAGTCCGTGTGTCCCATGGCAAAGCGAAAAATCAATTTCACTCAGACCGAAATCAACAATCTCCCCTTGCCGGAAGCAGGAAAACGCCTTGAGTTCTACGACACCAAGGTGAACCACCTTCTCTGCCGGGTATCATCGAAAGGCTTAAAGACTTTTCAGGTTTACCGATGGCATGAAGGCAAACCTTCGAGGGTGACTATCTGCACATGGCCCGAACTTTCAATTGAGCAGATCCGAAAGGAAGCCGAAAAGCACAATGCTGATTTTGCCAGGGGCGAGAACCCGGCAGACAAAAAACGAGCTATCCGCGAGGAAATGCAATTCGGAGAACTGTTCACCCTCTGGTTGGAGCAATTTGCCAAACCTCACAAGCGGACATGGGATGATGACCTTAAACGCTATCATAATTATATGGAGAGACCTTTCGGGAAACAAAAACTCTCATGGTTCACCCCGGCCAAGGTCCGACAATGGCACCAGAGGCTAACCACTCAGCAAAAACAAAAAGCGGAAGTTGGGATCACCCTTACCGGATCGACAGCAAACCGCGTATTGGCCTTGCTCAAGACGATTTTCAGTCAGATGGCACCAGACATGCTGAACCCTTGCAGAACCGTTAAAACCTTCAAAGAGCAATCGAGAGAGCGTTTCCTGCAACCGGATGAACTCAAGCGATTGTTTGATGCGCTGGAAAGTGAGGAAACCCCGCCGGTATTCCGGGATTATGTTCTGTTATCGCTTTTCACCGGAGCACGGAAAAGCAATGTGTTGGGGATGCGATGGGGCGACATCGACGCCAACACCTGGACCATTCAAGGTGAAGTCAGTAAGAACGGCGATATTATGCGCGTTCCGCTGGTAGATCCTGCCATCGAGATTTTAAAACGGCGCAAGGCTGAGACCTCGAGCGTCTTTGTTCTGTCGTCCGACATCGGCCGCACCGGGCACTACACAACCCCAACAAAAGCTTGGCGTTCCCTGCTTAAACGGGCGGGGCTGGTAAATGTTCGCCTTCATGACCTGCGGAGAACGTGCGGTTCTGTCATGGCCGGGCAGGGGGCGAGCCTACCGATTATCGGTAAAATCCTCGGGCACAAGCACACCTCCTCGACACAGGTTTACGCGCGGTTGACCATTGACCCCCAACGCCTTGCCCTGGAATCAGCAGTCCAGGCAATGCTGGAGACACAAGCACTTCCGGACAAGGTTGTGCCATTGAGAAAAGTGGCTGGTACAGGAAAGAAGTAGATATCTAATTCAAGCACGGATAGCCCGGAACTGATCATTCTAGGCGAATGGCCGCACCCCTTGGCGGCTTTCCGTGCTTGTTCCAACAAGGGTCACTCTGAGGGGAGTGCACATGCAACGGAATCTAGAGCGTCAAACAGTGGAAATGCTGTGCAAGCGATGGGTAATGTCGCGCGACATGATTTTCGGGCTGGCAAAAGGAGGGAAGTTGCCACTCTGGGTTGAATTATTCAATGTCAGGGCACACCTAGCCAAAGCCTACATAGGTCATAATGGGTATTCCGGTTGAATCCGGCCACCATTCCGGCGGGAAAAAGGCCACCGTTCCGATGGGAAAAAGGCCAGCATTCCGATTCGATTGCGGCCAGCATTCCGGCGAAAAAGGCCAGTGTACAA
>Ga0074197_1000427_pt1 | contig 53257 bp, 43 predicted proteins | sample EPASupsiteSAE305_FD_64526 | JGI IMG/M metagenome (GOLD analysis project Ga0074197, IMG submission 64526) | Bioremediated contaminated groundwater microbial communities from EPA Superfund site, New Mexico - SAE3-05 reassembly with SPADES | ecosystem: Environmental > Aquatic > Deep subsurface >...
CCGGTCCATCTGTCCGGAAGGTACAAGTGCGGTGGCCGGGCTCAGCAGGGTTTTTCCCTCTTTGGCGGGCACAAGGACGCGGGCGAACTGTCCGGATCGCAGGTTGGGGTTGGCGGGCAGATCCAGGGTGACCGGGGCGGTCCGCGAACTCGGGTCGGCGGCGGAGCCGATTTCGGTGACGATGCCTTTGACCACGGCCGAGGCCGCCGGGACCTTGACGGTCAGGGTATCGCCGGAGCGGATCCGCAGGACCAGGCTTTCCGGAACCGCCGTGGTCACCTGCAGGCGCTGGTTGTTTTCAATCTGGAGGAGAACCGTGCCGGGGGTGGCGAGATCGCCGGTGTTGACGTTTTTGCGGGTGACCACGCCGGCAAAGGGCGCGGTGATCGTAGTGTACCCGAGCATGGTTTTGGCTTCGCGATAACCGGCCTGGGCGATGGCATGGAGATCCTGCATCGATTTGACGGTTTCCGCGGTGGCCGCATTCTTGAGGAGCAGATTCTGCTCCCGCTCCAGGTTGCGTCTGGCCCGGGCCAACTCGGCTTCGGCCTGATTGAGCCGGGCCGAAATTTCCTCGGCGCTGATCGCAATCAGCAGGTCGCCGGTTTGGACCGTGGAACCCAGCGCCACCGGCATTCGGCTGATCACACCGGTAACCTTGGCGGCAATGGCAGCGCGCTCGGCAGACTGCACCGTGCCCACGATCTCGGCCAGCACCGGGATCTCCCCTTCGCTCGCTGTGGCCACCGAGACCGGAACCGGGGCGATGGCCTCCTTGGTGTCGGCTGCCCCGGCCAGGGCCGGAGTCGTCGACAGGAGCAGCAGGGCCAGAAAAAACGAAAATCGTTTCATTGTGTTGATCGGGTGGAGGGCGGCGGGCGACATTACTGTTCTTTCCCCTGGTTGAATTGGGCAAGGCCGACCGCGCGGCGGAGATCGGCAATGGCTATGGTGCGGGAAGCGGTGGCGTGGGCATGACTGACCCGGGCATCGGTCAGTCGGTTTTCGGTGTCGATCAGCTCTGAAGCCAGCAGGACTCCCTCCTTGAACCGGAGACGCGCCAGACGGGCGCTTTCCGTGGCCGAGGCCACCATCTTGCCGGTCACTTTGAGACGTTCGTCCTCCTGGTGCAGGGCAAGGGCGGCCTGTTCCATCTCCAGGTTGAAGGCCAGTTCCATTTTGTGCTGCTGTTCCCTGGCTTCGGCGAGCAGGGCCTTTGCCCGGTCCGTGGCCGCCGCGGTCTGGCCACCGTTGAACAGGGTGTAGTTGAGGCGAACCCCGGTGGTCCAGGAATCGCCGGAGCCCTCATCAAGTTCGGTCCCTTTGTCGGCCTGATAGGACCCAAAGGCATCGGCGGTGGGGTAATTGCCGGAACGGGCCTGGCGCACCATCGCCTCCTGCGCCTTGATCAGCGAGGCCATGGACGCCAGTTCCGGCCGGTTGCGGATATCGCGCTCCACCGGTATCTCCGGTACCCGGCTTGCGGCTGCATCGAGTTTGACCGCGCCCTGGGTGATCCCGAGCAGATGGAGAAAGCCCCGCTGCGCCAGGCTCAAACCGTGCTGGGCCTGGATCAGTTGTTCCCGGGCCTTGGATTGCTGCACCTCGAGGTTGAGCAGATCTTCTTTAAGCAGGCTGCCTTCCTGGAAACGGGCCTGGGCCACCGCCAGGGAGGCGCTGATGGCCTCAAGCGCCGAGGTTCTTGCCTGCACCGTGTCTTCGGCCTGAATGGTGGTATAAAAAGCGCGCATCACTTCAAATCCGAGCCGGGAGCGGATGGCAGCCTGTTCGCGCTGCATCGCCTGACCGCGCAGATCGGCCGCATCCAGGGCGGCGAGATCGTGACCGCCGTTATACAGCCGGTACTGGAGGGTGGTCTTGGCCTGGAGATTGTCGGTGGTGCCGGGGTTGTTGAAATCGATGGTATCGGAGAAAACCCCCTGGTTGAGGATGTTGCCGAAGGAATGCATGGGATTGTTGGTGCGGCTGTACTCGGTGCTCACCCCCAGCTGCGGGTAAAAGGCGGCTTTTGCCGATCTGATGTCAGCCTCGGCAGCGGCGATCCGTTCCTGTACCGCTCTTGCATCCGGATTGTGGCGCAGGGCGAAATGAACCGCCTCTTGAGTCGTCCATCGCGAGGGGGTAGTCTCTTTTTCCCCGGCCGCGAGGGTGGGCGGCAGCAGGAGGGCGAGAAGGAAGAGAACCAGGAATGTGTGCGGATGCCTCATGATACAAGTCCTTTTGGTTGTGCGGCTGGAAAGGGTATTGGTATATTGCTGCTGCAGGCAAAGAGAACAGCACGGAGCGCTGTCCAACGCCTTGCACTGACCTTTTTCCTGTCGTCATGTCAGGGAAAAATAGGTATGAATCTTGTACTTTGCAATGATAATGCATATTAAAAACATCTTGAATATACATTGTGGTACAATCGATCAGGGAGGAATCAATGAAAATGATACAAACGATAAATCGGGTGCTGCTTGGTTGCGCCATGGTTGCAGTTGTCTTGACTGCAGCCGCGGCGGTTGCCGCTGAGGAATCGGGCAGTTCCCAGGGGCAGGAAGCTGTACAGGCGCGGGAAACGGTGCAGGAGCCGGCAGCTGTCCCGAAGCAGGAGGGCGGTAAGTGGAGCGAGGCCGCGCAGGAAGTAAAAGAGGCCTCGGGTTCGGTGGCCGAAGCCACCAAAGAGACCGCCGGGACGGCCTGGGAGAAAGTAAGAAACGAGACGGTCGAGGCCTGGGAGAAGGCCAAGGAGGAATCAGGAGAGGTGGCGGAGACGGTCGGCGAAAAATCGAAGGATCTCTGGAGGAAGGCGGCAACCGAGTCCAAGCAGGCCTGGGAGGCCGGAAAAGCTAAAATCCATGAGGCCACCGCACCCGCAACCCCGGTTCCGCCCGCACCACCGGCTGCCGAACCGCCAAAGCCTCCCGTCGATCCGGGCCAACCGGCAACCGCGGCCCCGGCTCAGTAACCGGGGATTCCGGTATCCGGCAGACGGTATGGGCGCTGACCGTGCCGGGGAGTGGATAGGCTTAGGCTATTCCACAATCCGGTAGCCCGCCGACTTCAGGGAGGGCCTGGTATAGACAAAGAGCATCTCCACCGGCTCGTCAAAGGGGTTGTAAAACCAATGCACCGCGCCCCGCGGCACGAACATCGTGTCGCCCTGGGACATCTCTTCCTCGGTTTCCCCGAGTCCGCTTATTCCCTTCCCCGAAAGGATGTAGATCACTTCTTCCGCATCCTTGTGGACATGTTTCTTATGCGTTGCGGTCTTGGCCTCGAACCTACAGTAGGCAAAGGTAATGTCTTCGGCGCCAACCGTGTCCTGGTCGACAAGGACTATCCTTTTTGCATTGTCCAGGTCTTTGATCGGCTCGTTTCGACCGTCGGCGAGCCCCAATACATTCTTCATCTCATCTCCCCTTCAAGGTTCCAGCCGCACCGGGAAAGGTTCGCCGCTGGTTGATCGCCTATAATTCAAAAGCTTCGTGCAGGTTCGGCATTTCGACCTTGGTGTCGTTGAGGTGTCCGGCCAGGGTCTGCATCGCAATCTCCTCGCCGTGGACCAGAAAGGTGTGCTCCGGGCTGCCGGTCCGCGCATGCCAGTTGAGCAGCTCCTGCTGATCGGCATGGGCGGAAAAGCCGCCGATGGTGAAGATCTCGGCGTTGACCTCGACCTCCTCCTGCAGCACCCGGACCTCTTCGGCGCCGTCAATGATCTGCCGGGCCAGGGTGCCCTCGGCCGCATAACCGACAAAGACCACCGAGGCCTCCTCTCGCCACAGGTTATGGCGGAGATGATGGCGGATTCTGCCGCCGGTGCACATCCCGGAACCGGCAATGATGACCGCGCCCTGTATGTGTTTCAGGGCCATGGATTCGGCAGTGTCGCGGACGATGTGCAATCCTGGCAGTTCGAAGGGATCCTTGCCGGCGGAGATCACCGCCCAGGTCTCCTCGTCAAAGCATTCACGATGGCGGCGGAAAATCTGGGTGGCGGAAATGGCCATGGGGGAATCGAGATACACCTGGAGATTGCGCGGCAGTCTTCCCTGCTCGACGCCCTCACGGAGATGGTAGAGGAGTTCCTGGCTTCGTTCCAGGGCAAAACTGGGGATAAGGACATTGCCGTCCCGGGCGATGGTGGTGTTGATCGCCTGGTACAGCTCTTCAATCGACGGTTCCAGTTTTTTATGCAGCCGGTCGCCGTAGGTGGACTCCATGATCACGGTATCGGCATGCGGGGGAGTTGCCGGATCGGGGATGATCGCCCGGCCATTGCAGCCGAGATCGCCGGAAAAAAGCACTCGCCTGCGGTTGCCGGCCTCTTCCAGGTCAAGGAGGATGCAGGCGGAGCCGAGAATATGGCCGGCATCGAAGAAGGTGGCGCGGATGCCGGGGCAGAGGTCGCAGGGCTTTTCAAAATCGATAATGTCGACAAAGGCATCCAGGCTGTTGAGGGCGTCAAGGGTGTCATAGAGGGGCTCGATCGGTTCCCCCCTGTTTTTCCTTTTACTCGCCTTGTACCCTTTGTATTTGGCCTCCTCTTCCTGGATCCGGGCGGAATCGAGCATCACCAGGCGGGCCAGTTCGCGGGTCGCGGCCGTGGTGATGACCTTACCCCTGAATCCGAGTCGGTTCAGCAGGGGGATGCGGCCGCAATGGTCGAGATGGCCATGGGTGAGCAGGAGGAAATCGATGGCAGCCGGCTCAAAACCGAAATTGTTGCGGTTTTCCTCGTCCATGTCCCGGTTTCCCTGATACAGACCGCAGTCAATCAGGATCCGTTTATCCCGGCATTCGATCAGGTGACAGCTGCCGGTGACGTTTCGGGCGGCGCCGTGGAATACAATACGCATGAACAACTCCTCTGGCGGCACGCAGTCCGCGATGTTTTAACTAATCAGGTGAAATGTGCGGGCCGGAACCTACAGCCCCTAAAAGGCTACAGTCTCATCAACCTGAACGGTTCTTTTATTTTTTATCGCGAAGGACGATGGTGACCCGGCGATTTTGCTGCCGCCCTGCCGCCGTGGCATTGGAGGCAACCGGATTGGCGTAGCCGTACCAGTACATCAGCATGTTTTCCTGACTGATACCGAATTTGGTGTGCAGGTAATTGCGGACGCTTTCGGCCCGACGCTGCGACAGCTTGATATTATAGGCTTCGGTGCCGATGCTGTCGGTAAAGCCGGAAAGGACCACGTACGATTGCGGATTTGCCTGCAGGTGCCGTCCGAGCTTGTCGAGTTCGAGTGCAAATTTCGGTTTGATGTTCGATTTGTCGAAATCAAAGAGGATGTTGTTGAAACCATTGGCCCTGGTATCCATGTAGAGCTTGCCGAAAAGATGCTCGGGCCGGTTGTAGACGGTATCGAAATCCATGACCTGTGAACAGCTGTTGACGGCGGCGATGTCGTCGAGCAGCTTTCTGGCCTTGGCCCCGGTGGCGCTGGAGACAATGTTGAAGCAGATATCGTATTTGGAGGCCAGCTTCTTGGCCTGGGTCAGCGGATGCGGCTCCAGTTCTTTGAAGGTGGAGTGCTTGCCGTCGGAAAAGATAAAAATCTCGGTTCGACCCGACAGGCCGAGGAGATGCTCCAGCTTCATCAGGCCGGTCTGGAGCATGGGCGGGCTTTGCGGCGTGATCGGCAGCTGTTCGATGGCGGCGGCGAAATCCGCCTTCTTATAGAGTTGCAGCCGGTAATAGGGCTTAAAGGCCATGGGGGAAGCGGGCAGCCAGAGTTCGCCTTTCCAGTGGGGATAGAGACCGGCCTGCCAGTTCAGTTCCGGCAGGGAGGCATTGCTTTCGCGGAGAATTTTCTTTTCCGCCTCGATCCGGGACATGCCGGTGTTCTTATATGGTACCGCCATGGTGGTGGAGGGGTCGTAGATGATGAAGAAATTGTCGGCCATGCGGCGGGACTGGCCCTCTTCGGCGGCAATGGGTTTATCCCTGAGTTCCGGGGTCTGCTGTTTGCCGTGTACCGGGCCGGAGGCCAGAATCAGCAGGAGCAGGGTAAAAAGAAAGGGGAGGGAAGGGCGGGCTTTCATGGTGTCAACTCCTGTAGTTACCTGCATCAAAGCTGAATTCCGGACTAAGAGGGGGATCTGACCTGTCAGTTCAGAGTATACCCGTCCGAAGGAGCCTGTCAAGTATTGGGAGTAATTTTGACTAGATGGCGCTCGTTAACTTCGTCGTTTGGTCGGCACCTGCTCGGCCTGGTTTTGCGGGAAGGGGGTCAGAAGGCGCCGAGATCCTCGGGGGCAAAGGGCAGCCATTGGAAAAGATGGTGTTCAAGGGTGATGCATTTGCGAAAATTTTCCCGGATCAGCTGCTGCCGGGCGGGATTGTCTTTGCTGTACCGGTCAAGGATATATTCCAGCCGCTCGTTCAAGTTCACCACCACATTGTGCCGCACCCGTTTGTCTGCGTAATAGACGATTTCCCGGGCGCTGAAAAATCCCTGCTCGTACCGGTCCGGCGCATAGTGCTGGAGGAGGACGTGTTCTTCGACCACGGCGGCGATCTCGGGAAATCCGTGCCGCCGACAGATTTCGGCCCCGACCTTGGCGTGGTCGCAGTTGCTGTTGAGGCAGGGAGTTTTGGCGATATCATGGAGCAGGGCCCCGGCGATGACCAGATGTCGGTCGGGCTGGGGCCGGGCCGGACCGGCGGCGCCGAGCCCGGCCCACAGCTGCTCGGCCAGACGGGCGACCACCAGGGAGTGATGCCTGATATTGGCAAGCATCTCGTACTGTTCCATCAGCTGGACACATTCGGAGAGCGAGGGCGTGCGCGTACGAAACCCTTCCATGGGGTGAGCGGGCCGGCGGGAACAGTTATTTGCCGCTGAAGCGGTGAACGGCATCGACTGCAATCCGCACCTGATCCGGCGGTGTTTCCGGGAGAATACCGTGGCCGAGGTTGAAAATGTAGCCATGGGCATTGCGGGCATCGTGCAGCATGGTCTTGATTCGCTGTTCGAGACGATCCTTGGGCAGAAAAAGGGCAACGGGATCGATGTTACCCTGGACCGCATGGTTGCCCGCCTGCTGGATGGCATCGGCAATCGGCAGACGCCAGTCAAAACCGAGCACATCCGCCCCGAGGGTGACCGTGTGCCGGGTCAGGGTGGCGCCGTTATTGGCGAAGTAAATCAGGGGGATATCGGTCACGGCGCGCAGATCTTCAATGATCGAGCGCACATAGGGCAGGGCGAACTGCTCGTAATCGCAGGGGGCGAGAATGCCGGCCCAGGAGTCGAACAGCTGCAGGGCCTGGGCACCGGCGCGCGCCTGGGCCTGGAGATAGGCGCTGGTGCAGGCGGTGATTTTTTCAAGCAGGTTGTGGTAGAGCTCCGGCTCCTGGAACATCATTTTTTTTGTATTGAGGAAGACCTTGGAGCTGCCGCCCTCGATCAGATAGGTGGCCAGGGTGAAGGGCGCCCCGGCAAAGCCGATGAGCGGCACCTTCAGCTCTTTGCGCAGCAAACGGATCGTTTCCATGACAAAGGGAACGGTGGCCTCCGGATCGGGGACAACAAGGGCATCGACCGCCTGTTGGCTACGCACGGGATGGAGAAAGATGGGACCCCGACCCTCGTGGAATTCGAGGGCGAGATTCATCGCCTCCATGGGGATGAGGATGTCGGAAAAGAGGATGGCGGCGTCAAACCCGAAGGCGTCAATCGGCTGCAGGGTTACTTCGGTACAGAGTTCCGGGCTCTTGCACAGTTCGAGGAAACTGACCTTGCTGCGCACCTTCTGGTATTGGGGCAGGTATCGGCCCGCCTGCCGCATGAACCAGACCGGGGTAAATTCGGTTTGCTCGCCCCGACAGGCCTTGAGAAATGTATCGTTCATGGTATTTCCGTATGCTGATTGTCAATAAAATGCGGCGGGTTTCATTTTCCCGAGGGAAACCGACCGTCTTGCAACAGTGAAACGTTCGTTCAATCAACCCAGCGAGGCGCGGTCAACGCAACGGCTGGTAGGTGCAGAAGGGTTCGGATGCCAGATAATCACCGGTCATGGCGTAGGCCCTTGCCCGGCAACCGCCGCAGACATTGACATACTCGCATTGGCCGCATCTGTCCTTATAACTGGCAAAATCACGTAACTCGAGAAAAAGTTTCGAGTTTTCCCAAATATCCTGAAAAGAGCGGGTGCGGATATTCCCAGCCGCCTTGGCAAAATAGCTACAGGGCAGGACATTGCCGTCGACATCGATCAGGCAGATCATCTGCCCCGCGAGACATCCCTTGGAACCGCCGGTGGAAAATTTGAGGCTGCGGCGTTTGAACCGCTCGCCTTCCGCCTTGGAGCGCTGGAGGACAATCCGGTAATACTGGGGCGCGCAGGTGGGCCGGACCAGGAGGTCGTGCTCATCTTTCTCCATATCGTAATGCCAGTTGAGAATGTCCTCGTATTCCTCGGCCGGAATGAGCTCTTCCATGATATCCTCGCCGCGTCCGGTGGGAACGATCATGAACAGATACCAGGCGGTGGCGCCCAGGGATTTGACCAGCTGGTAAATTTTGGGCGCTTCCTCCTTGTTTCGGGTGGTGAAGGAAGAGTTGATCAGAAATTCGATCTTGTGTTCATTGAACAGGCGGATAGCGTTCATGACACCGTCAAAGGCCCCGACCTGATTGCGGAAATCGTCGTGGACTTCCGCGGTGGATCCATCAAGGCTCAGGGAAACCATCTTGATCCCGGCTTCTTTGATCTTCCGGCAGATGTCGGTGGTGACCAATGCGCCGTTGGTGGCCATGCACATCCGCATCCCGAGCCCGGTGCCGTAGGCGGCGATATCGAAGACATCCGTTCGCAGCAGGGGTTCGCCCCCGGAAAGCACCATAACCGGATTGGCGTAGCTGTGGATATCGTCAAGCACCCGTTTGGCTTCAGCCAAAGAAAAATCGGGATGGCCTTCGACCTCCATCCGGGATGAGGAGCGGCAGTGTACACAGTTGAGATTGCAGCGGCGGGTGATTTCCCAGGCAATCCATTTGGGCGTGAAATCCATAGCGGTCTTCGGCCTCGGCCGGAAGCAAAAAAGTAAAGATGATAAGGAAGATGATGTTCAGCTGCAGGGCCACGGACAGGCAATGCCTCCCTGTTGCTCTTTGCGGCGCATAACAACTATGCATAACGAATATATTAATCTTGTCCGGCAGGGTCAAGCCTGCTTTGTCTGATTCCCCCGGGTGGGAGCGGCCGGGAGGGCAACGCGCTACAATATTGGTGGAAATTATCTGTAAACGGTTTATGTTTTTAGGTAATCAGAATGTGTTTTCATCTTCTTTCACGCTGGAGGTATTGCATGCAGAATATCAAGAGTATCCTTACCCCGATCGATTTTTCCGACAATGCCGGTAAGATTGTTCAGTCCGCCGCCTACATCGCCGGAACTTTCAAAGCGGAGTTGCATCTCGTTTTCGTGGTCCAGAATTTTGAAGATTACAGCGGATTCTTTGTGCCCCCCGTCAATCTGCCCAATCTCGAGGAAGAGCTTTTTGCCTCGGCGCAGCAGCAGATGGAAACCTACATCGAAGAAAACAGGGCGATGTTTAGCGGTGCCGGTGTGGCCCAGGTGAGCGGGAAGGTGCTGTCCGGGGATGTGGCGGAGGAGATTTTGACCTACGCGATCAAGAAAAAGGTGCAGTTGATTATCATGGGAACACATGGATATAAAGGGCTGGAGAGGATCATGTTCGGCAGTGTCGCCGATAAGGTGGTGAAAACCGCCTGTTGCCCGGTGATGACGATCAATCCCTATCGGGAGACCTGCGAAGAAAAAATGGGTTGACCATTTTTCCCTGGAGAAGCGGAGGGACTGCTGCCGGAACCCCTTTGCGACTTTTTTTCGAGTACCCCCGCGACCGGCAGGAGAGGGACAGCTCTTGCTCTTGTTGATTCCTCGCCGGTTGCGGTCTTCTTCACTGTCGGTCGTGCTCCGGCCTAATCCCTTCAGTCCGAACTGCCCTCCCTTGTCAGCAAGCCGACAAGTGCCCCTGAAGCTCCAGTCCGGTCCTTGTCCGCCTCCTCGGTGGAACTGCTTCCCGTAAAACTCTCCAGAAACAACTGCCGGGTCGATATCCCCGGGAAAAGAAAAAGATCGAGCGTGCAGCGCCCGTGCTGCTCGGCGGGATACCGGTCCTCGAGGCTTTGCGACCATGTTGCCGCGCATTCGGCAAAGAGTTTGATCAACCCTTCCGTCCGAGCGGTGGTGAAGGTATCCGTTGTGGTCAAGGTCGTCAGTGCCGCCTGCAGGTTGGAGCCTTGGATGAGCGGGTCGGGCGAATCCGAAGATGATGGGCCGCGTCTGGCGGGCAGCTCCAGGCTGGCGATTCGGGTGGCGCTTTGGCGGTGATTCTTTTCAAAAACCTCCTGCAGGGTGTCGATCGCCGCTTCGTGAGAGGTGACGAAGATCTGCGGCTGCGCTGGTGCGGGACCCTGAAAAGAGAGGCGGCTCCAGGCCTTGAGACGATGCCGGAGAATGCCGTCGGTCTCGTGGTCAAAGTCCTGGAGACTGGCGGGCAGGGAAAAGGGATTGTCCGTTTCCTCCCGCAGTTCGGCGAGAAGATCGCCCTGGCGGCTGGTTATCTCCTGGAGCGCCTCGTTGACGGCCGCCTGTTCGGCATCGAAGAATTCCCCCAGTTTCAGCATCAGACGCGACTGCCAGAGGAGCAGTTCCTTTTCCTCCTCCTTCCTGCTCTCAATATTGCCGCTTTGTAAAAGAGTGGTGAGGATTGCGTTTTTCGATTCCGTTCCTCTGCGCTGAGGCAATCCTGCCAGGGTCAGCATGCTGAGCTGGCTGGTGTAGTCATCCCTTCGTTTTTGGATGTCGCTTATCAGGGCGAGGAAACGTTCACGCTGCTCGCCGAGCGGGATCGGGGTGAGCATCTGCAGTGTCCCCTGGCGCAGGAGCTGCCGGGTAAAGAGAGATGTGCCGTCTTTTTCGAGCGGTTCGTCTTCAACCGCTTGCAGGTAGACAAGCTGTTCGAAAACCTGTACAAGGGGGAAAAGGAGACTCTCGTCGGGGAGGGTCTCCGGAAAAATGCAGGCAGTTATTTTATTCATATATGAGTACATTACGGGAAAAAATTACATTTGCGTTGACGGCCTTGGCCTATTTTCTCTTCCATCTGCGCATGGGCGGCAATGCGCAGGCGATCATCACCGGCACAGTCTACCAGATGCTGGTCACGGCTCCCTATGCCATGGGATTCACCTATATCATCGCGGTCGTGTTTCGCAGGATTTCGGGGGCCGGCTGGCCACCCTGGGACAGATTGTTGCGAATTTTTTTTACCGTCGGCATTGTGTTCGCTTTTTTCATCGCCCTGTACGAATATGCCGGACAAGGGCAGCCACCGCCGGATGGCAAGTTGAACCAGGGCTTTAGCGTATCACGGTTTTTCGAGGATGTAATCCGGCCGGTGCGGTAGTATTGGGCATGAGAATGCATTCCGGCCCCAGGATGGTGCCGGGGCTGGTCACTGCGTTGCAGCCGGTCTGTGCCTTGTCTCCCAGGATGGCACCGAATTTCCGCAACCCGGTATCCACGAGGCCGCCGGGTGTCCTGACCGCCACATTGCCCGGCACAAACCGCAGGTTGGCGCATTTCGTGCCCGCTCCCAGGTTGACATGGTTGCCGAGGATCGAATCCCCCAGGTAGGCGAAATGTCCGGCCTTGGCGTCGTTGAGGAAAATCGAGTGCTTGACCTCGGTGGTGTGGCCGACGACGCATCGGTTGCCGATCAGGCAGTAGCCGCGGAGATAAGCTCCTTGGCGGATTTCCGAGTAGTCGCCGATAATGGTCGGCGACTTGATCATGGCCCCGGATTCGATCAACACCCCCTTGCCGATCCTGATGTTCTTGCCGACCATCACCACCCCTGCCATGATCACCGAGGCGCCTTCCAGAATCTGGCCGTTTTCCCAGACAGAGAGCCCGCCTTTGGTGGTGTCGCCATAGGTGATGATGCATTCCCGCGCATTTCGCAGTTTTCCGTTAAAAGAAATATACGGACTCTCCAGCGGCACCCCGTCGGTGAGGCAAACATGCTGAAAGGTCGGTGCAGTGTGGCCGCTGACATATTCCTTCAGTTTTTTCAACGGGTCCCAGACCTGAGTGCAGTCTGCAAAGAGATCCTTGTAAGGAGAATCGTTGAGATCAAAAAACGACCCAGTGGTCAGCATAAGAGGTTCCTCGGCGGCAGGTGATCAGGCGGTGGGATGGATAGCCTCTCTATATTGAGGCGTATGGAATTATTCAAGCGAAATTTTCTTTACCGCCCCGGAAGGGGGCGTCGCCTTGACTTCGGATTCGGTTGTGTTTACTATCATGAAACATTTGCCAAAAAAATATAATCGTTTCAGGCGATTTTAAGGAGGAAAAAAGTGGGATTTGACGATTCATTATCAACCAGCATGGGCGATTTCGGGGAGCAGACACAGGATCTCGAGATTCCTGAAACCCTGCCCATGATGGCTGTCCGGGATGTTGTTGTTTTCAACTATATGATCATCCCGTTATTTGTCGGCCGGCCTGGTTCCATTGAAGCCGTGAACGATGGCTTGAACAATAATAAGCTGTTGATGCTGGTGACCCAGAAGGACCCCACCAAAGACGATCCCGAAGTAAAGGATCTCTACGAGGTCGGGATGGTTTCGATGATCATGCGGACTCTCAAGCTGCCCGATGGCCGTCTCAAGGTGCTGGTGCAGGCCCTGTCCAAAGCGAAAATCCGTTCCTATGTCCAGAAAAAACCCTTTTACAAGGTTGAGATAGATCTGATCGAGGAGCCTGAGACTCCTGAAATCACCGTGGAGACCGAGGCGCTGATGCGCACGGTGCGCGAGCAGACGGAAAAGATCATGTCCCTCCGCGGTATCCTTTCCTCGGATTTGATGATGATCATCAATAATATCGAGGAGCCGGGACGATTGGCTGATCTGGTCGGCTCAAATCTGCGCCTGAAGATCGCGGAGTCGCAGAAGATTCTTGAAACCATCGATCCCACCGAACGCCTGCGCCTGGTGGCGGATCTGCTTCATAAGGAAATGGAAGTCTCCACGGTCCAGGCCAAGATCCAATCGGACGCCAAGGAGGAGATGTCGCGCAGTCAGCGGGAATATTTTCTCAGGGAGCAGATTCAGGCCCTGAAACGCGAGCTCGGCGATGAGGACAGCTACTCGCAGGAGATTGAAGATTTACGCAAGCAGCTGCGTAAGAAAAAGATGCCGAAGTATGCCAAGAAGGAAGCTCGTAAGCAGCTGAAACGACTTGAAATGATGCATCCGGACGCCTCCGAGGCGACCATTGTCCGCACCTATCTCGACTGGTTTCTCGACCTTCCCTGGCGGGAGTCTTCCAAGGACGTGCTGGATCTGAAAGTGGCGGCCGGGATCCTGGACGAGGACCACTACGGTCTGGATACGATTAAAGAGCGCATCCTCGAGTACCTGGCGGTGCGCAAACTCAATCAGAACACCAAAGGACCGATCATCTGTTTCGTCGGTCCTCCCGGCGTCGGCAAAACCTCGCTCGGTCAGGCCATTGCGAAGGCCATGGGCCGCAAGTTTTATCGGCTCTCCTTGGGCGGCATGCGCGACGAAGCGGAAATTCGCGGCCATCGCCGGACCTATATCGGCGCCTTGCCGGGCCGCATCCTCCAGGGATTGAAGGGGGTCGGCACCAATAATCCGGTGTTCATGATGGATGAGATCGACAAGATCGGGGATGATTACCGCGGCGATCCTTCCTCCGCCCTGCTGGAGGTTCTCGATCCGGAACAGAACAACAGTTTCTCCGACCATTATATGAATCTGCCCTTTGATCTTTCCAAGGTCATGTTCATCACCACCGCCAACCGAAGCGATACCATCCCCGGGCCCTTGCTTGACCGCATGGAGGTGATCCAGCTTTCCGGCTACACCCTGGAAGAGAAAATGGTGATCGCCAAAAAATATCTGCTGCCGCGGCAGATCAATGAAAACGGTATAAAAACGGGTCAGATCAAAATCAATGACGCAACCCTGGAAATCATCGTCAGCAAATACACCCATGAGGCCGGAGTGCGAAATCTTGAACGCGCCCTGGGCAAGGTCTGCCGGAAAATCGCCCGCAAGGTGGCGGAAGGCGGCAAGGGTCCGTATGTGATTTCGGAAAACACGGTGGAAAAATATCTGGGACCGCCCAAATTTCTGCCGGAAACCGAGCTGGATACCAGCTCGCAACCGGGCCTGGTGGTGGGTCTGGCCTGGACGGAGGTTGGCGGCGAACTCCTCCATATCGAGACCTCGGTACTTCCGGGCAAGGGCAAGTTGCTGCTCACCGGGCAACTGGGCGACGTGATGAAGGAATCCGCCCAGGCGGCGCTGAGCTATTGCCGCAGCCGCAGTGCGGACCTGGGCGTGGAGGTTGATTATTTCGATAAAGTTGATATCCATATTCATGTTCCTGCCGGTGCCATCCCGAAAGACGGCCCCTCGGCAGGCATCACCATGGCCACGGCACTTTTTTCCGCTGTCAGCGGCAAGTCGGTAAAAAAGGGGATGGCCATGACCGGCGAAGTTACTCTTCGCGGCAGGGTGCTGCCCATCGGCGGGCTGAAGGACAAGGCCCTGGCGGCGTTGCGGGCGGGTATCACCAAGGTGCTCATTCCCGAGGAAAACCAGAAGGATCTCGTCGAAATTCCGGAAGAATTGCGCAAAAAGATAACTTTTTTCCCGGTCAGGCACATGGATGAAGTGATTGAGCTGACCCTCGGCAAGATCTCCGGACGTGGACGCCAGCAGAAACAAACCGTGGGAAAAGAAGATAAGTAAAGCCTGTTCCTGGGTGACGGACGGCATTGCCGTCTGTCACCCGGTGGATTGAGTGTTCTCCCGTAAGCCTTTCAAGTAACGGTACAAACTCTTTGGTTACCGTATCCATGCGTATTTTTTTCCGCTCCTTCCTGCTCTTTGTTCTTGTCGCTCTTGGTGCCGGTGCTCTTTGGTACCGATCCTACATGGTGACCCTTTCACCGGGGTCCGGTGATGTTGTTGTCGTCATTCCCAAGGGAGTCGGGGTACGGGGAATAGGAACCCTGCTGGCGGCAAACGGCATTCTGAAGGATGACATCCGGTATCTCCTGCTCGTCCATTTTTCCGGACTCACCGCCAAGCTCAAGGCCGGCGAATACAGCATCCCCCGTGGTCTGACCCCGCTGGAGGTCCTCCAGTTGCTCGCAAAAGGCAGTACCCTTCGCCATCATGTCACCGTCCCCGAAGGCGTGACGGCCGAGCAGGTGGCTGCAATTTTTGAAAAGGACGGCTGGATCAAGCGACCACGCTTCATGGAACTTGTCCATGATGCCGAATTCATCAATAAACTGGGGGTCGATGCACCAGACCTGGAAGGCTATCTCTTTCCCGAGACCTATACTCTGATACGCTATGAAACCGATGAATATTCGGTGATTCGGATGATGGTGCAGAGGTTCCAGTTTGTATGGAATGAAATCAAGGCCGGAGAACTCCATGGGTTAAGTCGGCATCAGATGGTCACCCTTGCCTCGATTGTAGAAAAAGAAACGGGAGCAGCGGTGGAACGTCCGCTGATAGCGCGAGTCTTCTTGAACCGGCTTGCTCTGCACATGCGTCTGCAATCGGACCCGACCGTTATTTACGGTATCCACGAATTCGATGGCAATCTGACCAAATCCGATCTCAAGCGGAACACGCCCTACAATACCTATGTTATTCCCGCCTTGCCGCTTGGACCGATCTGCAATCCCGGACGGGCCGCATTGGAAGCCGTACTGCGCCCAGCCGATTCCGATGCCTTGTATTTTGTTTCTAAAAATGACGGGACCCATATCTTTTCAAACAACCTGACAGAACACAATCGGGCGGTCCAAACCTTTCAACGGGGGAACTGACCGGCAGGTCGGGGGTAAGCGCCGGCAATATCGGTGTAAACGGGGTTGCCCGAAATCATGAAAACGTCTCGGAATGGTGGCCGAATTTCTGTATTGCAAGCAAAAAGAGCATCAATTTTCTTGTTTTTAATGGAATTAGTGTTATGTTCGCGGCATGAGCAGACTGTGCGGTATCTGCGCTGAGTATCTTATCTAATTGTCATTATTAATTAGGTATATCGCGAGGTTCTGCATGGGTAAAACATTCAGCCCATTACAAGGAGAACAAGGGAGCAATGTTGAAAGGAACAGTGAAGTGGTTTAACGAGTCTAAAGGTTTCGGTTTTATTGAGCAGGAAGATGGCAAGGATGTTTTTGTCCACTACTCTGCAATCGGTGGGACGGGATTCAAAACATTAAATGAGGGCGATAAGGTTCAGTTCGAAATCGTTGATGGACCCAAAGGACCGGCTGCTGCTAACGTTTTGAAACAATAATTCAACAGTAGCTTTAGCCCGGGGGAATTTTCTGCCGGGTTTATAGTTTGTGAACGGCAGGGGTGTTTCATTCCTGCCGTTTTGAATCTGTGCCGCGTGTTTTTGATCTGATACCTTTCTTTCCTGCCGGGCGCATTTCTGTAGCCTGTGCACGTCAAGAGCAGCAACCAAACGTTATTTTTTTCACAGGTTAACCCGTTTTGAAAATCGCCCTTGTTCAAACAAACCCGGTTATCGGCGCCTTTGAGCCAAACCTTCGAAAAATCCTCGACTGGATCGGAAGGGCAAAGCAGGCTGGATGCGATCTTGTCGTTTTCCCGGAACTGTCTCTTTGTGGGTATCCGCCGCAGGATTTGTTGGAACGCTCTTGTTTTCTCGATGCCCATGACCGCGCTCTGGTTGATCTGATCAAGCAGCTCGATGGCATCACCTGCATAATAGGGGTGCTCGAACGGCGGGTCGGCCCCGGGAAACCGTTGTATAATTCAGCCTTTGTGCTTGAAAAAAACAGAATAGCCTTTCGGGCGCGCAAACAGTTGCTGCCCACCTATGATGTTTTTGACGAGACCCGGTATTTTGAGGCGGGAACCACCTCAACGATTTTTCCTTTGCATGGACTGCACTGTGGTCTGACCATCTGTGAGGATATCTGGTGGAGCAATCAATCCTACCAGACCAACCCTCTGAAGGACTTCGTGGTCGGCCCGGTTGTCCCGGATTGTCTTATCAATATTTCCGCGTCCCCTTACTATCACGGTAAGTTGGGCGTGCGTCAGCAGATTTTTGGTCAGCTCTGCCGACGGAATAATTTTCCTTTGCTCTATGCCAATCAGGTCGGCGGTCAGGATGGCCTGATATTTGACGGTCATTCCATGGTGATCAACAATGCCGGTGGTCTCCGGAGCGTTGCCGCCGGTTTTGCCGAAGATATGCTGGTGGTTGATAGCGAGAGCTGGAATGCTGCCGGAACGCAGACACTTGAAGATTCCGTTGCCGATGTCGAGGAGGCGCTGGTAATGGGTGTGCGCGACTATCTGCACAAGAGCGGTTTCGGCAAAGCGGTGCTCGGATTGTCCGGCGGTATCGATTCGGCGGTGACCGCCGTGATCGGCTGCCGGGCCCTGGGCCCGGAGAATGTCCTCTGCGTTGCCATGCCCTCGCCCTACACCTCGCAACATTCCATTGATGACGCCCGAAAACTGGCGGAAAATCTGGGCTGTGGTTTTGAGATTATTGGTATCGCCCAGGTTATGGAGGCCTATCGCTCCACGTTGGCGCCACTGCTCGCCGGATTGCCGGAAGATGTCACCGAACAGAATATCCAGGCACGGATCCGGGGTAATTTGCTCATGGCCCTGTCGAATAAATTCGGAGGATTGCTGCTTTCCACCGGTAACAAATCGGAAATGGCCGTGGGATATTGCACCCTTTATGGTGACATGAGCGGCGGGCTGGCCGTAATTGCCGATGTCCCCAAAATCATGGTTTATGAGTTGGCCCGCCTGATCAACAGTGGCGGGGAGGTGATTCCCGAGCGGATCATTTCGCGTCCGCCGACCGCTGAACTCAAAGCGGACCAGTGCGATCAGGATGACCTGCCCCCGTATGAGGTTCTCGATGCCGTTCTCCACGCCTATCTGGAGGAGCATAAAGGAATCGAGCAAATTGCCGCCGAAGGGGTGGATGTTCAGTTGGTCAGGGATATCGTCCGACGCATTAAACTCAACGAATACAAGCGCAAACAGGCTCCCCTGGGTATCAAGGTGACCACCAAGGCCTTTGGGCCGGGGCGCCGCTATCCGGTGGTGCAGGGATTTCAGGAGTAAAGCGGCTGGGAATCCGTATCGTCTCATGACCGTGTCTTCGATTTCGCTGAACTTTTCCGCCCTTTTTGCCTGACCTGTGGCTTGCAGGAAGGCTCTCTTTCAGATAATCAATACGCGACATGTTCCGTCCGCCTCGCCGTCTCATTCCCGTCCTTCTTTTTCTTCCGTTCGTTGTTGTGATGATCGGTTATCTTGTTTTTCGTGAACAGACAACCAAGCGTCCCGAACAGCTGTCCCTCACCACCGTCGGGCTGGTGGAGATGTGTTTGCACTGCCACACCGCCGAAAAGCTGGACGGGGCCCATGACCGTTTGGTGGTCGGCTGCTCGCCCTGTCATCTCGGGGACGCCCTGGCGATCGATAAGGACAAGGCGCATGCGGGCATGGTGCTCAACCCCGGCGATCTTCGCGTCGTGACCAGGACCTGCGGCGTCGAAGGCTGTCACCCCGCGGATATCCACAAGGTGAAAAATTCATTGATGGCGACCAATCGGGGCATTCTTTCGACCCTGTTGTATTATTGGGGGGAGCGGGAGCATCAGAATGCGGATATCACGGTCGAGCAGCTGTTGAAGAGCGGTGAGAGTTCGCTGGCCCTTGATTACTACCGTAAGCTCTGCGCTACCTGCCATCTGTGGAAACAAAAAAACGATTTGCCCGGCGCCCCGGCCTTTTTTAACGAAAAAGGCGGCGGCTGTTCCGCCTGCCATTATGTCCTGCCGCCAGGGGTGCCCCAAAATACCGTGACCACGGAAATCCCCGAGGCCATTTTGAAAGTGGAGAAGAAAAACCGGCCCCATCCCCTGGTGGTCAAAAAGGTGCCTGAAGAGAACTGTATCCGCTGCCATAACCGCTCCGGCCGGATCGGTCTCTCCTACATCGGAATCTTTGAGGCGGAAGGATATGGAACGCCTTATGAGAAAGGGGAACATGCCTCGCAACGGCTCGCCGGTGACCGGTTTTATCTGAAAATTGCTGAGGATATTCACCATACCAAACAAATGGCGTGCATCGATTGCCACACCCGTGACGAGATCATGGGCGACGGCACGGGGTACGCCCACTATGAAGAAGCTCTGGAAATTTCTTGTCAAACCTGTCACGATAAACAACCGGGAAAAACCCGCAGGGATAAGCAGCTGACCAATGTCGAGGCCAAGAAGGGGCAGTTTGTCCTCACCGGTAAAATCGACGGGAAGGAGCGACCCTTGCATCCGCCCAATGAACGCGCTTGCCGGTATCCCGGGCATGAAAGGATGACATGCGCGGCCTGCCATTCCACCTGGGTGCCCCAGTGTTACGGCTGCCATGTAAAACGGGATAAACGGGAAACACACCTCGATAAACTCACCCTGCAGGAAACCCCGGGCTGGTGGGAAGAGGGGCGGTCGTATATTCGTTACGAAAAGCCCATGCTCGCTGTCTGGGGCGACAAGGTGGTGATCGTCACCCCCGGTTGCCAGGATCTGGTGACCCTGATTGACGAGAAGGGCGCCAGCGAGGGCGGCTTTAATCGTTTCACCATGGCCGCCATCAATCCCCACACCATCCAGGCAAAAGGCAGGACCTGCAAGGAGTGCCACGCCTCTCCCAAAACCGTGGGGTTAGGCGAGGGAACCGTGGTGAAAAAAGACGGGAAATGGCATTTTTTCCCGGTGGATCGTGGTGTCAGCAATGAAGCGGGGCAAACGCCGGGGTTTGATAATTTTGTAACCATCGAGGGAAAAGCGTTGCAACACGGTTCGCGCAAAAACCTGCGACCCTTTAATGGTGAGGAGCTGCAGAGGATTCTCCGGGTCGGCCTCTGCCTCGACTGTCACGCGGCGGCCGATGACCCCGCCTACCGGGAGTATAATTGGCAGCGCCCCTGCCCGGTTTTTAGGGAACCGTAGAGGGTATCGCTCGCCGGGCGAAGTGTTCAGACCTTTTTTTGCTCTTGTTTAATTTCTCCAAAAGCGTTAGAGCGCACTGTTTTTTTTATCAATCGGAGAATGATTTATGGAAGGAGTCCAATAATGTTGCCAGAAAAATTTGCACTTGCCGATCGAGTCCTGCAAGTTGCACCCTCGCCGACGCTCGCAGTCAATGCCAAGGCGAAAGCGCTCAGGGCCGCGGGAGCGGATATATTGAACTTCAGTGTGGGGGAGCCTGATTTGCCAACCCCGGCCCATGTCTGCGAGGCCGGAAAACGGGCGATCGACGAGGGGCACACCCGGTATACGCCGGTGGCGGGCATCCTTGAATTACGAGAGGCGATTTGCACCCGTCTCACGACAGATCAGGGATGGCAGTATACTCCGGATCAGGTGCAGGTCAGTTGTGGCGGCAAGCACGGATTGTACAATATCTTTCAGGCGATATTGAATCCCGGCGATGAAGTCCTGGTGCCCTCACCGTATTGGGTTTCCTATCCGCCCATGGTCCAGCTTGCAGGCGGCACGCCCGTTATCGTTCCGCTCAAGGAGGCCAACAACTTTGACCTTGATCCGGCAACGCTTGCACACTATGTAACTAGCAGGACCAAGGCTATTATTCTCAACAGCCCTTCGAATCCGACCGGAGCTGTTTTTTCTCTTGCCGCGCTTAAGGCGGTCGCCAAGATGGCTTTTGACAACGGGTGGCTGGTGATAACGGATGATATGTACGAGGAGCTCTCCTATGGCGAAGGCAAGATTCCCCACATCCTGCATGCTGATCCGCGGCTGCAGGAGCAGACCGTGCTCTCTAACGGTGTTTCCAAGTCCTTTGCGATGACCGGTTGGCGGATCGGCTATTCGGTGGGGCCGATCGAAGTGATCAAGGCGATGAATAAGATTCAGAGCCAATCCACCTCCAATCCCGCCGCCCCTTCTCAATACGCGGCTCTTGCCGCCTTGACCGGACCCCAGGATTTCCCGCGCCGGTTGCGTGAGGCTTTTATCCCGCGCCGTGCTTTTTTTGTCAGGGAACTGGAATCGATCTCCGGGGTGACCTGTGTGAACCCCATGGGCGCTTTTTATGTTTTCCCTAATTTTTCAGCGTATTATGGTAAATCCTTCGGCGGGAAGGTCATTGACGGCTCGGTTGCCCTTGCCGATTACTTCCTGAGCGAAGCCAAGGTAGCCACCGTGCCGGGAGCGGCTTTCGGTGCCGATGATTTTATCCGATTTTCGTTTGCAACCTCAATGGAGGTCATCGAGAAGGGGATGGAGCGAATCAAACAGGCTCTCTCCGCCCTGCAATAGCCCCTGTCCTTTCCGGACAGGAGACCTTGTCGCCCTGTCCGGTATCTGGTTGCGGCGGCAGGCCATCCTTGCCGGCTTCGAGGCTGTGGCGTGTGCGGATGGGGACTTTTACTTCCCGGTCTCCTCCTCCGGTGCGAGGCTGCCTTCCTGGTTGATTTTGTATTTGGTCAGCAGGGATTGCAGCTTCCAGGGGGACGAGAGGTACTCCCGGCCGAGGTGACTTTCGGCAACAACGGCACAGAATTTGAGAAATTCGGCCATCAGCCGGGTGATAATTTTATCTTTATGCTGGATGATCCAGAGTTGCCGGCTCATGTCCATCCCCTCGATGGGCAGGATTTTCAGCCAGCCTTCTTCTGTTTCCCTGCAAACCGTCAGCATGGAGAGGCAGGCGGCACCCACCCCCGATTCGACCGCTTTTTTGATGGCTTCGGTGTGGCCGGTTTTGGTGACCACTTTGAGCAGGGATGCGTAGCGCCCCAATTTTTTGGTGAAAATCTCCGCGGTTCCCGATCCTTCCTCCCGCATGACCCAACTGGTTTCCTTGAGATCGTCCGGTATTCGAAAAGTCGATCGCCCCGCCAATTTATGGGTCGAGCTGACAATGATGCCCAGCTCATCCTCAAACCAGGAAGTTGCCACCAGCGAATCCACATTGATATCCCCTTCCACGAAACCGAGATCCGCCTGACCGGTGGCGACCAGTTTTTCCGCGGTCATGGTATTGACCACCAGCATATTGATATGGGCCTCGGGGTGCAGCTGCATGAAAGCGCCGATGAGGTAGGGCAGGACATAGTTGCCGATGGTCGAACTGGCGACGATTTCAAGCACCCCGGCTATCGTCCCCTGCTGTTCGTTGAGCGTGGTTTCAATATTGGCAACTTGGTGAAGAATCGCCTTGGAGAGGGGCAGGAGATAACGGCCTCGGTCGTTGAGCAGCAGGCTGCGGCCGTGACGGTCGAAAAGCGGACCGCCCAGCTGGTTTTCAAGTTCTCCCAGAGCCATGCTGACCGCCGATTGGGTAAGAAGGAGTTGCTTGCTTGCCCGCGTAACCTGTTGGGTCTCGGCGACGGCGATGAATATTTCTAATTGTCTGAAGGTGATAGCCATGAATCTCTTTCTTATCAGCGTGATTGAAGATATCTATGATCGGAATTGAAAAACAAACGCTAAACTAACACTTCGGAAAAATAGGTCAACGACTTTCCGGTGGCGACCGCCAATATTTCAGGGCAGGAGGAAAAAAGATTGAATCCTCATTCAATTGAATTATGCTTGACATTGAAATTGCTTTTCAGTAATCTGATAAAATGTGCTGATTAAATGCATCAGTTGGATTGATGCTCGAAACTGCTGTTTTTGGGAGAGAAGGGATGGATCAGGTTGTTCTCACCAATATTATTTATGTGACCATTTTCCTGATAGGGGCACTCCTGTTTGGATTTGGCCCCATCATTATCGTCAAGCTGCTCAGTCCGACCTCCCATACCCGGCAGGCTGCCGGAAAAACCGGCCAGCTGATAGAATGCGGCATGGAGCCCATCGGCAGTGCCTGGATCCGGTTCGGTATCATCTATTATCTCTATGCGTTGATCTTTCTCGCCTTTGATGTCGATGTGCTCTTTCTCTTTCCCGTTGCCGTAGCGTATAACAGCCCGGAATTAGGTTATCGGGATTTTATCGAGATTCTGATATTTGTCGGTATTCTTTCATTAGCCATAGTCTATGCCTGGCGTAAAGGAGTGTTCACGTGGGAACGGAAAACGTACCAACGTCCATAGTGCAGTTCGCCCAACTGGACACGCTGCTGAATCTCGGACGGGCCAACTCCTTGTGGCCCATGACCTTCGGTCTGGCCTGCTGTGCCATTGAAATGATGTGCACCGGAGGGTCCCGCTACGATATTTCCCGTTTCGGCGCCGAGGTCTTCCGGCCGTCACCCCGTCAGAGCGATGTCATGATCGTCGCCGGCACCATCAATAAAAAATTGGAACTGGCGGTCAAAACCCTGTACGACCAGATGTCCGAACCCAAATGGGTGATCGCCATGGGCAACTGCGCGATCTCCGGCGGGCCGTTCAAGGTCAAATGCAATTATAACGTGGTGGAAGGGGCCGATAAACTGTTCCCGGTCGATGTGTATATTCCCGGTTGCCCGCCCCGTCCCGAGGCACTGCTCGAGGGAATCATGACCCTGGAAGAGAAAATCACCGGAAAACGACGTTGGCCGCGGGTGCACGCGGGTTGAACTGGTAGCGAATCATGGAAATACAAGAACAAACCCGAATCGCCCTTGCGGAACTTTTCCCGGCAATAACCACGGTGGATGCGCCGCCCGTTGTTGAGGGCGGAAGTCAGGATGAGGCTCCGCCGCGAGCACCCGGAGTGCTGGTCACGGATTTCGCCGGCTGCGGCAGCCATCTCGATGTCCTTTGTCGGCCGGATCAGGTGGTAGACGTGGCGCGGATCATGGATGGGCAAGGTTTTTTTCTTGAGGCTGTTTCCGGTGTCGACTGGATCGACCGGCATCAACTGGAAGTCATCTACGACTATAACCGCCTGGGGGGAGACCACTGTCGGGTGATGGTTCGCACCTGCCTGCCGCGCACCGAACCGGTGGTGCCGACCATCTCGGGTGTTTTTCCCGCCGCCGATTGGCATGAACGCGAAACCTTTGATTTTTATGGGATTCAGTTCCAGGGCCATCCCAACCCTATCCGGATTCTCTTGCCGGAAGATGCTGACTTTCATCCACTTTTAAAGGATTTTATGCCATGACCGTTCCCATTCAACTGCGGCATGATGAAACCTTTGTTCTCAATCTGGGGCCGCAGCATCCTGCTACCCATGGAGTCCTGCGGGTCAAGCTCACCATGGACGGCGAGTATATCGTCAAGGCGGAGCCGGTACTGGGATATGTCCACCGCATGCATGAAAAAATGGCCGAGGGTGGCACCTTCGTTCAGTTCATGCCCAACACCGCCCGTATGGATTATCTCCACGCCCTGGCCTATAATCACGGTTACGCCCTGGTAGTGGAAAAGGCTGCCGGCATCGAGGTGCCGGAGCGCGCGGAATACATTCGGGTGATCACCGTCGAGTTGAATCGGATCGCCAGCCATTTGTTGTGGTGGGCTGCTTTTCTGCTGGATCTCGGTGGGTTCACGCCGCTGCTTTATGCCTTTGACGACCGCGAAAAGATCATCGACCTGCTCGAACGAATTACCGGATCTCGGCTGACTTACAGTTATATGCGTTTTGGAGGGGTCTGCAACGATATCGACGACGAGTTCATCACCGGCACCCGCGATTTTATCAAGCGCCTCCGCGGCCGGCTGCCCCGTCTCTACCATGACCTGGTCACCCACAACATCATCCTGATCAAGCGAATCAAGGATATCGGCTTCATCACCGCGGAACAATGCCGCCGCTACGGCGCCACCGGACCGGTTGCCCGTGGTTCCGGAATCAACTACGACATCCGCAAGAACGAGCCCTATTCCGTGTACCCGGAGTTTGATTTCGATGTACCGGTCTTTGAAGAATGCGACTCCATGGCCCGCTACATGGTGCGGTTGCAGGAGATTGAGCAATCGATGCGAATCATCGAACAGGCCCTCGATAAACTGCCCGACGGCCCGATCATGGGTAAGGCGCCGAAGATGCTGAAACCCGAGGCCGGTTACTACTATTCCGCGGTGGAAACCGCCCGCGGCTCCCTCGGACACCGATTGGTCTGTGATGGCGGCAAGAATCCCTACAAACTGAAACTGCGCTCGCCGACCTTTTCCAACTTAAGTCTGTATGGTGAGGTGGCCGAGGGGATGTTGCTGGCCGATGCCCTGGCCTTCATGGGCAGCCTGGATCTGGTTATCCCCGAGATAGACCGCTAATCAAGATAGGTAAACGTTATGGAAACGAGTATTTGGCGGGCCCTTTTGTATCTGGTGGGCATCATGGCCTTTGCCGGCCTCAATGCCGCCTATCTTGGCTGGTGCGAACGAAAGGGCGCCGCTCGGGTTCAGCGCAGGATCGGGCCGTGCGAGGCAGGCTGGGCCGGATTGGCACAACCCCTCTGCGATGGCCTCAAACTGTTGAGCAAGCAGTTGGTGGTGCCCAATGGGGTCGATGGCATCATCTTCCGGGTGGCACCGGTGCTGGCCATGATCCCGGCGATTACCTCCATGGTGGTTATCCCTTTTTCCGCGAATATCGAAGCCAGGGCCATGGAGCTCTCGGTTCTGCTCATCTTTGCCCTGGCCTCCCTGAGCATGATCGCCGTACTCCTCGGCGGCTGGGCCTCGGGCAATAAGTATGCGATCATCTCCTCCGCCCGTGCCGTCTCGCAGAATCTGGCCTACGAAATTCCCATGCTTGTGACCGTGATCACCGTGGTCATGATCTCCGGTTCAATGAACCTGCGGGAGATTGCCCTGGATCAGCAGGGGGGCTTCTGGCATTGGAATATCTTCCGTCTGGAAAACGGCCATTTCCTCACCATGTGGGTGAGCTTTATCATCTTTTTCATTTGTTCGGTGGCCGAGACCAACCGCGCCCCCTTTGACATGGCCGAGGCCGAGAGCGAGCTGGTGGCCGGTTTCATGACCGAATACGGCTCCATGGGTTTTGGCCTGTTCATGATGGGCGAGTACCTCAATATCGTGGTCGGGGCCTGCCTGACCGCCACCCTGTTTTTCGGCGGCTGGGACTGCCCTTTCGGTCTGACCCCGGGCGTCTGGTGGTTCCTGATCAAGATTTATATCCTGATTTTTACCTTTATCTGGATCCGCTGGACCTATCCGCGCACCCAGATTTACCGGCTCTTGAACCTGAGCTGGAAAATATTGATTCCCTTTTCGCTGGCAAACCTGCTGATTACCGCAGCCTTGATTAAGGTGTTCTGAATATGAATGGCTATTGGAGCGATATCTTCACCGGCAGCAAGAGTCTGGTCACCGGCCTGCTGATCACGGCCCGGGAATTCTTCAAACCGGTGGTGACCGAGCAGTATCCCTATGAAGTGCCGACCATGACCCCGCTCTTCCGGGGCCACATCGAACTCATCGGCAATGCGGAGACCGGGGAACCCAACTGCGTGGTCTGCGGCATGTGCCAACGGGCCTGCCCCTCGCAATGCATCAGCCTGGACGGCAAAAAAGCGGAGGGAGGAAAAGGAAAAGTCCTGACCCGTTACATCCTCGATTTCACCAAGTGCAGCCTCTGCGGGCTCTGCGTTGAAAGTTGCAACTTCAATGCCCTGCGTTTTTCCAAAGTGTATAATCTGGCCGGTTTTGATAAGAACGACTTTGTCATGGATATGCTGAAACGGTTGGAGGAACAGAACAGATGCAAACAATAGTCTGCCAACCGGCGGCCGCCCCCATGCTGTTTTCGGCGGAAGGGATGGTCGGGGTCATTTTCCTGCTGACCGTGGCCCTGGTGTTCACCGGCGCCATCATCGCCGTCAACGCCCAACGGCTGGTCCGCGCGGTCTCCGGATTGGCGATCTGTTTCACCGGTTTGGCCGGGGTCTATTATTTCCTGCTCAGCCCGTTTCTCGCCATGATGCAGTTGCTGATCTATGTCGGAGCGGTTTCCATCCTGATTGCCTTTGGCATCATGATGGCCACCCCCGAAAATGAAAGGGTGACCGGGATGAAAAACCGCCCCCTGCTTGCCGGCCCGCTGGCTTTCAGCACCGCCGCCCTGATGTTTGCCGCACTGACGCTTCTCGGGCTGAAAACCCAGTGGCAAGCCTTTCCCCGTCAGGGGACCTTTGATATCAAGGCGGTCGGCATGGCACTGTTGACCACCCATTCCCTGGTGTTCGAACTCATCTCCATTGTCCTGTTACTGGCCATCATTGGTGCCCTGGTCCTGGCCCAGAGAGGGAGAAACTAACCGATGCAACTGCTGAATCTCTATAACTGTCTGCCGACTTATCTGGTGATCGGTGCCCTGCTTTTTTCCTTCGGGATCTACGGTATGGTCGCCCGCCGAACCGTGATCGGCATGTTGATCTCTTCGGAATTCATCCTCGCCGCCGCCTCCACCAACTTTATGGCCTTTAACCGCTTTCTGGCCCCGGACCCGGTGGTCGGTCAGATTTTCACTCTGTTCATCATGGCCATTGCCGCTGCCGAGGCGGCCATCGCCATCAGCATAATGATTGCCGTCTACCGGAATTACAAGACCATCGAGACCGACGATCTGGTCGATTTACAGGGGTAACCGGAGAAAATGACCATGGAAGCCGTTACCACTGCTGCGCATATCGTCGAAAACTCCAACCTGCTGTTGGCGGTGATCATCCCGCTCTTCGGCAGTCTGGTGGTCATGACCCTGAAGGATCATCCGAATCTGCGGGAGATGGTTTCCTCCTGTGCCTCGATTCTGCTTTTCCTTATCGTTCTCTCCTTCATCCCGGCCCTGAAGGCCGGCGAAACCTTGGTCTATCCGATCTTCCAACTGCTCCCGGGCCTTTCGATCACCCTGCGGGCCGACGGTTTTTCGATGATCTTCGCCATGGTCGCCTCCTCGCTGTGGATGATTGCGGTCTTCTACTCCATGGGATATATGCGCGCCCATGACGAACCCTGCCAGACCCGGTTCAACGCCTGCTTCGCCCTGGCGATTTTCGGGGCCATCGGGGTAGCGTTCTCCGACAATTTCCTGACCTTGTATCTCTTTTACGAGATTGTCTCGGTCTGCACCTATCCCCTGGTCGCCCACCATCAGGACGAAGAATCCTATGAAGGCGCCCGGAAATACATTATCTACCTGACCACGACCGCCAAATTCTTTCTGCTGCCGGCGCTCATCCTCCTCTATGTCCTGGTCGGCAACCTCGATTTCCCGCATAATATCACCACCGGCATGATCCCTGCTTCCGCGGCCCCCGACTGGGTGGTGACCATGCTCTATATCTTCTGCATCCTCGGTTTTGCCAAAAACGGGGTCATGCCGTTTCATCACTGGCTTCCCGGCGCCATGGTGGCCCCCACACCGGTATCCGCTCTCTTGCATGCGGTGGCGGTGGTCAAGGTCGGGGTCTTCTGCACCACCCGAACCATGCTCTATGTCTTTGGGGTTGAGACCATGGACCGGTTGAATCTCGGCATCCCCACCGCCTACTTTGTCGGTTTCACCATCATCATGGCCTCGGTAATCGCCCTGTCCAAGGATAATCTCAAGGCCCGGCTGGCCTATTCCACGGTCAGCCAGCTCTCCTACATCATCCTCGGGGTGGCCCTGTTGACGCCGCACGCCATCGAAGGCGGCCTGATCCACATCGTTAATCACGCCTTTGCCAAGATCACCTTGTTTTTCTGCGCCGGCGCGATCTATATCGCCTCCCATAAGAAATACATCTCGGAGATGGGGGGGCTCGGGCGTACCATGCCCTTCACCTTCGGCGCCTTTGCCGTGGCTTCGCTGTCAATGATCGGTGCGCCGCCGGTGGCGGGTTTCGTCTCCAAGTGGTATTTGCTGGTCGGCTCGATGGAGGCGCATCAGGTCGGCATCCTCCTGATCCTCATCCTCTCGACCGTACTCAATGTCGGTTATTTCGCCCCGGTGACCTACAAGGCCTTTTTCGGTAAACGGCCGGCGGGAGAAACGGAAGCCGGCATCAAGGAGGCGCCGCTCAGTATGTTGATTCCCTTGCTGATGGCGGTCACGGTTTCGGTGATCATCGGTATTTACCCCAACTTCATGATGCAATTTGTCAGGATGGTAACAGGATGACGAATCTCATAGCCTCTCTCCAGACCCACCTGAAGACAGTGGTCGCGGTCTGTTTCGTCCTGCTTGCGGTCATCGCCGGCTCGAGCCTGACAGTGGATACCCACCATGCCCACACCTGGGTTGAGCAGCATGTGCCTTTCTTCTGGTCATTTTTTGGGTTTGCCGCTGCGGCGGTGATCATCGGCGTGGCCCGTTGGTTCGGGCGTTCCGGTATTCAGGCACCAACTGATTTTTACGATTGTTCCACCTCTAAGTCCTGCGAGGAAGACTAATGGCCTCCAGTTTCATTCATCCTTCCCTGTTTCTGATCCTTGGCGGTCTGCTGCTGCCCTTTATCCAGGGACCGTTGCGGAAACCGTATCTCTTCCTGGTCCCGCTGCTGGCTATGGGCGCGGTGGTGTTGAACGCCTCGCTGAGCGGAAATTTCGCCACCGTATCCTTCCTTGATTGGCAGTTGGTATTCGGCCGGGTGGATAAACTCTCCACGGTCTTTGCCCTGATCATGGGCCTGATGGCGGTGATCGGCACCCTCTACGGGCTGCATGTCGACCGGGCCGGAGAGCATATGGCCGCCTGGTTCTATGCCGCCGGCTCCCTGGGAGCCATTTACAGCGGTGACTACATCAGCCTGTTCCTTTTTTGGGAGATGATGGCCTTTGCCTCGGTTTTCCTCATCTGGTTCCGGCGCGGCAAGCAGTCCCTGGCGGTGGGCTACCGCTATCTCCTGATCCATACCATCGGTGGCATCATTCTCCTGGCCGGGATTCTGCTCCGTTATCAGGCAGTGGGAAATATCACCTTTGATCTGATGGATGTCGCCCATCCCGAACTCTACACCTGGCTGATCATGATCGGTTTCGGCCTCAATGCCGCCATGGTGCCGCTCCATTCCTGGCTGCCCGAGGCCTACTCCGAGGCCTCCTTCAACGGTGCGGTGTTTCTATGCGCCTTTACCACCAAGACCGCGGTTTATGTCCTGGCCAGGTCCTGTGCCGGCATGGATATCCTGGTGGTGCTCGGGGTGATCATGGCCCTGTACGGTGTGATCTACGCGGTCATGGAAAACGATATCCGTAAACTCCTGGCCTGGTCCATTGTCTCCCAGGTCGGTTATATGGTGGCCGGAATCGGTATCGGCACGGATCTGGCCATCAACGGCGCGGTTGCCCATGCCGTTGTCCATATCCTCTACAAGAGCCTGCTGTTCATGGGAACCGGATCGGTGCTCTACATGACGGGCAAGACCAAGTTCACCGAATTGGGCGGGCTGCACGCCAAGATGCCCGCGACCTTCTTCTTTACTCTCATCGGCTGCTTGTCGATTTCGGCAGCTCCTTTTTTTGCCGCCTATGTCAGCAAGTCGATGATCATCAGCGCCGGCTTCGAGAACCATCTCAACTGGGCCTCCTGGCTGCTGATGTTCGGGGCCACCGGCACCTTCATGTATAACGGTTTGAAACTGCCATACTTCCTTTTTTTCGGGCAGAACAACTGCAGCGCGGAAACCTGGAAGAAAGCAGCTGACCCCACCTGGAACATGATGATCGCCATGACGCTTGGGGCCACGCTTTGTATTCTGGTGGGAACCGCCCCTGGTTTTCTCTATGCCATGCTGCCCCACGTCGTGGATTACAGTCCCTATACCGCCTATCACCTGATGGAAACCCTGCAGTTGCTGGGTTTTGCCGCCCTGGCTTTTTTTCTCCTCAGAAAATATGTGGAACCTGTCGATCGCATCTGCCTCGATATCGATTGGCTGTATCGAAAGGCCGGTAGTGGCTTTCTTTGGCTGGTCAAGGGGCCGCTGCAAGGGGGCGATACCGCCTGGGGAGAAGCCTATCGGGTGGTTGGACTTTCTTCCCTGATGACCCTCAGTCGTTTTTGGAGCTGGTTTGACTGGCATGTTATTGATGGGGTCGTCGACGGCATCGCCCGATCCGTGCGCGCCCTCGGCGACAAGGTCCGTGTTCTCCAGAGTGGCCAGATCCAGCTGACGCTGTATTACGCGTTCTCACTCGCTGCGATTGTGTTTGTCACCTTCATCTTTTTTCAGTTGCTCTAAGGGAAATAGAGAATGGACCTGTTACTTATAAAAGAGGGGTTTCCCCTGCTCACTTTTCTGATTTTCCTGCCGCTGGCCGGGGCCGTGGTTCTTCTCTTTTTTCACGGGGAATCTTTCGCCCGGCTGTGGACCCTGGTCATCACTTCCTTGACCGCCGTCATTTCTCTCCTGCTGCTCACCGGGTTTGATTCCGCCAGCCCAAAATACCAATTTGCCGAGGCCTATGACTGGATTCCCCGGTTTCATATCAACTATATCGTCGGCCTTGACGGCATTTCAATTCTGTTGGTTCTCCTTACCACCTTCATCATGCCGTTTTGTGTCCTGGCTTCCTGGAAATACATCAAAAACCGGGTAGCACCCTTTATGTTCTGCCTGCTGATCATGGAAACATCCATGATCGGTGTTTTTGTCGCCCTGGATTTCGTCCTGTTCTATATCTTCTGGGAATTCATGCTCATCCCCATGTATCTGTTGATTGCGATCTGGGGCGGACCGCGCAAGGTTTACGCGTCGATTAAATTTTTTCTTTACACCCTGGCCGGATCAGTCCTGTTGCTGGTTGCCATCATCGCCCTTTATCTGAAGAGCGGAAGCTTTTTTATTCCGGAGATGATGTGGCAGGAATATTCGCTGGTTTTTCAGGTTTTAGTCTTCCTCGCTTTTTTCCTCGCCTTTGCGATCAAGGTGCCGATGTTCCCCTTTCACACCTGGCTGCCGGCCGCCCATGTCGAAGCGCCGACCGCCGGTTCAGTGATTCTGGCCTCGGTGCTCCTGAAGATGGGGACTTATGGTTTCTTGCGCTTCTGTCTGCCGATAACCCCTGACGCCACCATGCTGCTGGCCACGCCGATCCTCTGGCTGTCCATCGCCGGGATTATCTATGGCGGCTTTACCGCCCTGGCCCAGCAGGACATGAAGAAACTGATCGCCTACTCCTCGGTCGGGCATATGGGTTTTGTCACGCTGGGGATCTTCGTCCTCAACAGCCGGGGTGTGGAAGGGGCCATCCTTCAGATGATCAATCACGGCGTCACTACCGGTGCCCTGTTCCTCTGCGTCGGCATGATCTATGAGCGAACCCACAGTCGGGATTTGGCCCTGGCGAGCGGGGTCGGCAAATACATGCCCTGGTTTGTCACCTTTCTCGCCTTTTTTTCTCTTTCCTCCTTCGGCTTTCCCGGAACCAATTCCTTCATCGGCGAGTTTCTGGTACTGGCAGGTGCTTTCGATCATGATATAATCCTGGCCCTCGCCGCTATTCCGGGGGCTGTTTTGGCGGCTGCCTACATGTTGCGGATGCTGCAGAAAGTCGTTTGGGGGGGGACAGCCAACCCCGATCAGTCTTATCTCACGGATTTGAGCATCCGTGAGATCGTTGTCCTCGCCCCCTTCCTTATCTTTGTCTTTTGGATAGGTCTCGGGCCGCAGCCCTTCATCAATTTGATGCACACCTCGGTGAGTCAGCTGCTCGATCAGTTACACCATTGGCAGCAACATCATCAGATTGCTGCCGTGCTGTGGCGTTAAACCAATGTGTATGAACCCCGTACACCCGTCATCGCAGTGTCCGCCACTGCGCCTGACCGGTGTTGAGAAAATATGAAGAAAGGCGATATATATGGTTATCCTTCCTGAGCTGGTGTTGCTGACCGGCGCGCTTGTTTTTTTTGTGGTCAGCCTCGGCAAGACACCTGATCGCAATGTGGCGAAGTTCATCGCCCTGTTTTTTGGTTTTGCAACCCTGATAGCCGCCTGTCTTTCTTATCAGTTGCAGGCTACACTCTTTTACGGGGTTTATGCGGTCGATCAGTATTCCCAGATGTTCAAGGTGCTGATCGGTTTTTCGCTGGCGCTGCTGCTGGTCTCCGGGCAAAACCTCAAAGGCATCGATACCAGTGTCCGCTCCGAATACTATATGTTCCTGCTGCTCAGCGTCCTTGGTTTGATGATGCTGGTGAGTTCAGTGGAAATGATCGCTATTTTCGTCTCTCTGGAACTCTCTTCCTTCTCCCTCTACCTCCTGGTTCCCATGCGCGATGATCGCACCGGTATCCGGGTGCAGATGGAGGCCGGCATCAAGTATATCCTCTTCGGGGTCATGGCTACCGGTTTCATGCTCTATGGCATGAGTTATCTGTTCGGCCTGACCGGAACTACGTATCTCAAGGATATCGTAGGATTTTTATCCCAAGGATCGTTGCAACCGGCCGTAGTGGTCGCGGTGCTCATGGTCTTAATCGGCTTTTTTTATAAATTGGCGGTGTTTCCGATGCATTTTTGGGTCCCGGATATTTATCAAGGGGCTTCAAACGAAACCACCGGTTTTATCGCTACCATCCCTAAATTCGGCGCGGTGGCCCTGTTGATCCGGTTCCTCACTGTGCCGACCGGCCAGAGTCCCTTTCTCATTGAACTTTTGGCAGTGATTTCAGTCTGCTCAATGTTCTACGGTAATCTCAGCGCGCTGGTGCAGAAAGATATCAAGCGAATGCTGGGTTTTTCCGGTATCGCCCATGCAGGCTTTATCACCCTTGGCCTTCTGAGCATGAAATACGAAGGCTATGGCCTCGCCATTTATTACATTGCCGGCTATGTGTTGATGAATCTGGCCTGTTTCCTGGTTATCAGCAACGTTTCTCGGGAAGGCGAAAACCTGCAAATTGACGATTTCAGCGGCCTTTATCAGCGACAGCCGGTGCTTGCCTTTATTCTGAGCGTCGGCCTCTTTGGACTTGCCGGCATCCCGCCCTTTGTCGGTTTCATGGCCAAGTTCATGATCCTGACCTCGGCACTACGCACCGATCATCTATTGGTTGTCTGCTTGGCCGCTATCAACACCGCCATTGCCATCTATTACTATCTCTCGGTGGTCAAGGCCGTTTACACCGTGGATCCGGGGGACCGTCCGGTGGTCGTGGTCCATCCCCTGATTCAAGCAACCGGTGTTTTATTGGTCATCACTATTGTCCTGATCGGTGCCTTACCGGCAAAATTTGTTGATTTTGCCAGTGCCGTGGTCCAGGCCGTCCTGTAGTTGACGGCAAGATTCATCAATAAAAAAGGGACTCTCACGCGTGAGAGTCCCTTTTTTATTGAGAGTGGATTTGAACGGAGAATTAGGCCAGATGTTCCAATCCCGGTGCGGGAAAACCGGCACAGAGTTTTTGCACGGCCTCGGCGGTCTCGATCTGGAGCGCAGAGTTGCCGGGATCCGAGACAATGGCATCAATCCATTTGCCGATCTGCACCATCTGCTCCTCCTTGAAACCTCGTGACGTGACTGCCGCCGATCCCAGACGAATACCGCTCGGATCAAAAGGCTTGCGAGTGTCATAGGGAACGGCATTGTAATTAAGAACGATACCTGCGGCATCCAGGGCTTTGGCGGCAATTTTGCCGGTCACGCCTTTATTGGTGAGATCAATCAGCATGAGATGATTGTCCGTGCCGCCGGTGACCAGATTGAATCCTTTCTCCATCAGGGTTGTTGCCAGGGCCCGAGCATTTTTGACAATCTGGGCCGCATACTGCTGGAAGGCATCCGTGGACGCTTCTTTGAGGGCCACGGCAATGGCGGCGGTGGTGTTATTATGCGGCCCTCCCTGCAGTCCCGGAAAAACAGCCTTGTCAATGGCCGCGGCATGCTCCTGCTTGCACAGGATCATGGCGCCACGGGGGCCACGGAGCGATTTATGGGTAGTGGTGGTCACCACGTCGGCATAGGGGACAGGGGAGGGATGGGCACCGCCTGCCACCAACCCGGCGAAATGGGCCATGTCAACCAGAAGCAGCGCCCCGCAGGCATCAGCTATTTCGCGGAATTTGGCGAAATCGAGGATACGGGGATAGGCGGAATGGCCGGCTATGAGAATTTTAGGGCGACAGGCCAGCGCCTTGTCGCGGATGGTATCATAATTCAATAGACCGGTTTCCTGGTCAAGCGAGTAGGATTCGGCATTGAAATATTTACCCGAGATGGACACCTTGGCGCCATGGGTCAGGTGGCCGCCGTGGGGCAGGGCCATGCCGAGGATGGTATCGCCGGGGCTGATGAAGGCCAGGTAGACAGCCAGGTTGGCCGGTGAACCCGAATAGGGCTGGACATTGACATGGTCGGCACCGAAAAGCTCTTTGGCCCGACGGATAGCAAGGCTTTCGACCTGATCGACGAACTGTTGGCCCTCATAGTACCGCTTGCCGGGATATCCTTCGGAATATTTGTTGGTGAGTACCGAACCCGTTGCTTCCATGACCGCCCCGGAGACGTAATTTTCAGAGGCAATCAGGCGTATTTTGTTTTTCTGGCGTATTTCTTCCTGTTTAATCAGGTTGAAGATTTCAGGATCTTTTTGTTCCAAATAATTCATAGTGACTCCGATTTGTCCTAGAGGTACCGGCATGCAGGGTGGCCGTGCATGTGCCCGAAAAAAATGATGTTTTGTTTTGCTATGCTGCGCCCTTATCCTTTGCCCTGATGTCAGCGGCCTGGAGCATCCCGGGGATGTATTCCGCTGTGGATGAAAAAGGTCGATTCGATGCCTGTGTGTTCAATGTACCGCAGGGGCCAATGCTTCGGGGCATTGATAAAAAATGAAAGCCCCATAGGCGTTTCTCAAAAAAAAAAATATTATAATCAACCTGTCCGGAGTTGAACAGCAGAAAATTCTAAGGTTAGGGTGCTTCCGGAGATGTTCTTGAAATGATAATTATTTGAAATTTTACTGAAAACAATATGCATCAGGCCTTGTGAGCAACTTTTTCAGGAAAATCAGGCAACCTTTATTGATTTCTTTTCAACGCACTTTACCTTGTTAAGAAACAAGCCGGGGTATCCTTCCATAATCACCATCCACAAGGAAGGGGTGGTTTTGTTCTTTCTTAAGTTGAGCAGGAGGTGTGCCATGCGTACTTTTTTCTCTTTTTTGCTGACTATTTTATGTGTTTGCAGCGCCTCTGCCGCTGATGGACCAATACGATATCAGGTGCAAGGCGAAAACTTTGAAGGTTATTTTCTTCAGCCGTCTCCACAAGCACCTTTGGTTTTGCTTGTTCATGATTGGGATGGCTTAACAGACTATGAAATGAAACGGGCGAAAATGCTTTCCGAGCTTGGATATGCTGTTTTTGCCCTCGATCTCTTCGGCGTCGGGATCCGGCCGACCAGTGCCGAGGAAAGGAAGCAGCGGACCGCTGCCCTGTACAGCGACCGCGCAAGGATGCGCGCCCTGTTGCTCGGAGGTCTTGAAGCCGCGAAAGCACAGGGCGGCAATATCACCAACAGCGTTGCCATGGGCTATTGTTTCGGTGGGGCTGCTGTCTTGGAACTTGCCCGATCCGGTGCCGATTTGAAAGGGTTTGCCTCCTTCCATGGCGGACTGGAAACTCCTGAAGGACAGGATTACAAGGCCACAAAAGGGAAAATCCTGATTCTTCATGGAACCGCCGATACTTCGGTCACCATGACGCATTTCGCCGCTCTGGCCAATACCCTTGAAGAACAGAAGGTACAGCACGAGATGATCACCTACAGCGGAGCGCCCCATGCGTTTACCGTGTTCGGAAGCGATCGTTACCGGGAAGATGCGGATACAAAGTCCTGGAAACGCTTTACTGAATTTCTTGGCCAGACCTTGCGATGATCCGGATTGTTCAACGGGGCCGGTTGTGAGCGGATGTATCCTGGATGAGAAGAAAACATGGGGTTGAATATGGGCCAACGCAATGCGTGCTGCTGGCGCCGGGAATCCCCGATCCAGAACTGTTTTCAATCACTGGATGCTCGTCTGAAGAATAACGGGTGAGGTTAGGCAAAAGGAAGTAATCCCTGATGAGGCCTTGTTCTGGAGGTAATTTACGATACGCCGTGGTCGCGGAGCGTTCGATATTTTTATAGCCACAGCCTGTTGATCAAATATGGCCAGGAAAAGAGAATAGTATTCCGTCTATCAAGCCAGTATCAAGCGCGGGCACCTATCCTCGTCGCTTCCGACTCGACCGTTACAGATTTTATCGGCACCGCCTCTTCTGCTCTTGGAAAAACTGCGACAGTGGGGTATTTTAAATTTTTATGGATGCAAACAAAATGCAGACGAAAGATGTTCTTTGAACTCGATCGTTTGTACGGTAATTCGTGTCATAATGCACAGGACGCGAGTAGATCAGGATGAACCACTGGAAGTTCCATCGGTTATCTGATAACAATGGACTCTAGTGCGGCGGTGGTACGGTCTTGTTGGGGTTGGAACGAGGGAAGGGGATGGCGCAGTAGCAGTTACTTGTTCCGGACATTTTGCTGTAATGTCCGGGGTCTGAAATACTTATGAAAAGATATCGAATTACCAGGTAGGAAGCACATGGAGAAGAGCGCGTTATTTTGTTATGGAACCTTACAATCGCCACTTGTTATGAAGGCCGTCACGGGACAGGCTTTATCCGGCAAGGAAGCAACCCTGAATAACTGGGCGCGATTTCGTGTGCGCAGCTCGGAATATCCCGGAATTATTCCCCAAGAGGGCACCGCTGTTTCGGGCAAGTTGTACTGGGGGCTGGATGAAAAGGCCTTGGAGAAACTGGATGCTTTTGAAGGTGACAAGTACGAACGGGTTGTGGTTCAGGTAACCATGGCCGACGGGTCTCTTGAGGAGGCCTATACCTATGCAATCAGGGAGGATTGCAGGGATTTACTGTCCAATGATCCTTGGGACTTCGACCGCTTTTTGCAAAACGGATTGGAAAAATTTATCCATTGGTTCGTTGAAGACCGCCGTGATCTGTTCGATCGTGGCGACCTCTGATTTTTCCGTTTTTTCACAACGCTCTTTTTGGCGATTTCGCAAAAGAAAGGAAAATAATCGTTTTGTCATTTCGAACGCAACGAGAAATCTCCGGGATTAGAGAGATTTCTCGTCGCTGTACTCCTCGAAATGACAGAAATCAATTTTTGCGAAACTATCTTTTTTAGGTTCCCGCAGGACCGTTTTTTTCGTTAGCGGTGCGAGGCAACGGTATTTCCGTTTTCTCCGACATGCGATTACACCGCGATTCGTTTTCCTTCCGGCAAATCGGAATTGGCCCGATAGAGCAGAATCGTTCGGCCGATGGCCTGCACTTGTGCGGCCCCGGTAAGGCGTATAAGTTCGTCGGCGGCTTCGGTTCGCTCCAATGGACAGTTCTGTCCCAGCTTGATTTTGATCAGTTCATGAGCCTTGAGCGCTGCCTCTGTCGACTTAAGCAGGGACGGGGACAACCCTTCCTTGCCCACGTAGACGACGGGGTCAAGCTGGTGTCCCATACCCCGTAGCGCTTTTTTCTGTTGGTTACTTAATGCAACTGCCGGTTCTGTTGATTCATTCATGAAAACGTCCTGCTAAAGTATTGTGTTATGGTGTGAACAACCAGGTTCCGTCAGCTGAACAGGTTGGTGAAAATTCGGTAGCCGCCTAACCAGGTACCAAGACCAGAGCCAAAGGTGGTGAGCAAAAACACCAGAAAAATTCGCAGCAGCTTGTTTTTCCACCAACCAGTGAATGATCCGATATCTTTACTCGCAGCCTCGAATTCTCTGACTATCGGCGGTCTGGTCATGATCTGAACAAAGGCGCAGACATAGCCGGCACCGATGAGGGGCGATAAACTGGTGATCGGCGCAGCTGCAAAGGCGGAAATGATCGTTGCCGGGTGCGCGCAGGCGATCAGGGCACCCAAGGCCGAAGGAATGCCATGGGCCATAACCCAATAAACCGCATTTGCCGTGAATTCCTCCACCCCTTGACGCAAACCGATCAGGACCAGAGACAAGATGATCAGGCCCGGAATCAGCCAGCCCAGGATCTTCGAAATCCTGCCCACCGGCGGCACTGCGCTGATCGTTGCGATAAGACCGCTGTTATCCACAGTGATGACCCGTTTAATGCCTTCCATGTGGCCGGCACCGACCACGGCCACCAGACGTTGTCCGGGGGAATGCTTTATCTTTTCCGCCATATAGATGTCCCGCTCATCGATCAGAACTTGTTTGGTGTGCGGAAGCGCCGCACCCAGTTCGTTGATCAATTCGGAAAGCACATCTTTCCGGCGCATATCGGCCAATTTTGCTTCATCCAATTCGGTCTTGTCGAACAGCGAGGTTAAAAGCGCCGCAAGGAGGTACCCCTTCTTCAGGAATGAAGTGGCGTGCCAGGCCCGGCGAAGCGTTACCCGGACATCGCGATCACAGAGTTCGATCGGGATGCACAGTTGCTCGGCAGTCTGGGCGGCAGCCAGCAACTCGGCGCCCGGCATGATTCCCAATTGTCCTCCCAGTTTTTTTTGGTAGGTGGCGAGGATCAAGTTTACCAGGAGGGTGGCGAGTTGTTTATTGCGCACCACCTGTTTGAGATCGAGATTTTCCCAGTTGGTACGCTTGGAGAGTGCCGTATACCTTTTTTCATCAAGTTCAATGCAGACCGTATCGGGCAGTTCCTGCTCGATAACTTTTCTGACCAATTCCGTGGATTGTTGGGAAATATGCGCCGTGCCAACGAGCAGGACGGTCTTGTCCGCCAGTTCTATGATGGCAACATCATCGGAATACGAATGGGTCGGAAAGGGGGATGTGGTCATATTGTCGTGTGCAAGAAGTGCGGGAAAGAGAAGAGCATGGAGCCAATGTTACCCCACTTCGGAGAAAATTCCGATGAAATCGTGGGTGCGTGTTCTGTCATCCTGAAAAAAGAAGCAGGAGGGACTCAGGCTAAGGCGTTGCGGGCAAAACTCCGACAAAAGGTCCGGGAATAAGATGTCGGGCACAATGCCAGAATCTTTTGTGGTAATGATCAACCTCTCCCGGATCCGGTCAGGTGCGAGGGAAAGTGGAGGATGGGTTTGGGAGAGGTTGCGGAGAAAGAAGCGACCCGCACCGGAAACAGCACGCCGGCAAGAGGAGGGCCGCCTCGAACCTATCGAGATGCTATCCTTTTTTAACGATTAATTTATTGCCGGTTTGCAGGTTATTGTCGCTGAGATTATTCCACTGGCGGAGGTCCTGAGCCGAGATCTGGAATTTCTTGGAAATGGTCCAGAGAGAGTCACCATTTTGAACCACATACCAGGTTTGCTGTTTCGATTTCGGTGTTGCCGGTGGTTGAGCCCGAGCTACACTGCGCTTTTTGCTATCCTCCAGCATTGGGATGTCGTCGGTTTCTTGGGCAATGGCGGCAACCTTGGTCGCGCCAGTAATAACCGTCATGGCCTCGGGAGCGGAGCGGTCGAGGTGGAGAACTATCTGCTGGCCTTGCTTAACTTGCTGCAGATTGGTGATCTTGTTCCATTGCATAATGGTCTTCACCGGCACTTGGTACTGTTTGGCAAGTTTTGAAAGAGTCTCTCCGGATTTCATCTGATGCAGAACCATCTGCCGCTTATCGGTATCGGACTTAGCCAGTCGATCTTCCGGTCGTTCTCCGTCTTTAAGCAACACATATTTGGTGGAGGTAGAAGGGATTTGTAACCGTAATCCCTTTTTCAGTCCCGCGGTTCGCAGGTTGTTTGCCTTCAACAGGGTTGTTTTGCTGATATTATAAAGGGCGCAGATCGTGGTCAGTGTTTCGTTGTTTTTGACGGTATGGGTGGTGTAGGTAATGGTCGAAACCGGATAAATCTTGTTAAGGTTGCTGGCGACCAGTTCCTTGGTGCCCACGGGAATCCGTAAGGTGTAATTTTTTTGCTTCGGCGGGGTCTGGTTTTTCTGCAACTCGTTGTTAAGGGTTCGCAGCTGCTTGACCGATGTGTTGGCGGTTACGGCCACAGCCTCCAGATCGACTCCCCCAGGGATATCAATGACATCATATTGTTGAGGCTTCAGATATTGAATGTCTGTGAATCCGAATTTTTCTGGATTGCGGGCGATCAGGATAGCGGCAATTAATTTGGGCACATAGCGTTTGGTTTCAAGGTAAATGCCCTCTGATTCGGCGATTTCCCAAAAATCTTTGGTGTTGTAGTCTTTGATGGCCGCTTCGATCCTGTTTTCGCCGCCATTATAGGCCGCCACCGCAAGGTGCCAGTCGCCGAATTCCGCATAGAGGCGGGACAGATAACGGGTAGCCGCCTTGGTTGCCTTTTCAGGCTGCCGGCGTTCGTCGACCCAGGAATCGATCCTCAGGCCATTGTTGCGGCCGGTGCCCGCGATGAACTGCCAGAGTCCGCAGGCTTCTGCCGGTGAATAGGCGGAGGGATTGAAACCTGATTCGATCATCGCCAGGTAAGCAAGATCCTGGGGTAAACCGGCTTTTTTCAATTCTTCCTGAATTTTGGGAAGATAGAGGGTGGAACGGGCCAGCCAGCGGCTGAAATTATTTTTCTGCTTTCCTTGAAACAGGTCAAGGTAATAGAGCACTTGCTTGTTGATGGTGATGGGAAAATCATATCCCGAGAGGTCTATGCCGGTGGGCAACGGAGATGAACCCTGACCGCTGGTTGCACCGAATTCCCAGGCGCCGGACCGGCTAAGGGCCTCGAGTTCCTCTTGTGCCGTTTCCTCGGGTTCGACAGCGGTGGAATCGTCTTCGCCCTGAGAAGCGATAACGGTTGCATCGGCGCCCGGTTGGTGCAGGGTCGATTTTTTAGTGTGTGGTGAACAGGCTGAAAGGGACGCCAAAAGAAAAACAATACAACAACGGCAAAGCAGAACAGTCAATATTTTCATATGTAGTAGTAGGGTTTCTGCAACCTTATATTGCATTGAAATGATATTGTTATTTCTGCGGTCAACAGTATGATGAGCACATAGTACAAGTGTATTTTTTCTTTTTACCATTAAAACAAAACGGATGACAAGGAAAAGTATTTGATTCCGTTGTTATTTCCATAAACAGCAGTAAATTTTATTTACGTTTTTGTCATATTTGTACCTTTTTCCGGTTTTCCGGCAGCTTTGGATTTCAGTAAGGAGTGTTGGAAAAATGAAGCGGAGAGCCGGGTTTTTGTTGAGGATAACCACCTGATTTTTTTGAGGAGTGGAGGGGGGAAGCCTTTTGCTGTCCTGCACGGTTACCGGCCTTGGTGTTTTTGGGAGGAACACCTTTGCGGTCTGCCTGAAAAAGATACGTGTCTTTTTAGAGACAATAAAAAAAGAGCTCATTTTTTTTCGGAACATGATAAAAGCCCGTCGATAGTTTTTAATGCTTGGGGCTTGGGATGAACATTTTTCATCCAAGCAGGCTGGGCGCTAGCGAAGGCCTTTGCAAGATTGCTTCCCTGATTTGGAATTTCTTGTTAACAGATTGAAATTATGTTTAAATTTTTTAAATACTGCTTCTTCTCCTTACTGCTTTTTTCCCTGCTCGCCGCTGGGGTCTGCGCTGGCGGGATCTACTATCTGGTCGTGGTTGTCCGGGGGCCCGAGATGGAAGAATCGTACATCAACGATATTCTAGGCCGCGAAAGTCCGGTTTATTTTCGTGACGGCCAGACCAAGCTCGGGGTGCTGTTTGAAGGGATTCACCGGCAGTATCTCTCCTACAACGAACTTCCCAAAAATTTCGTCAATGCCCTGGTTGCTGCCGAAGACGACCAATTTTTCAAGCATTTTGGCCTGGATATTCCCGGTATTGTCCGGGCGATGATTGTCAACTTCAAGGCGGGCAGGATTGTCCAAGGGGGGAGCACCATCACCCAGCAGACCGCCAAGAATTTGTTTAAACGGGAATCACGGAGCCTGCAGGCGAAGCTTAAGGAGCTCCTTTTTGCTTTACGGCTGGAACACTACTACAGCAAGGAGAAAATTCTCGAGTTCTACAGCAATCAATTTTTTGTCAGCGGCAACGGGCACGGACTCGGGGTTGCCGCCCGTTATTTTTTTGATAAGGAGCCACGGGAGTTGACCCTGCTGGAATGCGCTTTTATCGCCGGCAGTGTGAAACGGCCGAATTATTACAATCCGTTTCTCAAGAAAAATACAGTCAACGGCGAGCAGGTCAAGCAGAGGGCGGAAGAGCGGATCAACTATGTGCTCGGCAAGATGCTGAAAGCCCATATGATCAGCGAAGACGAGCATAAAAGTATCAAGGCCGGCAACATCGCTTTCAAACAGGGAAAAATGGCCTTTACGCAGGATACGGCCATGGATCTGGTCAAGGAAGGGTTGGAAACGCCCTTTATAGCCGATACGCTGGAAGAAAACGGTATATCCAATATTTCCACCTCGGGCGCTCGGATCATCACCTCGCTCGATAAGGAGATCCAGGATAAAACGGTCTATGCGCTGCGACGACAGCTCTCCCAGCTTGATGTTCGTCTCCGCGGCTATCATCGGCCGCTGGTCCAGATTGAATATCAGGCTCTCGATTATCACGGGGATGGTGAATTAACCCCCGGCGCCTTTGTCTTTGGCACCATTCAGGAAATGAGCGAAACCCGTGAACAGGGGCCGGCTATACGGATTCAGTTCGACGACAGCCCTGTTGAAGGCATGCTTGACGCCGTCGGCATTGCGCGGTTAACCGATTCCCTGGCCAAGTTCAACCGCAATGCCGCTACGGCCGGTCCGGCGGATAAAAAAGCCCTGCTCAAAGCGCTGCAAACAGGGGACAGGGTCTATGTGAGCATTCGGGGAACCGACGACAAAGGGAAACTGCTCCTGGATCTTGAACGATATCCACAGGTGGAGGGGGCGGCTTTTGTCCTCCAGGAAGGCGCCATCCGCGGCATGAGCGGCGGTATGTCAAATCTCAATTTTAACCGGGCGACCACGGCCAAGCGTCTGATGGGCTCGACCTTTAAACCTTTTCTCTTTGCCGCGGCCCTGCAGCTGGGCTGGAGTCCGGTCGACATGCTCAGTAACAGCCGCGAAACCTTTATGTTCATGAATCGGCCGTATTCTCCGCAGCCGGATCATGAAAGCCCCTTTAGCGCGGTATCTCTGAGCTGGGCGGGGGTTACCTCCGAAAACGTCGCCGCCGTCTGGCTGTTGTATCACCTCACCGATCACCTGACCCAGCCTATGATCCAGGAATTGGCCGCTCGGTTGGATATGGCGCCGCGACTCGAAGGGGGAACGGTCGAGAACTATCAGCGCTACAAGGAGCGGATCCGGGACAAGTTCGGTATCGTTGTGTCCCGGGACTCTCTTGATCAGGCCGCATTCAGCAGTGCCGTCCGGGCCCTTAAGCCGGATTTTGTTTTCGACAACCGGACCGATGAATATAATCAGCTGGTAAAACTCAAATATGATTCCGGTTATCTTGGTCTACAGTCGCTGGTTCCCCGGCTGCTTTCGTACCGGCAATCCCTGCAATTTTCGCGGCGTGGGGTTGATCCGGACAGCGCTTTCGACAATCCCGGAGCGGTGACGGCCTCTCCTGAAGAAGGCAGGCTGGTCAAAGACACGGTCGGCAGATTTATTTACACCCTGCGACAGGAGCTTCCCCCTAACTGGATGGAGATCGGACCACGGGAGATCGATGACTATCTTGCCGGCTTTGCTTCTTCTCAAGTCGAGGCATTTTGGCAGCAGCAGGTCAAGCTCGACGGGGTCCTGTCCGCCGCCACCCTCCAGCAGGTGGAAACGCAGCTCAAAATTGAGCGCGATAAATATGGAGCCGACAAGCTCTACTCGCTTGAGGTGCTCAGCGAGGTGCGCGATTTTCGGATTATGCTCGGTCTGCAGTATCTGGTGCGGTTTGCCAAGGAGTGTGGAATCAATAGCACTTTTGAACCGGTATTATCGCTTCCGCTGGGTTCGAATGTCGTTACCCTCTCCGAGATGACCCGTATGTACGAGACGCTGATCACCGGCAGCCGCCATGATGCCATTGCTCCGCAAGCGCTCGCGGCGGGTGGGGGGGATGGCCATTTTGATCAGGATGGCGCGGCCATCATCGAGCGTATAGAAACTCCGGAAGGGCGGGTGGTGTATTCCAAGCAGTTGCACAAAACACCGGTGCTCGATGGCAAGAGTTCCGCGGCGCTCTGCAATATTCTCCAGAATACCATTCCCTACGGTACCGGAAAATATGCAGGCGATCACGTCCGGCTCCAGAGCAGCGATCCTGAGCGCGGCAAGATCTTGGCGAAGATGAACCTCCCCTATCCCCTCTTGGGAAAAACCGGGACCGCCAACGATTACCGCAATGCCGCCTTTCTCGGTTATGTGCCCGTCCTGTCGGATCAATCGACCCTGGGCCTGAAAGGCGGTTATACGGTCGGCGTCTACACCGGATACGATACCAATCTTCCCATGGTCAAGGGCGCAACCCGGGTCAGCGGGTCTCTGGGTGCCCTGCCGGCATGGAGTGCTATTGCCCAGTCCTTGCTGAACGCGGAGAAAGTAGGTGACCGTCTCGATGCGGTGGACTTGACCTTCAATGGCTTGACCCTGCAGTATCCCGATGTGCAACAGGTCTTCGTGCCGGTTGATCCGCAGCAGGGCGGCGCCGTGGTTCCCGGCTCTCCGGGAATACGGCAATCAACCCCCCCCTCCCGGCCCGCCAGTCTCAGCTTCGGCGAGGTGGCTGAAAGCGGTCGTTTCGAACCGGAACGCTTGTTTATACCGTTCTGGAATAATCGCTGAAACCGGCTCCATAGGGCTCAGCCGCCGGGGTGTGCATCCCGGGGGCTGAGTTTTCCCTTCCTTGCCGCTCCTTGCCCTGTCCTCTTTTTCCTCCTGGAATCGGGAAGTTTTTTGAGCCGATGCAAGAAAGAAATTGTTTTGCGTTCCTTAATTTGCTATCTTGATCTGGTATTTTTTCCTGTTCATCCGTTGGGTTCAAAGAAGAGCCGTGTTTGTCGGTCAGAAACAATTTGATCTGTATCAGGTTGTCAAGTCGGACTTCGGGATGTCCTCTCTTCTTTGCGCCCCTGGCCTAGTCCCCGCATAATCCGTACGCCTCTGTCGGGCAACGACCGGGTGATGTTCGATTCTGACTCTGTTGTAATCCTGATCGCTGATTTTCCCAACCTACCAAAAAGTTCACCATGATGCGTACTTCAATTTCTAAATCCAAACGACTGTTTCTTGTTTGCGGCCTTTGCGGTTCGCTTCTTTCCGGTTGCACGGCCGGGAACCTGATGATCGATCCTTCCGATGCCCGTGAGAAACGGCAAACCGCCATGAAGCAGGAGGGCTCCGCGCAACCTCCGGCCAATGTTGTGCAACGGGATCTGTTGATGCCGGCGCTGACCTCGATCAATAATCGTATCTATACCTATGAGCAGAAACTCGAGGAATGGAAGACGGTGGAGAGGAAGTTGGGCTCCGTGTCGCTGCCGCCGGATAAAACGGCGAAAATCAATGAATGCAAGGCGCAGTTGCATGATATCCTGACAGACTACAATGCGCTCCATCAGCAGCTGCTCCAAAAAAATCGGGTCGATTCCGCTCAGCTGCTGGTCGGAGACTCTCTTCTGGAGCTCAACCAGCAGGATATAAACTACCTCGAAGGCGGATGCGGCAAATTGCTGGCCGAACTCAAGACCGCTCCCGGACCCGAGGCGGCAACAGCCGTAGCGGCGGTAGATCCGCAGATCAAGGCGGCCTTCGAGGGCGCCGACTATGACCGGGTAGTCACCCTGTATGGGCAAACAACGCCGGCGCCGGGAATGATCCCCGCCTATGAGACGACCTATCAATACGGTCTGGCCCTGCTCAAGAATCACCAGGAGCCGATGGCGCGCAGGGTCTTGGTCGATCTGCTCGCCCGGGTTCGACCGCAGCAAGGTCAGGATGCCTTGATCTTCCCGTTGATGCAGGTCATCGGCGATATGGATTTCAGCGTGGAATCCTATGACGAAGCCCGCAGGCGCTACGAAGAACTTGTTCGGCTCTCGATCGAGCGGGGCCATAAAGAAGAGTGGGCCGGTCTGCAGCTTGCCGCCCTGCAACCCGGCGGTGCCGCGCCGGCGGAAATCAAGGAATACAGTGTCCTGCTGAAGAATTATCTGGCCTATACGCCCAAACGCGACGGCTATGCCGTGTCCGAGCAGGCGGAGAAATTTCTGCTCACTTACCCGGCCTCGCGGCTGGTCTCCAGCGTCAATCTCATCCATAAGACTACCCGGGAGCAGGCGGAAGCCTGGTTGAACCAAGGGATCAAGCGGATCGAGGCCCTGGCCGGTGAGCGTAAACCCCAGGAGCCACCGGCTGCCGGCGAGCAAATCCCCGCCAATAATCCGCCGTCGGATGCCAGGGAGGTAACGAAAAGCGGCGAACAGGCTGTCTCCACCCAGGTCGCCGCGGTCGATGAAAAGGTGTTGCGCGAAGACTTTGATAAAGGCATGAAGCAGTTGGAGGCCAAGGAGTATGACAAGGCCATGGAAAGCTTCACACGACTGCTCAAGACGCCTTATGAGGAGAGAGCCCGAGCCCGCATCGAGGAGGCGGCCAAGCTGGGTGCCCAGGAAGATCGCCAGAAAGCGGCCGATCTCTTTGTCCGTTCCACTGCCACCCGTGATCAGGAAAACAAAAAGAAGCTGCTGCTCTCCTCGCGCCAGCTGCTTCAGGGCATCCTGGTTAAATACCCGCAATCCGGGTTGACCGACAAGGTGCAGAAAAATCTGAGCCGCATCGAGGAGGAACTGAAGGCGATCGATCCGTCCCTTTTAACGGCCCCGCCCTCACGGGGAGGCGCCTATGTGCCGCCGCCAGGAGGAGCTCCTCCGGTGTCGTCGGCAAACACCCTGTGAACCCTGGTTGAAATGGGCACGGCGTCCGTAGTGTCGGCGCGAGCGGATGTGATTGACAGCGCAAGGTCAACCATGGGGGAGCCGCAGCCGACTGTCCGGAAAAGAGGGTGTCGTGGCCCCGATGTCCGCGACTGGCCGGCGCCTTCGTCTAGGTCTGTCCACCAGATCTTTTAAGTGGATTGCGCCTGTTTTTTTTCATCCCGTGGGTCCGTCGTCCCTTCGATCCTGTTTTCCCCCTTGCTTTCGAATTACGTATAAGATTTCTCCGGATCGTTGACAAAGAGGCGAAGGTCGCTTACTTCTGTGGCAGCCTTCAACCTTGGAAAAACCGTATCTTCGGAGCCGTACACGTATGAGGAGCAGATGAAATGGTTGCAATAACATCAAAAAACATCGATCTGGGCGGGGATGTGATCCACTGTCTGGAAAGCGGCGATCCTGCAGGTACTGCTGTTATTCTTCTCCATGGGATGAAGTTTCAGGCTGCGACCTGGCAAGAACTCGGCACCCTTGATTTTTTAACCGGGCTCGGCCTGCATGTCCTTGCCGTTGACATGCCGGGTTTTGGCCGGAGTCCGGCCAGCGTGTGCCAGCCGGTTGAAGTCCTGCATCGCCTGATCGAGCACTTGGGCTCGGAGCGGGTGGTCCTCATCGGCCCCTCCATGGGGGGGCGCATTGCCCTTGAATTTGGCATTCAACACCCGGAAAGGCTCGCCGGCCTGATCCTGGTCGGCGCGGTCGGGGTTGAAGAGAACCGGGACGGTCTGGTCCGGATTACGGCACCTGCCCTGGTTGTTTGGGGAGCCGAGGATCGGGTCTCGCCGCTGACCAACAGCGATATGCTGCTTGCCGGCCTGGTTGATTCCAAGAGGGAAATATTCCCGGATGCCCCGCACCCTTGTTATCTTGCCCAGCCTGATCGCTGGCATGAGTGCTTGCGGATTTTTTTCACTCCTCTCGCCGCGTAACCGGCCAAAAAAACCGCATATTCATGGGAAAAACACTGATCATTGCCGAGAAGCCAAGCGTTGCCGCCGATATTGTCAAGGCGCTTCCCGGGAAATTCACCAAAGCCAAGACCCATTTTGAAAGTGACGACCATATCGTCTCCTTTGCCATCGGCCATCTGGTCTCCATCGCCTATCCCGAGGAAATCAATCCCGAACTGCAGAAATGGACCCTCGACAATCTGCCCATCCTGCCGGAGGAGTTCCCGCTGGCGGTGCTGCCCGACTCCAAAGCCCAGTTCAACGCCTTGAGCAAACTGATCCGCCGCAAGGATGTCGATGTCATTGTCAACGGCTGTGACGCCGGCCGCGAGGGTGAGTTGATCTTCAAGTATATCCTCAAACAGGCTGCGAACCGTTCGGTGGACAACAAGCTGATCCAGCGGTTGTGGTTGCAATCCATGACCCTGGACGCTATTCGCGAGGGGTTGGGGAAACTGAAGGATAACAAGGAGATGTTGCCGCTCGAGGATACGGCGCTCTGCCGTTCCGAGGCGGACTGGCTGATCGGCATCAATGCCACCCGGGCCCTGACCTGTTACAATTCCCGTTTCGGCGGCTTCCGTAAAACCCCCTGCGGCCGGGTCCAGACCCCGACCCTGTCGCTTCTGGTCAAGCGCGAAACCGAGCGGCGGGAGTTTGTCCCCGCCACCTACTGGGAGCTGCACGCCCGGTTCAGTTGCGGCCCGGTCGGTTACGAGGGAGTCTGGATTGATCCCGCCTTCGCCAAGGACGAGGAAAAGCCCCATGGCCGCCGCAACCGCATCTGGGAGGAGCAGCGGGCCGCGGATATTGCCGCCCGCTGTCTCGGAAAGCCCGCCATCGTGGAAGAGACCAGCAAAAAGGTGACCAAGGGCGCCCCCCCGCTCTATGACCTTACTCTCCTGCAGCGTGAGGCAAACAGCCGCTTCGGCTTTTCGGCGAAAAATACCCTGGCCCTGGCCCAGGCTCTCTACGAACGCCATAAACTGATCACCTATCCGCGGACCGACAGCCGCTGCCTCCCTGAAGATTATCTGCCGACCGTGGAAAAGGTGGTGGCCCGGCAACGGGAGTGGCAGTATGGACGGTTCGCAGCCGAGGCCCTGCAGCAGAACTATCTCAAAAAAGATAAGCGGATCTTTGATAACAAAAAGATATCGGACCATTTCGCCATCATTCCCACCGGTAATCTGCCCAAAACCCTGTCGGAACCCGAGCTCAAGATCTATCAGATGATTGTGCAGCGGTTCCTGGCCGCCTTTTTTCCGGTCGCGGTTTATCATAACACCCAGCGGCTTTCCCTGGTTTCGGCGGAGACCTTCCTCACCGAGGGCAAAATCCTGGTGGAACCCGGCTGGAAGGCGATTTACGGGGCGACCAACGAAGAGGAGGGCGAAAAGGTGCTGCAGGCCCTGCCTCCCCACACGGCCGTCCGTTGCGAGGAGATCGACCAGCAGGAACAGCAGACCAAGCCGCCGCCTCGGTTCAATGAATCGACCCTGCTCTCGGCCATGGAAAATTCGGGCAAGCTGGTGGAGGATGAGGAACTGGCCGAGGCCATGAAGGAACGGGGGCTGGGCACACCCGCAACCCGGGCGGCGATCATCGAGAAGCTGATCAACGAAAAATACATGGTTCGGGAGCAACGCGACCTGGTGCCCACCGGCAAGGCCTTTGAGCTGCTGAGCCTGCTCGAGGCCCGGCAGATCGATGTCCTGGCCTCGCCGGAGCTGACCGGGGAATGGGAATACAAGCTCAATCAGATTCTCAAGGGAACCATGACCCGGCCGCAGTTCATGAAGGAAATCCGGGACATGACCAGTGCCATCGTCGACAAGGTCAAGCAGGGCGGGGGTACGGAACGGCACGAAGCCGGATTTTCTCCGGTGAACGGCCTTCAATATTTTGAGACCGCTTCGGCCTATGAATCCGCCGATAAGTCGCTGGTGATCCGCAAGGTGCTCGGCGGCAGGGTGATGGAGGAAGCGGAGATCGTTGCCCTGATCGCGGGGCAGACCTTGGGGCCCTTCAGCGATTTCCGTTCCAAAAAGGGCAAGCCGTTCACCGCCTCGGTCAGAATCACCAATTCCAAGGTCGAATTTCTTTTTGCCGATTCGACCGCGGAACTCGATCTGGACGAGATTCGGCAGCAGGAACCCCTGGGCGAGTCACCCATCGATCGGACCCGGGTTTTTGAGACTCCCGCCGGGTTTCTCTCGGAATCGGCCCTGGAAGGAGACCAGAAGAAAGGATTGCGCATTTCCAAGGTGATCCTCGGGCGCCGGTTGGAGCGGGAGCATATCAGCCAGCTGCTGACTCAAGGCCGCACTGACCTGATCGATGGTTTCATTTCCAAGAAAAAGAAACCCTTTGACGCCTTCCTCCTGCTCGACGCCAAGGGAAAACTCACATTTGAATTCCCTCCCAGGGGAAAAAAAGGGGCGGATAAAGACGCCAGCAACGGCTGATTGTGGATGCCCGACCTCGGATTTTTTGGGGGAAGGCGGAGTTCACGACAGACAAAACAAGACACGGTCATTACCTTTGGATTTATGAGACATTTAAAAAAAGACTACACCGATAAAGAAGGAAAAGAACTCGCAGCCATCTGCACCCGCATCGCTCTGGACACCAAGGCCGAGGATGTGGTCGTGCTCGATGTACGCGGGCTTGCTTCCTTCACCGATTTTTTCGTGATCATGAGCGGACGTTCCACCCGGCATGTCCAGGCCTTGGCCGAGGCGATCTCAGAGGAGCTGCGCGCCAAACGCATCAGCAGCAAATACAGCGAAGGCATGCGTGAAGGGTTATGGGTCCTGCTCGATTTCGGTGATGTGGTCGCCCACGTTTTTTATCATGAAAGCCGTACGTTCTATGATCTGGAAGGCCTGTGGCACGATGCCCCGAAGATTGATCCGGAAGAACTGCTGGCGGAAGTTCCGCAGCAATAACCAACGAGGAGCTTTGCCATGTCCGCCCCGGTTCCGATTATTTTAACCATCCTTGACGGCTGGGGTCTTGGCGAACCCAATGCCGCCAACGCGGTCTTTGTCGCCGACACCCCGAACATGGATCGCTTAAGTCGGGAATACCCCTGGACCGCGCTCATTGCCCACAACGGTATGGTCGGTCTGCCCGAGGGACAGATGGGCAACTCCGAGGTCGGCCATCTCAATATCGGCGCCGGCCGGATCGTTTATCAGGATTTCACCCGGATCAGCCGGGCCGTGGATCTCGGTGAATTTGCCGTCAACCCGGTGCTGAACGCCGTGATGGACGGAGCCTGCGCCGGCAATGGGCGGCTGCATTTTTGCGGCCTGCTTTCCGACGGCGGTGTCCACAGCCACATTCGCCACTTGATCGCCCTGATCGAGATGGCGGCGGCCAAGGGGGTCGGGGAGGTCCTGATCCACTGTTTCATGGACGGCCGCGACACCCCGCCTTCCAGCGGTGTCGCCTTTATGGAGGAGCTGGCCGCGGCGATCCGTCCCATCGGCCGGGGCCGGGTGGCCACGGTCGCCGGTCGCTTCTGGGCCATGGACCGGGATAAACGCTGGGACCGGGTCAAAAAGGCCTGGGACGCCATGGTTTGCGGCCAGGGGCTGAAGGCCGTGGATTCGGTCCGGGCGGTACAGGACGCCTACGCCCGCGGCGAGACCGATGAATTCATCGTCCCGACCGTGCTGGTCGACGGCGACGGCGCGCCGGTGGGCCGGATAGGGGATGGCGATGCGGTCCTCTTTTTTAATTTCCGTGCCGATCGGGTGCGGGAAATCTGCCATGCCTTTGGGGATGCGGAGTTCGCCGGTTTTGATGTCAGTTCACGGCCTCGGCTCGCCCAGCTGGCGACCTTGACCGAATATGAGGCGGATTTCACCTTTCCCGTGGCCTTTCCCCCGGTGTCGCTTACCCGGATCCTCGGGGAAGAGGTCAGCCGCCACGGCTGCCGGCAGTTGCGGATCGCCGAAACCGAGAAGTATGCCCATGTTACCTATTTTTTCAATGGCGGCCGCGAGGTCCCCTTTCCCCGGGAAGACCGGATCCTGATCAATTCCCCACGGGAAGTGGCCACCTATGATCTGAAACCGCAGATGAGCGCGGTTGAAGTCACCGATGCGCTCCTCAAGGCGCTGGCCGAGCAGGAAGTGGCCGGAACACCCTACGATCTGGTGATCCTCAACTTCGCCAACGGCGACATGGTCGGTCATACCGGGGTGATGGCCGCGGCGATCGCCGCCTGTGAGACCGTGGATCGCTGTGTCGGCAGGATTTATGAGTTTGTCAGGGAGCGGGGCGGGGGGATGCTGATCACCGCTGATCACGGCCAT